>ERZ1292629.908-Hain-H43-01um-R1-908-length-31571-cov-65_pt1 | contig 31571 bp, 37 predicted proteins | sample MGYA00564399_ERZ1292629 | MGnify/ENA primary metagenome ERZ1292629 (study PRJEB36523, sample SAMEA6512636) | groundwater metagenome | collected 2019-01-08 | study: AquaDiva: Metagenomics assemblies of 32 groundwater samples
GCAATAACCCCGCACGACATCGAGTGGGAGGCCAACTCCATCAACATGGGGCGCAACACCAACCACGGCGCATGGCTTGAAAAACACTATGGCATTGCCTACCCTGACGGTCGGTGGAACTGTCAAGACCGCGCTGAAGTGGCCGCTAAGCTGGCCAGAAAACACGGATACAGAGCGTTGTATGGCTATGAGCCGAACCACCGTTATGTGATTCTGATAAAAGATGGCAAGAAGAATGAGATTTTAAGGAAAAGACTTAGATATAAAACAAGGGATCGATATCTATGACCAACCACCCGAGGAGATTAAAAAAATGAACGGACAATACGCTGTAGTAAAACAAGCAACTCCATTTAGATTCACAATGTTTCACGAAAGCTTTGAACAAGCAAAGGCAGAGGCTATGCGTCTGGCAAAAATTGAACATGGCAGTAGATTCTTCGTATTAAAAATGGTTGGCTATGCGGATTTACAACCAAGACCAGTAGAGTTTGTGGAGATTGAGACGAGATGACCTATAACAACGGAACCTTCCGATTTGAGAACGGCCTAGAAGCCGAGACAGCCTTCTATTGGATGTGGACATGCTTATTGGACACAAGTTTCCTAGGAAGGTGTGTGTTGATCTGGCGGGTATTAACTTGTAGGCCGCCTAAAAGATATTGGGAGTATGAGGAAATGAGATAACCCACCAACCCCAAGAAATGGAGTAAAAGATATGAACCCTAAAGATGATGATTACATCGAAGATCACTGGAAAGAATGTTGTGAGGAATACTTTGAAAACGAGATGGACGATTGCGAGATTGTGAATTTAATCTGTGACCATGATGACCTCTTCGGCCTCTTAATCGAAAAGATGATGATTTCAGAGAAACTGGAAAATAAAATAGCGGATTACGCGAGGAGATAAGATGACAAAGCTAGATAAGATACTTATAACAGGAAGTTCAGGAAGAATTGGAAGTTATTTGGTTAAGCTTCTTAAAAACCATAGTCTCATGTTAGTAGACAAAAAGACTGATTATGACCTTTCAAAAGAACCTATGAATGGCCTATTGGACTTTGAGCCTGAGATTATATTTCATCTTGCCGCAAGTTTTGAAAGAACAGAGGAAACCCCGCAATTCTTACAGACTAACTACTATGACAATATGTTGGCGAGTCTTAGGCTTAATCAAGCTATTGCTAAGATGAAAGAATTGAAAAAAGTGGTGTTTGCGAGTAGTTATCTTGTTTATGAACCAGATCTTTACATGGTTGAGAGTCCACAGTTTGCATATCTTATTCCAGAAAAATCAGAAACTAATCCACGAAATCTCTGTGGGTCCGCTAAACTCTACGAAGAGTCCGAACTAAACTTCATCAAGAGAAATATCCATAAGAATCTCCAGCTCTGTCATGCCCGTATTTTTCGAGTTTACGGAGAGAACGGACAAGAGTTTGTAAGCCGGTGCGCCCAATGGAAGAAAGATGGAATACCTGTGACCTTATGGAAACTTGAGAATTGCTTTGATTATATTCATGCTCAAGATGTTGCAGAAGCCCTTTATCACCTAGCCTTTTCAGACTGTGATGGGGTTTATAACGTAGGCTCAGGCGAATCCCATAGCATACAAGAAGTGGTTGATTTAATAGGTTGTAAGACCCGAATAATTCCAGCCCCTGATGGGGAACTTTATGAAAACTCCTGTGCAGATATTACGAAGATTACAAAGACTGGGTGGTATCCGAAGATAGACTTTAAGACTGGGATTGCAATGGTATTGGCACAATGAATTTAATCCTAGGCACTAGCAATTTTTGTAGAGATTATGGCAAGCGTCTTGAACGTGATGAGTGCTTTAAGATTCTTGATAGAGCTAAGGAGCTTGGGATTGAGACTGTGGCGACGGCGTTTGATTATGGGATAGAGGTGGTTAGGGAGTATGGGTGGGAGGATATACTTCATAAGCCTAGACCAGGAGAGATAGAGTGGAAAGGGTTTATAGGAGTATCTTTAGATGTGTTTAGTAAACCTATTCGTACCGATTTACTTATGGCTCCATTTAACCCTATCAATCATTCGTTTAGACAGTTTGCTTCTTATGATTGGTTTATAGCTCGTTCCATTTTCTGTGGGGGAAAACTCCAAAGAAGTAATAAAGAGGATGTGGCGAGGCTCTGTATGGGTTTTCTTAAGTCCCATGACGTTGAGAACTGTGTGTTTGGGGTAGAGTCGATTGAAGAACTCGAATTAAATGTGAGGGTTGCGAGTGAGTCATAGCCATCCAGGTTCAAACAAGTTTTGTGATTGTGATAAGTTTAAGAATCGTGTGTTAATTCTTTCTGTTTCACGCAAGGTAAGCTTGATTAATGCATTCAAGGATGCTGGGTGGGTAGTTATCGGCCAAGACCTAGACCCCAACGCCATAGCTCTTAAGTTCTGTGATGAGATAGCTAAGCCTTGGGTTCATACAAGTCAAGACCTTATACTCCCAACACGAGACGCCGAGCTTTACATGGGAACCCATGGAGCAAGTAAGGAGACTATTGAGATATGTACTGACAAGCTAAAGTTTGGAAAGTGGTGTGAGGCAAATGGGTTCAATAGTCCTAAGTGCTACTTTGTTAAACCAAGAGTCAGCTCATCAGGAAAAGAAACGGAGTGCGTATGGCAAGAGTTGATAGAGGGAGAGGAATATTCACTAGATTGCTTCAGCGACTTTCAAAAGAATGTGATTTCTATAGTGCCTCGAAAAAGATTGAAAGTTACGAATGGGGAATCTTCATTCACCCAAACAGTGTATTCTCCTTTATTGGTGGAAACGGCGATTTCTTTATCACAGGTTCTGGGGTTAGTAGGCCATTCAATTATGCAGTGCTTTCTATCACAAGGAATCCCTATCTGGACAGACATAAACTGCCGTTTTGGGGGTGCGAGTATAGTTGGGATTCACGCAGGTTGCAAAAGTCCAGAGTGGTATCTAAAGCTAATAAACGGAGAAGAAGTAAAACCTCAACTGGGGAATTATACAGTAGGTCTAATGGGACGTTCTTATAGCGAATGGGAGTTTGATGAAAACACAAATAATCTGTGAAATAGGGTCAAACTGGGAATCTCTTGATGATATCTTCCACTCCTGTGAGTGGGCAGTCAATCACTCATGTTTGCCTAAACTTCAAGCATGGGTTACAGACTTAGTTGTCAACAAAGATCGTAATCCCCAGATTTATGAAAACATGAGTCGTTATGAATTGCCACACGATTGGATTAAGAAAATCAATAAGAGGTTTCCTCAAACATTTTACTCAGTATTTGACTTAGAAACTCTTGCTTTTCTTGAGACAGAAATTAAACCAAACTATTACAAGATTGCGAGTCCAGATGCTGTCTATAAACCATTGGTTCAAGCTATTGCTTCTACTGGTATTGATACTATTGTCTCTGTTGGTGGCTGCACACTTAATGAGATAAGAGGTGCCGCTAAGGCGTTTGATTGGAGGAAGTTGACTCTTATGGAATGTAACACAAGCTATCCAGCTAAATTTGCTTATCTTGGAAATCTTAGGGATAGAATTATTGGGTCTAAGCTTATTTCTTGGGGTTATAGTGACCACACAGCAAATTGGGTTATTCCGGCCTTTGCAGTTACTCTTGGGGCAACTATGATTGAAACCCATTTTAAGTTAAAATTCTTTGATACACCGGATTCAAAACATTCTTTGGACAAAGAGGCTTTTGAGTCGATGCTGTTATTAATTGAACAGGCGGAAGAAAATATTGGGACACTTGAGCATCCATATCCGGATGAAATTGAAAATATGGAATTGGGTAGGAGGAAGGAAGATGGGCTTAGATAATCTTAAATCAGCAAGGAGGAAGTAATGATTGAACTATTATTTATAACTTGGTTTACATTGTCAGTAATTTGCGGAGTTATTTCAGAATATCTTTAAGAACTCTATAGGTAACATAACTCCCTCCAGCCCAAGGAGCATATTCAATAGCTTTCTTGCCAAAAGTTTTAACAGTTCTCGACCTACTAAGAGACTTTCCAATGTCAACTCCTACCTTAGCTCTTGTAGCAAGTCTTGAAAATGCTTTCCTTTGTTCTGGGGTGAACTGCCCATGTTTTAGTTTCTCTGCGGTAAGATTATCTTCTTTATCGAATATCATATCCTCGACATAACCTTTTTCTTTTGTAAGAAACTGTCTATAGTCTGAAGTAATATCCTTGTATTTTTCACCGTACATTTTTTGGTCTGATAAAACATCAGTTATTGTGTCATAAACATTATTAGAAGCTTCTTTGTTAGCTCCAAGCCTAGTCCTTCTTGAAAATACTTCTTGCTTCAAAGCATGAAGTTCTTTTCCATTAATCCTACTTAAACGAGACTTAAGATTATCAAGATATGAAGCAAATGGAGATTCTGGAGAAACAGTATTTGAGACGCTATCTATTGTATTTCTAATCTTTTCTTTAAGTTCATTAGGAATGAATTTGTTTCCTTTTGAAGAAAACATAGTATCATATTGATTTTGAAATACACGCTCAGAAGTTCTTAGCGCTCTAGCGGCCTGTCCAACTGATTGGGCTATCCTAGAATTTGGCATAGCCCCAATAATATTTTCTGTTATATTACCCACTCCACGACCTATTGAAGAACCAATCTTAGAAGTTAAACCAACTCCTAACCCAGCTCCGATATCTACTCCAACACCAATACCTTGCTTTCCAATTTCTTGTTGCATTTGTGGACTCAAAGCATTCGATGTTATCATTCCACCAGGAAGCATTGAAGTTATACCTTGTCCCACTGATTGAGTAAATTCTTTTGGAACGCTCTCTTGAATGAGACTACGACCTTGACCATATATAGAGCCTAGAGTAGCTTGTCCAAATCTTTGCGCTATATCAAGACCGCCTTGACCTATTTGACTTGAAGTAGGATTTAAAGCAGATTTAGCGCCTTCTTTTAAAGCAAGAGGAATATCGATAGATTTATTTGGTAATTTTGGTTCTTCCAAATCTACTTCGAGAGTTCTTCCATCAGATAGTTCCAGCTCAAGAGTTCTCATTTCTTTTTAGCATCCTTAAATCGAAATCCTTTTATGGTTGCACCACCTAAATCAAGGCCAGATGCTTGAATTAGTTTATTAACATTATCAAGATTAACCCCATTTGATATGTTTGGAAGGCCAACAAGTTCTTTATCAACACCAGTTTCTTCAACCACTTTCATAAACGCAGGGTCTCTACTAACAAAATCCAAAGCGTCTTTGGACATACCCGCAATAGCAACTTCAAGAAATTGTTTTGTGGATGCCATGCGTTCATCCATAGTCAATCCTTCTGAAGTAATTGCTTTGGAGGCTTCTTCTTGTTCTTGTTGTGCAAGATTGCCAGCCTCACCAGCCATCTTAATAACTTGGATAGCTTGTAATCTTGCATTTTTCTGAAGAGCAATAAGAGTCTTGTTTGGGACAATCCCAGTTTTTGCCCCAATCATAGCAAAAGGCCCAGAAAATCTTTGCATCAATTCAGAATTAACTCCACTTTCAGGCAATGCGGTATCATATTGTTTTCGTAAGACATTAAGACGGCGTGATAAACCACCTAATTTAGTTCCAAGTTTATACTGTTCTGTTTGCACAGCTCCTTCAGCCTGAATTTTCTCTTTATCTCTAAGCGCGCCAAGATTCTCAAATCTAGGCCCCTGAGGTGTAACTCCTGATAAAACCATTTCTGGTCTATTAGATATACCTTCAGACGGTAACCCACCTTGTTCCATAGAGTTTAGATTCTTATATAAATCAGTTACAGAACCACGTTGTCCAGCTAATGCTGTATAAGCTCCAGCTTGGGCTTTAAAAAGTGGAGCTTTTTGTCTTAATTCAGCCGCTTTAATTCTATTTTCTTGTAGTCCTTGAGATAGCTGTTGTCTTCTCAACTCATTCTCAACAGATTTCTGCTGCATATTCATAGCCATCTCTTGCTTCTGATTCTGTATCTGCTGAGCCTGCATAGCAGTTGATAATAGAGTCTGAATTCTCTTATTTCTTACTTCATTTGGATCCTCAAGAACTATAGCCATGTTAAAATCCTCCTATAGAAGAACCAATTCCATAACCTGCTATAGCTCCCATTGGTCCACCCAATGAAGCTCCACCAATTCCACCGACAATGCCACCGATTGTTCCAAGAGGATTTCCACTTCTTGGAGTAATTATCCTATTAGCAAGAGAACTATTATATCCCTGAAGCTGACCTCCATAAGACTGCTGAGCAAAGTTTAAAGCCCCAGAAAGCCCTGCGTTAGGGTCTTGAAACTGTTGTTGTTGTCCCTGAGCAAGAGGTTGACGACCTGCAACTGATAGTCCTAGATTGCGATAATAGTCTCCCCACTGTTTGTTAAGTTGAGTAAGAGCCACATTCCTATCTGAAACCCCAATAGGAGCGTTGGCATTCATCCCAAGTCCTGCATTAAAATCAGAAGTATATTGTTGGCGAAGGTCAGTGGGTAATCCCTCATTCATTCCTTGAAGAGCTTGACCGGCCAAGTTCTCCTGCAAACTTGCTGTTTGTGGATAGAGTCCTTCGTTAATTTGTTTCTCAAGTTGAGCGTAAAGAGGGCTATATTTTTGTTGAAGCTGATAATCAAGTTGAGCCATCTGAGGCCCGTACTTCTCTTGATTTGCTATGTAGTCAGGCATGGCCGCATTGTAATCCTTAAGAGTCTGTCCGTAAGTAGGCGCGGCAGGTGGCGCAGGTGCTTCAATAATTTGTGGTTTGGAGCTTCCGCCCATGAGATTTCTCCTTTATCCAGCGTTCTAGCAGGTAGTTTCTATACCGCATGGCGTACTTTTTTCTCTGAAAGGATATTGTCTCAAGCTGGGGCATAGCCCTTTTTGCTTTGATGAACATATTCTTTGCTAAGAATTTATGTCTAAAATCAGGTCTTACGATAAAATCTAAAATCTTGGCATGAGTAGGGGTTAGCATATTCCACCGACATACAGCGACTATATCACCTTTATCTCTCACCACCATTAATGTGCCAAAGTCTTGATGAATCTTGGCGTAAAGAGCTATTTGAATGTGGTCAGAGGGTGAGTAAAGACCATCACAGTTATCTACCACAAAATCTGCTATCTCATTACACTCATTCTGATTCATAAATATCCGGATAAGTCGTTACGTTATAACCTAATGTGCGAAGTATATCAGTTGCTGTATCGTCCGTATTGGTAAATCTAAACTGAGTAAACTTCCATCTGCCTAAAGCGTCAAGATGAAACTTCTTTTGGACTCTTGCAGGGGCAACTAAACTAAATGGAAGAGCTACCGGCAAAGTAGGAGAGTTATCAGCTAAATTCATGCTTCCTAAAGTTGTAAAAGAGCCTCCATCTATCGCCGCTTCTACGGTAATGTTATAGTTTCCCGCGGTATCAGCAACTAATTCAATCTCCCCGCCTGATTTGAAAAGAGCAGGTTGCCCAAAGTCCTCTTCACGACCTGTAATAGTCATAGAGATTGCGGTTCCATTATCTGCTGTTTGAGTCCAAAGTTGATAGACTTTACCATCTGAGGAACCACCATAGAGAAGCTCTTGACCGGACTTAAAGAATTTAGCCGTAGATGTAATCGCCCAACCTTCTATAACTGCCCATCCTTTGCCTGAGCCGTCATCTAGTGCCGGCCAATAGACCCAAGCACGATTGATTTCAGATGAACCGGTTTTAGCAAAGAAGAAGAAAAGTTTGTCATTCCAAAAAGTCATGTGAAACTTTGAAGATTGTGCCCAGTTAATATTCTCAAACTCAGTTTTCAGGCGATAAGAAAGCGGGAAACTTGTGCCAAATTGGAGTTTATCTTGAACTGTTCGTCTAAGACTTCGGATTCCATCAGTGGTAAGAAAGACTACATCATCTCCCATTTGGGTAATACATTTAGGGTCAATAGCTCCAAATTGAGTGGTGACGACATAAGGACGGTCAGTAGAAGCGGGGGTAGCAGAAGGAGTAATTCCAAAGATACCATTCTGCATGAATACAAATAAGGTGCCTGCAAAATCTGTAGCCACATCACGAGCTATAAATAATCCTCTATCTCCGCCGTAACCAGAAAAGCGAAATCCGTTAGCGGCGGCAAAAGCAGTGGAATAATCTGCTGAAAAAGCATCTGAATAATAGAGAAAACCATTAAGCAATATCCACCAGCGATTGTTAAAGAATACTTGTTTGATTGATTTTGGCGGACTGGTTGCCCCGCTTCCTAAATCTTGAAAGGTATCGGCTGATTGAATTCTCTGAGGATTGTCTGTGCCATTGTTAATAAATAAAACTTCATTTTCGCCCGATTCACCGCCATTTATAATTGAGGTGTCAAGTCCTGTGGTTAGAGTGCCTAGATTGGCTGACCAGTCACCGCTTCCTGTCCACTTGCGGGTATTAGTTCCCTCAATTCGATAAAGCGCCGCTGTTCCACCTGTAGGATAATAAGATTGAAGAGCATAGGTGCGAGTTCCTACATCATTGGCTATGAGAGTAAGACCCTTGCGTTTATCGGTTCTTCCAGGCACTCCGATATCTACATTGGTCAATACCTCGGCTTCGGTTTCACTAATTAAGGCTGAATCAAGCCTGTCGTTCACTCCGCCAGAAAAGTTTCCGCGTGAAATATAAAGAGGCTGAGCATCACGCCCAGGTGAACGATAACCTACTCTTGATCTCAACTTGTATCACTCCCATTTGCGTTCCAAGTTCCGTAAGACTCGCTTCTATCATAAGGAATAATGTCAAACTGGTGAACTTGAGAAGCTAAACGCTGATTGATATAGCGGTCAAGCCACATCTCATAGCGATTCTCAAAGTCAGAAGCTGTGGCAATCTGCCGCTTATTTCTCCAAGAATCCGCCTTAGCCCCAATTTCAATCCCATCAGCGATATCAATAATGGGCGAGTCATTGTCTGAAACCATAGGTTTGATGTCTCTCTTATACCTTACATCAATTGAATAAACTCCTGAGGGGATGAAGTGAAAGCCTATGGTGCGGTTTCGCTGGATAAGAGATTCTGGAGAAATAACAGAGGCGACTGCCCCGCCAGTTGAATAGGTAAAAGTAACCGCTCCTGTAGTGACTGCATTCTTAACTATCTGTGTCAAATAGTCATAGTTATTACTTGATTGACCTGAAGTAGTCCCTGATAGATTGATAGTTTCATAAAACTCGGCAGACCCTGAAATTCCTCTAAGTAACGCGGATTGGGTAGTGTCAGCGGATGAGCTTGAAACAAATGTCAGCTTGGTTGAACTTGATGGTTGATTAAAAACCGTTCCTTCTCCATTTAAGATAATAGCAAAGGGAACTCCTGTGGTAGTTAAAGCATTGCCATACTTCTCAATCCATTCTTGTTCAGTTATAATATCGAGTTTTTTGTTAGAAGTAGTATCCACCGCATACATGATGTCTCCAAAGTCAAAAGGCATAAGGTAGGTACGGGTACCTGAAACAGTTGCGATAGTCTTAGTACGTTCCATTTCAAAAAGTTGGAGAGTAACAAGACGATTAATAATATCTAGGTAACGATTATTAACATAGACTTTTATGATTGCCGCCATCGCGGAAGAAGTGTCACGGATTTCATTCGCTGAATTATTTGTAATGTCTAAAAATCTTTTATTACTAGCCATTTTGTCCTCTCATGGCCGCAACCATTACGGCCTCTGGTAACTTACCTTCTAATACTCTCTTAGGATTATCCCAATTTAAACGAACTGTATCAAGTGATTCTTTAAAAACTTCTAAAGTCTTAGAAATAATTGGAGCTGTGTGAGCTAAGTTTGTATGTTGAGCCGCTCCTAAAAATACTCCACGCTTTAGACATTCCTGCCAGAATAACGCTTTATACTCAATACTTGGAAACCAAATTGATTGACGGGCTGGATCTCCAATACATCGTGTGTTGATATTCATTGAATAAGCTATTTCATTGTAGCCATCTTTAAGCATTGTCCCCGATTCGTAAATCTTGTTTGGTAAATCTTCATCAATAGCTATTTTCAAAGTTGCAAGAGCGCCCGTTATTCCAATTAAATCTCCGCCAAAAGTTGAAGATACAAAACAGTCTCGGTTTAGTTCTTCCATGATTCTACGCTTACCGCCTACACAGGAGATTGGAATTCCATTAGCAAGAGTTTTTCCTAGACAAGTTAAGTCAGGTGTAACTCCGTAATTTCCTTGTACGCTCCAATTAGCCCATCGTATTCCAGTGACTACTTCATCAAAGATTACAAGTGAGCCATGGCGGTGGGCTAGCCTTATTAACTTGGAAAAATACTCTTGGCTTGGCTCGTCAAAGATATAGGGGTCAAGCACAATGCAGGCAATTTTATTCCCTACAAGTTTAAAATGATTTTCAACCTCTTCAATGTCATTGTATTTAATAGAGATAATTGACTTTCCATAATCACTTGGAGTTCCGCCTGAGCTTGGAGTAATTGGAGTAGACCAATCAGCCCATCCATGATAGCCATTGGATAGGACAATATCCCGCTTGGTGTAACTACGGGCTATCTTAACCGCGGCTGATACTGCTTCAGTCCCAGTCTTTAAAAATCTCATCTGTTCCATAGATGGAATAAGAGTTGCTATGACTTTAGCCAGTTCCATTTCATGAACTGAGGGCATGGAGAAGATATTGCCTCGTTTAATTCTTTCACAAACTCTTTCATTAACATAAGGATGAGAATAGCCTAGGATAATTGCGCCAAGCGCACAGGGATAGTCAATGTATTGATTACCTTCTAAATCATAGACGAAAGCTCCGCTTCCACCTTCTATGAAATAAGGGTAGACGCCTTCAACATAGCGATTAGCCGACTTTGAATAAGTGCATGAACCGGAGGTAATATACCTCTGAGACTCATTATAAAGTTTTGAGTATTTGTTCTGCATCAAGAAAGTTTTCATTGTTCTCCGAAGTCATGTTAATGCCTTCTTTTATATTTGGTTTAATTCTTAATGGTTCACGATAAGGCCAGCTTGGGTTCTCAGGCATAATTACATATTTGCCTTTAAACAAGGTTGTATGAGCTAGCTCTTCTTTTAGAATTAAATATTCATGTAATTTATCTCCGATACGCTGGCCTATTTCTTTATAGTCATGATTAGGGGGAACTATGGCGTTAAAAATAGAACGAATAGTTACGGAGGGTATTCTAGGACAGAATATCTCCCCGCCATCCAACTCATCCATCAAGTCTAAGCACTCAACAACAAACTGATTCGCTTCTGCCATGGTAAGCCAAAATCTTGTAGCATTAAAATCTGTGATTGAAATAGGCTCGCCTTTAGAAATTTGTTCCCGCCAAATATGGGCAACCGTTCCTCTTGAATCTGCGACATTGCCATAACGAGTGGACGAGAATTTAGTTCTATGATTCTTGCCTCGGTAAGAGTTAGCATTAGTCACCAGTTTTTCCATAACCATCTTGGTTGAGCCGTAGAGATTAAGTGGAGCTACGGCTTTGTCGGTTGAAATCGCAAGCACCTTCTCCACGTTACAATCTAAGGCGGCTTGGATTACATTTTGGCTTCCATAAATATTAGTTTTAATTGTTTCAATAGGATTATATTCACAGGATTGGACTTGTTTAAGGGCGGCGGCGTGAATAACTATATCAATGCCTTCCATAGCCATACGAAGGCGGCTTAAGTCTCGGATATCACCTATGAAGCCTCGGACAATATTATCAGTACCGCCTTTTATTCCGCCATAACAGCCAAGAAGCTTGGTTTGCTTATGCTCATCCCGTGAGTAGATACGAATTGACTCAGGTTTGAGTGGCAGAATATGTTGAAGGAAGTGACGAGCAAATGACCCCGTCCCTCCCGTGATTAGTATACGTTTTCCGTTGAGAGACATAATATTCCTTTATCAATTCTAAATCTTGAGCTGTGTCTAAAGACAGTTTTAAAGCTTCAAGACTGATTGGGTTAAGTTCATAGTCACGTTTTATGTAAGAAGTAACATGCTCCCTATCTTCTAAACTTATAGATTCTTTACTAGCCTTTTCTAAAGCATGAAATGTAAATACCTCCACGTCATTTCCATCAAATGCCGCAGGACGATTGGTGACATAATGCGTATCCCGCTCAAGAAGCCTATTTATACACCTATCTATTTCATAAGGTTGAATGAGGGGACAGTCTGAAGTTATCCGACATATTATTTCAAAACCATATTTCTTAGCGCATTGATAATAGCGGTCAAGCACATCATTTTCAGAACCTATAAAGAGTTCTTCGTTTAGGCAGACACCTAAGATATGAGGAGCCGCTATTACAATCTTGTCTATGAGTTTAGCTTCGTAGCACCGCTCAACCACAGTTTCTAAGATAGTTTTCCCGAAGAAGTCAGCTAGAATTTTCTTAGGAAACCTAGTTGAATTAAGACGAGCTTGGATTATTAAACCAATATAGGGTTTCAATATTTTACTCCTAGCGCATCCATTTGAGCGTGAACCTTATCCGCAAGTTTACGAAGTCTTACAGCTTCCATTATCTGCTCCATCTTTGTTTGACCCATACGAGGAAGTTTTGGCAGATTCAGATAAAAATTCTTAAACTCCTCAACAGGAGTTTTCAAGTTAATTGTTTGAAAGTAATCATAAATCTCTTTTGACTCAATAACCCCTGGAAAGTTAGAATCGACAGCAGTCAATGGAATAGGTTGCTCAATAAACGGCATAATTTTAACCCATTCTGATTCCATTTAAGCCTCTACTATGTAACTGCGGAAAGTCCCGCGCTCAGTCTTTTCTTCATAGACTTTAAACGGGAGATTATTGCCTCTAATAATTCTCTTAATTTCGTCATAGTTTCTTTCCACTGTTGCGGGGTCTAACATACCCCCAAATGAGACTTTAAACCCTTTATAAGGAATCCCATCAGGAGTAGTCAAATTACCTGTTTCTATCTTAACACCAGCTACAAACTGTAAAAGCCCAAGAACTTTCTGTAGCTTCTTTAAGTCTTGGATTAAGGCTTTGGGCTTGAGTCCCCGCTTCTGTTGAGAGCTATGTACTTACCTACGAATCTGATTACTCCTTTAAGAACATCATCATCTCGGAGCGTTGGAGTAAATCGCACTATGATTGAAGCCACGCCAATCACCTGCGTGATGATAGCAAGCAAATCCGTCCAATGAGTCTGAACGTACGCAATTACACTAGCGAGTATATTCATTATTTCTCCTTTGTTATGCCTTCACTGCGATAACTAACCGCGCGTTTCACTTCTTTTAAAATTTCAAGTATAGATAACTGTCCCGCGTTCAACCCTTTCACATCCCCTTTGATTTCTTGAACAGCTAAACGTAGGTCGATGATGTCTTTCGTATTAGAAAAAACTTTCAATTCAACAGCCTCTGCGTCTCTGGCTTGGGCGTTTACTTGATAATTCATTGTTGAGTATCCGCCAACAACAGCAATGAGCGGAATTAAAAGAAATGCCCAATCTTTTATTTTGAAGCTATTTTGGTTCTTCCGTTCGTCTGACACCTTCAGTCCCCCTTCTCTATTGTAGTATTGATGCCGTGATTTGTTAATCAATTTATCACAACTGTTCCCGCGAAATTAACAGTTCCAGAAAATGTGACCAATCCAGTCCCACCGCTTGGCGGGTTAGTAATGGTGTCCGCTGTGACGGCCTCATCTTGGTCAATTGCCACGTCGGCCGTAGTGGTTGTGTAAATCTTATAAACCCCTGTTGAACCAGAAACGTTTGGATTTTGGATGAACGAAAGAGTGAAACTACACGCAGTTCCAAGGGCTGTTTGAGTTGCCCCGCCGCCCCGTGTAAGAGTGATTACGTTTGAGGCAATGCCAACGGTGAGAGTTCCGTCGAGGCCGCTTAAACCGCTGGCCGCTGTTGTGCCCCCGCTATTAAAGGTAAACCCACTTCCAAGAGTTGTTGGAAATGTAATCTTGACTTTTCCGTCAGCTGGTAGGGCTTGGGCTATGGTGAAGCTAACCACCACGTTTCCTGCGGTGCTTGCGGTTAAACTCGCTGGCTCTACGTTTGTCGCGGTTAATGCCCCGGGTGACCCACCGCCCACAGCAGAGTACCAACCTACCGCTCCATTGTCATAGGAAACATAAGTTGGATTCCAAGAATCACCCGTGCCGTCAAAATCTGTATCAGTGACATCAACAAAAGCGGGGTTCGTTCCTGTCGCTGGCACCTCATCCTCGTAGAAGTAAGTTCTTGTTTCATTGACTACACCACCAACAGCTATTTGGTACTTTGTGCTAAACGTTCCAGAATAAGCATCAAAATACCCTATTAAACAATCCGTGATATTAAGAACAGGGCCACTAAAAGTAGTCTGTAGCTTGGCTATTTTAAAACTATTGGATGAGTGATTATAAAAAGTGCTAAAGTTGCAATCCATATCACCAAATAATTGAAGAATACGCGGGTCAGTGCATTGCGTCCCGCCATTACATTGGCTGGTTATCCCAAGCGAGTGATTGACGGTTAATTTGCTTCCGTGATCGGCGTATGATTTGTAAGCAAAAAGATTTCTTCTCGAAACAAATCCCGAGCCGACTGTTCCAAGTGTTCCAACAGTCCATTGACCCTTGGTATCAATTCCTGAATCAGCGTTGTATTCTCCGTAGCTCATTGCAGAGCCTACAGTGGTGTTCACTGTCCCTTTTGTGGGAACCTCGGCCACAAGAGCGTCGCCCTGTCTTGAACCAGAGTCTTTCCTATCGTTGTGGTCGGAAGAATAATAGTTTGTGATCGTGTTACTCCACTCGGCTGTTTCTCTTAAACCCCCTGAACTAACACCGAATTGCATACCCGTCTGATCCTCGGCTGTGTTATAGCACTTGTTCCATTGGAAAGCAGTGCCATTGGAAGTAATATTTATTGCTGACCCGTCCTCTGATGCTGAAAGTTTAAATGTGTGAGTTGTGATCGAGACAGGCCAGTAAAGCTCTGTCCGTTCAGTAAGACCGCCAGGCATAGAAGTCGCTTTTACAATCACAGGCTGTCCAGAAACAAGGCCGTGGCTTGTTGCTGTAATAATGTCCGTTGAACTGTCAACCGTTCCATTTGTCCAACTATTAGTGTCAGTTCCAGCGTCCGTAATATTTGTTGCGGTAAATGAATCGACTCTGTGAAATACTCTTACCCCCGTCCTTGCGTAGTTTCTAAAGGTTGAATTTGTGACTGTCGCTGTAGAGTTTCCTGTCACGGGGGCGTAAAAAGATGTCCCATTTTCCACTGATCCTGAGATGTCAATAGCCACGCCGCCCGCTGTTGCTGATAGTTGAAAAGTCCCTGTGGTGTAGCTTCCAGACGTGCCAGCCGAATAACTTTTAACGTAATAGGTTGTCCACTTTGAAAGTCCCGTCGGCATCGTGTCGGCTAAAATCCCGACAGGATCATTATTCGCAAAAATCCAAGAGGCATCAGTAGTTAATCTACGAACTGTAACTGTGTCACCAGCCGCGCTCATTGAGGTGATTTCCCATAAACCTTGTTTTCCAACTGTATCCCCAGAAATATTCAAGCACTGATCCGTTATCTCTGAGATGACGTTATCAATAACAATCCCTGTGTGATAAGCTGTTGTGGGGGCTGTGTCCGCACCTGATTTTCCTGCAAAATCAAGATTGTATCTAAAATATTTAATCGTAAAGTTTTCAAAATCAATATTATCGGCATTATCAACCGCCCTGAATCCGTAGGTAGAGGTTGCGTCACGATTTGATATATCGTAAGTGGTTGGATCTGAGCCTGTGAATACTGTTTGAGTAGCATCTGTCTGTTCGGTGTTGTCGGTTTTCCATCCAATAATCGAAGTGCTTGCTGCGATAAGTGCCGCGCTCGCTGTAAATGTATAAGTGCCTGGCAGCACCCTATAAACATTACCACCCGTTTCCAACTGAGTCCTTAGCGTTGACTCCGTGGACATATTTTTATAGCAATTAGCTACGCTGTCACCTGAGCCATCTCCAGCGGCGCAATCAGCGGTTACGCCAATATATTTAGTCGCGGCTTCAGCGCTCGAAGCCATAGCAATAAAAAACACTACAAGAAATAATATGATAATTAATGGAATCAATATTATTTTATTCTTCATTATGCCAACCCGTTTATGGTTTTTACACTAGCGATAGCCAATCCTTTTTTTGTCTTAACGCTCGCCTTGGCTAATCCATTGATGGTTTTTATGGCTGTACTAGCGGAGGCGGGTTTTAGAGCCATTAAACTAATTGTTGAATCGTCACTCACAAGGCTTGACCAACCCATACTCTCTGCGCCAGGAGAAGCGATAGTTTCATAACCCCCTGCGGTTGATAGATAGTCCGTTGCTCCCGTGATATCTGCGTCATAATCTTCCGTTTGCCCAGTGTCAGGAGTTACGCCTCCCGATCCAGAAGTGTTTGTGGCTTTGTTGGCTATTGTGCCTATGATTAATGCTCCTGCTGTAGTGGTAGTGATTGAATCGGTGATAGTAGTGCCTGTGGTCTGTGTTAACCCCTCTCCACCTGTTTCGTCTGATGGTGTGGATTGGTCAACACCCTCAAATACGTCTATAGAACAGTGGGCTATGTGGGTAGCTGTTGGTGACCCATTTAAAGTTATTAAAAAAGCTGCTGTCGCTGCTGTTGGGGCTACTACATACCAAATCTCTGTCCCTGGGTCACGTCCACCACCAACAGAACTAAAATCCCCACGAAGTTTTGTTAAAGACTGAGCGCCCCACGCCACAGTAACCGCACCGCCAAAGTCCAAAGCTATCGTGTTAAGACGGACAATCATAATTCCATTCGTAGATGAAGGGACAGTGATTGTCCCCCCAAGCGTCAAAACAGCTGTTTGATCCCATACCTCAGTTGCTGAGGTGGTGTGATAAGCAGGGGGGGTTGTGATCGCGCTATACGAAACCGATTGAATGAAGAATAAAAAAAATAATATAAATAAAATTTTTCTCATGTATGAGTTGTGTAGTCCTGTGATGGGTCAAAATAAATTTCATCCGCTGTTAATGCTGATCCTACAATCCTAATAACTACATCAGCAGTCACGGGTTGAGTCACAACAATATCCCCCGCCGTTTCAGAAACATAAACTGGAGCTGTAATTGTGAGAACGGGGAAAGCTGTATCTGCCCTGATAATCCCATGTAAGAGAATTGTTGTTGCTGAACCGTCACCCGCAGCCGCTAGAACACAAATACCCAAAAGACCCCTTGAGTCACCATCGGCAGCAGCGGCAGAGTTCGCGTCCGCAAGTTCCCACCTAGAATCTGTAACGTCTAAAACAACAATATCACCGAAAGCAAGAACGGCCCCCGCTGTCCCTGTCACCGTAATGCCAGTAAATTTACCGTCCGCTGACCCAGCGGGGTCTAATTTTAAAGACGCGTTTTCTTCAAGACGAATATTTAAAGCGGTGTCGATGTCTGTAGCGCCCGTTCCGCTTGTTATTTCGATGGAATTGGCTCCGCCGACGCCATCGTCGAAATTGATTATGAGATTTTCATCGTTTCCATTTCCCAAGCCTAAAAAGGTTAACGAGCCATCACCATCTTCCGTGATAGAAACGCCCGCCGATCCGATAGTGACAACCCCTGAGCCTGCGCTTGTAAAAGAAACAGGATTCCCGAAAGTGATTAAGTTGCTCCCGAAAGTGATGGTGTCGTCAGTGCCCGTCAAGTCTATCGTCCAAACATAGGAAGCCGCCGCCGCGCCCCATGTCAGAGTGCCTATTTCAGTGGGGTCAAAGGTAACTGTGATATTAGCGTTTTCAACAGTACCTCCAGATACATCTAGATAGTTTCCTGCTGTGATATCAGCCACATAGTTTCCTGTAGTTGTCGTGGCTAATGAGACTGAATTGTCAGCAAGCGAAAGCACCCCATCCGTTGCGATAGTTGCATGTCCACTCATTACCACTGGGTTAAAATTTGTTCCGTCAGCGACAAGCACCGCCCCAGAAGTATTTGTTGCCATGAAAATATCGTCACCATTCACCGTTAAATCACCGCTTAAAACCAAAGAAGTGCCTGTAGCCGCACCAAGGATGGGAGTGACAAGGGTAGGTGTATTGGTAAACACTAATGCTCCCGTGCCCGTCTCATCAGTAACAATGGCCAGGAGTTCAGCCGATGTGTCAATGTCAGTGGAAGCCAAAGCAGTAACACAAGACCAAGAGCTAGCGCCCTTTTTCAAGACTTCCCCACTAGAGCACAGATTGCTTGACATATCAGCGGCGTTGTCTATTCCAACCTTATCCATTTTATTGGTATAGGGATTATAAGTATCCCTATAAGCATAAGAATTGGAACAAACAAGAAGCAATAATAAACTAAGAGTATGTATAAATCGCACGGTCAGCCCACATCCTTTCTCTTGCTAAAGAGCCATTTGCCCATAGAATATCGCTAATAAGAGGGCCGCTTGCAGTATTGCTATAAAGCAGTTGTTTGATAGCCCATGCAGAGGCCGAAATCCCTGCCCCAGGATTTGCATAGCCAATGTACTCTGTTACTGAAGCACTTGCCGAGTGATAGGCGAACTTCTGGCTATAAAACCCTTCTGAGGATACACGAAGATATGCCCCATTGCTTGTAACTTCTACACATTCCATGAAATCAAACGGAAACTTCTTTTGGTCTGTCATATTTTCCCCACCTCACTTGTTATAGGTCAGCCCGCCGCCAGTATGTTTGAGATAGCCAACACATCCCCCGCGCTCTTAGCATCCGAGAAGAAGGCGACAGATTGGATGATGCCGTCTAAATTATGATCCCCTGTGGCATAATGCCCGCAACTAAAGTATGTTCCCCATGCGGGAGCAGTAAATCCAGCATCGGTTGTCCCCTCTGAAACCCCATCTATGTAGACCGTGAGACCTGGTGTTCCTGCTGAGTTCATAGTAGCGCCAAGGACATAAGACGTGCCGGCTGCAGGAGAAGTTGTAGTATTTATAAAAACTGCACCATTATTTGTAATATTAGGGAATACTTTTATGACAGAAGTTCCTGTTTCTCTTGAAAAATACCTACCAACATTTACAGTATCTGTCAACAAGCGATAATTTGCATCACTTGTAAATGCGCTCTCAACAGTAAACTTAATAAATACTGATTCAGTCGCCGCTGTCCTGTTGCCAGAAGTCAGATAAGTTAATTTTTCTTGATTACGGGTCAGTGCCGCTGTGGTTGTGGGGATGAAGGAAGTGGCGTATGGATTAGCTTCACATTGAATATTCGCCACATAACAAGTCAGTGCAGCATTAGCAAAATTAATCACTCCGACTAGGCTTGTTGTGGTTGCAGCCGCAAGAAATGTAAATTGAACACGAGTCCACTCATTTGGATCAAGTATAAACTCACCACTAACTTGTGTTATTGCGTCACTCCAATATAGCTTTACACTACCAGTCCCCCTAACCAATGCGCTGACTGTATACTTCGTACCCTGCACATCAGCTACTTTTTTCGCTGTTGAGGTAACCATTCCTTGGTTGATTGCCGTTCCGACTATCTTTTCTATCTGACCTGCCCCGTAAGGATTTGAGTATGTGGTATCTGCGGCTACCGTTCCTCCTGTAATTACTTCCCAGTAAGTCGTGCTTCCATCCGCAAAATACGAATCCTGTAGTAGATTCGTACTCGCCCTTTCCATCATAAGCCCAGGACGAGAGACAAAGCCTGTGGTGTCGTAGAAGCCTTGGGTGAAGCGGGGGGTGTTGGATGTGGTTACAAGCCATACCACACCAAAAGCATCTACATACGTTGCTGGGTTGGATGCGCCTCGGGAGGCAGTAAAGGTTCCCGTTCCACTTCCAATAGAATAGTTTGCATTAACAGAACTTGCATATCTATGACTCTTATAGAATGTAAGTCCGGTATAATCGGCCAACGTCTTTGTCAGTATGCCAAACTGATTATTAGTATCAGAATAAAACTTTCTTTCTGCGTCAGTAAGAGAATAATCTGATGCGCTTCCATTGATAGATTCTAATAACATCCTATAATACATATCATGTTTTGAACCTGTATATCCTGCATTTAATAATGTTCTTTCAAGAGCATCTCCTGATGATAAAAAACTTCCACCACATAAATCATTGTAATATTTCAAAACCATGTCACTTAAGCTTCCAGAATAACCCCTGTTCTCAAACCATTTTACTTTTAAATCATTTATGGCCAAATCAGAAAAAGTTGTCATGATAAAATAGACTCCTTATTAAATATTCTTTCTAGCGGCTTGCCATTGTAGCTTAGAGTACGAGTGCCTTCCTTAAAATATGCTCTCTCAAATGTCTCAAGCCAAAGCTCACAATTCTTATCTATATTAAATTCCTCAAAGTTTCTGTCGTAGGCATTATTTGCCATGTCAAGACGCTTATTTGGATTGTCCATAAGGGTGCATATCTTATCTACGAATGTATCTACTTCAATTGCTTTGAAACCGTCCTCATTATCTTTTATAACCCAATAAGGTTGAACATCAGAGCAAACTGATGGAACTTTAACCGAGGCATATTCAGACCATTTGAGAGCTGATTTGGAGCGATTGAATGAGTGGTCAACAAGGGGACAGATGCCTATGTCAAGTTCAAGAGAGGCAAGTTTAAGAGGATAGACTTCTAGGTCTACGAATTGATGCCACTCAACTGGAAATATTCCAGCAACCTGACGAAGTTTATCAACATTACCAAGTATTACAAACTGGAAATCACTTCTTCGCTTATAAAGCTCGTTGATAATCCTCATTACAAGGTTACCTTCTAAGATGTGGGAGTCTGAGGCAGTCCATCCTATTCTTAGTTTAGAATGGTCAAGTCTATGGGAATCAAATGGTTTGAAACGCTTAAAGTCTATGGAGTTTGGTATAACTATGAAATCATTTGAGTCTTTAGCTGAGGATTCAGTGAATTCCCACTTAAGATAGTTTGTAGTGGTTGTAACCGTGTTTGCCACAAGGAGCGTGTCTATGAAAGCACAGAATCTCTTAGCGTTATCTTTAATGCTAAATCCAAAGCGTCCATCTTTCCAAAGAAGCTCTTTCTCACCGCTCGGAAGTGTGATGGTTACATCATGCATACCCAAAGTTGCGTAGCCTGGATTAAGAGGGTGGCAGTCAAAAAGGTTATCGTCAAAATCCGCTACTGACGCTTTGCCAAGTTCAAATAGCTTAACATATTCCAAAGTTGATGCTATTCCGCATGGGGACTGCATGAATATCACATCCGAGCTTAACATCATCTCTTCTATTTCTTCGGCAGTGTGCTTAAAGATAGACATGAGTTTTATTTCACAGAGGTCTCTATCCATAAGAGCTTTGGCAGGAAGTTTTCCACGCCAGTAGTTAGTGCCCGACTCATTCAGCCCATAGAATACTTTAAGTTTTGACTTCATTAGGATTCCATAAGGTTCCAGACCAAGCGCTTGGTAATACTACTCCAAATGGTTTAAGGCCACCCTGATACTTCACAAATGGCCTATTCGTGTCTCTCATAAATCTCTCAAAGTCTACATTGATAATATTGATATTCAAATCATCAAAGAACCATGGAATTTCCCAGTTGAAAAAACTGGCATTCGCTATAAGCCCTTGAAGCCGACTATCATCTGAGTTCCCATCAACAAGGACTCCATCATAAGGTGATTTCAATTCCTCTCTAATCTTTTCCATCCCATACCAGTTATCTATTCTTGGGGCATAGATATACTGTGAATTGTACAAATTAAGAAAGTTTCCGTGATCCTCAATGGAAATCATCTTGTAGTGTTCTGCAAGCTGGCCTGTTCCCCAGCCTGAACCAAATTCAAGAAGGGCGCTACCAGACGGTACAAAGTGTCGGATACAATCAAATAGTTCTCTACTGATTGAATGAACACCCCATACCGCCGGTAGTTCCATAATTAGCTCGCTAAGGAGTACGTAATGGTAGTAGGCCCAATAGCTGAACCTGTTACCCTGTACGTAAGTCCAGCACTAAGAATTGCGTCAAAAATAAACGTATTCTTTGTGATGGTTCCAAAGGTTGCTACAGCAGAAGCGGAGCTTCCAACACTTCCTGCTACGCTCGCAGAATTGGCAAGGACGAGGTAAGTCGTCGCAGTCGCTGAATCCTGAAAGACAACAGAGTGCAGGAAACAAGGCCCAGCCGCTATAATTCCCGTAGCTTCCGCAGAAGTCGGAAGATACTTGAAATTATACACGGGCGCAACTTTAAGAGCCTTGTTGCTAAACACCTTTGCTGTAAGACTTGAATCTACTTCATCAGTTATTACTTGAAGAGACACTAGATTCCTCCAGTTTCTTTGTTCTGATATCGCCCTCGGCTAATTCCGAGGCGACATCTATGATGAGTTCTATCGGGTCTTTGTCGGGATAGGGGTCGAACTCGTTACGAATAACCTCTTCCCTTGCTTTTTGGCGTGCTTCTTTATGGTTAATCTCATGTAGGATAGTTTTTTCAATGTCATCTAGTTTGCAGAAAGCGGTAGCTTCGGTATGAATAAGCTCTGTCTTATAATCCTTTACCCCGCCATAGTCGCCATAATCAAATCCATCTACTATGACGCAAGGAGTTCCGATAGCAGCACAGAGAAGTTGTGCGGTGCCCTCTTCCATGCCAACTACACAACTTGAGTTGATAAGAAGTTTCATTAGAGTTTCAAGGTGAGTTACATGAGCCACTGAGTTACGAATCTGAGGCCCATGATAAAGAAGTTTGTCATGCAAGTCTGTGAGTTTTGACATAAGAAAAAAGTCTTTGCGAAAGAAGTCATAGGGCACATTTGATTCTGTAGCACAGGTTGCATCTATCTGCCATGCCTTCCATGCGGCTTTAAGAGGATTGTAGAACTCACATATACGCCTTGAGGCATAGTCATATTCTATCTGCTTTAACTTATAGAATACCTTGAAGTTGTCCGGCTCCTCTTTTGAAGTGATAACTGGCATAAATAGGATTATGCGATTCTGCGTACCATCATCTCCGATTGGAGCGGCATTACGAGTGTAGTATGTGAGTGGGGAGCCGGTAATTACAGTTTTGTCTAAGTATCCGCACTTTTCCATTCTGTCGGCTTCTGTCTGTCCCCACACACATATCTTGTCGGCTAATAAAGGAAACTTGTTTGGAGGAAGATAATCTCTTGTTGCTCCGCGTCCATGCTGGACTACAATAAGCGGCTTCTTCATATAGGTCTGATTCATCTTTGCAAGTTCGTACATAGCTCCACGAACATCTTGCCATGTGATAATGACGTCAGCATTACGAGCATCTTCAACTAAGTCTACACGCTTGGAGAGTTCTAGAAGAATGTTATTGTAGTCAGAAATGTATGCTTTCATTTCATCTTTTCCAATATAGAATCATGTGCGTCAACACATTTTACTAAAGCAACATAAGGTTTACTTTTATAACTATTAAAATCATTATTAATTTCAGATTTATTCATTGAACTTAATCTTCTTACTCGAAAATTTCCACCCTCTTTATCAGTGTAAATTAAGAAATAATTACCAATGCCTCGTTTTATATTCATAACGGCTTACTTGCAAATTCAGGCATGGCAATAAGCCTGTCACAGTAGATTAGGTCAAAGCGTTCTTTTGTAATGTAGAAAATAACCGAATCTCTAAGTTGACCCCGTTTAAAATAGTGGCGAATATGGCGGCCTGATTCTTCAAATCCAACTCCCTTATTAAATTCTATCTCAGCCTTATTAAAATCAAAGGTATCGGTATCTATCTTTTGATAGCCCAATCGGTAAAATCCATAGTGAAGCAGGAGAAATACTGCTTCTTGTCCATAGCCTTTTGCTTTGTGCTCTGGAGCCATAAAGTAAGAACACTCTGCCCTTCTTGAAATATTGTCTATGTAAGAGAAAGCGCAGTAACCTACCCATCCCTTGCCTTGTTCAAGTTCATCGTCATTGGCAATAAATGGAATCATCTCATTGGACTTAGAAATCTTCTTGAACCATTCTTCCTGCGCTATTTCATTGAGTAAGTAAGGCTGGCGGCAGAAATCCATCACCTCTGGATTATTTCTCATTCCTTTAAGCCATGACATATGACGGTACTCAACGGGCTGAAGGGTAAGTTTCATGCTCTCTTATCCGATATTCTAAATGCTGGAAATTCATTGAAGAAGCGTTTAAAGGCGGAATACATAGCTTTTTTGTCTCCCTCATAGACTTCCATATAGAGTTCAGCTACACATCTTGGCATGATTCCTGGAATACGCCACTTAGCTAAAGATTTAGGATTATAATCCCGCCCTGGATTTCCACCATCAGCAATTTCAGCTTTAATTCTATTGGTCTCAATAATTGCATCGTTAGTGTGTTCAGGAAATAACTTCATATAATCTTCCACTGCCATGCGTTCTTTATTCAAGTTGGCAAATAGTTGCACATCTCCTGTAATATCAACTTCTTTTCCTTTCATAAGGTCAGCAATAATCTTATAGTGATTCTTATGCTCGGCAAAGGACTTCCTCTTTTCCGTCCCAGCAAGCATAGTCTGGACATTAGAGTCCGAGTCCTGCTTCATCCAAGGTTGGGCTGATTCCATCTCTTCCATAGTGTCTCCTTAAAACTCTGGGTTAGTTTAAGGCCAACCCAGCAAATGCCCCAACTTTATGAGCTTGCGAACGCAGAAAGCAAGCCTGAATGAGATTCCGCCAGATACTCCAGCGTATACTCACCAATAATCATTGCTCTCTTTGAATCACCGATGTCAGACAGCGGTTTCGTGAACGGACGCCTCAGATATGCGAGTCTCCAATCTTCCATCTTAAGCACCGCACCCTCTGTTGGAGGGATATAACGCTCAAACACGACTTCGATAGTTCCAAAGTCGGATTCATAGATGGACACAAAGTTCCTCACACGGCCTTCACCGCCAACTTCCGTATAACGAGTGTTGCTCGTTGCGAAAGAGGAAATGCGGCGTTTCATGAAGCCATTCACAAAAGCCGTATTAGCGATACCGCCGCCAGTTACTGCGATATTCTGAAGGAGAGTATTGAACTGACTCTCAGTCAAAGCGCAGACTGTGGCAGAACCCGTAACACGGTTCGTTTGAACAGCGTCAAGTATACCTGTGATCTGACGAGCCGTGCCAGTGCCTGAACCAGAAGCAGAAGTTGATGTCCAAAGCATTCTGTCCACCATAATCTTCCACGACTTCATACCACGTTCCAGCTGGTATGCGTACTCAGATTCTACTCCATACATTGACGTGGCATCCTGTGTTCCAGAGATGTCAATCGTGTAGGTTGTAATCTGGGTATAGTTCGAGAGACGTGTACGACCTGACAACGCCTGACTAGCCGCTGACGCGCCTTCCCCGACTGCTCCGATTGTGGCGGTGGCCGTAGGAATGGTATCAGTCAACCACGAATGAATTGCCGCATTCGCACGGGAAATACCGATACGAGACAGAAGAGGCGTTTCTTCAGGAGAAAGTTGACTTATAAGGTCAAGGATATCCTCTCGCGCGCCCGCTGTAGTCTCATATCTTGTTAGAATTGCCATTTGAATCTCCTATTGAAGATTGCTAGGAATCAAATTTTTCAGCTTGGAGATTTCAAGAAAGATTCGTGGGTCTTGACTCTTTCCATATTCTACCAAGAGCTTCTGTACCTTAGCGTTCGCGGACGTATCCTTTGTTGGAGGAGATTGAGTTCCTGACGATAACGCTTGAGATTGCAGTTTCTGAGTTTGACGTTCCTTAGCATTTAAAGCGACTTCTTTCTTCTGTGTTACAAGAGAACCTTGACGAGTCAGCTTCGCAAACGCCCTGTCCATAGCAACCTGTAAACCCTCGTGACCAGCGTTTTTAAGACGCGGGTCAGAATTGAATATTTGGCTTGCCATGTTTACCACTGGGTCATTTAAGTTCCATTGACCTGTTTGAGGATTAAAAGCGCCTGGGTAGTCAATTTGAATTTCAGCAAAGGCTTGAGCTTGTTTGCGTTGAGTTTCTGTCTGACCCTGTTCAGAGCGAAAACGTGTAATAGCCCGCTCTTCAGCTTCAAGAACTCCTAAACCCCTATTGGCAAATGCTCGGTCTTGCTCAGTTGCGTCTGGATGATTTAGGACATTATCAAGCTGAACCTTGCTATACCCCTGATACTTGTTTTCCTCAGTAATTTGTGGCTGCGTTTGGACAGGACGAGTTTGGTAACTCGCCATAGCCTGTTGAACTGCCTGATGAACTAATCCTGGAAGTTCTTCCGCAAGGCGGCGCTTAACTTCTCCGTCTACGTTAGCTTTCGGAATCATTTCTTCGGCTGGAGTTGGCTTAGCGACAGGCTCCGCTGTCGTTTCAACGGCTGGAGTAGTTTCTACAGTAGACGGGTCTGTAGGAGTTGTCTCCTCACTCACTTTTTGCGTCACTTCTTGTTCTGGCATGACTTCCTTTCTATCAGAGGCTTTTGCTTCAAGCAGAGGTTTCTCTGAGGGGTTAAACATCTCAGATGCAATTTTAGTTAGTGAATCTTGCACCCGTTTATCCATTACTTACCAAACATTCTTCCAGCCAATGAGCGCATTTTAGATTTAATTTGGCTAGTTCCTGTTTTCTTAAGAATACCCTCTTTATTTTTCTTAAAGGGAGTAGTCTCAACTACTTTATTAGTAGACTTTTTAAAAGCGAGTCTCATTGACTTGCCGCCTTTCAATTTCTTAAAGCGATACCTAACATTATCCAACGGCATTACTATTTCTCTAATCCACAAGCCGTAGATTTAGTTTTACTAAATTCTTTCATGTTCATCGGCATTGGAGATGTTTCACAGTGCCCAGAACTTCTTGGCATAGGGTCAGAACCCTTCTGAATATTAGCCCCATCTTTAAAACTCTTTTGATTATTTCCAACCTCTTGATTACCCTTCATCATATTAGCCTCCAAGTCCTGTTTCGTTATCCACATCCATGGCTACCTCATACTGAGGATTGTTGACTTTAAGCCAATGTTCCTCAAGTTTCTTTCGTTGAGCATCAAATGAATCCACAAGGTCTATCATCTTGCGGCAAGCCAATGCCTCTATTCTCAACTCATCAAATTCAGGCCGCTCTTTATTCATAGTCATCCACACTTGAGAGTAGGTAACTAGAGTTTGGTCAATAACTCTCCGCATGGCTTCCCAACCAAGAGTCTTTGACATCTGATAGACTGCATGGCACTCGGCTATTGATTCTTCCATTGTTCTATCCATTAGACGCTCCATTCTTTGATGGTTTTGGGTCAGTCATCTCTGTCATCACTTCCAGCTGTTTATCCATCACATGACCTTGAATATCGGGTTTAATGCCGGCTGATTCCAAGACTTGAGCTTTTTCCATAGGCGTAAGCTCTATGAAGTTTGTCTTGATGTTTGTGATAGCCGGTGGAGGAGCGGGCGGAGGTGGAGGCTGTGGGATGCTAATCTTCTTATCCCAGAACACATCGCCTGTTTCTTGTAGATACTCTTTCATAGCATAGTAATGATTTACTGGGGTATACATTCCCGATTGGATAGCATAGGGATTCGCCAACATTTGAATCTTGGCCTCAGCAAAACCTAATCTCCTTGCGGCATTAGTATTCACATCATTGCCTCTTATTCTAATCTGAAACTCTCCTTGAATCTCTTCACGGGTAAGATGGACTGTTTGACCTTCTCCAACAACTTGGAAGTAAACCGAGTCTTTAAGATACTGTTGGGTAAGGGCAATCATCTGAGTAAACATCTCACTGATAGATTCGCCAAAAAGAGTGGAATCAAGAGAGAATACAAGATTTGAGGATTCGGCCTGCTTAGAAACTTCTTCTGCGGTGCGTGGCTGCCTTCGGTTAATCTGAGATTGAAGAGAATAATCTACTTGTCCATAGAGTTCCTGAATCTCTGATTTAAGAAGCATCTCTTCATCCCGATAGCTAAACTCAGTTCCAGCGGAAGAGTTATTAAGCACAGAAATCGCGTCATTAAGCGGAGTCATTCCATTCACTGGGATTGCTTGACCTGGGATAAATTTAACTAGGCGGGGATTGATGATTCCAGAACGAAATGCAAACATGGGAGTATTACGAATGGTTTGATTATCAATCTTTTGATTATGCTGGGCATTAATCTCTTTGTCAATGTCCTCAAGCATCTCAGGAACTCCGCGTGGAGCATACCATCTATCTTGAGTTATCTCAGAGTCAAAGCGGATAATAGGCCAATGTTTATGAGAATAGGTAAAGGGGAACTTAACCAGTATCTTTTTCCATTCAGGAGCTATGATAAAGACGTTTCTTTCTTCTATCCCATCATCATCTAAGTCATACCATGCATAGACTCTCCATAGCTTTACATTACGAGAAGGGTTATTGACACGGCTTATGCCCTCTCTCATATCTTCAGTCATCTGTGATGTCTTAAAGATTGAATTAAGGGATGAGTTGCCTAGAGAGGGAACATGCTCACTCACATTAATCTTGGAGTAGGCATCCATTTCATTAATTACTGATTCATCATAAACCTCATTCCTAGCTTTTTGCTTCACAACATCCCAAGGTTCATAAAACTCGACAGCAATAAAACGAGCATCTTGAGGATTAGCGGTAGAGTCTACTGGGACAAATACATTCTCAGGGTCATGGATATTGATATCCACATTGTTGTAAGTTTCATCGGCTAGAGTTAATTTAACTTTCCTGTTTCCAGTCCTAAGCTTTCCAATCGCTTCTTTTAAAGCCTCTGTGTTCTGATACCGAACACTCTCAGACATATCCACAGAGAAAAGCTTAGCAATAGCCTCAACTAAACTTTCATCTTCAAGAACTGAAAATATCTGAACAAGCATCTCCTTTGGAATATCAGCTAGGTCTATCTCAAAGGTTCGCTTCTCATCTGACATCTTCCAAATAGGCTCTACAAGACAGAAACCTTTTTCCAGCATCTTGTCGATAAGAATAGAGAGCTTCTTGGGAAACTTAATCTTGGTATCAAGAAGCCAGTCCATATAGGTTTCCAGCTTCCAACCAGCTTCGGGATTAGATGTAGGCTCAGGAATAACCATGGCATGAGGCTTGATTCCCCAGACAACATTAAAGAGTCCTGCTTTAATCTTACGAATGTACTTCTCAATGGTGGGAAGTCTTAAGTTTGAAGCCCCAGGAAATGGAAATGTCTTTTCCTTCCTAATCCTCATCCTCATCCTCATATAGTAATCCATCTTTTGAGACCAAGCGCCGCGGAGAGTTTGAGCGGACTCTATCTGGTTGTAGAGAGACTTAAAGATTTCAGCGTCCTGACTATTAGCAGGTATTACCTCATGGACTAATTCTCCAGTAACGGGCGGAGCTATTGGAGATTGTTTGGGCGGGCGACCTCGCCTTGCAGGTTCTGTTCCATCAATTCTTGGCTTATTAATATTCTTCTTATTCGTATACTTTGCCATAGGACTCATCATCTCCATAACCTGTTGTGCCATGAGTAACTAACTCACCTTCATAGTCTGAATCATCATAAACTTGTTCTTCGTAGGACTGAAGAGGCTCTATGAGGGAAACGGCGTAGGCTAGAGCATCTATGGAATCATCGTGTTTACTCTCTGGGAAGAGTGAGAGTTCATCGATGAGGGGGTATTGGTCACTACGAAGAAATATCTTGCGGGCCTCGAATCTTGGTTGAAGCATATAAGTTATACGGTCATTCTTATTACGCTTATTCCCACTAGATGTATGAATGTTTCCCGATAACTTTGTAAAAGGTGCGTAGATGCCATCTTTAAGGCAGTCATTAGTGAGTTGTTCGTAGAAAGACATTTGAGTTCCATTAGACTCAATGCCAACTGCCCGAATCTTAGGCTGATAGAGTTTATAGAGACGCTTGAACTCATCTATCAGCTTCCTAGAGTTTGTTCTCTCCCGATACATATGGTAGGTATACACGTTATCCTCTGAGTCATGCAGGATACACATGATGACGCCAAAGTCCGCTGTCTTTTCTTCTGAGAAAGCGGGGTCTATGGCAATATACATCCCAGTTTGCTTACCTTTCAGTGTATCCTCAGTAAAATATTGAAAGGTGGAAGGGTTAAACCTGTTACCATCAGCAGGAATCGGCTCATTCATAAACTCTGAGCTGAAAGCCCAACTCCCAATTTCAGCTTTGCGGGCTTGAAGTCTTTTATGACTCCACACATCAGGCCAGAGTTCCATGCCAGGCTCTTGAATCCCCCCAATGTAGGCTTTATTAAACACTGATGTCCAGCCTTCGGGTAAATTATGTATCCAGTCATAGAGTAAACTTACTCTATTGATTAAAGTCCCTACCCAAATCATAGCTCCGTCAACAGTGAGGGAATTAATAGCCGCTTTAAGAATCCAATCCTTCATCTTTTTCCTAATATCCTCAGAGATGACTGTCTCATCTGACTCAATATCATCCATAACTATGAGATCAGGACGGAATCCACGAATCTGCGCGCCCCAACCAATGGCTCTGATAGAAACCCTAGGATTTACCAGTATCAAATGGTTCTCTGTCCACTTATCTGACCACTTGTTTCCAAAGTGAGTGAGAATTCGTTCATTGGATTCAATGTTGGTCTTGAGTGACCGCATGAAGTTAATGGCAAGGGCTTCACTGTTTGAGACAATGAGGATTTCCTTATAGTGACCAAAAAGAGCGCATCTTAAGGGAAACTCCACAGAGCAGCTTGTGGACTTAAGAAAAGAGCGGGGAGAAGCAATACAAAGCCGCTTTGTCACATGAATTTTGTCCAGTTTCTTTAATAGGTCTGATTGGAAGGCTGGAATCTTATCTATAACCATGTGGCCGCGGGTCGGCACACTAAACTTCTTTTCAGGGTCATCTTTCATGAAGAAGTTGACAAAGGCTTCTGTGCTGAAAAACCATGAGGTTATTTCAGTCTCATACTTTTTGCGGGCTTCTGGTGTTAGATGAGATAAAATGTTCTTAGCCATAAAATTAGTTTTATGCTTTAATTTCTGTGATAGTTATTGAGGAAGCCATTATGCCTCCCATTTTTCTTCCAGCACCAATACCGTTAAATGTAATTGTACCGCCTGTAACAGGTCCAATTCTTACTCTAAAAGTTGTCGAGCTGGTAGTCCCAGCAGCCATGTAATGAGTAAATGCAGTAGGTTGGCAGTATCCAACCACACGATTATCCATTACAGAAGCAAGGGCATTGGCAGTTGCATCTTGAAAAAGACCAGTGACACAAAATCCACCATCAGAATCCTCATAATTGACTACGACATCTATCTTAAGTTTGTTAGAAGAATTATTTGGAGTAATGGCAAGTGTCATATATTGGTCGCCCTCAGTAATTTGAGGGATTGTGTCATCATTAATCATTAAGGTTGTGCCTGTTGCCACAGCCCCAGTAATAGTGTTGACAACTTGGATTGTAGTCCCTGCTGGGGCGGTAGAAGCTGTAAACGCAGTAAGAGCAGTCCCATCCTTCCTGTAATAATTCTCACATCGCCAGTTGCCTGAGCCGAGAGAGAGAAAGATAGCAGAATCCGCGG
>ERZ1292629.145-Hain-H43-01um-R1-145-length-71800-cov-12_pt1 | contig 31543 bp, 28 predicted proteins | sample MGYA00564399_ERZ1292629 | MGnify/ENA primary metagenome ERZ1292629 (study PRJEB36523, sample SAMEA6512636) | groundwater metagenome | collected 2019-01-08 | study: AquaDiva: Metagenomics assemblies of 32 groundwater samples
GACGGTGACTTCAAGTTCAATCTCGGCAACTTCGAGAATGACTGGAATTCCGACAATGTTGTCCTGTGTCTCTGCGACCTCATGATTTCTCCCACTATTTTGTGGGAGTTTTGTTAGATAAAGTTCGTTTCCATCCGCCCAACATCCTTCCTATCTCATCAAGGTCAAGAAGTAATTTTCCATAGTGTTTATGGTCAATGATTTTTTCTTCCCACGCCATCTCTAAGAGGAATTTGAGAATGTCCGATTTTGCGATGGCGTTTGAAACAGCTGAAATTTTTTCAAACCTGTCTCCCGCAAAACAGGCACGGAAAATAAACTCGCAGAGAGAAAGAAATATTTCATCAATACGCACACCAATCGTGTTCCGGTCAATTCTAGAAATATGAACAAGATGCGTATGCCACTCTCGGTACGCATCTTTCGTCTTTAGAAGCACGAGCGGCGCTTGCGTGCGTTGATGTGTTGCGCTATTACTAGCTTGATTATTCATAAGTTGGATATTAATACTTACGACGACATTATAGCAATTGACAACCTCCTCGCCACTTGGGAAGGATTTCTTCATGGTAAGCGGCACAAGAAGGATGTGATGGAATTTAAGATGCGATTCTCGGAGAATATTTTAAAGCTCTATCGGGAACTTTTTCAAAAAACATATGTTCATGGGTCATATTCGGAATTTCATATCTCCGATCCAAAATTTCGGACGATCCACAAAGCGGCTGTTCGTGATCGCGTTATTCACCATCTTTTACACCGAGCGCTCTATCCATATTTTGAAGGGCGCTTTATTTATGATTCCTATGCCTGCCGAAAGAACAAGGGAATTCACCGGGCATTGAGCCGGTTTGACGTATTCGCACGTCGTGTATCAAAAAACAATACCCGTACTTGCTATGTTCTTAAATGCGACATCAAAAAATTCTTTGCGAGCGTGGATCAAAGTATTTTGAAAAATATTCTTGAGTGGCATATAGATAATAAAAATATCTTATGGTTTTTAAGGCAGGTAATATCAAGCTTTCATATTGTTCGACCCGGCTTCGGGCTTCCGCTTGGGAATCTAACTTCTCAGCTTCTTGCAAATATCTATCTCCACGAATTTGATATATTTATGAAACAAGGATTGCGGGTGAAATATTACATTCGGTATGCCGATGATTTTGTGATTCTCTCAGAAAACAAAACATATCTTGAAGAATTATTGCCGAACATAAGAGTATTCCTTTCTGATAATCTCCATCTCTCGTTGCATGAAAATAAAGTTTCAATTCAATCTTACGCTTCTGGAGTTGATTTTCTCGGGTGGATTCATTTTCCTTATCACAGACAGATCCGTGCCGTCACAAAGCGAAGAATACTAAAAAACTTGAGTTGGTACCCACGATCAGAAACGATCAATTCTTATCGTGGACTTCTAAAACATGGGAATACGCATGCTTTGCAGAAACAGGCGGGGTTAGTTTTTGACTTTTTAGGTTTTTGAAATTAGAGTTTGGTCACAAGTTACTCCCGGTCGTGAGCCGCGGAGAGCTTTACATTCATGGATTTCAAAATTGAGTCAAAAAATAAACCCGCCGGCGACCAACCAAAAGCGATTAAATCGCTTGTTCAAGGATTAAAGAAAAATTATAAACATCAAACCTTACTCGGCGTTACCGGTTCTGGAAAAACTTTCACCGTCGCGAACGTGATTGAAAAAATTCAGCGGCCAACGCTTGTTATCGCCCACAACAAAACTTTAGCTGCCCAACTTTGCAACGAATTTCGCGAACTTTTTCCTCAAAATTCCGTTCACTATTTCGTTTCTTACTACGATTATTACCAACCGGAGGCCTACATTCCCACTTCCGACACTTACATCGGCAAAGAGGCGATGATTAACGACGAAATCGACAAGCTTCGCCACGCGGCGACTACCGCGCTTTTGACGCGGCGGGATGTGATTGTGGTTGCTTCAGTTTCCTGCATTTACGGCTTAGGTTCACCGGAAGTTTACGGCGCGAATATTTTTCACTTCAAAATCGGCGATAAAATCAACCGCGCCGAATTTTCCCGAAAACTTATTGAACTCCACTTTACGCGCACGAGCGCGGACTTAAAACGGGGCACTTTTCGTTTGCGCGGCGACAATTGGGAAATTATGCCGCCGGACAGGGAAGTGATTTACAATTTAGAACTCGGCGAAGCTAATCGCGAATCCGGCCGAACCACTCGTGGTGAGCAAGCTAGAACCACTCGTGGTGAGCAAAGTCGAACCATCCGAAAAATTTACGAAGTTGATCCGGTTTCGGGCTTTGTGCCCGGCAAAACGCCGATAACGACCGAAATTTTCATCTCGCCGGCGAAGCACTTTATCACGCTCGTGGATGAACGAAAGCGCGCCGTTGAATTAATAAAAGAAGAATTGCGCGAGCGGCTAAAATATTTTGAAAAAACCGGCAAATATCTAGAAGCCGAGCGGCTGGAACGGCGGACAAGGTTTGATTTAGCAATGATGAAAGAAATCGGTTACTGCCACGGCATTGAAAATTACTCCCGCCATTTGTCCGGCCGCGCCGCTGGCGAACCGCCGGCAACGCTTTTGGATTATTTCCCCCGTTCGACAAGCCCCTCAGCCATGAGCTCGGGGCCGAATGGCTCAGGGCAAGCCAATTTTTTAACCGTAATTGACGAGTCGCACGTTACCGTGCCACAAATTCAAGGAATGTATGAAGGCGACGCTTCCCGCAAGCGGAATTTGATTGAATATGGATTTAGATTGCCATCCGCCGCCGATAACCGGCCGCTTAAATTTTCGGAGTTTGAAAAAAGAATTGGCCAAGTAATTTACACTTCCGCCACACCAAGCGCTTATGAAAAGAAAGGTAGTAATCAAATTGTCGAGCAAATTATCCGGCCAACCGGTTTGATTGATCCAAAAATTACGATGGAGAAAGCCCGCGGCCAAGTGGAAAATTTAATTCCGCGGATTGAAGAAAGAGTAAAGAAACACGAACGGGTGCTTGTGACTACGCTCACAAAACGGATGGCGGAGGATTTATCGGCTTATCTCGAAGAGAAAAAAATTAAAGTAAATTATCTACACAGTGACGTAAAAACTTTAGATAGAATAAGAATTTTAACGAATTTAAGAAAAGGCACTTTTGATGTTTTGGTTGGCGTGAATTTATTGCGGGAAGGACTGGATTTACCGGAGGTTTCACTCGTCGCCATATTGGATGCCGACAAAGAAGGATTTTTGCGGAGTGAAACTTCGCTTGTTCAGACGATCGGCCGCGCGGCTCGAAATGTCGCCGGCGAAGTTCTAATTTATGCCGATCATATTACCGGTTCAATTGAGCGAGCGGTTCGTGAAACAGAACGCCGCCGCAAATTACAGCTAGCCTATAATAAAGAGCACAACATTACGCCGAAAACTATTATCAGAAAAATTAGCGACATTGTGCCCACGGAAAAACTGCTTGAATTGGAAATGAAGCCGATTCCAAAAGCAAAATCAGCGCTTGCGGCGATTATTAAAGATAAGGAAAAAGAAATGAAGGCCGCCGCCGAACGGTTGGAATTTGAACTCGCCACTCTTTTACGCGATGAACTTAGAGAGTTAAATAAAAAATTATTGAAAATAAAAAGCTCTCCGACAAAGTCAGAGAGCTTAAGGGCGCATAAAACCCATTAAAGAACGTAACGGATCAAAAATCCCACATAGATATACTTTTTTGCTGGTGTTTCATCAAGCAGATAAGAATTCATTGCCGGATCATAGTAATAATTTTGATCTTCATTGATATTCAACTTTTCCCAAAGTCCCATAATTGAAAAGGAAATTGAGGTAGATTTCGGTTGAATATCAATTCGCGGTCCGATCCCGATAGAATCCTCACCGTAGATGCCGATGCCAAGCCATTCCGTCGCTCTGATTTTTAAACGGCTTTCCCAGTGTGAATATCGATGATCGCCAAATTCAAAGGCAAAATCGAAATAGTACAGGTTTTTTTGGCCGGATAAACTATTTAAATCGTCGCCGAACCAAACCCGACTTCTTATGCGTGACCAATCTCCATCAAATTGCGAATTGCCGGTTACGCCAGCGCCAGCTTCAAGGCCGAAATAAGGAATTGGTGAATAAGACAAGCCAAAAATTATAGCGCTGCCAGGTTTTGGCCGAGGATTTGCTCTTGCAAATACGAACCATCCCATTCTTTCCTCATCTTCTGAAGAATTATAGAGAGTAAAACTTTGCATATAAGCGACAAGATAAGTGATGTGGCGTTCAGCAAAAGGTTTAGCGTAGAAATGACCTTCTACATAACCGCCCTTAGCTTCGTAAGTTGAATCAGAATTTCCGCGGTCTTGAGCTTTTACAAAGCCCAAACCAGCAAAAAATAAGCAGAAAACAACAATAAATCGGTTTTGCATGACATACTCCTTTTTTATTATTTTTGATAAAATGTTTGTTAAAGTTAAGCTGGGTACATTGTAATGGATAAGGTATTTTTTGTCAAGCGGTAAAGCAAATATAAAGACCCGATTATTAATCGGGTCTTTTTTGTTTCTCACCTTAATTATCCCACGGACGCCAAGAAGTTTTTCGCTTTTTAAAACTCTTTTTTTGGAGTTTCGGCGAATTATTTTCTGGCGTGGTTGTCACGGTAGTTTCTTTTTTCACTTCTTCTCGTCTTACAACCGGTTTTGATAATGCGGCCATCAAACTGTCCAAATTTTTTTGATATTCAGTTAAGGTTATTTGTTGGTTTTCTAATTCTTTCGGAGGGGTTGTTACAGTAGTTTCTTTACTAGATTCCACTATTCTCGGAAGAGGCGGAGGGGGAGATTTTATTACTTTCTGGACAGTCGGCTTGGTTTGACTCAGCTTTTGAACGGTTGGTATTTTGACCTGCTTCTTTTGAACAATCGCTTTTTTTTGGTTTTCGCACGGAAGGCAACGCTCGCTGTCAATTTTTGCGAAAACGCTTTTTTTCACCGACTCCATTTCGTTTACAATATCACTCGCAAGCTGACGCAGCTCTTTAGAAGGAGAAGCGTTATCCGGTTTCGGGCTAGTCGCTCTTAAAATCGGACTCGAGCTAGCGCTACTTTTTTTATCCGAATTTTCTGATAGAGAATTTATCCTATTTTCCATCATTAAAAATAATGCGACACAGAAGCATGTAAAAGCGAGAATACCAAGAGACAACATGAATATTGTTGACTTTTTCATCTACGAATTCCTTATTTATTTTTGGAAAATTAACTATATATAGTATATATCACCTTCGTTAAATATGCAAGGGCTTGGCTATTGACAATAAAACTGGTCTGATATATCATTCCCGACAGTAATTTACTAACCTAATAACTAACTTTTAAAGGAGATTTACGTATGAAACGTTTTCAGATTTTGTTGCTTTGCTTTGTTTTCGCGGGATTCGGTTTTGGCCGTGATTCCAAGAAAATTTTTCCCGTTGTCGATTCACGCGGCCAGTCAATAATGGCGCCGGCTGTTTTAAACAGCGCCGACACTTACTCTGATTGGACAATTATTGGTACAACTTTTATGGATTCGGCAAGAGTAACTCAGGAAGACACGTCAAAAGCCGTTTACATGTTCAGTGCCTTTGACCCGATTCTAATTCGTAGCGTGGCGATTGCAAAATCGTTTCCTAGCGCGGCAGTACCAAACGTTTTGAATTTTCTAAGCCGATCTCAAAGCGGAAAATTTCTTTGGGCAGCGAGTTTTGTTGATAGCGCAAACCAAACGGTTTTAGCGAACACAACTCTCGATACCATAGAAAAAGGTTCAAACTACACTTGGCATTCCGTGCCGGTTCAAAATTCCGCTCTAAATTATAGTATTATTATAATTTGGCTTCGGAATCTTGATTCAAACCAAGCCTCTATTTTCTCTTTCAGGGAATTACAGACGGTTTTAGGAACGGATACGACAATGATTGATAGTATTGGTCCTTATCAAGCGATCAATTTTCAGCCGTTGTCGCCAATTCTTATTTCGCCTATTGATGGTAGCGGAAGCGTGTCAGCAAATCCGACTTTTCTTTGGCATTCTTCAACTAACGCCACTTCTTATCGTTTTGAGCTTTTAGCTAACGGCGGTGGAACGGTTTTAGTTGATAATCCAGGCATTGCGGAGACAACATTTTCCGTAACCGGTTTAGCGAGCGGAACAACTTACTCGTGGCGAGTTAACGCTTCGAACATAGACAGCGTGAGCGATTGGTCGGTAGCTTGGTCTTTTACGACCGTTGCTTCACTGCCTGTTCCTAACGCGCCGAACCTGATTTTGCCGGTAAATAACGCGGCAAATACTCCGACAAATTTAACATTTGTTTGGAATCAGTCAGTTTCTGCCGTGTCTTACCATCTTCAAGTTCTAACTGGCGGCGTCACGATTTTCGCCGATATTTTTGGAATTACTGATACAACTTATCTTGTTTCTGGTTTAGCAAATGGAGTGGTTTACTCTTGGCGAGTGAGCGCTTCTAACGCGACAGGCACAAGTGATTGGTCAGGAGTTTGGTCTTTTACGACTGTGGCAATTTTACCACCGCCTGCAAAACCAAATTTAATCATTCCCGTAAATAATGCGGTAGGAACTTCGACGGCGCCTTTTCTTTCTTGGAGTATTGTTCCAAACGCCACTTCTTATGATGTAGAAGTAGCACAAACGAGTTCGTTTGCGAATATTGTTTTTTCGCGAAATGGGATAGGAACAGTTTTTGTTTCTGTTCAGCCGGCGCTTGCGAATTTCACCACTTACTACTGGCGAGTTCGAGCGGTTGGGCCTGGCGGAACAAGCGATTGGTCCACAACTTGGAATTTTTTGACTACCGGAACCAATTCGGTAATTGAGAAAGGCGCGGCTCTTAAAGATTTTGCCCTTGAGCAAAATTATCCAAATCCCTTTAACCCCTCAACTAAAATTTCTTTCAATGTTCCGCATTCGGCTCAAGTTCGAATTAATATTTTGAATTTGCTCGGCGAACGCGTTTCGACATTAGTTGATGGTGAGTTAGATGCCGGTAATTACGAAGTGTCTTTTGACGCTTCAAGTTTATCAAGCGGCGAATATTTTTGCCGAATGGAAACTGCCGGATTTACCAAAGTTACTCGAATGATTCTCTTAAAGTAGGAATTTTGAGTAACAATATTTCAAACCCCGATATTTTATCGGGGTTTTTTATTTATTAAGAACGGCTATTAATCCCTCACCTATGCGCATAGGTGAGGGATTGACATTTAAAACCACCTGTTATACAATGTCGGTTAATATGAATAGAGGAATTTTATTGTCTGTTTTCGCAATTTCAGCCATTTCTTTACTGGCTTTTTCAAGTTTTCAAGTTATGGCGGCCGAACAAGTGCAACTTTCTATCTCCGCGACTCAAAATTCAGCAACGATTAACTGGCTAACTAATTCTTTAGTTTCGAGTCAAGAACTTCGTTATTCTATCTCACCGATTGATCAAGTTAATTTTCAAAGCGCTTCTATTGTCTCCGACACACCAAGTCCTGCGCCAAATCAAAATCAATCTGTAGTCGTTTCCGGTTTGTCTGCTCAAACCACTTATTATTTTGGTTATAAATACACAAACATTATTGGCGAGGACGCTTTTACTTTTAGTTCTATTACAACTTCAAATAGCGCGCCAACAGGCGGCGGTATTGGCGGCGGTGGCACTATTATGGTTCCTTCGCCAGTTTCAGAATTTACTGCCATTTCTACTTCACCAAATTCTATTAATTTAACTTGGCTTACTCCAGATACTTCAATTATTTCCCAGTTTGACCTACGTTATTCAATCACGTTTATCGACCAACAGAATTTTGAGAGCGCGCTAGCGATTACAACGGGCGTGCCGTTGCCACAAGGATTAACTGCGCAATCAATGGCTGTTTCTAACCTTTCTCCAAATACGAATTATTTTTTTGCGATGAAAACCGTTAGTGTTCTTGGCGAAAAATCAATTTTGATCGCGACTTCAAGCGCTACTACTCAAGTACAGCCTGGTGGTGGCGGCGGTGGCGGAGGTGGTGGCGGAGGCGGAGGTATTAGTTATGTCCCTATTACAAGCACAACTATTGCTATTAATGACGGCGCCAAAAAAACCGCTTCCACTTCAGTAAAACTATCCCTTATGGCTTTAAACGCGATTGATATGATTATTGGAAACAGCATTGATTTTGATCAACGTTCTTGGCAGCCGTTTGCCACTTCCACTTCTTGGATTTTGAGTAATGGCGATGGCGAGAAGAAAGTTTACGCCAAATTCAGAAATTACAGCACTGTGAGCGACACCGTTTCAAGTTCAATTATTCTTGAGACAACCAGTTCAGCGCTGGCAGGAGTTAATCCGCCACCAAAAGAAGAAATCCCGCCAAAACCAAGTCCGGTTAAAACCACAATAGTAATTAGGGGCAATGCGATTATTTCGATTATGCCGCCTTCCGCCATAACTCTTAAAGGCGATAAGTTAACCCTTTCTTTGGTGGCATATCCCACGAACACTGTAACGGAGACAAAAATTGATCTTTCTTACCCTCAAGAAATTTTAACTTTCAAAGACATTATTTACGCGAATGGTTGGACTGAAGATTACGGTTATTATGATGAAAAAAATAGTGATACAAATTCAAATCTACTTGTTAAAGTAATTCGCTTACCTAATGATTTGAAAAAACCAATCCAACTTGCGGCGCTTACCTTTGAAGCAATGGAAGTTGGCGAAGGTCAAATAATTCTTAACGAGACAGCGAGTTCTGAAGAGATAAATACAGCGACAAATGTTCTAGTAGTTGATCGAACCGCGAGCCAAGGTAATTATTTTGTGGCGAGCTTAGTTTCATTCCAAACGCTCGAAAATCCCGTTGCAGCTTTAGGCACATTCCTTTTCTTCTTTATTATTTATCTTATTACGCTTGTAATTCGGAAAAAAAATAGGAAAGCGAATTAAGGGCCTTGCTTCTTAGTTTAAAGTTTTCTAAACTTTCTTTAGCTTCTAATTCTTAAAAATAAAATAAAGGAGATAAAAAGTTGAAAGAGATAACATTTGCATTCGTTTTGGCCAAAACGGCCGGTTTTTGTTGGGGAGTGATGCGAGCGATTAATGGCGCCAAAGGCAAAGAACGGAAAGTTGGTGAACGGATTCATGTTCTGGGCGCTCTTGTTCATAATCAGGACGCCGTAGCAGATTTGGAGGGTGAGAACATTCATTTAGTGAAAAACATGGAAGAAGCGCGTGGCGAAACACTTTTGATTACAGCTCACGGCCGTTCGCCGAAAGATATTGTGGCAGCAAGAAAAATCGCGAGCAATGTTTTGGATATGACTTGCCCGATTGTCCAGGATCTTCACAAAGCCGCACTAAATCTTAAGTCCGAAGGACGGACAGTTATTCTTATCGGTATGAGAAGTCGTCGGCATCCAGAAGTTGAAGGATTAATTGGGGTTTTAGGAGGAATTGTTCATATTGTTGAAACTGCGCGCGATATTGAACTTTTGCCGCTTAATGAAAATGAGAGAATTGGTGTGGTAGCGCAAACAACTTTCAATGAACTTGAGATGATTGAGTTTGTTCGGATTATCAAAAACAGATTTAAAGACACGAATTTTATTCCGACCATATGTGATGATATTTCTAAGAAACAAATTGAATTGCGGGAAAAAGGGTCAAATTTCGATTTAATTATTGTTGTTGGCGACAAAAAAAGCGCGAATGCCACTCACTTGGCAGAAATTGCAAGAAACGAATTAATGAAGCCCACGCTTTTTGTTTTGAACGCAACCGAACTAGAGTCCCGACTAATCGAAAACGCAAAAAATATTTTTGTGACCGCGAGCGCTTCAACCCCACCCCGTTCAATCGGGAGTGTGTTGAGTTGGCTTACCGACGCCGGCGGTCAACTCTACGTTTGATAAAAATAAACGCCCCGCAATGCGGGGCGTTTTTATTTGTTTACTGAATTGACTTTTTAATTTTCCAAGCTTAAAGTTCGAACACCACCCCCTTAAGATCTTAAAGAAGGGGCAATTTGCATATGCACGACAAAATTATTATAAAGGGCGCGCGGGAGCACAACTTGAAGAACATTAATCTCGAAATTCCGCGCGACAAAATGGTTGTTTTTACCGGTCTTTCCGGTTCAGGCAAGTCCTCGCTTGCATTTGATACAATTTTCGCCGAAGGTCAACGCCGTTATATTGAATCGCTTTCGGCTTACGCCCGGCAATTTTTAGGCAAACTCGATAAACCGGATGTTGATGAAATTGAAGGATTATCGCCCGCAATTTCCATTGACCAGAAAAGCCATTCTTCAAATCCGCGTTCAACTGTTGCCACCATTACGGAAATTTACGATTATCTCCGCGTTCTTTTCGCGCGCGTTGGCAAACCTTACTGCCCAAAGTGTGGCAAAGAAATTAAAAAAATGACGAGCGAAGAAATTGTTGATATCGCGATTGAAATATCTAATAAAAACAAAGCTGGTAAGAACATTGTTGTTCTCGCACCGGCGGTGCGTGGCCGGAAAGGGGAATATTATCAGCTCCTTTATGACTTTTTGAATGCCGGTTTTTCAGAAGTGCGGGTTGATGGCGAATTTTATTCGTTGCGGGACAAAATCGACCTCAGCCGTTATAAGCAACACACAATTGAGCTTGTGGTTGATCGGATTCCTTCGGGCCTAAATTTTAAAGAAAAAGACAACCGGTTGCGGTTGGCGGAAGCAATTGAATCGGCGCTCAAATACGGCAATGATGTGGTCACGATAATCACCAGCGAAGAAACTTCGCTTTCCGCGAAGTTTACTTGTCCGAACGACGGATTTTCTTTTCCGGAAATCGAACCGCGCCTTTTTTCATTCAATAGTCCTTATGGCGCTTGTCCGGCTTGTCACGGGCTTGGCGTGGAAAGTATTTGGTCTGAAAAACTTTGTTCTGTTTGTTTAGGTAAGCGGCTTAAAGAAGAAGCGCTTAATGTTTTTATAAAAAATAAGAGTATCGAAAGTATAACCTCAATGTCTATCTCTGAAGCGCTAGGTTTTTTTGGCGACTTTCAAATTTCCAAAGAAAATAAATTTAAAGAGGTAACTGAAGGGCCGGTTCGGGAAATTAAAAACCGCTTGAAATTTATGGTGGACGTTGGTCTTGAGTACCTCACCTTAAGCCGGAAAGCGGGCACTCTTTCAGGCGGCGAATCGCAGCGGATTCGTTTGGCTTCGCAAATCGGTTCGCGTCTTGTGGGCACGCTCTATATTTTAGACGAACCGACAATCGGCCTTCATCAGCGGGATAACGCGAAGCTTATTAAAACTCTCCAAGAATTACGCGACTTAGGTAACACGGTTTTGATTGTCGAGCACGACGAAGAAACCATTCGCGCTTCAGATTATTTAGTTGATATCGGGCCGGCGGCTGGCGTTCATGGCGGAAAAATTGTGGCGGAGGGTTTAATTCCAGAAATTTTTACCGACAAGAAAAAAAACTCACTCACTCTTGATTATCTTCGGGGTAAGCAATTTATTGAAGTGCCGGAGAAAAGACGAGCAGTAAAAAAGGATCAGGAATTTTTGAAAATTAGGGGAGCGACTGCTAACAATCTGAAAAATATTGATATTGATATTCCTTTGCGGCGGTTTACGGCGGTGACGGGCGTTTCCGGTTCCGGCAAAAGCACGCTTGTTTACGATGTTTTGTACAAATATTTAGCGAACAAGTTTAATGGCGCGGATTTTAAAGTGGGCGCGCACAAAGCCATTCTCGGCTTGGAATACATTAACCGCGTGATTAATATTGATCAATCGCCAATCGGCCGAACGCCGCGTTCGAATCCGGCCACTTATGTTGGCGCTTGGACTTTTATTCGGGAACTTTTTTCCGCAACCGAAGACGCCCGCGTTCGGGGCTACAAACCCGGCCGTTTCAGTTTTAACGTGAAAGGTGGCCGGTGCGAAAATTGCGAAGGTCACGGTACAATCGCGATTGAAATGCATTTTTTGCCAACCGTTCATGTTCTTTGTGATATTTGTAAAGGCAAGCGGTTTGACCGAGAAACGCTTGAAGTTGAATATAACAGCAAAAATATCCACGAAGTTTTGAAAATGACAATCGAAGAAGCGGCGGAATTTTTTCGTGATATTCCCTGGCTTTATGACCGCCTGAAAGTTTTGGAAGAAGTTGGTTTAGGTTATTTGGAACTTGGTCAGTCGGCGACAACGCTTTCGGGCGGCGAAGCGCAGAGAATTAAACTTACGGCCGAACTTGGCAAACGCGACACGCGGCGAACAATTTACTTACTTGATGAACCGACAACGGGCTTGCATTTTGCTGATGTTCAAAAATTATTGGATGTTTTAAACCGTTTGGTTGATCGCGGCAACACTATCGTTGTAATTGAGCATAATTTAGACGTGATTAAAACCGCCGACTGGGTGATTGATTTGGGGCCGGAAGGTGGAGAGAAAGGCGGAGAAATAATCGGTGTTGGCGCGCCGGAGGCAATCGCGAAAAAAGCCGGCAGTTTCACCGGCACGTATTTAAAGAAAGTTTTAAAGTAGTAAATATCTTGTTTTTCAGAACCGGTCGTTCTTTAGCTCCAGCGGCCAAAGTCGGCCTGCCCTCTCGGCGATTTTATTCTGCTTCGCAGAAACCGAGCCAAAATCGCCGCCGAGAGCTTCTTTAAAACAAGATATTCTTTATCAAAGTAATACTTGACAAAATAAGATGAGTATGCTAACATTAAAACGTTGATAATTCAATAGATTTTTCAACGATAAATCACTGTTTTTTAACAATTATATAAGGAGATACAGCAATGAGTAAAATTATTGTTGTGGGTCAAGATTTAACGCTTGACTGGTTGAAACGACGAACAAAAATGTTCGCGGAAATCGAACGGCAAACAACTCAAAGCTTGGAAAATCCAGGCACCGGCCTCACGCTTGATCATCTTCAATCGGTTATTGAGCATAAGAACCCGTTTCCAAAGGTTGACGAAATTCTGCTTGGTTGGAAATTGTTCTACAAAGAACTTTTTGAGCTCGAGCTTGATTTCGCAAATCTCGTAATTCCGAAAAGGAAGAAAGGATTTGACCGGTTGATTGTGGTCGCGAAAGGGATGACACCGAATAAGCTCTTTGCAAAATGCAAGGAACTTTTCCCAGTATGGAAATACGCCGACAATCTGGACACAATCACGTCCGACCGCAAGGCTGATCATGATTATGTCATCTGGGTGCGCGACCGAGTGGAAGCCGATGAGGAAATGAAAAACAAATCGGCAAACAGCCTGAAGCGTGATGGAATTATTGGCGTCACCCTAGAAGAACGTCTGCTCTACGAGCTGAAGTTCTTCAAAGAAACCGGCAAACATCTTGATATCGTTAACTGGACGCTTTGTTCGGGCTCTCGGTATTCTTATGACTTCGTGCCGTACGTGCACTTGTACGACGGCAAGGTGCACGTGAACTGGTACAACGCTGACCATCAGCATGACTATCTGCGTTCCCGTCAGGTAGTTTCCTAACTCTTGTACCTTTAATCTTTTACACTTATCCCCAAATAAAAAATTGTTTGGGGATTTTGTTTTATATAATAAGATTGGCTATTACAGTCGGTTTCGGCAAAGAGGAATTTTGTCGGAATGGCGATTTGCCTAAATTAAGAAAACTGCTTATCCGATTTTAGTGAGGATTTCTTCAACGAGCTCAGGATGCCTCAAAATAAAAACTAGTGTTTACCAGAAACGCAGAAAACCTTGCAAAAGATTTTCGGTGAATCAGAAGAAATCGGATAATAACGGGCTCTCGGAATTCAGATGACAACGTGCCGAACGTGAACTTGAACGACGACAAGGTGCACGTGAACTGGTACAACGCTGACAATCAGAATGACAATCTGCGTTCCCGTCAGAAGTTTCAACCCCGCTTTACTGCGGGGTTTTTATTCCAAGATATTTTATCCAACCAGTTATCATTTTGGATATTTCTACCAGTTCATTTTCAATATAAAAATATTTTTTCCGTTCCATAATACCAAGATCGTTCATGGCTCGGATTAATCTTTTAAGCGTCTCAGTTTTTATTCTCGCGGAGTTTAAGGTTTCGGTTTTGTTCCGTCTTTCTTCAAAAGTTGCCGTGATAACAAACTCAAGCAATTCTAAAGAGCATTGCTCGATTTTGAGTTGAATGCCAAATTTATCTCGTTTTGGAATTTTCTGCCCAAGCAAGTAAAAAGTTTTGTATAATTCAGTAATTCTATGAATCAAAGGCACATCGTTCCGTTGGGGGGGTAGAAGGAAGGAAATTTTTCATGATAATGATATTTTCGAAAAAATTGTAAGCATTGAAAATTTATTTTCGGCCTGGCGGGAATTTTGCCGTGGCAAAAGGAAAAAGCAGGATGTTCAGGAATTTGAGTTTAATTTGGAAGATAATTTATTTTCGCTATCTGAATCACTTCACGCTAAAACCTACAAACACTCTACTTATACGCCGTTTTATGTTCAAGACCCCAAGCTCCGGCATATTCATAAGGCTTGTGTTCGGGACAGAGTAGTTCATCAAGCGGTTTTTAGGGTGTTATATCCAATTTTTGATAAAAGTTTCATTTTTGATTCCTATTCTTGCCGTATTAATAAAGGGGCGCACAAAGCGGTTAATCGCCTCAAAATGTTTGCTAAAAAATTAAGCCATAATAATCGGCGCGATATTTTCGCTTTGAAGTGTGATATAAAGAAATTTTTTGATTCTATTGATCAACATTCATTAATTTCGTTCATAAGAAAAAAAATTGATGATAAAAATACATTATGGCTTGTAGAATTAATTATCGGGAGTTTTGAGAAAAATAGAGAGAAAGGGTTGCCACTTGGCAATGTGACGAGCCAGCTTTTTGCGAATGTTTATTTGAACGAACTAGATCAATTTATTAAGCACAAACTCAAGGCGAAACATTACCTTCGCTATTGCGACGATTTTATTATTTTAGGAGAGAATAAAAATTATTTGCGGAGCATAATCTCTAAAATAAAAGAATTTTTAGCCGAAAATTTATCTCTTGAATTGCACGAGCATAAAATTGAAATTAGGAAGTATTCCCACGGAATAGATTTTCTCGGTTATGTGGTTTTGCCGCACTATCGGGTTTTGCGGACGAAAACCAAAAGAAGAATATTAAGAAAGATAGCTAATCGGAAAAGAGAATTTGATTTAGGCGTTTTAAGTGGGGAATCTTTAACTCAGTCAGTAAATTCCTATTTCGGCGTTTTGAAGCATTGCCAAGGTTACAAAATCAGGCGTAGGATAGAAGAAATAACTAATTAGAATATGAAAAATCTTTACGAAAATTTGCCCGACACGCCCGGCGTCTATATTTTCAAAAACAGCGCGGGGAAGATTTTGTATATCGGGAAAGCAGGTAATTTAAAGCGGCGAGTTTCAAGTTATTTTTTGCGTCCACATGATTCGAGAATTCATAAACTAGTGAGCGAAATAAGGAAAATTGATTACAAAAAAACGGATAGCGCCCTTGAAGCGCTGATTTTGGAAGCCAGCTTAATTAAAAAAAACGAGCCGCCTTTTAACATTAAAGATAAAGACGACAGAAGTTTTCTTTATGTGGAAATAACTCGCGATGAATTTCCGCGCGTGCTTTTGGTTCGTGGCAAGGATTTAGCAGGGAAAGGGCTTGTGCTGAGCGGTAGCGAAGCATTTGGGCCTTTCACGTCCGCTTCAAACATTAGAGAAGCACTAAGGATTATTCGGCGGATTTTTCCGTTTAACGTCCATTCGCCAGAAAAAATCGGCGCTTTCAAAAAGCCATGTTTTGATTACGAAATTGGCCTTTGCCCGGGTACTTGCGTAGGCGCCGTCTCCAAAAGCGATTATCAAAACATAGTTAAAAACTTAGAACTATTTTTCTCTGGCGAAAAGAAAAAAATCTTAAAAAATCTGGAAAAAGAAATGCGGATCGCAAGCTGTCGGTTGGAATTTGAAAAAGCGGCGAAAATTAGAAAACAAATTTTTGCCCTGCAACATATTCAGGATGTGGCTTTAATAAACGAGCTGGAAACGCTAAGTGGTGTCGAAAAAGGACAAGTACTAAACCGTATTGAAGGATATGATATTTCAAACATTTCCGGCACTTCGGCGGTTGGGGCAATGGTCGTTTTCCGCGGCGAAAAATCCAGTCAAAACGAATACCGTAAATTTAAAATCGGAAGTTATAATGAACCAAATGACGTGGGAATGCTTAAAGAAATTTTGCGGCGACGTTTTGCTCACGCTCCGGCAGCTGCCGGATGGCCTCTACCGGATTTAATTTTGATAGACGGCGGGAAGGGGCAGGTTAATGCCGCAAAAAACGTTCTTCTTGATTTTGGTCTCGTTATTCCAGTCGTGGGCATTGCTAAGGGCCCAGAAAGGAAGAAAAACGAATTTATCGGAAAAATTCCTAAAGGTGTAAGCGAAAAAACTTTAATACAGGTTCGTGACGAAGCTCACCGATTCGCGATAAGTTATTACCGAAAGCTCGGCCGCGCGGCAATGATAAACTAAAAATCCCTCCGGCAGTTTCCAGAGAGATTTTTAGTTTAGGCGGCTTCTTCTAATTTTCCTTCGTCTAACACACTTTGGAGATATTCTATGGTCGCAGCTGTGATTTCTTTATTTTTTTCAAAATCGCTTGTTATTAAGTTTTGTTTTTCGAGCGCGTCTAAAAGATTACCAGCCACTTCTTTGGCGTAATCCGTTCCAAAAAGCGTTTCGTCTTTTTGAACATTTCGGTCAACTATGGCTAATATGTCCTGGCTTACAATGCCAATATTCCCGAGATTGCTTTCTGCCCCAATTTTTTGTTTAACCTCTTCGAGAATCATTTCTGCTTCCTTGAAAGGAATATTTTTCTCGGGGTTTTTTGGCGTGTGTTCAAATTTCATATTCTATTTTTAGCAAAGTATATACTTATAGTCAATATCAATTTTCTCCAGTTTAATTCTATCAGAATTTCACTATAATAAGTGAATGCTAGCCGATGAAATTAAAAAAATAACGAGTGAGGTTTCGACTGATGAAGCCACGCTTAACAAATACAGCGAGGATTATTCAATTTTTAAAGTAATGCCGCAAGCGGTTGTTTCTCCGAAAAACAAAGAAGAAGTAAAAGCGCTTGTGCGGTTCGCGAGCGAAAAAAAGAAAAAAGGTAAAAACGTTTCTTTGACTGCGCGTTCGGCTGGAACGGATATGTCTGGTGGCCCCTTAGGCGAATCAATTATCGTTGAATTTACAAAATATTTTAATCATATTCGCGAAATTGGCGCTGATTATTCCGTAGTTGAACCCGGCGTTTATTACCGAGATTTTGAGAAAAAAATAAGTGAACGCGGATTGCTTTACCCGCCTTATCCGGCGTCAAAAGATTTATGCGCGATTGGCGGGATTGTGAATAACAATTCCGGCGGTGAAAAAACTTTGAAATACGGCAAAACAGAAGATTATGTTGAGGGTTTAGAAATGATTCTTGCGGACGGCGAAGAATATTATTTAAAACCGCTCGCTGGCGCCGAATTAAAAAAACAATTAGCCGAGAAAAGTTTTTTGGGCGAAATTTACCGCAAATTATTTAAGCTCATTGAAGATAATTACGAAATAATCAAAGCGGCAAAGCCGAAAGTTTCTAAAAACTCGGCTGGTTATTATTTGTGGAATGTTTATCCGCCTGCGCAGGCGGGGGACAAGAAAACTTTTGACATTACAAAATTAATTGTTGGTTCTCAAGGAACGCTTGGTCTTGTTACCGCCGCCAAATTACGTCTTATTAAGAAACAAAAATATTCGCGGCTGATAGTTGTTTTCTCGAAGTCATTACAACCGGTGCCGGACATCGTAAAAACTATTTTGCCGTTTAAGCCAGAAAGTATTGAATCTTACGATGACAAAACTCTGCAATTAGCGGTGCGGTTTTTACCGGCGCTTCTTAAGTTAATGAAAGGGAGCGCGTTCAAAATGTTTTTTAAATTTTTACCTGAAGTTGGAATGATTTTGCGTGGTGGCATTCCGAAAATGATCATTTTAATTTCTATTTCCTCTGACGACGAAGAAGAGTTAGAAAAAGAAGCCGGTAAAATTAAAGCGGCTTTAGAGCCGTTCCCAGTTCAAGTTCGTGTGGTTACCGATCCCGCGGAAGCCGAAAGTTTTTGGACGATTCGCCGCCAGAGTTTTAATTTGCTCCACAGTAACGCCAAAGGAATGTACGCGGCGCCTTTCATCGACGATTTAGTTATTGATCCAAAGCACATGCCCGAATTTTTACCAGCCGTGAACGCCATTTTAGACAAATATAAAGACAAACTTATTTACACGATTGCCGGCCATCCGGGCAACGGCAATTTCCACATTATTCCGCTTGTAAACCTTAAAGACGAGGCGACGCGCGCCTTGATTCCCGCTATAACTAAAGAAGTCACGGATCTTGTTTTAAAATATGGCGGTTCGATTACAGCCGAACATAACGATGGTTTAATTCGTACGCCCTATCTCAAAGATATGTATGGCGAAAAAATTGTTTCGCTTTTTGCCGAAGTGAAGAAAATTTTTGATCCTCAAAACATTTTTAATCCTGGCAAAAAAGTTGGCGCTGATTTAGCTTACGCTAAAGCTCATCTCAAGAGAGGTTAAAAAGTATGTTCGAAGTAATTAAAAAAGACAGCGAGTCGCGCGCTCGTTTCGGCGTTTTAAAAACTGCTCACGGATTTGTCGAAACGCCGGCTTATACAATTGTCGGCACTCACGCGGAAGTGCGTTGTTTATCACCCGTCGATTTAGTTTCCACAAAAACGCAAATTATTATCGCGAACACTTATCACTTGTGGCGAACGCTTGGCGATAAACTTGAAAGCTTTGAAGGTCTTCACAAGCGGATGAATTGGCCAGCGTCAATTATGACGGACAGCGGCGGTTTTCAGGTTTTCTCTTTAGGGTTTGCGCGCGAGCATGGTGTTGGAAAAGTTGGTAAATTTTTTTCATCAGAGGAACGAGAAAGCAGACCTAATTTGGTTCGTGTTACTGACGACGGCGCATGGTTCAAGGAAAAGCCAGACGGACCGGAATTTTTCTTGGATGCAAAACTTTCTATATCGATTCAAGAAAAACTGGGCGCCGATATTATTTTGGCTTTTGATGAATGCTCTTCACCACTTCACGACCATGAATACACTAAAAAAGCGATGGAGCGCACGCACAAATGGGCAAAAATTTGTTTGGATGTAAAAACGCGGAATGATCAGATGATTTATGGAATCGTGCAAGGCGGCGCTTTTGAAGATTTGCGGAAAGAGAGCGCGAAATTTATTGGTGCGTTGCCTTTTCACGGATTTGGAATCGGTGGCGCTTTCGGAAATTCTTTTGGTGATTCAAAAGAAGCGAGCTTTAAAGAACTTGGTTGGATTATTCCTTATTTACCCGAAAATAAACCGCGCCATTTTTTAGGAATAGGGCGAATTGACGATCTTTTTTTAGGCGTGGAAGCAGGAATTGATACTTTTGATTGTGTTATTCCGACGCGCGAGGCCCGCCACGGTTCGCTTTGGACGCCGGTTGGCCGTTTTGATATTAAAAAGGGGGTTTATAAAAATGACTACCGAAAAATTCAAGACGATTGTTTATGCGAAGTTTGTTCGGAAAAAAACACCACAAGGCAAAACATTCATGAGCTTTTCAAGAATAAAGACAAGGAAGCAGCGCGATTTGCCACCATCCATAACGTTTTTTTCTTTAATAATTTAATGACACAAATAAGACGATCTATTTTAGACGGCAATTTTCCAAGGTTTAAAGAGCGATTTTTGCGGGGTATTGCGTCAAAAGGTTTATAGTATGAAAATTAAATAGATGAAGAACTTTTTTTTGATTCTAATTTTACTTCTGCCGGTTTTAGTTTTTGCGAAAGGCATCCAAGCAGATATTTTTAATCAATCTCCTTCGGCGGGTGACACGGTTCTTGTTAAATTTTCCGACCGGACTTTAGAAATTGCTTCGGCATTTTTTGACGGAAAACCCATTTCCTTTTTTTCTTATAAAACTTTTCCGACTGTTGTTTTAGGCGTCGCTGTTACAAAACCGGCTGGTCGTTACCTTCTCAGGGTTGATTTTAAAAACGGCCAATCTTTTAACAGCATTATTAACGTGAAAAACAGGAAAGTTGTAAAAATTGTTTTAGGCGAACCAAAGGAATCAGAAATCAAGTTAAGTGAACTTGGCGACAAAGTGCAAGAGAAGAAATTAGATTTAGATACAATTTTTAAAATTAAAACTCCAAATATTTTTTTCAAAAATAATTTCGGTTTACCGCTTATGAGGAATCGCGTTATGGCGACTCCGTTTGGTGCGATTTATAAAACCGGTTCAAGCGAAATCCGCCATTTGGGAACTGATTTTGCGGCATCGATTGGCGCTTTCGTTGGAGCAATTAACGACGGCGTTATCCGCAAAGCTTATTTCGATAATATTTACGGCAACTCGGTGATTATAGATCACGGTGAAGGAATTTATTCCTATTACATTCATATGAACGAAATAAAAATAAAAGAAGGCGCTTTAGTTAAAAAGGGAACAGTGATCGGAACGGTTGGTCAAACTGGCTATGCGACGGGGCCCCATCTTCATCTTTCGGTCAAAGTCGGCGGCGTGGCGGTTGACCCGGTGAATTTTGTCGCGGCTTTCAGGTAGTTTTTGATTTGCAACAGAATATTATATTTTCTAAACTGATTAAAGCAGGTTATTTAAAATTTAAAAAAGGGAATAGCGATGAGTAACCGAGTGCATATTACGAAATCAAATATCAGCGGATCGGAAATTAAAAAAAAATTAGAAGAATTAACAGAAGATTCTCGTGTTCACGGTTTCGAATTGATTTTTACAGATAAGGGCAATGAGGTTAAATTTGAGGTTTCTTTCGGTCACGGAAGAAGAGAGCGATCATTTAAGGAAAATATCCTTGCGGCGATTACCGCGATTGCGCGCCACATTAAAAAATGCCGATTATCCACTTATTGGCGCGTTTAATGTTTAAAAACCACTCTTTAATAAAAGGTGGTTTTTTTTATCACTACCTCGTGAAATACAAAAATTCCAAAATAATCAAAACCAGCCAGCCGATTTGGAGAACGAAGAAAGCGATAATTTGAACGTATTCCGCGCGGTCTTTTCTGGAGAGACCGAAATTTTCCGTAAGCGAAGTATAAGCGTCTTCAAGCGACTCTAACTTGTCTTTGATTGATTTCCGCCACTCATCAATTTTGAATTTTTTAGCCGCTAAATCGTAAAGCCGCGCTGAATACCAATCGCCAATTAATTTAATTTCTCGCTCGATCGCTTGAAAAGCGGAAATCGAAGCCATTCTATATTTTAATATTTCTTCGAGCTGGTGATTAATAATTTTATTCGAAAATTTAAAGAGAGAAAATTTTTTGCGGGGAGTTTTCACCATTTTCACCATTTTTTCAATCCGTTCGTCTATTTCTCTGTCTAAAATACGGTGACGGAGAAGTTGAAGGTTCGCGATTGATAAAAGTTCAATTGTCGGTTCGAAGTCGCCTTCAGGATCGAAAAGAAAAGCGCCGTCCCAGTCGATAATTGCAAGATCATTTTTTGCGTATTTTATTTGATTGCTTAAAGTGTATTCCACTTCTTTTGGATCAAGCTCGAAACGTTCCGATTTTAAAAGCGAAGCGATAATAGGCGCGTGTTTTTCGGTAAAAATTTCCGGATTCTCGGTGTAGTTCGATACCGTGAAAACAGAATAAATTTCGCTAAATTCTCTTTTGCCGCCCATTCGATCAAAGATTTTATAAGCCTGTTCAAGTACTTTTTCTTCAAGGCTAAAAATGTCAGTATGAAAAATATTAGTGACCGGAATACTAGTTTGGATAAGAAGAATTTCCGGCGGATAACCTTTGAGCAAAAAGGTTATTTTTTCGCCGCCAACTTTCACGGCCTCTTCTTTGAGCATCACCTGATGCGGCACGGTTTTTTCGAAATAATGCGGGGCGCTTTTTAAGGCGTGGGTAGGGAAAAGCGTGCCACGGAAAGATTTTGAAACTTCACCAAAAAGAAGGATCGTCAGTTGATGTTTCATTATTCTTATTATACACTTCAAGTTAATGGCTAATCCCAAAAAATTAGCTTTTGTTTTAACCTTATTGGTATTTTTTTCGGCCTTAGCCGCCTTTTTTGATTATGATTCGCTTTGGCAAAAATTTTCTTCTTTTCGGCCGTGGAATTTAGGTCTTGATCTTGCTGGCGGCAGTTATCTTGTCTACGACATTGATTTGAGTAAGGTTAGTGTTAGCGATCGATCTTCTGTTGTAACCGGTTTGCGAGACGTAATTGAAAAACGAGTTAATCTTTTTGGCGTGAGTGAGCCAAAAGTTTACACCGAAAAATCCGGCGATCAAAACCGATTAGTGGTGGAACTCGCGGGCGTGAAAGACACGAACGAAGCGATTAAAGAAATTGGCGCCACGCCTTTTTTGGATTTTCGGGAAGTGGCGCAGGAAGAAGGCACGACCACTTTAAAATTCACACCAACGGAATTAAACGGCCGTTATGTTCAAAGCGCCCAACTCAACTTTGATAATCTTACTCGTCAACCAATTGTCCAAATTGAATTCAATAGCGACGGCGTCGCTTTATTCGAAGAAATTACGGCTAGGAATATCGGCAAGCCGGTCGCGATTTTTCTTGATGATTCACTGATTGAAATGCCAACAGTGAGAGAAAAAATTAGCGGTGGAAAGGCGCAAATTTCCGGCCAGTTTACCATTAATTCAGCTCGTCAGCTAATAGAACGTTTTAATGCCGGCGCCTTACCCGCGCCGATTATCCTTGTTAATCAGCAAACAATTAATTCTGATTTTGGCAAAAATTCCTTGGACAAGGCAATTTTAGCTGGCGCTTTAGGCACGCTTGCCGTAATTATTTTTATGCTTATTTATTACCGCAAACTTGGCGTTTTTTCATCCGTTGCGCTTTTAATGTATATCTCCCTTACTCTCGCTCTTTTCAAAATCTTGCCGGTAACAATGACTTTAGCCGGTATCGCCGGTTTTATTCTTTCAATCGGCATGGCGGTTGACGCTAATATTTTAGTTTTCGAGCGTACCAAAGAAGAAATAAAAAGAGGATTGTCTTTGACCGCGGCGATTGAAGAAGGTTTTCGGCGGGCTTGGACTTCAATTCGCGACTCGAACATTAGCACAATGATCACTGCCGCCGTTCTTTATTATTTTACTTCCGGTTTCGTGAAAGGGTTTGCTTTAACCCTTTTCTTGGGCGTAGTGATGAGTATGTTTTCGGCGATTACTATTACACGGACAATGCTTAGAGTTTTTTTGAAAAATAAACCGCTCACTATTAAAAAACAATGATTGATTTAATCGGCAAAAAAAATATTTTCTTGGGCTTTTCCGGCGTTATTGTTATTTTGAGTATTATTTTAATTTCCGTTTTCGGTCTTCGGTCAGGCATTGATTTGAAAGGGGGAACACAATGGGAATTTGCTTTCAAGAGTAATCAGAATATTTTAGAAAGTCAGGTAAACGACGCACTTAAAAAAGTTAATCCGAGCGCTGACGCAACTATTAAAAAAACCGACGCCAACACTTTTTTGATTCGTTTGGGCGAAGTAAGCGAAGAAACCCATCAAGCTTATCTCACAGCGCTAAAAAATATTGATGAAGTGGCCGAGAAAAACTTTTCAAATATTGGTCCGACAATCGGCGGTGAACTACGGCGAAAAGCTTTTTGGGCAATCGGGTTTGTGATGCTCGCCATCTCAATTTATATTGGCTTCGCTTTTCGGAAAGTTTCTGAGCCGGTGAAATCCTGGAAATACGGACTCATCACTTTAATCACTCTTTTCCACGATGTCATAATCCCAGCCGGTCTTTTGGCGTTTTTAGGTTTTTCACAGAACATTGAAATTGATACTAATTTTATTGTTGCCTTACTTGTGGTAATGGGTTTTTCTGTTCATGACACGATTGTGGTTTTTGACCGGATTCGGGAAAATCTTCTGCTTCGGCGAGGTAAGAAAATTGACTTGAAAGAAGTGGTAAACGCCAGTGTTAATGAAACTATTGCCAGATCAATTAACACCTCTCTTACGCTGGTTTTGGTGCTCTTAGCGCTTATAATTCTCGGGCCAAGCTCACTTTTCTATTTTATTTTAACGATTTTAGTTGGCACGATTTTCGGTACTTATTCTTCGATTTTTGTTGCGAGTCCATTACTCTATTTATGGGGTAAATCAGCTAAATAATGGCGGACTTGACATTGCGCTTGACAGCTAAAAAGGCCTATGCTAATATTCAATAAATGAATAAGAACATTGACCAGCTTTTAAATCAACTATTTAGCCCGCTAAACCCCAAACAAATTAAGGTTTTAGGGGGTCGTTTTGGTTTCAAAAACGGCGAGGAAATGACCTTGCAAGAAATTGGCAATGAGCTTGGAATTACTCGGGAAAGGGTAAGGCAAATTGAAGAGCAAGCGCTAAAAAAAGCGGCGCCGAAAGTAAAAGAAGAAGCGAAGTCAGTTTTAGAATTTGCCAATACGCATTTGGCGAGTTTTGGCGGCGTTCGGCGTGATGACGTTTTTGTGCGGGAAATTAAAAACGCTTTGTTTAAGAACGCGAGTGCGAAATATTTAGATCAGAAAATTAAATTTATTTTCCTCGCTGCCGATGCTCCTTTTTATGAAAAGGCGAGCGATCAAGCTCACGCTTTTTGGTATGTGAGTGAAACAGCAAAAAAGAATTTCAATAATTTCACTAATCATCTTCTCCAGATTTTCAAAGAGGGAGAAAAAGATTCGCTTTTGAATAAAAAAACATATCTCGCACATTGCAAAGACGCGAACGCTGATCACTTCCTTTCGATTTCTAAACAATTCGGCGCTAATGTTTTCGGCGACTTTGGTTTAAAGGCCTGGCCGGAAATTGATCCGAAAACAATTCGCGACAAAGCTTATTTAGTTTTGCGGAAGAGTGAAAAGCCGATCCATTTTTCCGATATCGCGAAAAATATTACAAATTATGGCATCGACGAGAAGCCCGCTCACACTCAGACCGTTCACAACGAACTAATTAAAGATAATCGTTTTGTTCTTGTCGGCCGCGGTATTTACGGTTTGCGAGAACGTGGTTTTGAACCCGGTACTGTTCGGGAAGTAATTGTCCGTTTGTTTAAAAAACATGGCGCTTTGAGTTCGAAAGAAGTAGTTGGTCTTGTGAATGAACAAAGATTTTTAAAAGAAAACACTATTCTTTTGGGTCTCCAAAATCGCCGGTACTTTAAACGGCTTTCGGACGGTCGTTATCATGTTAAAGAAGCTTAATAAATGTCACTTTTCGTGACATTTATTAATTCTAAGCAAAACCGAAGAATAAAAACCGCCTATAGGCGGATAAATTTTTTCTAGCAGAAAAGTGTAATTTGTGGTAAAATCAAACTAAGAAAGCCATGTTTAGGCATTTTTTTGAGGAATTAGGCAGTTTTCTTATAGAACTTTTCCGAAAAGAGGAATTTTGGGTAATTCTTTTTATTGCCGGTGTTGGTGGCGCCCTAATTATTTTGCCACTTTTAAGATTGGATTGGATTATTTACTTAATCCTAAAAATTTGGTGGCTTTGGGTGTTTTTGATTATTTTCCCGATTTTTGAGTCATTGTGGCTTTTTTGGCGGCAGGCAATTTTTAAAAAAGACACAAAATTTATTCTTTTGGAAATTAGAGTTCCTCGCGAAGTAACTCAAACACCACAAGCGATGGAACAGCTGTTGCGATCAATTCATTCGTTGCGGAATGCTCCGGGTGACATCAGGGAAAAATATTGGGATGGAGAAGTGACAAGATGGTTTGCTTTAGAAATGGTAAGTTTTGGCGGTGAGGTTCGTTTTTTCATCCGAACTTATGGGAAATATAGAAATTTAGTGGAAGCCGCCTTTTTTTCTTATTATCCTGATGTGGAAATAATGCTAGTTGATGATTACACAGAAAAATTTCCAAAAGACATTCCGGAAATGTCAGAACGCGGCCTTGAAATCTGGGGAACAGAAATGTTGCTTAAGACAAAAGAAGCATTCCCTATAAAAACTTACCCTAATTTTGAAGAAGAAACAGTTGGCGATAGAAAAATTAATCTTGATCCAATTTCTGTTTTTCTTGAAGTGCTCGGAAAAATAAAAAAAGAAGAAATTGTTGGCATTCAGATACTTATTGCGCCAGCCGCGCCCGACTGGGCAAAAAAATTTGAAAGTGTTATGCAAGAATTGCAAGAACCGGAAACGATGGAGCTTAGCGGTGGCGACGAAGAAACCGGTGGTCGGGAAATTCCTATTCCGCGCACGCCAGGTAAAACAGATATTTTAGAAGCGGTTGAACAAAATTTAACAAAACCAGCTTTCGATTCTCTCATAAGATTTATTTATCTTTCGCCAAAAGAAATTTTTTATGATAGTTTTGCTCGCCGTGGTTTAGTCGGCGCTTTTAACCAATATGCCGCTACTAATTTAAATTCTTTCCGTTCTAATTACCACACGGCAACAAGAACGCAAATTTGGAATTGGCCGCACATTTTTCCAAAATCGCGGAATATTTTTCGTAAACAACGCCTTCTTCATAACTATTTACGGCGCGAATTGCCGCCCGAAACCGCAATGGGGCGGATTATCACTTCCTATCTTCTAAATTGGAATTTTGCCTCCCGCCGATTTTTGATGAATATAGAAGGGTTGGCGACTTTATTTCATCCGCCGACTTCAATTGTGCTTACGGCGCCACATATTAAAAGGGTTGAGAGTCGAAAAATCGGACCACCAGCCGGCCTTTCAATTTTTGGCGAAGAAGGAGAAATTGAAAAATATCAGTAATTATGACAATAGAAATTATCAATCATTGGCTTGCGAATCCTCAAATTTATTCCGTTTATCGAATAGTGCGCGATATTTTTATCATCCTCGATATTTCTATAGTGGTTGGTTTTGTTTGGATTTTTATAAAAGCTTTGGAGTTTAGACCGAAGTTTTCGCTTCATCCTTCAAAGCAGGAAAAGAAAAGAGGCGCCAAAGATCAGTTCGTTATTAAAAATTGGCAATCAGTTATGGAAAAATCTAATTCTAATCCGCCACAATCTTTAGTTTTAGCAATTATCGAAGCCGATAAATTAACTGACACGGTTTTAAAAAAAATGGATATTTTGGGTGAACACATGGCCGATCGACTGGAGAAAATAAGTTCTTGGGAATTAAAAACGCTTGATAAACTTTGGCGGGCCCACCGAGTGAGAAATGAGCTCGTCCACCAACCCGAATTTAGTATTTCACCGGCCGACGCGAAAGAAGTTTTAAAAGCTTACGAAAATTTTTTGAAAGAACTAGAAGTTTTATAAATTATGGCTAGAGGAAGTAAAATCCAAATAATTAAGTTAGCGCCGCCGCCGCCGGAGCTTCCGATGCACGGCAAAATTGAGCCAAACTTAGTTTCTTTTATTGGCCGGACAAATTACGTTGCCGCTCTTGAATCAAAGAAATTTATTTTTGGCATTAAGCGCGTTGATCGGCGGCGCCACATGTATATCATTGGCAAAAGTGGCGTTGGTAAATCGAAACTTTTAGAACTTTTGATTAGACAGGACGTTGCTTACGGTCACGGGCTTTGTTTGATTGATCCGCACGGCGACGTAATCGAAACTATTTTAGATTTCGTGCCGGAGAACAGAATTAACGATGTTTGTATTATTGATCCGTCGGACACAAAATATCCCGCCTCTTTTAATCCGCTCGCAAACGTTGATCCTGCTTTCAAACATCAATTGACGCAAGGTTTGATTGAAGTAATGGAAAAGCAATTCGGCGCGAACTGGACGCCTCGCCTTGAACACGTTTTCCGTTTCACTTGTCTTGCGCTTTTAGATTATCCGCACGCCACAATGCGGGGAATGATTTCAATGTTAACCGACCGGAATTACCGCCAGAAAGTTGTTGAATACATTGAAGACGACATGGTGAAGCGTTTCTGGGCGATTGAATTCGCCGACTGGTCGGAAAAATTTGATACTGACGCTATTATTCCGCTTGTAAATAAATTAGGCCAGTTTCTTTCCGATCCGATGCTCCGAAACATTTTCGGTCAAAAAGAAAATAAAATTAATTTGGAAGAATTAATGAATCAGAAAAAGATAATTTTAATTAATCTTTCAAAAGGACGGCTTGGCGAAGAAAACGCCAGCTTTTTTGGTTCGATGTTCGTCACTAAAATCAAACAAGCGGGAATGGCGCGGGCGAGTTTGCCGGAGCGCGATCGGCACGATTTTTACCTCTATATCGACGAGTTTCATAATCTTGTTACCGAAACTTTTGAAAGTTTAATGTCGGAGGCGCGGAAATACGGCATTTGCCTTACTGTTGCCCATCAATATGTTGGTCAGCTGATCCAGCGGGTTCAGGCGGCGGTACTTGGCAATGTCGGCACGATTGTCATTTTTCGAGTGGGCGGTGACGATGCTGTAAAATTAAAACCGGAAATGGCGCCGATTTTTGACGTGAAAGACATGATCAATCTCGGTATGCAGGAATTTTTTATTAAAATGACGATTGACGGTGAAACTTATGATCCATTTTCCGCTGAAACTTTGAAAGTTCTGCCGACACCGCACGGCTCTTTCAAAGAAAAAGTTATTGCCGCTTCCCGCGAAAAATATACAATTCCAGCTGACGCGGCGAAAAAACTTATTGCCGAAGAAGAGGCGTCAATTTTTCGGAGCGCCCAGGAAAAGGCGATTATTGAAGGAAAGGCTGGCGACCAAAAAAAATCAGAAAAAGCGGATAAAGATGCCGAACCATTAATTTAAAATTTATGATTTCTTTGCCTTCTTGGACTGCTTGGTTAATCGGGATAGTGATTATTGTTCTCGTTCTCCGATTAGGACATCTTTCTAGAAAAGCGAGAATATTTAAAAGTATTATTCGAAATCTTGAAGGCGAACACGAAGAAGTAGTAGAATCAGAATCTCGTCATGGCGATAGCGAAGGTCGTAGTTAAAAATTAAGGATATCGCCAAAAGTGGAGTAAGAACTTATGAATCAAGAAACAAAACAATGTCAAAATTGTAAGCAAAGCTTCACAATTGAACCGGAGGATTTTCAATTTTACGAAAAAATGAAAGTTCCGCCGCCGACTTTTTGCCCGAGTTGCCGTTTACAAAGACGCCTCGCGTTTTTTAATGTCTTTAATCTTTATAAGAGGCCGTGTGGACTTTGCAATAAAGATTTTATATCAATTTTCCGGCACAATTCGCCTTATATTGTTTACTGCCCAAAATGTTGGTGGAGCGATAATTGGGATCGTTTTAGTTATGGGCGAGATTACGATTTTTCACGACCTTTCTTTGAACAATTCAAAGAACTATGGCAGAAAACACCGGTGCTTGGTATTTCTTTAGATATTCCGGCATTAGAAACATCACCTTACGCAAATCACGCCGGTCATCTTAAAAACTGCTATCTTTTGTTTCACGCGGATAGAGTGGAGGATTCTGTCTGCGGTTTTTATCTTACTGACTGTAAGTCGGTTTTTGATTGCGGTCCGATTATGTCTTCCGAACTTTGTTATGACACAATGCATTCTTATAAAAATAGTCGTTGCGTGGGATTAAGAAGTCAAGTTATAGAATCTATCGACTGCAATTTTCTTAAGGATTGCGCAAATTGTCAAAATTGTTTTGCTTCCGCCAACCTTCGCAACAAAAAATACTATATTTTAAACAAGCCATATACCAAAGAAGAATATTTTAAGGAAATTAAAAAGTGGGATCTAGGCTCTTACAAAGCTTATAAAGAAATTCAAAGTTTGGCTGAAGAACATTGGCAAACTCTTCCGCCAAAACCGACGATGGAGGAGTTCACAAATAATTGCACTGGCAGTCATATTTTTCAGTCAAAAAATTGCAAAGATTGTTTTGAAACGGTTGGCGCTGAAGATTCAAAATACTTATTGATGGTCCAAGATCCGCCAATTAAAGATTGTTATGACGTTTCAAGTTGGGGAAATAACATGTCTCGTTGTTATGAATGTTGTAATGTTGGCGAAGACGTTTCGGACGTCAGGTTTTGTAACGAATCTGGTTTAGGATTAATGGACGCAGAATATTGCAAACTTTCTACAGGCAATCATCATTTTGGCTGTGTTTCTTTGAAAAAAGGGGATTATTGTATTTTTAATAAGAAATATTCAAAAGAGGATTACGAAAAGCTAACAGCAAAAATTCGCAAGCATATGGATGAAGCTCCTTACGTCGATAAAAAAGGTAAAGTTTATAAATACGGCGAATTCTTTCCGGTGGAAATTTCTCCATTTGCTTACAACGAAACAATTGCCAGTAATTTTTTTCCGTTAACCGAAAAAGCGATTGATGAGGCCGGTTATCGTTTTCAAGAACCTGAGGTTCGTGAATATCAAATTACAAAACAGCCAAACGATTTACCCGATCATATTAACGATACTAACGAAGGTATTTTAAAAGAAGTAATCGCATGTTCCAAATGCGCCCGTGGTTTCAAAATTATTGAAATGGAATTAGCTTTTCTGAAAAGAATGAATTTGCCCTTGCCGCGCGAGTGTCCGTTTTGTCGTGTCAAAGAAAAATTTGCCCAATGGGTGAAAAATCTAAGAATGATTCCGCGCAAGTGTTTTAAGTGTGGCGCGGAATTTACTACTAATTACACCGAAGAAGAAGCGCCAAAAATGCTTTGCAAAAAGTGCTATCAAGGGGAGCTAGTTTAAAATTAATTTGACAAGATATCAAGTTTCTTTTTATAATCCTTATTAGTTCTTTGGGGCATAGCTCAATTGGTAGAGCGTCACCGTCTAACGGTCGGTGAAGGTTGGAGGTTCAATTCCTTCTGTCCCAACGAAGCGGAGAAATCATCGCTAAGGATAAAAAACGTTTGTCAATTTTCTCTTAAGATAAATTGATTTAACTATAGTGTCCTGATGCGATTCTCTTTCTCCTGCTCGACTGGTGGTAACGCTTTCTTCCAATGTTGGAGTTCAGGACTCGGGTATCAACATCCGAGAATGCGGGTTCAAATCCTGCAAGCAACCACCTTATATTTTAACCCGTCTTTCGATAAACTCAGGACGGGTTTTTTATTGTAAAATTATCTTATGAAAGATATGGTTGTTGTTTTGCATAATATTAGGAGTTTGCATAATGTTGGTTCAATTTTCCGGACGGCTGATGCCGCTAGTGTTTGTAAAATTTATCTTTGTGGCATTACACCAACTCCACTTGATCGTTTCAACAAACCGCGTGGGCAGTTTACTAAAGTCTCTTTGGGCGCGGAAAAATCAGTGACTTACGAAAAAATCAGTAAAACCACCATAATTATTAAAAAATTGCGAGAGGCGGGTTATAAAATTTTTGCGGTCGAGCAATCAAAAAAATCAAAGGAATATTTTCGGTTTCAAAAAG
>ERZ1292629.849-Hain-H43-01um-R1-849-length-33278-cov-18_pt1 | contig 31521 bp, 43 predicted proteins | sample MGYA00564399_ERZ1292629 | MGnify/ENA primary metagenome ERZ1292629 (study PRJEB36523, sample SAMEA6512636) | groundwater metagenome | collected 2019-01-08 | study: AquaDiva: Metagenomics assemblies of 32 groundwater samples
AAATAATAAAAGATTATAAAAAAGAAATTCTGCCTATTTTAAAGAAACTTTCAAAGATTGAATATGGAGAATACCTTGAGCAATATCAAGAATTATTAAAAGGCCGCCAGCAACCTGACTGGAAAAATCAGGAAAAATAAGAAATAAAAAATTATGATAAATGGTTTAACATTACTACTCTGGTTTGTTGGAATGGCGATGTGCTATCTGGTTGGCTATCTTCACGGCCAAGGCGATGAGCTGGAAAAAAGAAACAAAGAAGTGAAGGTGTTAAATGATTATCTTCGTTCTGCTTGGCAGAAAGATAACAACCTGGAATACGCTGACTGGAAAAAATACGCTGACTGGAGAAAGAAACGACAGCTCCTTAAAAGTCAAAAATTATAAAAATTGATGGGTTGCTCTCTTGAGGGGTTGTTGACCAAGAATATCTGGCGGAGCGGCAACGCATCTTGCGAGGTATCGCTTGCGAAATAACTTCTCAAGAGAAACCAAAAAAAATATGAAATATCATCTTTATTTAAGTCCTGAATTTGCTTATCGGCTTTCTAAAATTGGAATGTTAGAGGCCTTAATTCACGAATATCGCAAATTCAAAGAAGACAATAATTATCCCTTCGAATTAAACGATAAAAGGATAATTCGTCAAACAATCTTTAAGGGTCTTTGCGATTATTACGGCAACATTGGCAAGAAAACCACCATTGAGCAAATTCTAAAACAGATTGATAAAATTGCTGATGAAATTTATGGAGAAAAACCCAAAAACACGGCAGAAATAACGATGGAAGAGCTAAGGGAATATCAGGAAAAAATTAAAAAAAATCAAGAAGAAAAAACAGCCGAAGAAAAAATACCAATAATTGAAGAATAAATATGGCACAAGATAGAATAATAGATATGACACAAAATAATTGTCCAACCTGCGGATTAGAAATGAAATGGATAAAACCTGGCATATCCCAGAAAACAGGCAGACCCTATAATGGTTTTTGGTCTTGTCCCAATAGATGTCCTAAAGCTCAATCTTTTAATGATTTGCCTCAGAAAACAATAGAGCCGCCTCAAAAACCATTAACTTTTAGTCCCAATGAGATGATAAAATATCTTGGCGTGCTTAGGGGCGACATTAAAAGATTAGAAATTAAGATTGATGAGCTTCTTAAAGTTTCTGTAATTTATCCTAAAGATTTAGAAAAGAATGAAGAAACCTTTACACCCGAAGAAACATCTGACGAGCAACTTTAGAAAAGAAAAGGAAATGAAAAAGAAAATTCTTTATCAAGATATTGTTATTAAAAAACCGATATTTTCCAATTATGTATGAAAATTTATCAAATTCAATATCAACAAACGGAAGTTTATACAGTTTTTCCTTGTAATAATTATTTAGGCGGAGGATTTTATAATCCTAAACCAGCCGCTTATGTATATGGATTAGTTGATAAAACAGAAGTCGTGAAAACCAATGATATCAAAAAAGAAATTGAAAGGATAAAGAAAAAAGCACTCGGTTTTAAATCGCCAGGAATTTTCCCGAATATGAAAGCGGAATTTGTTTTGAAAAATATAAAGATATTATAAGAACTTAAAAAGGTCAGGAAATAATAAATTAACTGTCCTAATCTTAAAATTAAAAAGAAAGGGAAGAAAAAAAGATGGAATCACATTATAAAGTTTTTATCAAAATCGGGAGGTTCTTTTTAGGAGAAGAGTGCGATGTAGATTGGAATCATAGATATTTCTTTATTGGTAAATTTTATTCTGGTTATTATAGGGAAAAAATTAAATTTCCTTTTTAAAATGCCAAAAGAAATAAAAGAGAAACTTGAAGATTGGGAGAAAGAATTTGATGAAATCGCCTATTTTTTAATTGGAAAACCTGCTTATAAGATTATTAAATCCTTTATTCGTCAGCTTCTTAAAGCGGAAAAACAAAAATGGTTTAAAGAATTAAAACTCAAAAAGCGAATAGAAATAGCATCTGAAGTCGGCAAATTAGAAGAAAAACTTTTAACCAAAGATTAAAAAAATGAAAAAAGAAATAAAAGAAAAGAAAATTACTCATTATTGTGGTGAGTTTTTGACCAATAAAGGATTAAAAGTTTCTTTTGATTGGAGAGAAGAAGAAATGTCTGATGCATTTTGGGGGATAATAAATGATAGCGAATGGTTATGGGATGATAAAGACTTAATTTGGTGTGGCAAAGAAAATCCATTTAGTATTATAGCGGGAACGATTATTGGTATTTATTATGATTTCTACGTTGAATAAATACAAAAAAGGAAAATGTCTAATAGATGATTGCCCCACAGATAAAATTTATGCCAGAGGGATTTGTATTTCTCATTATAATATGATAAGGCGTTTGGTTCAGCTTAAAAAACGAACTTGGGAAGAATTTGAAAAATATAAAATGGTATTACCTTCTGAAAGAAGCAGATATAGTTATAAAAAAGAATTATTGGAAAAAATGTGGGCAAAGGAAAGTAAAAAACCTTTATAAATTTAGCCCACTTAAAATAAAGCTGCTTATGAAAAAAGAAATTAAAGAACTTCTTACACAGGAAAAACAAAAATGGTTAGAAGAAATAATAAAAAAAATAGAAGAATGGGCTAATGAATCAAAATATAAAATACCTTATTGGAATTGCACTAAAGAAGAATTGGGAACTCTTAAAAATGATTTAATACAAGAATTGAAAAAAGACAAAAACAAATGAAACCCGCTAAAAAGAAAAAAGGAATTAGCCACCACCATTTATTTTATGGGGAAAAAGAGATAGTGGTAGAATTGCCCTCGAAAGGCAGTCATCTAATCCTCACAAGTTTCCAGCGTATGTCCCCAACAAAACAGAATATAAAATGGTTAAAGAATTACAAAAGAGCGGTAGATTATATTATTAAAGAAAAAGAGGAGAAAATTGGAAAATGAAAACATTAAAAAATAGATATTTAACAAAAAAATAAGGAGAAGAAAGGAATGAAAATCTGTCTAATCGGTGGAAGTATTAGAAGTAAAGCGAGATTGGAAACTTTAGAAGAAGGATGTAATACTGAAATAGCATTAGCAGAAGTTAAAAAAGGAATAGAGCAAAAAGGAGGAGAGATTGATTATATAAGACTAAACAATTATTTCAAGAAAAACGGCACAAGAAAAGACGGAAAAGAATTGTTTAAAAAAATTAAAGAAGCAGATGGAATTGTTATTGCCTCACCAGTTTATTTTGGCACTGCCACTTCCTTAGTAGATGAATTTCTATCAATTTGCCGAGAGCGTAAAATTTCTTTGTATCCAAAAGTTGTAGGATTTGTGGCAGTTGGAGCAAAAAGAAACGGCGGAGAAGAAACTACTATTGTTTCTCTTTCGTGGCGAGTTATGGAGCTTGGAGCTATTGTGGTTAATGATGGTGCACCAATAAGCCAATTCGGGGGAGTGGGAGTGGCTGGAACATTAAGGCAAATGAGATATGATAGAGAGGGATTAGAGGTTTGCCAAAATCTCGGCAAAAGAGTAGCCGAAACAACAATGATAATCCAGAAAGGTAGAAAGAAAACCCAATCAGAAATTAAAATATGGCAAATGTCAGCTAAACCAATTCCTAAAAGATTTAATTCTTATAAGACGATTGAATTGTATCAAATGAATTTCCATCGATGCTGGGGATGTGAAACTTGTCCTGACCCCAAAAAGAAAGATATGGATTTTAAATGTCGTAATGAAAAAGATGACATTCACAAAATCCATCAACTTCTGGTAAATTCAGAAGGTATTATTCCTATCGGCTGGAATATGAAATTTATTGAAAGAACCAGATATTTAAGAAGGGATAATTTTCAACTAACTTATTCAGTTGTTTATATCCCTTCGTGGGAGTATATCCCTATATTTATCAAGGAAAATTCAATTCTTTGCCGAAAACATTTCAAAGATTATGTTTCTCTCATTAAAAGTGGTAGAGCCGAACTTAGTCTTACCAAGCAAATTTATGAACCCAGAGGTTATACAATTTAACAAAGGGGAACAACCCCAGTTCCCCTCATTTTATATTATTGGTAAGGGATTTATTTATCCTAAACATAAAGAAGCGATAGAAAGTATTGGAGGAAAAATAGTTGATAATATAGCCCAAGCTGATTGGATAGTAATTTTAACGCCAAATTATCTTCATTATCCAACGATAATATATGGCTTAAAGAAAGGAAAAAATGTTTTATGTGAAAAGCCATTAGTTTTAAGTTCTAAACATTGTAAAAAGCTAATAGAAATTCTTGAAAATAATCGAGAAGCTCAAAAGATATTTTCTGTAGCTCAATTAAGATTTCACCCTATTTTAGCCGAAATTCCCAAAAATCCATATAATGAAATAGAAATTTTTGTTAATGTTCATCGAGACGAAGATTATTTTAAATCTTGGCAAGGCGACCTCAAAAAATCAGGTGGAATATTATTTAATCTCGGGATACATTATTTAGATTTAGTGATTTATCTTTATGGAGAACCTCAAAAAAGCGGCTGGACAATAGTAGGCCCAAAAGAAAATAGTGGTTGGTTTAAAGGAGAAAAATATAATTGTCGTTATACCTTTTCTTTAAAAGCTGAAAAAGACAAACAGCAAAGGATTTTTAGAATTAATGATAAAGACTACGATTTAAAAGAATCAGAAAATTTACATAAATATATCTATCAAGACCTTTTGGTCGGTAAAGGTATTGAGCCAAAAGATGTTTTACCAGTAATTAAATTGATAGAAAAATTACAATGAATATCTATCAGGCAATTAAAAAAGTTTTAGATAATGGCTGGTTTATTCTGGGCGAAGAAGTTAAAGCATTTGAAAAAGAAGTAGCTGATTATTATCATAAAAAATACGCTATTGGAGTTAATTCCGGAACAGATGCTCTTTTACTTTCTTTGGAGGCCTGCGGAATAAAAAAAGGAGATGAAGTAATAACAACACCCTTTACTTTTATTAGTCCGGCAGAAGTAATAGCTCGATGTGGAGCAACGCCAGTATTTGTTGATATAAATTATCGGGATTTTTTAATTGACTCTCTTTTAATAGGGCAGGCAATAAATGAAAAAACAAAGGCCATAATGCCAGTTCATCTTTTTGGACAATGTTGCGATATGGGAGAGATAATGAGAATAGCTAAAGAATATGGTTTGTATGTGATTGAAGATGCTGCCCAAGCCTTTGGCAACAAGAATATAGGGAAAGGAGATTTATTATGTTTTAGTTTTCATCCCTCAAAATCATTGGGAGCTTGTGGAGATGCTGGTATAGTTTTAACTAATAACAAAAAATTGGCTGATAAAATAGAAAGTTTAAGAAATCACGGAGCAGATTTATCAAAAGGAGCTATAGGAAAATATCATAATTTGTATTTAGGATATAATTCAAGATTAGATGAAATTCAAGCCGCTATTTTAAGAGTAAAATTTCAGGAATTTAAAAAACAACCAATTAAAAGACTTTATACTTTTAGAACACCTAATAGAGATTTAGTTCAACAATATCTTGATAAAATGGGAATAGATAATAAAATTTATTATTCAAAACCACTTCATCTTTTGCCTGTTTTTAAGTATTTGGGTTATGAAAAAGGGAGTTTTCCAATAACCGAAGAGGCGGGAAAAGAAGTTTTGAGCATTGTAATTTATGAATAAAAAATATGCTATTTTATTTGGCTTTGGAGAGGAAAGTTATGAATTATTGAGAAAATATAAAAAATATAGACCAACTTTGATAACTATTGTAGGGGAAAATGATGATATTTCCTCTAAGGTTGTAAGACATTATGCAAGATTAAATCACTTAAAAAATATAATTATAGAGCAAAAAGATAATTATCAAGATAACATTATATTGGAGAAAGGAAATTCTAAAATTGAAATTAAACCCAATATTAACCCTAAAATATTAAATCAATTTGATATAATATTTTCTGGCAGAAGAAGAGATGATATTATTCAAAGAAAGTTAATCCCTTCCAATGAATTACCAATTCAATTCAAATCTCAAAATAATATTATTTGTCCATTTTGGAATTTATGAATAAAATTCTTTGTATTTCTCCGCACCCCGATGACGGCATTTTGGGAGCAGGAGGAGCAATGGCTAAATTTATAGAAAAAGGTATAGAGATTAAATACTTGATTTTATCTTGGGCTGAACAAGGATTTAACAAAGAAGAAATAAAAAATGCTTTAAATGTTTTAGGAATAAAAGAAAGTCATATTTTAATGCTAAATTATCAAGTAAGGAATTTTCCTTATTTTGCTTCGGCCATTAGGCAAGAATTGATAAATGTAAGAGAAAGTTTTAAACCTGATTTGATTTTTTGCCACAATTCATTTGATTTTCATCAAGACCATCAAATTGTTAATCAAGAAGCGGTTAGGGTTTTTAGGGAAGAAAATTTAATGGGTTATATTTTGCCTTGGAATTTAAAAGAATGTCAATTTAATAGTTTTATTAGTTTTGAAAAAAAACATTTAGATAAGAAATTAGCGGCTTTAAAAAAACTTAATTCTCAACAATTCAGATTTTATTATAATCCAGAGAGAATAACGGCTTGGGCTATCTCGGCAGGCTTATTTAGACGAAAAGAATATGCCGAGGTATTTGAGAATATAAGTCAAAATTTATGAAACAAATTAAACAAATCCGTATACTTTTAACTGGAGCTGGTTATTTGGGGGCTAATATAATGATAAGAAAAGTAAAAGAATTAGACAAAAGATTTTGTTTTATTGGTATAGATATTAACCCAAATTCAGCAGCTCAAATCTATTGCGATAAATTTTATCTTCAAAAAGATTTTGATTTGGCATTAGAAAAAGAAAAACCTGATTTGATTTTGCCTGGAACCAGCGAGTTTATTCCTATAAATACCAGAATAGGCAAAACAATGGCCTCTAATCCCGATACTATTTCTACTTGTCTTTCAAAAGTAAAAACTTATGAAAAATTAAAGAATATAATTCCTTTGCCCCAATATATTAACTCTTTATCTGGTTATTATTATAAAATAGATATTGGAAAAGGAGGACGAGGAATAAATTATCTTTCGGGAGACTCTCGTTTTATAATGGAAACATTAGAGGGAGAACAAATAGATGCTGATGTTTTATCTTGGAAAGGAAAATTACTTATAGCAATGTTAAAAAGAAGAGAACGAACTTATGGAGGAAATATGATTGAGGGAGAAATAGTTAATAGACCTGAAATTATTTCTCAAATTCAAAAAGCGTTAAAAGTTTTACCATTAAGCTATTTATCTGTTTGGCAATTTATCGGAGAAAAGTTAATAGAAATAAATCCAAGATTAGCTGGCACAATGTTTTATCCTCAAGGTTGGAATATGCCCTATCTGGCGATAAAACTGGCACTTGGAGAAATGGATTTAAAAGAAATTAAACAATATCAAAATAAAGTTTCTTCTTTAATCGGGAAAAGAATTGCCAGATGTATTGAGCAATATCAGTATTAAATGCGATATACTTATTTAGTAGATATTGCGGACCTAAAAGAAACTTTTAATCGTTTTGAAAAACGAACTAAATATGAGATTAGAAAATGCGGAGAAAAAGTCAGTATTACTAATGATATTGCTAAGTTCAATTATTTCCATCAGCTTTCTCGGCCTGATAGGAAAATTAACCTTGCTTATATTAAGAAAGTTTTTTTAGAAAAATCGCCTAACGTTCGTATTTACCAAACTGATACAGCCGCCGCAATGTTTAGTTGGCAAGGCAAAACAGCTGTTTATCTTTTAGCTGGTAGAGATAAAACAAAGAAACCCGATGGTTCGCCCTCTAAAATAATCTGGCAAGCAATTCAAGATTTTAATAAAATAGGAATAAGGCAATTAGATTTATGCGGAGCTAATAAAGCGAGTATCGCCCTTTTTAAACGAGGCTTTGGAGGAAAATTAGTTGAACAAAAGAAGTTTTATTTAAAATACTAAAAAGAAATTAACGAAAAAGACTTTAATCAGTCTTTTTTAGTTATCCACAGAATCTATCCATTATTTACTCTTGAAAAGTATATTTAAAAATGATATAATATACTCTAAATAACTCTACGAAAATATACGCTACATATATGCTACAATGCCAACCTTAAAACAAAAAAAAGCGGCCGATATTTTAGCTCGTTATTTGAAAGAAGATAAATTAACTACAGCAGGCAAAGTTTTGATTGAAGCGGGATATTCAAGAGAAATGAGTAAGCATCCCAAAGCTGTTTTAGATAGCAAGGGCTTTAAAGAATACTTGGCAACTATTGATGAAAGACCTATCCTGGAGAAATGGTATGAATGGGCTTTAAGTTCAAAAGATAAAAGAGCGGCTTTAAAGGCAGGAGAGAATATAATTACATTAAAAGATAGATGGCCAAAACACGTTACTAAAATCCTGGGGCTTTTTAGCAATATCCAGAAACTTGAAACAGAAGAGGTAGAAAAAGAAAAAATAAACATTATAAAAGAAGTTCCGAGGCTTAAAGAAGATAGTTTAGAGGTAGAGTAATTAGGTAGTTAAAGGTATAATGTATACAAGCACAAAAAAAGCAGAAGTATAAGAACAGAAAAGGTAGAAAAGTATAGAAAAGTATAGGAATTCTCGTATTTACACACAAATAAATACAATTTCACCTGTCTAAAGCCATTCTGGCGCACTTGAGAGGCATTTAAAAGAGAGATTAGAGAAGAATAAAGCTAAATACGAACAAATAAGTGAGTATAATTATGTTTATACTCAGTGTCTATTCTCTTATTGAATAGGAGGGGGGTAGGGGATAGCGAGTCAAGAAAGTGAAGCATTGTGTTATACCCTTCCTACAGAAAAATTAGCCAAACACCAAGTGTTTTCTGTGGATAATTTGTGGATAACTAAAGGAAATGAGTTCAAAAATAGGTATTCTGGGTTATGGAGAAATAGGCAAAGCAATCGCAAAGTTCTATCAAAAACCAAGAATAAGGGATTTAGAGGGAAAAGATGACTTAAGGGGAGTTGAGGTTTTACATATTTGTATTCCCTGGAGTAAAGATTTTGTCAAAATAGCCAAGAAGAAGATAAAGGAAATAAGGCCAAAATTAACGTTTATTCATTCAACTGTAAAAGTAGGAACTACCAGGAAAATCGGGGTAAAGATTGTCCATAGCCCTGTTAGGGGGAAACACCCTAATTTGTATTCAGGGATTAAGACATTTATAAATTATCTTGGAGCAGATGACAAAAAAACAGGTAAATTAGCCCAGAAGCATTTAACAGGGCTGGGTATTAGAACAAAACTGCTCTTTCCCTCAAAGACGACTGAAGCTTTAAAGCTCTGGGATACCGCTCAATATGGTTGGTTTATTGTTCTGAATAAGGAAATTAAGAAATGGTGTGTTCGAAATAGGTTGAATTTTGATATAATTTATAAGGAAGCCAATAAAACATATAATGAAGGCTATCTTAAGTTAAAAAGACCAGAAGTGCAAAGACCTTGGTTAAAATTTATGCCTGGAGAGATTGGCGGTCATTGTATAATACCTAATTGTTATTTATTGGATAGTCAAATTACCCGATTTATTCTTAAAAAAAATGAGTCCTACAAAAAAAATAACCGTGCCTAAACATTTATTTGAGGCTTTTGACCCAATAGGAGAATATAAAAAGGTCTTTGTCCCCGAACAAAAAAGATACACAGTCTTAAAAGATTTTAAGGGAAAGAAAAAATGCGGCATTTGCGGTAAAAGTTATGAATTTAGATTAAAAATAAATTATCAAGAGAAAACCTGTGAGCACGACTAATGATTTCTGGAGAAAAATTACAAGATTTAATAAAATGGTATCCCCATTGGGGCCAAAAACAAGTTTTAGATTGCTTTGAACAAGGGGTAGAGAGAATAGTGATAGCTTCGGGAGTAAGATGGGGAAAATCATCAATTTGCGCTTATATTGTTCTTAAAACATTTTTAGAAGGATTGTCGTTAATAGGGCGGAGGAAAAAAGACAGCGTCAAAATCTGGATAGTGGCTCCAACTTATGAGTTAACCCAGAAAGTCTTTTCTTATGTGGTTAAATGGTATTTAATGATTGACCCTGATGCTGCCGAAAAAATAAGTTATCGGCCGATTCCTCAATTAAAAGTGTCGGAAGGCGTCTGGATACAAGGGAAATCGGCTACCGAACCTTTTTCTTTGTTGGGTGAAGAGCTTGACTTGATTGTTTTTGATGAAGCGGCGGTAACCAGTCCCGAAATTTGGGAAATTTATCTTTCGCCAAGACTTATTAGCCGAAACGGAAAAATAATATTTATCTCTACGCCGTTTGGTCAAAATTGGTTTTGGAAAGAATTTGAAAAAGCCAAAGCAAAGAAAGCCGCTTTTAATTTTACAACTTTGGAAAATCCTTCTTTGGAAAATCCGGGCAGAGTGAAAGAATTGGAAAAAGAATTGCCGAGTCAAGTTTATAAACAAAATTATTTAGCCAGCTTTTTGCCAGATGCTGCCAGTGTTTTCCCGACAATTCAAGAAATAGTAAAAGACGAATGTCTGGCTGATGTTAAAAAAGACCATAAATATGTAATGGGTGTGGATGTGGGAAAACACGAAGATTATATGGCTGTTTGCGTTATTGATATTTGGAATAATAATGTGGTTTATGCGGAGAGGTCAAAAGAGATTTTATACAATTTACAAAAGGCCAGAATTATGGCAGTGGCCCAAAGATACAATAACGCCAGAATTATTGTAGACAGCACGGCCGTAGGAGAGCCGATTGCCGATGATTTACAAAGAGAAAAATTATTTGTTATTACTGATTATAAATTTTCTGGAAAATCGAAAGCCCAGTTGGTAGAAAAAGGAATTGTTTTTGTGGAACAGAAAAAAGTTTTTCTGCCTCCAGATGGAATTTCAGGAGTTCCTCTGGTTTCAGAAATGTCAGCTTACGGATATAATTTGACAGAAAAAGGAAATGTAACTTATGGCGCTCCCAGAGGATTGCACGATGATATAGCAACCGCTTTCTTATTAGCAGTTTGGGGACTAACAGGAGGGAAAAGTTTTTCTTTAACTCCTCTTCAAAGAAAACTTAAAGAAGTTCAATTTAAAACTACTATAGAAAACTTTATTTAATGCCAGAAAAAATTTGGGATATTATCAATAAAAAATTGGAAATATATGATAAAATTCAGATTGACGCTAATCCTCATTTTGCTCCAAGACAAAAAGATATTTTAGATTTGATAGATTTTTATTGGGTTAATAAATATCGAGATAATGCTTTTGACAGCACGGGTTTTAAAAAAGCATTTTTTAATATCGTTATCCCGCCAACTGAAATTTCTGCTAAGATGATAGATTTTGATACTAAGGACATCAGGATTATTGCTGAAGATGGTCAAAGTTATTATCCTTCTTGGTTTATGTCAAAGGATTTGAAAATCTGGATGAAAGATAAAAAAAATAATGATGGTAAAACTTTCGGACAATTTTTAAACCAAATAGTTTTTTCCTATCCAAAATATGGACATTTATTAGTTAAAAAAGCCAAGGAGACAGTTCATTTAGTTCCTCTGAAGAATATCAGAAATCAACCAAATGCTAATTCTGTTTTGGCATCAGATTTGATAATAGAAGAACATTCTTATACGCCTTATCAGTTAAGACAACAAGGTTGGGATAATGTAGAGGCAGTTATTTCAAAATATGAAGATGAAGGTTTTGTTAAAGTTATAGAATGCCAAGGAGATGTCGGTTCAGCGTTTAATTATTTTATTATGCCAGAAAGAGCGGAAGATGATGAAATTATGTTTTTTGATAAAATAGATAGACAAGATTTATATAGAGAAATCAAATGGGACGAAATACCTGGTAGGGCCCTGGGCAGAGGACAGCCAGAAAGATTATTTGAAGCCCAGATAGCTAAAAACCAACAAGAACATTGGTTAAGAAGCGGGCAAAGATGGTCATCTAAACATATTTTTCAGACGAGAGATGATACAATAGCCAGAAATTTAATAAATCAGATAGACAGCGGTGAAATCTTAACGGTATTGTCAGAAATAAGTCCTATTTCAGTAGAGGAAAGGAATTTGCCTGCTTATAATTGGTTAGACCAGAAATGGGATAGACATATTCAGGAATTAACTTTTTCTTATAATCAGATTAAAGGAGAAAGACCGCCTGCTGGAACTCCTCTTGGGACTTCTGTTTTACAAACCCAAATGGCAGTTCAGTATTTTGATTTAAAAAGAGAAGACTTGGGATTATTTTTAAAAGATATTTTATTTAATTGGATTTTACCAGAATTTAAAAAACAAAAAAGGGGAAAACATAATTTAATGCTTCAGGGTGAATTTGATGAAGAAGAATTAGATAAATTAAGGAATTTAATTTTAACTAATAGAACTAATCGGGCAATTTTAAGATATTTAACAAAGAACCTTTACTTGCCTTCGTCTAAAGAAGCAGAACTTCTAAAATCTATAGAAAAAGAAAGAATAAATAAAATAAAGGGATTGGAAATACCCGATGATTATTATGAGGATTTAAAATATAAAATTGATATAATTTTGACTAATGAGCAATTAGATGTTTCAGCCAGAATGACTACTCTGCAAACTATTTTACAAATTATTGGTTCCAACCCAACTATTTTAAGAGAGCCGAGAACCAGAAAAGTTTTTTATAAAATGATAGATTTAGCTGGCTTTTCACCTATTGACTTCGGGATAGAAGAAACTGGAGAAGTAGAACAGATTATTTCAGGCCAAATGGCAGAACTTGGCGGCTCTATCGCCAGACCAAGACCAGCAGCTACCCCAACAAGAACAACTATGCCCACGACATTATGAAATTATCTAATTCAGAAAGCGAATTTATTAAAAGGAATAAAGAGATATTAAGCGGAATTTTTCGGGAAAGAATTGAAGACTTAAAAGAAGAAATGGTGCTTGAAAATAAATTGGAAGAAAGAGAAAAAATAAGAGAATTGATATTAGAATTTAAAAGATGGCTGGCATCCATTAAAATATGGACGGGAGACCAAGAAAATATCAAAGATACGGGAATATAAAAGGTCGGGAATAAAATAAAACAAAAAATTTTATGGAATATCCAACAACAGGTATAACAGAATTTAATACTATAAATGAAACAAGTGTTTCGGTTTCTTCCACTTCCTCAACTTCTGTTTTGGCAGCGAGAAATACAAGAGTTTTCACCCGTTTAACCAATAAAGGTTTATACGCCATATTTTTAGGATTAGGAACAACGGCGACTAAAACCAGAGGAATAAGATTGGGAAAAGATGAAACTTATGAATTTAATAGAGAAAAAATCTGGCGAGGAGCAATTAACGCTATTTCCAATACGGCGCAAGGTGCGCAAGCGTTGGTAATTTCAGAAGGTTATACTTCTTAAAGGTTTTTAATATGCCGTATCCCAATATGCCCAAATCAAAATGGGCAGCTATGGAAAGATGCGTGGCAGAAGTAAAGGCAGAAGGAGGAGTTAAAAATCCTTATGCTGTTTGTCATGCGTCTATTATGGGAAAAAAAAGAGTTTGGGTTAAAAAAAGAAAGAAATAATTTAAAGGTCGAGGATTTCATAATATCCGTATAAAAAAATTATGGTAGAAGAAAATGAGGGAACGGAGCCCGAAAATACTCCGAATGAGGAGGAGCCCGAAAAAACTCCAGAGGAAGAGCCAACCTCTGAAAAAACTCCAAAAGAAGCTGAACCCTCTTTGACTAAAGAGCAAAGAAGCAAATTAGATTCCTTTGACAGAATTTACGCTGAAAATAAGGAAATGAAAAAGAAAATTGCTTCTATTGTTTCTGAAGAAAAACCTGAAGGGAAAACGCCCGAAGGGGTTGAAGAGTGGGTGGCTTCCAGCGACCCTCTGGAAGTCGTAAAGCTTGGTAAAGCTCTCAAAGATTATTCTGAGGAGGAGACCGAATTTATAATTCGTAATGCTCCAAGCAAGGATATTGAGGGAATTATTAAAGCCGAGAAAGACCCTTGGGTTCAGTCTGCCATTCAAGCGACAAGGGTAAAGGTCGCAAATCAAAATAAAATTCCCGGACCTTCTTCTCCCCTTGGTTTCCAAAAGGTGGAAGATATAAGCAAGATAGTTAAGGAAGGAAGAATAGAAGAAGAGGTTTCAAGGCAAATGGAAGAACTTTTGAGAAAAGGAGGGATAAAAGAAGGCGGGATATAATTTAAATGGCAGGAGGTACAAATTATAGACCCTTTGCGCCTGAGATTTGGTCACCCTATGTAAAGCTGTATTTTAAAGAAAGATTGTATTATGCGCAGTTTGCGATGAATTTTTCGTCTGATTTGAAAGGTGGAGGTGATATGATTACTTTACCAAGTTTGACTAAGGGGCCGGCAGTAGGCTCTTTCACAACCACTACTGGAGCGATTACTGATTTCGTTGTGGTAGAAACAAGAACTCAACTGACCATCAATAATTGGAAATATTCTTCCAAAAAATTCTCAGACTTTGAGTGGGGAAGAATTGCCAGACAATATAATCTTCAAAATCTTTATTTGAAGGAGGATATTGCTTATCGATTGGCAGAAGATTTAGATTCTACTTTAATGACTGATTTTCGGAATCTCAACTTTAGAACAGGAACTTCATTGGTTTCTATGTCTAATACTACTGTTCAAGAAGCAATTAGGATTGCCCATTCAGGGAGTATAGATTTACAAGATATGGCTTTCTTCATTCATCCCAATGTCTTTTTTGGACAATTATTGAGAAAAGAATATATGTATTCAGCTCACGTTATTGGAAAAGCAGTTATTTCGGGAGGATATTCACCAGTTTCAAATCTGTACGGAGTCCCTGTTAATATTTCCCTTAATGTCCCAACTGGTTCAGGTATTGGTGGCGATGGTTATCCGTCAACAGCCAAGATAAACTCCTTGGTTCATAAGAGAGCTATTGTCTATGCTATTGGGAATATAGATGGAATGGGCGTTGGCCCAAGATTAGCTACTGAGAAAGTGGCAGACGCTAAAGCATTTAGAGTGATTGGAGATTTAGCCTATGGAATTGCAGATTTGGATAAGGATTCAGGTGTAAAAATGGTTACAGTTCAGTAATAACTAATTTATCCTTGTGATTAGCCCGCCCGTTAAACCTGAAGCTATCCGAGGGATTTAACGGGCAGGATAGCGGGATAATCAAGCAAAATGAAAATTTGTTATTTCGGTAAGTTTGAAAATAATCCTTATGCCGGATTAGAAGAAAAACCAATATCGCAAGCTCTTAAAAAATTAAATAATGAAGTCTTCGAATTAGATGTAGCGGAGTCAGATGCCAAAGAAGTGATAGATGAGGCAAATAAGACAGATATATTTTTATTCCACAATGCTGGTATGAATTTAGGGATAGAACAAAATCTTGGTAAGTTGCCATTTTATACAGGATTAAGTGGTTTATATCAATTACTTCAAGCAATAAAACCAATAAAAGTAATATGGTATTTAGATAGAATAGTTGGTTTTGGAGAAGAATTTATGTCAACTATTTTACCTTCAATAGATTTCGCCTTTTTGAATGATGATACTTGGGTTAGGCGACATAAATGGCAAAATACTTATGGGTTTCATCAGGGAACTACTGAAAGACCATTGGGACAATATAGAAAAGATTTGGCTTGTGATATTGCTTTTATAGGTAAGATTTATGGAGGTAGATTGGAAATAATCTCAAAAATAAAACAAGCCTATGGTGGAAAATTTAGAATTTTTAATGATATTTGGGGTAAAGACTTTGATGATTTATGCCAATCAGCCAAAATTATATTTCAACCAAAATGGGGAATGAATGATTTTTGTTGGTCAGACCAGATTTATCACACTTTATCGGCAGGCGGATTCTTGCTCCACCCCAGATTACACGGATTAAAAGAGGAAGGATTTGTAGATGGAGAACATTTTGTTGGGTATACCATAGAAGAAGAATTGGCAGCAGCCATAGATTTCTTTATTAAGCCAGAGAATGATGAAAAAAGAAAATTAGTGGCTCAACAGGGAAGAAAATATGTTTTGGATTATTTTACCTGGGAAATGAGACTGAAAGAAATGTTAAAAATAATAAAAAATAATCAGATAAAAAAATGATAAAAGTAAGAGTTAGTTTATCAGTAATAAATTTTAAGGATAAGGTAGAAAGAATTTGGAGACTTTCTGAGTGGCAGGGATTAAAAGATGAAGACCAAGATGTTTTGTTTTTTGGATTATATACACTTCACGATTACGATGCATTTTGGTATCACGAAGGTAAAAAGTCAGTCTTCTGGTGCGGTTCAGATATTCTTAATGCTTTGGGTAATTTAGAATTTCAAAGAAGATTAAAGTTATATCCAGAGACTAAACATTATTGCGAAACAGAAATAGAGGCTGAAAATCTACGAAAAATTGGCATAAAACCAGAAATTATACCTTCTTTTTTGGAAGACGAAGATGAATTTCCTGTTTCTTATCAGCATTCAGAAACGCCTCAAATTTGGATGTGTGCCCATCCTGCCAGAGAATTAGAATATGGCGTGGATGTGGCGATTAGAATGGCAAAGAAATTTCCCGATTATACTTTTCATATTTATGGTATTTATGAATGGATTGGCGAAGAGCATCCCGAAAATGTTATTTATCACGGACAAGTGCCTAATGACCAATTAAATAGAGAAATAAGACAATATCAATGTGGTTTAAGGTGTAATCTTCACGAAGGACTTTCAGAAATTCCTGTTAAATCGGTTTTATTGGGACAATATGCTATTACCAGAATGAAATTTGATTGGTTTTGGAATTATCAGACAGAAGAAGAATTAGAAAAATTATTAGTAAAATTAAAAGAGATGAAAGATTTTAATAGAAAGGGTAGAAAAGCTATTAGGGGAAAATTAAATAAATTTCCCTGGTTAGGTCTAAAACAAAAAATAAAAGAAGCAATAGCGGGACTTTAATGACGGAATACGAAAAATTATTTGACTATTTGGATTATATTTATGGACAAACGGATGTTCATCTAAGCTATGGATATGTTTGTTATTACAAAGACTATATCAAAATAGCCAGAGAAATCCCAAAAGATAAAATAATAGTAGATGTCGGTTGTAGTTTTGGACTTCAACAATTATTATTTAAGGAACATAAGCGATATATTGGGATTCAAAAATTTAAAGAAGGAATCAACGCTGGCGCCGAATATAAGGCAAATTTCAGTATTTTAACCGATAATGCCGAGATAATTCAGAAAAGATTTAAAGATATTACGGCTGAAGAATTGGGCTGGAATACAGAAAATCAAGACCAATTTTTTGGCATAGCCAATCATTCTCTTTGGCACGATATTACAGATAATAAAGAAGACATTGAGCTTTTTAAACGATTATTTCCTAAAAATCATTATGCGACTACCGAAATGGGAGAAATGATTAAATTTTAAAGGTCGTTTGAAACAACAAATCAATACTAATATGGGAAGACCAAAAAAGAAAATTAAAAAAGCAGTAAAAGAAAAAAAAGAAGTAAAGATTGAAGAAGAACCAGAAAAATCGTGTAGCCACGCTTGGGTTTCTAATTTCAATGGAGAAAAAAGATATGTCTGTCAATACTGCGGAGAACAAGGAGACTGATTGGAAATATCATTTTCATCGAAAGATTATTTACGAACATTTTAGGAAATTCAATCCTGAAAGCGTTTTGGAAGCGGGTTGTGATAAAGGAGGGAATTTAGAGTGGCTTATAGAGTATTTTCCGAAGATTAAGAAATATGGGTGTGATATTAGTGATGAAGATGTGGCTTATGGCCAAAAGCATTTTCCTGAGTTTGAAATTACGAAAGGAGATGTTAGGAACTTGCCTTATTCCGATAAGTCTATTGATGTAGCTATTATGGATATGGTTTTTTACCAGACAGAATATAACCCAAAAGCCATAGAAGAATTAAAAAGAGTTGCTAAGAAGGGAGTAATAATTTCGGATAGAAACTTCGGAGAAATTCAAAATTTACTTCCTTCAAAATATAATTTGGTTATCCATAATTGGGATAATGAAGTTGGTGAGTTTAATGATTACTATATTGTCAGTTTTAAAGTATGAAAGAGCTTAGACATTTAATTTATTGCCCCTTCACAGGTCTTGGCATACAGGAATTTAGGGGTGATAGTTGGTATGAATACAGAGCAAATATCTTCAAAAAATATGTTCTTAAAAGCTTGGCTAATCAAACTGAAAAAAATTTTATTCTTTGGGTTTCGTTTAGGCCAGAAGAAAAAACCAATCCGATTACGGATAGAATTGAAAGAGACATTAAAGACACGGGATTAAAATATATTTTAACTTTTGACGGAATTATGATGTGGGATGACAGAGGGACTTGGCATAATAAGGATTTAGCTGAAAGAATGGTAAAATCTCTGAAAGAAATTCAAGAAAAGGTTGGAAAAGCAGATTGGGTTTATAAAACAGATTTAGGTTCAGACGATATGTTATCGGAAGAGGCAATAAAAGAAATCCAGCAACAAGAACCGAGCCTTAAAAAAGCACTTTATTATCTTAATGGATATGTATTAGATATGGAAAATATAAGATTAGCTGAATGGAATAGAAATACTGCCTGCTCTAAATATACAATTATTTATCCTTATGAAACATTTTTTGATGCTGAAAAACATTTAGAATATATTAAGGGCTTGGAAAGCCACGAGTTTATTACAAAGATTTTTGATGCTGTAAGATTGCCAGATAAAAGATATATGGCAGGAGTTCATTTGGCCAATATATCAACAACTTGGGAAAATCAAATGCGGGGAAAACAATTTAACGATTTAGAAAAACCAGAGATATTGAAAAAATTTGGAATAAAATAATGAAAGTATCATTTGTAAATTGGGGAAGACAATATCAAAAATTAAAACCAGAAATAGATTCTGCTATTCAATGTGCTTTGGCAAGGGGAGATATTATTATGCGAAGGGATGTGGAAGAATTTGAAAGACGATTAGCTAATTTTACCAATACAAAATACGCTATTGGATTAAATAGTGGGACAGATGCTCTTTATCTTTCTTTAAGAGCTTTAAATATAGGGCAAGGAGACGAAGTAATTACTGTTTCCTGGACATTTGTTGCTACGATTGCCGTAATAAATCAAGTCGGGGCCAAACCAATTCTGGTTGATATTAAAAATGATTATTTAATAGACCCCGAGTTAATAGAAAAAGCCATTACTCCCAGAACCAAAGCTATAATTCCCGTTCATTTTAATGGAGTAATGTGCGATATGGATAAGATAATGAGGATAGCTAAAAAGCACAAACTTTATGTGATTGAAGATGCCGCTCAAGCGTTCTTAAGACAATATAAAGGCAAAATGGCTGGTTCGATTGGAGATACTGGTTGTTTCAGCTTTTATCCTTCAAAACTTATTGGCGCTTATGGAGATGCTGGAGGAATAATAACAAATAATAAGGAAATTTATGAGAAGATAAGAATACTTCAAGACCACGGCAGAATAACAAAAAATAAAACAGTTTGCTTTGGAGTTAATTCTCGTTTAGATAATATCCAAGCCGCTATAATCAATGTTAAATTTAATAAAGTGGAAGAAATCATAAAACGCAGAATAGAAGTTGTCAAAAGATATAAGAGAGGAATAAGGCACATCCATCAGATTAAAATGATTTTGCCAGATAATTGTGAAAACTTTGTGATAGAAATTAAAGGCGGAGAAAGAGATAAACTAATGGAGTTTCTTGCCAAAGAAGGAATAGAAACTCAAGTTCACGAGTCAGTCCCCTATCATAAACAAATAAAAGAAATCGCCCATTTTAAACTTCCAGTTACCGAGGCCCTTTCAAAGAAAGTTTTAACTTTACCCCTAAACGAAGATATTACAAATGAGGAAATTGATTATATTATTATTAAATTAAAAGAATTTTATGAATAGTAAGCGAGTATTTATAGCAGTTTTAAATCAAGGCGATACAAGAATAGAATTATCCGCTCTCTTACACGAATTACAATATCAGGGGAAATACGATGTTTCCATCAGTTATCCTAATGAAAAGCCGATTGCCAATAATCGAAATAAAATAGTTCAGGAATTTCTGCTCCAAAAGGATTTTGATTATTTAATGATGATAGACAGCGATATTATTCCGCCTGATAACATACTTAATTTAATTGATTTCCAAAAAGATATTATTTCACCTATTTGCTTTATTTATCAACAAAATGTAATTGCCCCGCTTCTTTTGAAGAGAAATCCTGAAGGAACTTTTGGTGTAGCGGGGTTCAAGGGATATGAGGGATTGGTGGAGTTAGATGCGGTAGGAACAGGTTGTATTATTCTTTCAAGAAAAGTTTTGGAAGATGTTTCTGCCCCTTTTCTTGATATATTTGATGAACACGGAGTTAGGAAGTATGGTTTAGATATATCATTTTGCCAAAAAGCTAAGGCAAAAGGATATAAAGTATATTGCCATTTGGACTATATTGCCGAACATTATGTCCGAATGGGATTAGCAAGGATTTATCAAATTGCCAATTATTCAATAAGATGAAATACTCTTCAACATCATCTAAGGACGGAATTCTCCAATTTGCCGAAGATTTATTGGGTTTTAATGATGGAGATATTTCGGGAAATAACAATTTAAAAAAAAGATTTACCCGCCTTATAAATGATAGGTATAATCAGGCTTCAAATTGGATTTGGAAAGCAAGCGGAGATTGGGAGTATGACGATACTGGCCAGACAACTTTACCAATAGCCACTACTGATTTAGTGGCTAACCAACAAGATTATGAATTACCTTCTACAGCTCAAAAATTAGAAAGAGTAGAAATAAAAAATGCCGATGGTAATTATGTAATTGTAAGGCCAATCGATAAAAGTCAGATACCCAATATAGCGATGACCGAGTATTACGAAGAGGCTGGAACGCCAATTTATTATGATATGGTTGGTAGGTCAATTATATTTTATCCAAAACCAGGCGCAGGTTATGTAACTTTAGCGAGCGGGTTAAAGATATATGTTGCAAGAAACATTGTGGAATTTAATTCTACCGCTACTACTCAAGAGCCAGGATTTGCTCCGCAATTCCATCGAATCTTGCCAATCGGGGCTTGTATGGATTTTACTGTGGGCAGGCAAATGTTTAATACTATGAAATCATTACAAATACTTTTGAAAGAAACAGAAACAGACATGAAAGAATTTTATAGTCGGCGACACCGTAATCCTATAAATCCTCGGATAAATCCAAACGATGAGAATTATTTTTAAAAGGTCGATAATTTATTAAAATAATCAAAAAAATAAAATGGAATTAAAAGGCATAATACCATTAAGAGGAATAATAACCTTAAGGCATACAAGGAATGGACTTATTTTATCGGAAGAAAGATTTGTTAATACCGTAACCAATATGGGCATTGACCAAGTAGCAGGATTGATTAACGCAACAAGAACTGGAGCTTTCACCAGATTAGCCCTGGGAACTTCAGAGGTTCAAGCTGCAGTAGGCGATATTGCCTTAAAAGCTGAAATTGCTGCTGGTTCTTTAGCCAGAGCTGCTGCCACTGCTTCACAAACCACAACTGATACGACTAATGATACTGCTAAATTATTACACACTTGGACAGCTACCGCTTCTTATACAGTAAAGGAATGCGGCATTGTTAATTCAGCTTCAGGCGGAAGAATCTTAGGCAGAAAGACATTTGTAGGCAAAGCATTGGCTAATGGAGATACAATCCAGGTGTCATATTCGATAGACGTAGATTAAGTTCAGCTTGACAAATAACTTGAAACAACGATATAAATGGCAACGATTTTCTCGGATAATTTTAACTCCTATACCAATGGAGATTTAAACGGACAGGGCAGCTGGAGTGGCAGTGTAGCTTTTGATGTTCAGGGAACTACGACTTATGAGGGAGCAAAAGCGGTCCAAGGCGATTCTAATGCCAACATTGATAAGGTTGGAACAGGAGTAACGCCTGGAAGTATTTCTGTTTATATTCGTTCAAATAAAACTACTGTTCAGTTAGGACTTCATTTGAAGGAAGGAGCCAACCTCAAGATTTTCTTTGATTTGATGGCTAATGGAAATATCCAGTATAGAAATCCAGATTCAACCTGGACAACTGTATTAGCTAGTTATGCCGCTGATACTTGGTATAACTTACAAATTGAATGGCGGAATAGCGGAGTAGATAGTGAAGTAAGGTATCGAGTAGATAGTGGTAGTTGGACAGCCTGGGTTGCACCCTTCGTAGATTGGACTACTAATTTAGATACCGTTAGGCTTGAAACTTGGGATGTTGTTGCGGGGTTTATTGGTTATTATGATAATATTTCTGAAATAGTAAATTTAGTAAGTGTAACAGAACCAACAACTTTAAGCGAAATCGCAACACACAAAGCTAATTATTATAAATCTTTTACAGAAAGATAGGAAAATTTTACAATGGAAAGATATTTTTGTTCTTTTTGAAAAGACTTCTATGCCAGAAATACTACCTAAAGAAATTACAAATAAATACACTATTGAAAAAGGTGGTTTTATTATGAAGGTTAAAAATGATACTAATGATAAAATAGAATTAGAAGTAGGAGATAAAACAGAAAATAAGTTTTATCCCCAGATAAAAATAAAACGCTGGGATGATGAAGTAAATTTTTTGATGAAGTTAACCAACACTGATATAGATAATCCCGAACTTACTTATGAAGGAGATAGAATTGTCTGGACAAAAAAGAATATTGCTTGTCGTTTATGGGATATTCCTGCCAACCCAGAATATCTCGAGAAAGCATATGAATTTGAAATTGTCCTGCCTAAAAAACCTACTACTAATAAGATAGAATTTGCTATTCAGACAAAAGGATTAGACTTTTTCTATCAACCAGCGCTTACTCAAGCCGAGATAGATGAAGGTCAGTTTAGACCTGAAAATGTCGTCGGCTCTTATGCAGTCTATTGCTCTGAAAATAAAATTAATCTTACAGGCGGAAAATTATATCGCACAGGGAAATTCGGGCATATTTATAGACCAAAGATAATTGATAGTATTGGCAAGAGTATCTGGGGAGTTTTGAATATAGATGTTCCTTTAGGACTTTTAACTATTACTATAGACCAGAGTTTCTTAGACATTGCTGTTTATCCTGTTTTTATTGACCCTACTTTTGGTTATACAACTGCTGGCGCCTCAGGCGCTGGTTATGGCGCTAATTGGATAAATTCCTCCAGCCTCACTTACACTGGCGCTGTTGGCACTGGTGTTAGTATGAGCATTTACGGGGCTAAAGGCGCAGCAAATTCAAATTTACAAATGGCTCTTTATAATACTGCCTCACCCAGTAACCTAATAGCAAATGGTAGCACACCATCAGTATTGGTAAATAGCACTGCTCAATGGTGGACTTCTAACTTTAGCACAGGCCCAACTTTAAGCGCAGTGCAATATTATCTGGCATATAATCAAGATAATGCTCCAACTATTTATTATGATAGCGGGGCAAACAGATATTATGTGTCTCAAGCATTTGGTACATGGCCATCTACTATTTCTTGGGGGGATGCAGGCGCTGGAATAAAATTTTCCATCTATTGCACTTATACGGCTGGAGGGATAAATAATTATATTGTAACAATAACTGATTCTGAAATTTTAAGTGATATTTCCACCAGAACTATAAGATTTAATAGAGCATTATTGGACACTATGACTCTTGTTGGAAGTATATCATTTGGATATTTTAAAACGATAGTTGAAGTTTTATCTCTGAACGAAGTTTTTACAAAAACTCAACGTTATTTAAAAAGTTTAACAGATGCTTTATCGCTTAATGGTATTGTAAGCAGAATTACAAGATTTAATAAAACATTTGCTGACACTTTTTCTTTGTCGGATATATTCTCCAGTATTAGAGGATTTTTAATAAGTGTTTCTGATAATTTATCTTTAACTGGGGTGGTATCACGAATTGTCAGATTTGGGAAAGTATTTACTGATGCTATTTCTTTATCCGATATTGTTTCCGCTGGAAAGATATTTTGGGTTACGATAGTTGAAACAATTTATATTTCTGTGACTGAAATTACTTATACTATTACTGTTTTAGAGAATATAATCCTGAATGGAATAACATCATTAGTAGTTCGTTTCAATAAAGCAATATCTGATACCATAAGTTTAATTGATAGCATTCTATTTGGCGCTCAACGATTTACTGTGACAGTAATTAACACTTTATCCTTAAACGAAATTTTCAGCAAGACTTTTGGAGTAGTAAAAAGTTTTACTGATATTATTTCCCTAAATGATATATTCTCAAGATTATACAGGTTTAGACAAACAATTACAGAAACAATAAATCTTAATGGAATTATAGTAAAGATTGTCCGTTTTAATAGAATCTTAACAGAAACCCTAAATTTGAATGAGATTTTCAGCAAAATTCAGGGAATAATTAAGAGTTTTACTGATATTGTTTCCCTAAGCGGTATTTTAAGCACAATTAAGGGAACATCAAAAAGTTTTACCGATGCCATTTCTTTAAGTGGAGTATTAACAAGAAAATATGATTTTAAACAAACAATTACAGATATTCTCACTTTAATTGATACTGTTTCTTTTGGCGTTAATCAGTTCGTTATAACAATAGTTGAAACTTTGAACTTAAACGAAGTATTTAGCAGAATATCTAATTTTTTCAAATCTGTTTCCGATATTCTATCCTTAAACGAGATTTTTAGTAAAAGTCAGGGAGTGGTAAAAAGTCTTATTGATACTCTTTCTTTAACTGGAATTTTATCTTTAAAACTTAATTATAAACGAATCGAATCAGATATTATAACTCTTGTCGATAGCATTTCATTTGGCCTTCAGGAGTTCGTTATAACAATAGTTGAAACATTAAAATTAAACGAGGTATTGTCTTTAATAGCAAGGTTTTGGGATTGGTTGGCTAAACATACTTCTACTTGGGTATACCAAGCTAAGTCTGCTATTCCTACTTGGACGCATCAAACTAAGTCTGCTATTCCCACTTGGTCGCACCAAACTAAAAATACATCTTCTTGGTCGTTTGAAAATAAATCTTCCAGTCCCAGTTGGACTTGGAAAAATAAATCAAAATAAATATGAAAATAGATATAACAAATTGGTTTGGCGGATTATCTTTCTCTGATAGAATTGGTAAGGAAGGCTCTTATTTTATTGGAAAATCAGTTAATCTTCTTAATCCTTCTCATTATGGATATATGTGTCCAGGCCCAGAAAGTGTTTTAATTACTAATACGATAAGCGAATGTTGGGGAAGGGGAATGATAGATGAGAATAGAAAAAAAGCTTATTTTGGCGATACTCACGGCAGAATATCGGAAATAGACATTACAACTAACAAGGCAACTTTCGGAACGATTTTTCCTCATACTATTACAGCAACGGGCACTCACGTTGGGCACGCTGGGCCGTTTAAAATACACGACCAGACATTTTACTCTTTTAGCAGTAGCAGTATAAGCCATTTCTATTATTCTTGGTCTGACGGAACTGATGGAGATATTGGCAAGTTTAAAATGACAGACAATACTTTTGATGATGATTTTATGTCAGCTTATGCAACCCCTCCTATTTCCTGGTATGATTTGCCGCATCCTATGTTAGTTTGGGGAGACAATAATATGCTTTATGTCGCAGATGGGCCTAAATTACATCAGTGGGATGGGATAAACAAGGCTTATACTAAAAATAAATTTAGTTTACTGGATAATTATTTCATTTATGCTTTGTTTGACGCAGGTGAATTTATTGGTATTTGTACTAAGGTAATGTCATCTTTTACGGCATATCCTAATTATAATAATATCTTTACAGGTTTATCAAAAGTTTTTTTCTGGGATGGTGTTTCAAGTAGTTTTAATCGTCAAATACCAATAGATGACCCTATGATTAGAGCAGCTTTTAATTTGAATAATGAACTTTTGATTTTTACCGCAGACCATAATAAGAAAGGAGTAATTAAGAGTTTTGACGGCAATAGGTTTAATACGGTTCAAGTTATAGAAAACAATGTTCCAACTGAAACTTCTGGCAAATATCCCACTTCTTGGGGGTCAGTAAATTTATTCAGAAATTCTCTTTTGATAGGTGAAAAAAATCACGGAAATTTATTTCTTTATGGCTCGCCAGAAACTGGCATTCCTAAATCATTGTCTAATCCAATATCTTTTACCACAACTTCTACCCAGATAGGAGCACCAGTAGTCGGAGAAAGTGGAATGATATATTTTAACGCCTGGAATGGTTCTGTCGGCAGTTTAAGAAGGGCTGATATTGCTGGAACTGATAGTAAACGAATGCTTTATAAATCTCTTTATTACGAATTTCCTCAAAGAGCCAGAATAAATTATGTCAAATTATATTTTAAGATATTAACAAGCGGACAAGGTGATGATATATTATTGGATTTAGATTACGGCAAAGAGACAGTTCACATCGGCAATATATCCTTTGCTGGAGATGGAGCAATTACTTCCAAAAGATTAGGAGTTAATAAAAATTGCGATAATTTTCGAGGAATAACTCAACCAGATGAGGGAGCAGGAATTAAATATGGTAGGATAGAAATAGATTTTGATTTATTAGAATCAGATTTAATTTAATGAAACTTATTTACGACCCTATAACAAAAAAATATACGCCAGAAAGCATAAAGCAAGAAGAAAAGAAAAGAGAACCAGTTATTCCTATTCAAGACCAAATGAATATCAGAAAACTTTTTGGCGGATTGCCTATTTATAATACTTCCTCTGGCGTTAACCCAAAAGATGGTGAAATATATTTGGTATCTGCGGGAAGTTCAAAACGATTCTGTATTAGATTTTCAGGTATAACAGTTTCTTCATCTCTGGATAGTTTTTCCGCAGGCGGCTCTAATACTCAAGTTCAATATAATGATGGAGGAAAATTGGCAGGAGATAGTCAATTCACCTGGAATAAAACTGCGAAGTATGTAGATTTGGATAAAGGTATAAGGGGAAGAGCAGGAGGAACAACTTTAAATATTATTACTCCTAATGCTATTGCAGGAGGAACAGGAGGAGCAATATTTATGGAATCTGGGAATGGACAAGGTGTTGGGACGGGAGGGATTATTGATATTTATACTGGAGGAGGTGGTTCAACTGGAAGTGGAGGCCAATTTAGAGTTTCTGCTGGGAGTGGAGGAGGAACAAGTGGTAATGGAGGATGGGTCAGGCTTTTAGCTGGTAATGGGCCTGCAGGTGATGGAGGTTCTGTTCTTTTAGAGGCTGGCCAAGGAGAAGGAATTGGAGTCGCAGGAAATATAGGATTTAACCTTCGTCCAACAGATGTGCCTGGAGGGTCAATTCTTAATGAAGGAAGAGTTGTAATAGACTCTTCAGGATTTGTGAATTTAACTGCTAACCTTACTGATGGATATTATTCTTCCCTTCATTTAGATGGTGGTTCTTATTCAGGAGCATATACAATAACAAGATATAATTATATTAATTTCGATGATATTACATTGAGTGGAGGATGTGCCGTAACTAATGCTTGTGTCTTTAGATTTGATGCCAATGCGGGAACTCATAAAGCAGTAAATTCGGGAACTACTAAAACATCACCAGGTACGGTCAATGCCTGGGTTAAAATAAATGTAAATGGCACATTATTTTATATGCCTGCCTATACAAGCACATTATCTTAATATGGCAAACATAACACAACAAGTTTCTCAATCTTTAATTGAGCAATTAAATAGAATAAAAGAACAAACCCAAACTCTTTTTAAGGGAATAGAGGAGAAGGGAATAACCACTAAAACAGGCGAAGTTTTATTGCCTGCTGGAGCTTTTAAATTAGATGAAACAGCTTTGAATTTAACAGAAATTCCAAAAGACACTATTGGCTTTGAAAATATCAAAAATCAAGCAATTACTAATTTAGCTTCAGCTACCTCATTAGATGAATTTTTGAAAGCTCAACAACAATTATTTTTGGAACAGCAAAAATCATTAACAGGAGCAAAAGAAGCTCAAGCTGGATTTTTAGAAAGATTTAAAACATTTTTTACAGGAAAAGAAGGGCAGGAAGAACAGCTTAAAAGTTTAATGGGAGAATTTCAGATACCAGAAACTCAAGCTCAAATTCGTGTTTTAATCCCAGAAATTGGAGCTTTAAATCAAGAATTAGCTAACCTTAGAACGGCTGAAATGGCAGAAACCACCAGAATACTTGATAATCCTCAATACTCGGTTCAATATGCCAGCAGAGAAGCTAATAGAGTTTCAAGAGAATACGCTATAAGGCAATCGGGAATTTCGGCAGAATTAGGAATCAAAACATCTTTATTGGAAGCATTCAGGGGAAATATAGAATCAGCCAGAAATTTAATAGGAGATATTGTTTCAGCTATTCAATATGACGAGAGAATGAAATTAGCCGAACTTAATTTCTTTTACGAAGCTAATCAAGACTTTATAAATAAATTAGAAACAGAAGAAAAAAATATCTTAAATGAGATTAGAAGTTATTGGCAAAATAAAGTTGAGAAGGAAGAAAAAGAATTATCAGATAAAATAAATTTGGGAATAAGAGCGGTTGAGAATAGCGTAAATCTTGGTTTGACTTCTGTAGATTATCAAAGAATGAGTTTGGCGGAAGTAATGGAAGTATATCAAAATAAGGTTGGCCAACTTGGAGGCAAAATTAAACCTGAAGAAAAAATAAAAATACCGACTATTTTTGGTTTGACAGAAGGACAAACAAGAGATGTTTTATTTTCTCCTGCTGCTCCTGATTGGTTTATCCGGGGAATTTCAGAACAATATCAAATGACACCTACTCCTGATTTTATAAATCCTCTTTGGGAAGAATATAAGAAAGGAGTTATAGAAAAACATCAAGAAGTCAAAAAATTGATTTCTCCTCCCCCAGCATCAGGCTTTCAAAGCTGGATGGAAGAATGGGAATAATATGGCAATTACAGATACTTTTAAAAATATAGCTAAATTTGTTTTGCCTAAAAGTTTGGAAGAAAAATTTGGATTAACTCCTAAATCTCCTGTTTTTGATATTCCGATTACAGAAGAAACAAAGAAAAGATTATTAGCTAAAGCTCCTAAATTGGAGGCTATCGGATTGCCCTTTACAACTAAAGAATGGCTTATTCCTAAAACTGGAATAGAGAAATTTGTTAAAGAGTGGACTTTTGTTTTTAAACCATATACAGAAAGAGTCCAGGAAAAAATAGATTATCTTCAGGCCAAAGGAGTTGAGCCAATTAAAGCAGAGAAAATAATCATTAAAAGAGAATTAGAGGAAAAGAAAATACTTTTTCAGGAACCAGATTGGCTTAAAAAAGAATTAACTCCAGAACAAATAACTGGATTACAAAGACACGAATTTTTTAGTAAAACAATGGCAGGATTGGACATTGCGGCATTTTTGCCGATAGGAAAAATAGCAAAAATAGTTTCTAAAATCCCTCCCAAACTCCAGCTATTGGCCCAAGAAGCGAAGAAGTATAAGAGCGCAGAGGAGTTCGTGAAGGCGACCGTAAAAGAACGAACAGAAATAACAAAAGAAATTCTTGAAGATATACGAAATAGTGGATTTGAACATACGATAAATCCAGATAAAACATTAACTCTTTATCATAAGACAACTCCATTGGCTGCCAGCAATATTGAAAGAACTGGTAAATTTAGCGCTGGTAGTTTTTTTGCCGATTCTCCAGAGGCAGCAGCAAAACTTGCAGCAATAAAAAAGGGAGGAACTAAAATAATTGAAATAAAAGTAGACCCAGCAGATATTTTCTTTAATCAAGGAACTTATGAATTTGAGGCAAGCGAAACCCTTATTAAGGGAAGAGATGGAATTTTTAGAACTACTGGGTTTAAAACACCACAACAACTCACCGACTTCTACAATCAAGCAGTTAAGGAAATAAAAAAAGAAATTATTCCACCAGTTAAACTACCAAAATTACCAGTTGAGAAAATAGTAGGATTGCCAGAAGCACCAACACCACCAGACCAAGTGATTAAAGCGTTTGATGAAATAAGAAATGTTGTCGCCAAAGCGATTACTATTAGTGGAGAAAGAATAAATGAATTAGCGACTAAACACCAAAAAATAAATACTTTAATTGCCGATATGTTTAGAAAAGGAATTGTTGCGATAGATGATATTCCGCAATTTAAAAATTGGGGATTTACAGCGGACGAAGCAGGAGAATTTATAGAAAGATTTGCCACTTTTGGCGGACAGGATTTGAACAGAATATCTCAATGGCAAAAGAAATTAGCAGCTGTAATACCTGGAGAAACTTTGAAATTGATGGGTAAAGAACCTGCTGGATTTGTAAATATCTTATTCCACAAACTTCCTCTTTCTATTGTTAATATCTGGCGGGCTACTTTAACTTCTCAACTGGCTACGGCAATGAGAAATTTGGAAGTAGCTTCAAGTGTTTTTATATTTAGAGGAGTGGAAGACGCTATAATTGGAGCTACTAAAGTAGTTACTGGAAAAGCTCCAGCGAGAAGAGCTTTTGCTCCAATGATTTCTGATATGTTGGCTATTTTCAACAGAGTTAAACCATCTGAAAGAAAAAGAATAGCAGAATTATTAGAAGCTAATCCTTTGGCTAAATATAGACTTTATGCCACTCCAATTAACGATGTAGTAATGGCTGATAAAGTAAGTAAAACAGCTACAATTTTTAACAGAACTCAGGAATTTGCAGTTAGAAACTTAGAATTTGACGCTGTTTTAAGGGGTGAATTGGGCAAAGTTGGTATAGATTTAGCTAAAATACCAATATCTCAAGTTCCTCAAAAAGCAATTTTAACGGCAGTAGATGAGGCATTAAGAATTACTTTTGCTTCTCCAGCTAAGGGATTTTGGGGAGAAATGGTTAGACTATGGAATAAAGTCCCTATTTTACCAGTTTTGACTTATCCTTTTATGAGATTTTTGAGTAATTCTGTTAGAATGATTTATGAATTTTCCCCTTTAGGAATTACAAGATTTCTTAATCCTCAAACAACAAAAGCGCTTTTAAAAGGAGACGAAAAAGCAATGAGAATTGCTGCCAGAGTTTTTATAGGAGCAAATCTTCAAATGGCAGCTATTGCTTTAAGAAATTCAGAATACGCTGGAGAAAAATGGTATGAAGTTAAAATCAAGGGAAAGACGATTGATACAAGACCTTATGGCCCGTTAATCCCAACTTATCTTTTTATAGCTGAAGCAATGAAAAATCCAGAAATTTTGGGAGTAAGAGATTGGATAGAAGGATTGACTGGCATCAGAAGATTAGCTGGTTCAAGTTTATTTATGGTTTCCGCTTTATCTGGCGAAGAAAGTTGGGAAGGATTAAAGAAAAGCATTACCAGAATTGGACAAGATTTTATTGGAGGATTTGGTAATTTTTGGGGAATAAA
>ERZ1292629.492-Hain-H43-01um-R1-492-length-43011-cov-8_pt2 | contig 31507 bp, 41 predicted proteins | sample MGYA00564399_ERZ1292629 | MGnify/ENA primary metagenome ERZ1292629 (study PRJEB36523, sample SAMEA6512636) | groundwater metagenome | collected 2019-01-08 | study: AquaDiva: Metagenomics assemblies of 32 groundwater samples
GGCGTGAACCGCCAGCTCGTCCACCTCGGGAACAACGGGCAAGGGCGTCTCGTGCCGTGGATGCGTCAGCTTGCCGCGAGGCTCGCCCGTGTCCGGGTGTGCTCCGGTGACTGGTCGCGGGTCTGTCGCCCGTCGGTGACGTTCGCGGGGCGCAGCGTGACCGGTGTGTTCCTCGATCCTCCATACGCGACAGAGGCGGATCGCGACACGAATCTATACCGGCGCGACAGCGGCACCGTGGCCCACGACGTGCGCGAGTGGGCGATCGAGGCGGGCAAACGGCGCGACATGAGGATCGCGCTGTGCGGGTACGAGGGCGAACACGTGATGCCCGAGTCGTGGGAGTGTGTCGAGTGGAAGGCGACAGGCGGCTACGCCGGGCAAGGCGATGCGGAAAACGTCAACGCGGCGCGTGAGCGGATCTGGTTTTCGCCCGCGTGTCTCGGGGGCCAGCAACGGAGGTTGTTTTGATCTGCCACGACTGCAAAATAGCTCCCGGGCAATTCACCACCTCGAAGGGCCGCTCCTGCTGGCAGTGCCTCCGCATGCGCGCCGGCTGGGGCGTGGGTCCCGACGCGGTGCGGATTCGGCGCGACGATGACGATGCGCGGTTGGCGCGGATGTGTCGGGCTGAGGCGTGGCGCGGTGCTCCTCGATGACCAAGCCCCGCGCACCCGGTGAGCGCTCGCACGATCGTACGCGCGTCTGGGGTGGACACAACGGCATCCGAGTCGTGCGCCTGCGGACAGGTTGGTACGAGATCGTGGCGCCGGCGCCGAGTCACATGGGGCTGACGAGCTACGGGCTGGCGAAAGATTTGAAGGTCGCGATCGCGCAAGCAAAGAAGTTGACGCGCAAGAAAGCCGTTGACGCCGGGGCGCGTAAACGGTAAATGGGAAATGCAATGTCTGGATCCTCAAAAAATTAGCTCGCTCGCCCCCCGTGGCTCGTGTTCCCCTCCGGACATTGCAGCGAGCCGCGGGGCGCGGGCGTTGGTGGCGGATGCGAAAAATCGGAATGCGGCGGGTGTCATCGCTCAGGGCGGCTGAGGGAGTGGAGCTCGACCCCGTAGTGGTCAACCTGATCTCGGAATCGCTGCTGCTGGAGGGCCTACGCGAGCCGCTGGTCGTCACACCGGCGGGTCATGTGATCCACGGGGCGCATCGGCTCGCCGCGGCGAGGCGGGCCGGGCTCGCGGAGATCGAGTGCGTGATCGAGCATCCAAGCCCTACGCGCGCGATCCATGATGGGAAAGTCGACGCCGAAAACTGGGCGCGACGCCACCTGTCACCGGTGGAGGCCAACAAGATCCGCATGCGATTGCTCGACAACCGGGAGGCTTATCGGTCCTCGCTCGCCAAGGCGATAAAAAGCGAGGCCGAAGAGAAAAAACCCAACGATTTACCCGAAAGTAACGCGCGTGCAACAATTGCCGCGCCGAAGCTCGCCGGCCGAAAAAAGAGCGAAAAGAGAGCCGCAACTGAAGCCGTTGCAAAGGCCACCGGCACGACGCCGGACGCAATCAGGGAGGCCACGCGCCGCGCCGCAAAGAAGGCGGCAAAGGAAAAGACACCCGGAGTGGTCGCCGAGGTTGCTCCGGTCGACAGTAACGGCAAGGATATCCCGGCGCATCTTGTCGCCCGGTGGAACGAATACCAGGCGCTCTACGACCGGCTCGCAGCGCTCGCTCGCTCGATCCATGTCGAGTTTGGCAAGTTTCGCCTAGATGACGGCAGCTATCCGGGCGGCCTCGCGCATCCGCAAGGCGTGGCGCGTAGCTTCTCTGGCGCCGTGCGTGTCAGTCGCCCGTTCGCCCTATGCGCGTGGTGTGGAGGTAACGGCAAATGCAAGAGCTGCGGCGATTTCGGATTTGTCGCCAAGGGGGATAGGACCGAAGAACAGCGCGAGGCTTTGTCATGAGCGACGACGGAACGATCGACATGTTCGAGGGACAACCCGAGGACCTGGCTACCGCACTGCCCGCCGACGAGGCCCCGCCGCTGCGGCAGTATCAACAAGACGCGGTCGCGGCTATTCGCGAGGAGCTGGCCGACAAACGATCGACGCTGGCGGTTCTCGCGACAGGGACAGGCAAGACACAAATCGCCTCAGAGCTCATACGCGGGTGGCAAGGGCGCTGCATGTTCGTCGCCCACCGTGAGGAGCTGATCCAGCAAGCGGCTCGGCGCATCGAACAATTCACCGGCTCTGTTCCGGACATCGAGCGCGGGGAACTGCGAGCCAACCGCAGCGGCAGTAAAAACGTCGTTGCGTCCGTTCAGTCGATATCCAGAGCCAATCGCCTAGAGCGCTTCGATCCGGATGAGTTTTCTCTTATCGTCGTCGATGAGGTCCACCACGCCACGGCCAACAGTTATCGCCGGGTGCTTGACTATTTCGCGTCCGCCAAGGTGCTCGGGCTCACGGCCACGCCGGATAGGCTCGACGGCGAGGCGCTCGGGAGCGTCTGCGATAGCGTCGCCTACACCTACGACATTTTGCAGGCGACGGCGGACGGCTGGCTTTCTCCAGTGCGCATCAAGCAGATCGAGGTCGCGGGCCTGGACTTCTCAGCGGTCCACACGCTCGCGGGGGATTTTAACCAGGGGGAGCTTGACCAGATCATGGCCTCTGAGGAGGCGCTTCACGCGGTCGCCAAGCCTACCGTTGACCTCGCTGGCGACCGCAAGACGATCGTGTTCACAACATCTGTACAAAACGCCAAGCGGCTACAGGAGATTATTGACCGCTACGCCGGAGACAAGAAGGCGATCTCCGTAGACGGCGGCACCGAGCCAGGGGAGCGCAAGCGATTGCTCGGGGCGTTCTCCGAGGGCAGACATCAGTTTTTTGTCAACGTCGGGATCGCGACGGAGGGCTACGACGAGCCCAAGATCGCATGCGTATCGATGGGCCGGCCGACAAAGAGCCGAGCGCTGTACTCTCAGATGCTTGGCCGCGGCACCCGCGGCGGCCGCAACTTTCCGATCGAAGGGAAGGGCGATTGCGTGGTGCTGGACTTCGTCGGCAACAGCGGGCGCCACGACATCGTTTGCGGCGCCGACATCCTTGGTGACAACCTGAGCGAGCGCGAGCTTGAGCAGGCGAAGAAGTGGATCGAAAACTCCGACGAAGCCCTGACTATCGAGGAGGCGATGGCTAAGGCTCGCGAGTCAGAGGAGCGCAAGCGCAAGGAGGCCGAGGCGCGGGCGCTCGCGAACCAAGCCGAGCGCGACAAGCGGCGCGGCATCGTGGCCGAGGTGCAGTACGTGGCGCGGATTTCAGATCCGTTCGTCGCGTTCAACGTCCGTCGCGACTACATGGCGGAAAAATACGGCTTCGACCATGCGACGGAGAATCAGGTAGCCGGGCTGCAAAAGTGGATGGGGAAAAACTCCGCAGACCTTCCGAAGAACCTGAGCCGTCACGAGGCGTCGAGGATGCTTCAGCAATTCGCCGCGCGGCGCGCCCGTGGGGCGACGGCCACCTACGGTCAGATCAAGGTGTTGGCAAAGCACAACCTCGACGGTAAGGCGCTGACGTTCGAGCGCGCCTCGGCGATGATCGACGCCATCGCCAAAAACGGCTGGCACGCGCCGCCCGAGTTGTTTGCCCGTGAGCCAGGTGGCGCCGGATGACTGCGCTCTCCGAGGCGATTGACTGCGCCTACCGCGGGTGGCCTGTGGTACCGCTGCACTGGCCTGAGTCGCCTGGGGTGTGTTCGTGCCGGCGCCACGACTGCGGATCTGTAGGCAAGCATCCGTTGACTCCCCACGGGCTCAAGGATGCGTCGATCGAATTCGCTGCGGTCAGGGCGTGGTTTAGACGCTGGCCTGACGCCAACTACGCGATCTGTACCGGGCGCGTCGCTGGACTCACGGTGCTCGATGTCGACGGGCCGGATGGGGCAGCGCAGCTCTCGGCTTTAGAGGCGGCTCACGGCGCGCTGCCCGCGACGGCGACCGTCACCACCGGGCGCGGGCGTCACCTGTACTGGCGCTGGGTCGAGGGCTCGACGAACAGGACGCGGGTGCGCCCCGGGCTTGATGTCCGCTCCGATGGTGGCTACGTCGTTGGGCCTGGGAGTCTACACGCGAGCGGAGAGACCTACGAGTGGGCGCCGATGGTCAAGGCCGTCGACGCCCCATCATGGCTCGTCCTGGCGGTGGCGCCGCGTCGCGAGCCTCCGCGCGAACTGACGCGCCGACAGTGGGACGAGCCGAGGCGCAGACCGGCAGACCTTGTGCGCACGATGCCGCTCACGGGCGAGGGTGGGCGCAACTGGGCATTGTACCGATTCGCATGTCGCTCAGTGCGACTCGACGGCGGGGCGGCCATTACGGCACAGCTTGTCATGGAGGCTAACCGCACAAGGTGCTCACCACCACTGCCAGACTCGGAGGTAGAGAAGATCCTGAGCAGCGCAGAGCGACACAGGGCCTCCTCAGTTATTTGGCGGCGCGCCCGCGCGAGCGATAACGCTACGCAAAAAGTTTGTCAATAGGAAAAGTTTGCCTAGCGTAAAGTGCCAAGGATCGACCAATGCTCGAAGATCGAAAAACAAAAACAACATGGCCGCTCGCCTACGTGGTGATCGTCGGCGGTGTAGCGCGAGAGCAGATCGCCTGCTGCCCAACCGAGGCAGAGGCCGACAGGCGGGCAAGCGCTGGTGAGGTTGCTCTTGGGCCGGCGGAGTTGCTGGCGCTTGGGAGAGTACACAACAGGCTCGGCGGCAAGGTCGAGGAAATCAGAAAGGCAAAAAATGACGAAGACGGAAGAGCAAACGGTGGCGCTGTTGCGGGCGACGGCGAAGGAGATCGGGACGTGGGTCCAGTGGGTTGCAGACTTCCCGCACACCCCAGCGGGCGCGGTCGTTGTGAGAAAAAAAATGCTCGAGCACCGCGCCAAGCTCCTCGAGGCCCAGGCCGACGCGATCGAGGGGCGCAGCTATGGTTGACGCCTCAAAACTCGTGATGCCGCGCGTGGAGAAGGACGAGGCTCGGGACTTCCGCGAGTGGCTCCGCGGCGAGCGGCTCCAATTCGACGAGGCCCCACGCCACAGCCCAGCGCATCGCCAGCGCGGCAACGGCGTCGAGAAGGGGCGCGCCGACTTTGTCATCCCGCTCCACGGCAAACAGTGTGCGATCGAGCTGAAGCGTGCCGACGGCGGAGAGGTGCGGGAGGCCCAGGTCAAGTGGCTGCGGAAGTTTCGCAAAGATGGCGGGCTCACAGCGATCTGCTTCGGGGCGGTGGAGGCTATCGAACAGGTGCGCTCGTGGGGCCGGCCATGACGACCAAGGGCCTCAAATGCAAGCTCGCGCGCCGCGACATGCCGCCACCGCTTGAGCGATGCAAGGCGGACCCGGCGCTGTGGCCCGAGTACATCGCCGGGTGCGCACGTCAAGCCGACCTATGGGAGCGCGAGAAGCAAGTGCTACGATGACGCACGCCGAGACGGTTGAGGCCTTCAACGCTCTTGCCTCGGCGCGAAGTCGTTTCCTCGACCACCCCGACGTTGACGCGCTGCTTGTCGAGGTGAACGCCCTCGAGGCAAAGCTCGGGCTCCGGCTGACGCGGTTTCCGCGGAAGGGACGGCGAAGGGTGGACAACGAGAGTGGGCGAGCGTACCGTTATAACAGCAGGGAAGATCATGGGACGTGTGCCGACAGGTCGACGAAAGGGAAACCCGCGGTGGGTCAAGGGCCAGAGCGGGAATCCGAGAGGGCGCCCGGCCATGCCGGCCGAGGTCACGGACTACGCGCGCGCGAAAACAAAAAAATGCATCGATAAGCTCGGCAAGGTGGTCGACCTGCCGCTCACCAGGCACAACTTAGCGGCAATCGTCTCTGCTGCAAACTCGATCCTCAACCGCGCCTGGGGCACGCCGTACATGCAAGAGCCACCCGATCGCAAACCCAAGATCACCGGCACGGTAACCGTGACCTTCGGGGCGCAACTACCGCCACCGGAACCGGAAGCCGAGCCTGCGCCTAGCGATCAACGCTGAGAACTGGAGCGACCCGCAACGGCGCTTCATCGCGAGTCGCGCGCCTTACGTGCTCCTCGCGGGCGGCTTCGGCAGCGGGAAGAGCACCGCGGGTCAGGCCAAGATCGTTCTGCTCAAGGGGGTCAACGGCAAGATCCCCGGGCTGATCGTTGCCCAGACCCTCGGCGAGCTCCACGCCAACATCATCGACCCGATGCTGGAGGTGATTGCCAGAGCCGCGCCCCACGACATGCGCCCGAGGTTCGGCGGCGGCACCGCGCGCGACCCGAAAATGTACCTCGAATGGCCTGATGGACAGCGCACCTACCTCGGAAGCGCCAAGGACCCGAAGAGCTATGCAGGCATCAACGTTGGATGGGCCTACGGGGACGAGGCGCGCCTATGGTCCGAGGCAGCTTGGCTCCTGTTCGAATCGCGCGTGCGCCTTCGCTGTGCCCTGTCTCAGATCGCCCTGACCTCGACCCCGGCCCTCAACTGGCTGCATCGGGCCTTTGACCGCAAGGCGCCGAGGCGCGAGGTCATCCGGTGCCCTACGCGCCTGAACATCGGCAACCTACGCGATGGCTACGTCACCGACCTTGAGCAAAGCTACTCGCTGCGCATGCGGGCGGCGTTTCTCGACGGCGAAGACGTGGTGCTGAGCGGTGGGGTGTACGAGCAGCTTGGCCCGCGCCTCTGGGAGTCGAAGCACGCGATCGATTGGGCGTACTCGCGACCCGAGCGCACCTACCTGTGGATCGACCCGGGTTTCCGCAGGTCCTCGTGGCTCTTTGTGCAGCGAATGCCCGGGCGTCGGTGGGTGATCTTCGACCAGCTCCAGCTCGATGACACCAGCGACTATGCCGCGGTCGCGATGGTCAACGCCAAAAAGTACGCCATCGATGAGATCTGGACCGACCCCGCGGCGGACAATGTGCAAGGAGCCCTAGGGCTCGACACCATCGCGATGTTGCAAGGGATCAAGACCCGCGGCGGTGGCGGGGTGCACTACATCGCCGCGCCGTTCCGGGACATCGCCTTTGGGATCGACAAGGTGAGGGTCATGTTCGACGGGGAGAAGCCGAAGCTTGTGTTCGCGCGCTCGCTGCGTGACTCGGAGGACGCGACCTATCGAGGCGTGGTCAAAAGCCTCATGAGCTACCGCTATCCCGACGAGAAGGAAGATCACCAGGTGCGCGACGTGCCGCTCAAGGATGGGGTCAACGATCACGCCTGCGATTCGGTGCGCTACGGCACCCTTGGTCTGTGGAGCGTGGAGCTTCAGGACCTCGACCCGAGGATCGCGGCGATGCTCAGGACCGCACCGGGGTTTGGGCACTACATCAACGCCAGGGCGTGAGCGCAAAAAACCCCTAGACAACAAAAAGAACCAGTGCACACGCTGTCGGCATGTACAGATCCGCACGTGTGACGCTGGACTTTCGCACCGATACAGGCAGCCTGCGCTTCGAGATCGAGAACGTAGGCAAAGGGCCCGATGACTTCGACAGGATCGGCGAACACATCGGCGCCGGGATTCAGAAGTCGCTCAACGAGTCTCTGCTCAAGCCAGCCGCCGCGAACCTGGCTCAGATGCAGGAGCTGCGCAACAAGCTGTCGACGGCTGAGAAGCAGCTCGAAGCGTACACGATCACCGCTGCACCAGCGACCGCGGCTGCCCGAGACAACGCCCCCGACCCGTCCTCGTCCGTCCCCGGCGTGCAGGTGTCCACGCGCAAGACCCGTCGCGGCTCCGATCGGGAGTAGCGGCCTGTGGCCGATGCGTTGAAACCTGCCCGGGACGTGATCGCCGAGCTTCGGCGCGTCGACACCGACGGCAAGAGCAAACAGGCTATGGTGCTGAAGCGCGCCGTGGCCATGTACGAGGATCGACAGGACTCGATCACGAGGTCCGAGCTTCAGCGCCGCTTTCCCTCTGCCTTCGAAGGCGCCACGGCAGGGCAGGAGATGCTACCGATCTCGATCCCGCTGACGCGCCGTTTCGTGATCGAGCAGGCGAGCGCGTACCGCAAGCCGCCGCGCCGCTACTTCTGCAATGAGGACGGTAGCGAGTCAGAGCCAACCAAGAAGCAAACCGACGGCCTCAAGCGGATGCTCGACGATGCATGCTTCGATGCGACGCGCATGGACAACGAGCGATTTTCTGTACTGCTCCGAAGCGTCGGGGAATGGTGGGGCGCGAAGAATGGGAGGCTGAAGGTTGCGCGCGTGTTCCCCCATCACCTGCTGCCGGTCGAGGCCGCCGGCTTTGGCGTCGACCCGTGCGACCCAGAGGATCACCTTGGCTACGTGGTTGAGCTGGCCAAGCGCAGATCCGACAGCGAGAACCTACGCAACTTCGTCTACGTCACCCCGGACGCCGACCACTACTACCGTGGTACAGAGCAGAACACGCCACAGGTGATCGACCACATGGAGGCATCGCCATTCGAGATGGAGGACGGGTACAACCAACACAGGATCACCCTGTTGACCGACTGCCATGGGGAAACGTTCATCCCCGAGACCGATGCGCCATTGTCCGAGGTCAACGTCGAGCTGAATGTCGCTCTGTCGGCGATCATGGACACCATCCGCTTCCAGGGCCACGCGGTCCCGGTCAAGAAGCTGAGCAACCAGAGCAACCCGAAGGCCCTACAGCGCAACGGGGCCCGCTTCCCGGTCGTGCTCTCGCTCGTGGAGAGCTTCGATATGATCTCTGCGGCCACCAACTACACGGATCAGATCAACGTGCTGCGCGAGATCGTGCGCATGATGGCCGTGGCGAACTCGCTGCCACCGAGCGACGTGTCGACCGAGGCCCCATCGCCGCAGAGCGGCTTTGCAAAGCTCGTCGAGTCACTGCCGAAGCTTCAGGCGCGCGAGGATAGGATCATGAAGCTCACGGCGCACGAGAGGCAATCGGACCTCCCGCGCCTTCTGGCGATTGGGATTTACCTCGGCTACCTGGACGAGAGCGCGCGAGCGATGGACTACCGGGTAGAGTTTCCAGATGTGGAGTACCCGCGTACCGAGATGGAGCGTACGCAGCGCATGGATACCGACATCAAGTACGGCCTCACCTCGCCTGCCAAGATCCTCGCCAAGGAAAGCGGCATCACGAAGGAACAGGCCGAGGTCGAGGTCGAGGAGAATCGCGAGGCGTCAGGGGAGACCGGGGCGGCCGAGATGTACGGCTACCACATCGAGTCCGGGGCGGTCCGCATCAACGAGGTCCGCGCGCGGATCGGCTTGCCCCCCGACCCGGTCGACGGAGACAAGACAGTCCCAGAGCTCAAGGCCGAGGTGGATGCCAAGTTCGCAGCCGGCGGAGGCCCTGTAGGCTCGCCACAACCGCCCGCCTTTGGCGGCCTGGGCTTCGGCGCGCGCATCGGGCGGACCAGGCGCGAAGAGCCACCGAAGACCGCCAGGGGTGCCGAGTGAAGAGCCTCACCGACCATCTGCACGACGAGGTGGACGAGATTGAGCGCCTTCGCGAAAAGGCGCGCGATATGGCGGAGCAGCTGGTGAGGGACCGGCTCGGCGCCGCATTCGATGGCACGGCCGAGATCGAGGCCGCGCTCGCCTCTGTCGCGATGGAGGTAGAGGATGGCCTTACCGACACCACGACCGAGGCTCTTCAGTCCATGGCGCGCCTCGCGGCGAAGAGGCCCAGGTGAGAGTGGAGCGAAAGACCACCGGCAAGCTCGCCTTGGCCCGCCTTGGCAACATGCCCAAGGAGTTTTGGAAGCAGGTAGCCGACACGGTGGAGGCTGGCATCCTCGACAACATCGTGAAGCAGAAGCAGGCCGACGGGTCGATGATCAAGACGAACGCGCGGTCAACGCTCATGCACAAGATCGCGTTGCGAAGGGGTACGCGGTCACTGGTCGACGAGAAGCATCGATTTGTGAAAGGGCGTGGCAGGTCATGGAAGGCGATCCGGTATCTGGCCAACGGCGCAGGAGTCGTGGTAGGCCCGGCGACGCAGGAGCTGCGCGAGTTGTCTCGGTACGTCCAGCAGAAGGGCTACACGGGCTGGATGGGGATCTCGGCCACGACCCGCGCCGCGCTCAAGGAACTGTGGCGCCTGGCAATGGTGCGGCTGGTGAAAATGCAGACAAGGAGCGGAGCATGAGCGATCTCGTGATCAAGGAACGCAAGACCGATGACCCTGAGCCAGCCCCCGAGGTTGTCCAGGCCGAGGCCGTGCAGCCGGTCCGCGGGGAGTACCGGGTCGCGCTCATTTTTGAGTGCCCGGTGTGCGGAAGCTCCGGGACCTTTCCTGACGGCAAGTCCGTATCCGCTGCGCTCATGAGCGGGGGCGCGCTGCGACTCGGCGTGAAGTGCAAGGCCTGCGACAAGCCGATCATGCTCTCGATGCACCAGGACGTGATCACGGTGCCGGTGGGCGTGCCCATGAACCGAGCCGCGCGCCGCGCCAACGGGCTCTGATGCCTCGCTACGACCAGACCTTTGCGATCCTCGCAGAGCGCGCGGTCAAGGCTGGCGTGTTGAATTTGCAGACGCTCATCCTCCGGGCGACAAGCTCAGGTGTCAGCGAGGCAGCCGTGCTGCGCATGCTTGAGGACGACCTGGCGAACGATGGCCCCGTGTTCGGCGCGTTCATGCGCTCGATCACGGACGCGGCCACAACCTCGACGATGGTCGCGGCTTCCCAGGGTGAGTTGCTCGGCACGATATCAGGGAGTGAAGAGCTGCAACGCCTGGCGAAGCTTCGCGGTGTCGGGGGCAGCGTCATCGATGCGATCGAGAGCGGGGACCCAGAGGTCGCTGACGCCTACGAGGCGGCGGTTGAAGATGACGTGTGGGAGATGCACATAGCCACGTTGGTCAACACGTGCCACAGATGCCTGCCGCTGCATGGCCAGATCAAGCTGCGCTCGGAGTGGAGAGACCTCGGCCTCGTCCCGGAGCTGCTACACGATGGCTGGGCGTCGAGCTGCAAGTGTAGACACGTGCCCGTTGACCAGGCCGAGACGCGCAAGGAGGCGATCGCCCCGCTGCGCCGCGTGAAGCTCGACAAAGGCAAGCGCACGGCGCGCGCGATCACGCAGGCCGACATCGACAAGGCCATGGCGGCGAGGGACGAGGCGATGAAGTCAGAAGAGGGGCGAAAGATTTTGCGACTACTTGGGCAGGCGAAGGCGGAGTGACCATGGCGGCGGTGGTGCAGATCAAAAACAATGAGCAAGAGGATCTGATCGAGACGCTCAGCGATGCGCTCGAAGAGGCCAGGGCTGGAAAATGGTCCGGTGTCGCGATGCTTCTTTTTGAGCGGCTGGAAAACGGACATATCGGGTCAAGCGTTTTTTGGGCAGGGGCCGGATCATTCCACGAGAAGCTGGGGATGATTCACGACATGGCCGACAGGATGAGCGCGAGCAGGAAGGACGTGTGAGCCATGGGCTACCGTTGGAACGATTGGCTGTGCTTGAAGTGCGACAAGCCAAACGAGCATCTTGTATGGGTCGACGGCCCAGGCATCCCGCCGCTCAGGACCGTGCTCGAATGCAAGTCCTGCTTTGCCGAGTGCGAGCATACCCGCATCCCATCGGCCCCGGCGAAGTACGTCTATGACCGCCCATACGCGCCGATGGTGTTCGGCGGGAAGCATGACACGATGGGCTACAGGTCCATGCCTAAGCTGGTGGACATTCCCCAGGGCAAGCAGTTTGACAAGGCGCGCGACATCATCGGCTCGCCGGGGATGCAGGACCGCGCCAAGGAGCGCTTGGCCATCTACCGCGAGAACGGGATGAAGCGACGCCGAGCCGAGGCCATGAAGAAGGGTGAGACCGATATCCGTCGCAGCCCGCTCCCTGGCGACCCGTCGCTGGAAAAGTCGCGCGGGCGCGTCGTGAAGAAATATGGTTGACAACTCATCCCGGGCAGGGCGGAATTGAACCATGGCCGACACCGTTGCCGAAAAGACCCCCGAGTTGATCGCCGCCGAGAAGAAGGCGGCAGATGCCGAGCGACGCGCCGCAGACGCCGACGCCAAGCTGAAGGCCGCCGACGAGGCAGAGGCCAAGAAGGCCGCCAAGTCGAAAGCGGACGCTGACGCGGACGGGGCCAAGGCGGTCAAGGCCGCCGAGGAACGCGCGAAGGCTGCCGAGGCCGCGCTCGAAAAGCTGAACAAGCGCGCGTCTGATGCCGCCGGCAAAATCTTCGAGGGCCTGAGCAAGGCCAGCCAGACCAAGCTGGAAATGGTCAAGGACAAGCTGAGTCCGACCGAGTGGCACGACCTCGTGGCGGCGGAGCGCGACGGCGTGACCGCGGACGCGAAGCCGGATGTCGACGCGGACAAGTCGAAGGACAAGAAGCCACCGCCCGTCGGCGGCTCTGGCGGTGTCAAGGAAAAGACCGAAGGGTACCAGTTGTCGCAGCGCGCCCTCGACGTACTCGACGCCGATGGTGTCAACGTCAAGCCCATGGCGCATGCGCAGCTGAAATTCGGCACGGACGCGGACGCGGACGACGTTGAGGAGGGCAGAGCCGCCGAGGGCATCCCGCGCTTCTCGCTCCCCGTGCGCAAGTTGCGTGAGATGATGAACGTCCAATCGCCGAAGGTGCTCAGCTCCGACGAGTACAACAGGCGGATGCAACAGAGATGATGGTTTGGGTCGACGAGAAGCAACGCGGGCCACAAGCGGTGGTTGGGACGCCCAGCCACCCGAGCCCGAGTGCAGCGTCGACGTTCTTCGGTCCTGATAGCGGGGCAGATGCCCCGAGTCCTGAGTCTGATTTTGGCCGGTGCTGCCAATGTGGTGCGCCCCAAAAACTGAGTGAAGATTCCGTGTGCTGGTTCTGCGGCTCTACCAATAGAGCAGGCACCCGCTACCGATAGCGGGAACCGGAATGGCGCCCATGGTGGCGCCGCTGGCCGGTAAGCAAAAACCATAGGGCAGTGATGCCCGTTTGAGCGGCCATGTGCCGCTGTGGAGCTCACCAATGGCGCTCACTGCCACTGCCTCGCAAGGCTTCGAGTTTGTTCGCAACGTCGTGCATGACGAGATCATGTGGGTCCCCGGAGATCCCGGCGACACCTACACCCCGGGCGACCTCGTGACGTTCACCGTCGGCGAGGGCATCGCCGATCCGTACGTCGCGGATGAGGTGCCCTATGGCGTCGTCGTGGGAAGCCACGCCATCGTCTGCCCTTCTCTCGCGACCCCGTTCCCGCGCGTGGGCAAGTCCAATCAGACCGCGATGTGGCAAAACCCGCCCTCGGCTGCGACCCGGACCCTGATCCCGATCCGGCCGCTCGTGCCTGTCGGAACCTGCGTCCACAAGGCGACCTTTGCCAGCCACGTTGACGACACGGTGACCAGCTACCTGGCCACCACGCCATACATCGCCGCGACCACCGGGCACACCGGCGACGACTACCCCAACGGGGCGCTCGTCTACGTGTACTCTGGCCCCGGGGCCGGAGAGTGGAACGTGGTTGCGGACTACGACCACACCGGCGGAGCCGTGGAGCTGGACCTGATCCTCCACCGCGCCTTCACCGCGACGCTCACCTCGTCCAGCCTCTACATCGTCGTCACCGGCCAAGGCGCCAGCAACAAGGGCGTCGGCTTCTTCGGCCGCATCGAGGGCGATCACAACAACCTGGTCGCCAACAATGGCGCGGACGATGGGCACTGGACCGTGTTCCTCGATGCTCGTGAGGTCGAGGACTACCTCTCCACGCTCATGCTCCCCGTCATCCCCTCGGCCCTGCTGCTGTTCGCGTAACTACGGCCTGAAAGAAAGTAGAGAACTACTATGGCTATGACTTCAAACAGCCTGAGCTACGCCCTCGATGAGGTCGTGAGCGGTGCTGCGTTTGACACCTTGCTTGAATCCCCCATGATCGGACCCGCGATCTTCAGCTTCGGCCCCGGCACCGGGTACAGGAACAGGGTAGCGACCTTCGGGACTCTTGGCCGGTTCGCGCAAAAGACCGCCGGGCAAGAGGGGACCTCGGGTCAGATCCGGCAGCAGTTCACTCGTGACTTCAACCACGTTGCGTACTCGCAGGTGGTGACGGCCGAGCGTGAGTTGTTGGACGATGACCGATGGGGGATCAGCTCCCAGATCGGGCGGGCCCTCGGCGAGAGTGCCAACTACTCGATCGAGAAGGACTGCGCCGACGTGTTCGCGAACGCGTTCACGACCACCCTGACCGAGGATGCCTTGAGCCTCTGCAACGGGGCCCACCTTAACGGGTTGGGCGCCAACTCGCAGAGCAACAGCGGCACCACGGCGATCTCCATGACCAGCGTGCGCACCACGCGCGAGGCCATGCGGCGTTTCAAAAACTACACCGGCGAGGAGCAGCCTTCGAGTCCGAACGCGCTGCTCATCCCGCCGGAGCTCGAAGAAGACGCCTGGGAGATCGTGCGAAGCACTGGGCGCCCGGACAACGCCAGCAACGCGGCGAACCTGTACAACGGCATGTTCTCGCTCTTCGTCTGGGAGAAGCTCAGCGACGCGAACAACTGGTTCATGCTCGACATGACCAAGGCCAAGCGCCAGTTGCTCCTCAAGATGCGCGTGTCGCCGGAGTTCTTCACCTCGGCGGACCAGTTCAGCGGCAACCGCAAATACGGCGCGTACATGCGCTACAGCCTCGGGCCGGTCGATTGGCGCTTCGTGTACGGGCACAGCGTCACCTGACACAACCGCCTGGCATAGGGGCGCGGGGCTCTCCTGACCGCGCCCCTCTCCATGGCAAACCAATCACACGAGGACTCACACATGAAAAAGCTCACCATCACCATTTGGATCGCGGTCATGCTTGCCGCGACCGCCGCCATCGCCGCGCTCAGCGGTACCACCGTATTCGACGGGCTCATCAAGATCCGCAGCAGCCCGAATGCATCGCTCACCTGCGCTACGTCGACCGCCGTAGGCGAGCTGTGCGTGAGCGGAGATATCGAGAGCAACGGCAACCTGGACATCGCGGGCACGGCGACGCTGACCGGAGTGGTCACCATGGCCGGGCAGCTAGTGCCTGGAGGCGGGATCCTGCCAAACGTCACCGCCATAACCGGAGTTAGCTCACTCACGGCGGCGATGTGCGGGGACACGATCACAGTCAGCGCTGGGATCGATACCGCATCGATCACCCTACCAGAAGCGTCGACCGTGCTCGGCTGCCGCTACAAGATCATGTACATCGGAGCCGATGGCGGGGCATTGCTCGACATCACCCCGCTGGACACCGACGCCGACGGGATAGAGGGGGGCTGCACGCTCGCCGCGTCTGTCGTGACCTTCAGCGGTACCGCAGACGCCGACATCGGTCTTACCAAAACCACCGGGCTTACGGGGGACTTCATCGAGTTGACCTCGTGTGGCGCCGCGATGTGGTGCGTCACCGGGTGTAATGGGATTTGGGCGAACAACTAAGGCTGTCGCATGGCCTATGAGCAACGACCGCTGCGGCGCCAGCGCGTGCGCTACGACCACGCGAACGCCGATAACCCTCTCGTCTACCAGCTCGTGCTCGACGGGGCGAAGGTCACTCCGACCAGCGCGACGATCACGATCTACCGCAGCGGGAGTACGACGGCGCTTGTGACCGCCGGGGCGATGACGGTCAGTGGAACCAAGCTCACCTGCAGCGTTGACGCTACGACCGAGGCGAGCTGGCCAATTGAGAATGGGTATCGCGCCGACATCCTGGTCACGGCCTCGTCTGTGGTCTACTCGCGTCACATGGTCTTCGATGTCGTCAAATACCTCTTCGACCTCAATATCGGCTTTGACCAGCTCGTTGCTCTTGACGACGGGATCCGCGGCATGGCCTGGGACGGGGATGAGGATTTCAGCGCCGTCATCCTGGCCTGCTCCGAGGTCATGCAGGCAAAGGTCGAGTCCAAGATCCTCGGCCAGGGCCGGCTGATCCAGGAGCAGATCATCGACCCGACGCGCCTCGCCCAGGCGGCCCGGTTCTACATGCTGGCTCACATCTACCGGACCAAGGGCAACGCCGAACGCGCCGGGGAATACATGGGTGAGTACACGGAGATCTGGGACGCGCTCCTATCGTCGGAGCGCTTTGACGAGGGGCAGGACGGCTCAGAGGATGGCGAGCCGGGCGGGTCACAAGAGGTCAGAATCGTCACATGAGCGTCTTGCAAAACAGCCTCGGCGGCATCTTCGACCACATCGCCGACGTGATCGAGGGCGGCAACAGCTATGCGGCCGGGACGGCACAGAAGGGGATCGCGGGCACGCGCACGCATGACCCCGACGCAGACGGGATCTCTGTCGTGGTGGAGGCCGGCTCAAGCACAACGTCGGTCAAGTGGACCAACACGTGGGCAACGGATCGTTGGGTCAAGACCACGGCGGCCCCATGGTTTCTGCTCTTGACCTCTGGCGACGCGCGCAACGTCGGGGCGGCGCGCAAGATCACGTCGTGGTCGGCGACGGCCGTAGGCGTCGGTGTGGCGTTCCCCGTGGCCCCTACCGTCGCGGATACGGGCGTGATCCGCGAGGGATTCCGGCGCATCCGCAACGACGTTGACCTAGAAAACGAGAACCAGGACGGGCTGGATCGGTCGTTCCACCTTCGAGCTCTCCCGGGCAAGCGCTGGCAGAGATCCGGGAACGCGATCGAGTTCTACGAGACGACCCTTGAGCTTCGCCTTCGCACCCTCACACGCGCGCGGGCGCACGAGGCAGAGGCGTCGGCGATGGAGAACCTGAGCATCATCCGCTCAATCATCACGCGCCACGATGCCCGCGACAACACCTACATGCAGTTGCTCGGCGGCGAAGAGGATCAGGCCGAAGTTGTGAAGCGTGACGCTACAAAAATCGTCGCCCTGGACAAGTACAGACTCGTCTATAGGATCGACTCCGCTTACGTGTGAGGTGACCCAATGACCGCGTTTCAAGGGCTCGTCCATTCGCAGCAGCAGGTGGCCTACTGCCCGCACACGTCGACGAGCGGCGAGGTCTGGCAGCTGGTTCGCCGAGGCGCATGCACGAGCGCCGGGGCATCCAACGGCACCACGCTGATCGACACCGGGCTCACGGTCGGGGCTGACACCTACACGGGCCGATACTGGATCGAGATCCTGAGCGGCGCGTGCAAGGGCCAGTGGAAGCGGATCGTTGACGACAACGGCACCGGAACCTTGACGCTCGAAAACAACGGCTTCTCTGCGCAGATCGCGAGCGCCGTCGAATTCAACCTGTGGTTTTCCCCCGACCCCGTGGTCGTGGTCGACAGCTCCGGCGGGGCGACAAATGTTGTCGACGCGGTTCGCGCCGAGGCCGATGATTTTTGGAATGGCTATTGGCTGGTGGTGATCAGCGGCACACGCCGCGGACAAAAGGCGCAGGTCACCGACTTCACCAGTTCGACGGGTACCTTCGTGGTCGGTACCGGGCTCGCTGGCGCCCTGAGCGCTGGCGATGTGTGCGTACTGCGCAAGTTCATCGAGGCCGAGGTGACGCTAGGCGTGCAACAGGAATATGTCGCGCGCCAGTTCAACCGCATCAACTTCTCCCGCGGCGGCGGCATCCCTGGCGCGCGCTCGGGAACGATCGGGCTCAAGACCCATGTGCGCCCGTCCGGGAGCTTGGCCGCGACCGGGGTCAAGGCCAACAAGCCCGAGTGCTCTGGGCTCTTCCAGGCCGCCGGGATGACCGAGACCGTCAATACAAGCGCAACCGTCGGCGCCGGGAGCACCACGACAGCCGTCAAGATCAACACGGCATCGTGGGAAAACTTCACGATCGGCGGCCTCGTCATGTACGACGGTAACGCCGCCTTCATCGAATCGATGGAGGATGGCGGCGTGGGAGTCGACACTCTGAACGTCAACCCCCCGCTACCGGCCGCACCGGCGAGCTCCGACACCATCTACGCCTCGACCATGTACGCGCTCGACACTGCGGCGGCGCAGTACGGTGCCCTGGTAGAGATCGAGATCGATGGCGTTCGCCATACGCTCACCGGATGCAAGGGCAACGTCAGCATGGAGAGCGGCGCGGTCCCGATGTTCAACTGGCAACTGAGCGTTGACCACTGGATCAGGGAGCGCGAAGCCTCGCCCCTCACCAACGCGACCTCGGCCTACTCGACCGTGGCGCCGGTCCTCGAAAAGGATCTTGTCGCCTACCTCGACACGACCGCGACGAACATCGGAGGTTTGACCGCTACGCCTGGCGCCGCAGTTGCGCCGCGCAAGGTCCAGGGCTCCACCGGGATCAATGGGCGCACCTCGTTTCAGACGATCACGTATGCCCCGGGTGGGACCTTCCGAGAGTTGATCTCGGCATCGGGCGACGCGCTCAGTCAGGACCAGTATTTTGCGGACCAGACCTCCCGCAAGTTGTCCGTGGTATTTGGCTCACATGGGTCGGCTTTTGCGGTCCGAGTTCCGGCGATGCGTCTCGTCGAGACCCCGACGCCTGTGGACGAGGGCGGCTTGAGTGCAGCGCCCAGTGTGTTCGAGGCACACGACGCGGGCACGGCAACCGATGGCGCTTCGGACGTGCAGAAAATGCCCGACTTCTCACTCCACTTCACGTGAGACAGGAGACCAATGCTCAAGCCCATCATGCACACCGACACCACGGTTTACGTGTCGGGAGACGATTCAGGGATTGACTGGCAGGCTACGTGCGCCGCCTATCTCACCGACCGCGCGAAAGCCGCGGAACGTCTGCGCGGGATCGCGACGTTCCTCGGGGTGAATGGTCGACCCGTCGAGGACCTTGCGCGGGAGGTTGTGACACCTGACCCCGTATCGGACAAAGCCGCGTGCGCCTGGCTGATCGGAGACGACGCTGCCAAGTCGCCAGGCTCAACAGCGAAGCACTACAAGGCGATCGACGGGGAGAAGCTGACGCGCTTCGTTCTTGGCGTCATCCCCCCGGGGGAAGCAGCGCGCATCGCGGACGAGTGCAAGATCGGTGGGGAGCAGATGCTCTGGCGGGCGTTTCTTTCCGGCCTGCGCGATATCGAAAACTTCGATGACCATGCCCCGAAGGTCCGCGTCGATGGTGTCGAATACGTAGACCCATCCTGGCTGCGCAAGCGGTTCGGGCGTGGGCTCAGGGGCTTTGCGATCGAGGTCGGGCGGCACATCTGGCTGTGGAATCAGATGTCGGAGGCGGATTCAAAAAACTAATCCGGGCGCTGGAATCGGCAGAGACCTGGCGCCCGACGTGTTCTGAATGCACCGACAAGCTGCGCGATAGGCGCGGGTGCAGAAAGCCGGGGTTTGACGTGCAGGCACAAGGCGCCCCATTTCGGTTCTCTTCGCCGGCCCTGAATGAGGCGCCTGGCGATGCGATCCTGTACGAGTGCCCGACCGGCTATTTGCTACGTGAGGCGCCGCACATCTTCTCCGCGATAGAGGCCGCCTCGACGCTCGACAACGCGGGCCCCGCCGAGCTGCGCCAGTGCTCGCCGTACCTGTTGCATGCGTGGCGCGCCTACCGCGCCGAGAACGCGCGCCTGAGAGAGCTGCGCGAGATCAGGCGCATGGCCTCGACGGACTCGGCGGCCGGCATGAAGGCGCGCCAATGATCGTTGAAGAAGTCATCGTCAAGTCGAACACGACCGACGCCGAGGCCGGCGCCAGGCGCGTTGAATCATCTTACGCCAAATCGTTCGCTGGGATCTCTGCGAGTGCCGCAAAGGCAGAGCAGCAGACAACCAAGACGTGGAGGCAGATCCCTGGGCAATTCAGCAAGGCACACGGGGCCCTGCTGCTGTTTGATGGCGCCATGGCTCAGATGGGTGGGAGGGCCGCGGAGGTAGGGCAGAAACTGGCCGGTGTAGCGTCCCTTATGGCTGTCGGCGGGGCGGTTGGGGTAGCCATCGCTGGAACGACTGTGGCAATCGGACTCATGGCTACTGCATGGCGAGAGTTGCATGCAGAGCAAGACCGGGCCGCTCGCTCGACCGCGAGGACCATCAAGCATTATCAGGATCTAGCGGATGCCACCAAAGCTATTCAACTCGGCTCGCGCGCCAAGATGGCCGGCGTGTCGCCTAGCGTGATCGCGGCACAGGACAAGCTCGCCATCTATGACTACATCTCCAGGCAGCCACACACGGGCCTAACCGAGGCACAGCAAGAGGATCAAAGAATCCTTAGGGCCCTTGTCGCCGCGTCAAAGGAGTCTGACGACATCGATAAAAGCATGGCACGGGCCGCGGGCCACGCCGGCAGACTCGCTGCCGCAATGACGCGCGCCAAGGACGAGGCGTCTTTTCTTGGTCCGGTTGACAGAAAACCCATGCCAGGAGAGTACATTCCGGGGTCCATCTACGAGTCAACGGATCTTGTCGACGAGCAAGAGAGAGTGACCGGGATCGGGCAAAGCAACGCTGCGACGGTCGCGCGCCTGACCGCGACCATTGACTCTGGGCTCACGGATACAACGCAGAGCAATGCTGAGCGGAGATCTGAAATCCGCCAGAAAGAGGCTGACGAAGCGATCGAGGCGTATCAACGCATGGCCTCTGTGGTCGTCCCCATCGTCCAGTCAATGGCGGTCGGAATCGTCGAATACTTCGAGCGCTCGCAACAACTCAGCGCCGATGCGACGCAGGCCATGGCTGATGGGAATATTGCCAAGTACCGCGAGTTACGGGAGCAGCAGGACGCGCTATTCGGCCAGATGCTCAAGGATTTTCTGAGCAAGACCGGCCAACAGTTGATCGGCCAAGGCATCGCTAGTGTTGCGTCGAGCCTCTACCCAATCAACCCCGTTGGCATCGCCGCTGGCGCCGCTCAGATCGCCATCGGCACGACACTCGTCGCTGGCTCGCTGGCCATCCCTGCGCAGGTAAGTTCGGCGGCTGGTGTTGGTGGTGGCATCGCTGGGGTTGGCGGGGCCCCGTCGCTCGGGAGCGCTGGGCCATCATCAAATGGCGAGCGTGCGCCGATCGTGATCGTCGTTGATGGTGGGTACTCTGAGGCCGAGCGCATCTTGCTGTTGCGCCGAGGCATCGCAGCCGCGCAAGCCAGGGGAGCGATTTAGTGCCTGCGTCACGGCCAAAGATCCTGACCGTGGTCACGGTGCCAACGGGTGGGTGGGTCATCCCGATCCAAATCTCGGCAGCGACCGAGTACGACACGACGGTCAACGCCACGATCGCGGCCGGCGACTATTTCGTCTCCTGGGACTGGCAAAGCGATGACTTCGTGCGCGCCGTGGCGACATCGTTTACGGCGGCGGTACAGGGCGCTGGTGGTGCATTCGCCAACGCGCTGGTGGTGAGTTGGGTCACGGCCGCGCTCAAGATCCGGATCAGGTTTGAGGACGATACCGCGTTAACGGGGGTGCCAAAACGCAGCGTCAAGATCCGGTGGACGCAGAACAACGGCCCCAACATCGCCGCCGTGCTCGGCTTCGACTCGTCTGCCGACGATGCAAAAACCGCCGAAGACAACCCATCGTTTCTGTCCGACTGGCAGCACGCCTACGGCTGGTACTCCGACGAGGATGGGCAACTCGAAAGCCTCGACCCTGAGGACGTGCCCGTTGCGCTCGTCTCACAGGACGTGCACCCCGCAGGCGCGGTCAAGACACAGCGCCAGGCCCTGCGGTACCGGGCCAGTATGTCGCTTGCCTACCTGTCGCGCGGGATCACGTGGAGCGGCGGGATCGGATACGGGGTGGCTTCGGTGTGGCCAAGGGACGGAAGCGCTGGTTACGAGCGCAACGCAGCGCTTGAGTGCTGGTGGCGTGAGGCCTCGCATGGCAAGCGGTTTCGCATCTACCGAGACGGCACGATGGCCGTGCTGCCGGCCGACATGAACGCGACGGCCACGGCGTCAAGCACCACGACGTTGACCGATTCCGCCAAGGCCTGGGACACGGACCCGCCGCGGTGGGTCGGTCGCCTGCTCTACTTGCCCACATACTCGCTCACGGACAGCCCGATCAGGGCGTTGATCTCGTCGCACACGGCAACGGTGCTGACCTTCAACACGCTCCCCGTTGCGCCTCTAACCTACGACGCGGGCACCTACCAGATCTGGGACCAACCATATCAAACCTACGTTCTCGACATGTCTGACGCCAAGGAGTTCTCCTGCGCCGAGCTCCCCGGGATCGACAAATACAACTTTGGCTGCAAACTACTCCGGTACACCGCATGACCTTCGCCGCAGAAGTAGCCAAGACCGCCCAGGATATCGAGGCCTGGTTGTGCATCGAGGGCGTTGGCTGGCCGCGCAACGAGGCGGACCTTACCGCGTTTTTTAGCGGCACCGTGTTTGCGACCAAGGCAGACACGGGGACAAGCGGCGCGCTTGCCTCACTCCTCTCGTGCACTGTGGCCAAGACCCTCTATTGGCCAAACAGCCTCGGGGATCGCCTCGATCCGCGGCTCATGAACTACGAGATCGATAGCGCGTCGTTTGAGGTGCAGGAGACATCGGCCGACTTCTTGCTCACGACCTTTTCGGGCACGCAGACGCCCACGGTCGGCAGTCTCGGGGCCGAGCTCGCACATGGCTCGACAACGGTCCGCATCGACAACAGCCCCGGGACATTCTCTGAGGGTGACGTTGCCTGGGTCGCCGGTCGCGAGGCGATCTTGCTTGGGGCCAAGACCGCCGTCGCCGGGACGATCTACGAGTACACCAGTTGCACGCGCGGCTACCTCGGGACGCCCGATGGGAGATACGCCCCCGACACGTTGTCATCGGCGGGCCCGCGTTGGGCCAATGCCACGAGCGTCACCAAGAACAACCCGTACTGGTCCGGGCGCCGCGTCGTGTTGTTTGCCAAGGCGCTCGACGATGGGTTGAGCGAGATCGTGCGCCTCTACACGGGTCGGATCAACGGCATCCGTTGCCGCAAGGATGGCACCGTGTGGACGATCGAGACCGCGGCGATCTCGCACGAGGCGAGGCGGGCGCGCCCTGTCATGGGGCCTGTACACACCAGCGTTGTCGTGTGGAATGCAGCGGCCGCGGCAGAGGATCAGGTTCTTGTGCTGATTCCAGACCACGGCGGGGATGCGGCAAACGCTCTCCTGTCGTCTCTGTACCAGTACAGGACCGAGCCCGGAGGGACCGCGGCGTGGGTGACCGCCATAGACACGACATCGGCGATAAGCACAACTCAGGCGGTGGACATCGGGAGCGATGTGGATGTCTGCGAATCACATGTCGATGTGAACGGGACGATCATCAGCGTGGTGAAAAAATCCGGGACGGGGGTTGCATGTAGGCGCAGCAGCATCAGTCCTGGTGGGGTCTTCTTCCCTGGGGGTATTGCTGGCAAGCCGACCTACGCAACGCCCATGCTCGACAACATCACCGAGGACTACAGACTCAGCCGCTTTGCCATGGATCGGATCGTGCGCCGCAATCCGATGGATGTGGCGTTGATGTTCCTCACGTCGATGAACCACGAATACTACGTGGCCGATGCGGCGGGCGTGCCGACATCTACGGTCGTAGACCTCGGATCGCCTGGCTGGTCAACGAACCAATGGGCCGGCTACGCGCTCCACTGCGTCGAGGGGAACAACAAGGGCTACGCGCGCAAGATCGCGAGCAATGACCCGGACGAGATCACCACGGTTGACGCCTTCCCCGGGGCAGCCTCGGCAGGGGAAGAGCACCAGATCCGGAACACGATCTACGACGTGCTCCCATTGGGTTGGGGCATGGGCATGCACAACAACAGGATCGATCTGGCAAGCGCCGAGCGGCTGCGGGACCGATATCTGATCGGGGCAACGCTCGGCAGAGTCGCGATCCTCGGTGGCGCGATCAAAGACACGTGGCAGATGCTCAACGATTGGATCTTCCGCCCCTACGGAATCCTCCCCTATATCGCCAGGTCAACGGGCAAACTCACCTTTGCCTACGTCGGGGAGCCGCTCGGGGATGGTGTCGCTGAGACCTACGTCTCACTCACCGATGGGGACATCCTCGGGGCCGGCGATCTGAACATGCTGCCAAGCGCTCCGTTGGCAAAGGCGGTTTTGCGTATCTCGATCGGCGCCAGGGCGATAACGGAGGTCACGGAGTGGAAGGGCGGAAACCCCCTGAGCGTGTCCTATTCGCTGCCAGCCAAGCCTGACGATATGGAGGACATCCCTGCCGGCCGAGACCCGTCGTCAGGCGTGTTTGAGCACACCAAGGGCGAAGTCGTCGAGATGGAAGCGGGCCTGAACGACATGGCGTCCGCGGCGTGGGTACTCGCGCGCCTGGAGTCCATGCTCCAGCTCTACGATGCCCCGCCCCCGATCGATGACGTGGCGCTGGATATTGCAAACATCTTCGACGTGTACGCGGGCGTCCTGTGCAAAATGACATCGAGCATGGCCAACCTGCCATGTCCGCCCACTGCCTCACGTGGCTGGTCCCAGGTTGTGGCGCGATGCCTCGGGACCCGCATCGTCACAAGCGGGGGTCAGAGGCACATCGTTGCGACGATGCAGTTTCTCCGCGACCGAGTGGGTTGTCTCCTGGCCCCGTGCGCCCAGGTGACAGGAAAGACCACGGTTGGCGGTCGCGACGCGCTCAACATCACGCAAAACGCCTACGGCTTCGAGGAGAATGACACGAGCTGGTTCGTCGTCGGCGACCACTTGGAGATCCGCGGCAACGATGCGGCCATGGTGAGCGACATCAGGATCAACCTATCTGCAGCGCCCATCTACTCGATCGCGGCGACGCAGATCGTCCTGACCGGCACACCGCTCGGCGCCTACACGTGGGAGGCCGGTGACTATGTGACGATCGCCAAGGCCAATGCGATCACGGCTGCAAACCTGACCGCCAACGAGAGGCGTTTTGCCCTACTCGGGGACGCTGGGGTCTTGATCGGGGCCATCGCCTCGCGCCAATTCGTTGGGTGACTCATGGCCTCGTCCGTCCTCACTTACACGATTGGCGACTATAGGCGGATCGACTCCGAGCCTACGGACCAGTACGCGGCGTTGTCGGTACAGGACGTGAAGCAATGGGCGCTGAACCACAACTCGCTGCTTGCTCGCCGTTGCAGACAGGTGCTTGTGACGCAGGCCTTTGACCGTGATGGGACCTCGCCAACGGAGCCGCTTAGGACGATCTGCTCCGGGACCAGCTCGACGAACCTTGGGCTGCCGATTTATCGGGTCACGATCGCCCCTACGCAATGGTTCAGCGGCGAGTTGAAGTGCGCGATTCATGCCGAGGTTGGGGCCGCTGGTCCGCAACTGATCCCGCGCGTGGTCATGGGGTTCATGGGCCAAGAGTTGCCGGTTGTGTCTGGCTACTATTTCGCGCCCACGAGCGCGACGCGCACCTTCGTGGAGTGTTCCGTTGCCAGGCAAGGGTTGGGTGTTGGCGAGTGGTTTGAGTTGTACTCTGTGTCCCCGATGACCGGGGCGGATCTCAAGGGCGTCAATGCCAACGTCACCGATGCCGGGGATGATTGGGTCGACGTTGACGCTACAACCGGGGCCACGGCCGGTACCACCATGTTTTATTGCCCGAGTGACGCCGAGATCCAACCACGCCTAATCATCGGTATTGAGGGGCTTCGCCTCTACATGGATCGGCCCTGGAACAAGCGCCCAGACGCGAACACGCCCGACACGGCGAATTGGCGCAGCGTAGATAGCGTCGGGCTCTACAGCCTCTGCCTGTACCAGGAGCGCGCCGCCTCGTTCTCCTTCGGCTTGGGGATGATCCCATGAGCGTCACGGACGGCACAGACAATACGCTTGGCATCCATATGCCGCTCTCGGATGCGATGATCCGCAACGGCGTGCCGATGCTGACGCAGCTGGCGCGGCTGATGAAGTCGCAAAACGATGCTCTGTACCGCAAGACGGGGCCCAGGCGCTCGCTCTGCTTCCCTGACCCCGACTATGCGCCGCTGGCGACGCTCACAGCAAAGGACACCTGGGACGAGTTCTCGTGTGGCACCGCGTCGCCGTGCGATTTCCAACTGCCATTCTATTTCCCGCCGGGCAATGGGCGTCTGCACGTCACCATGCAGATAGCGACGCCAAACTTTCTAGACGTGGAGTGGCGCTTGCGGTTTCAGATCAAGACGATGCTAAGCGCGCAGACAACACTCACGTCGGGCCACGCGCGCGCCAACCAGGGCCCCGGTATCCAGCTCGCGCTGTGGCGCCAAAAGGCGCAGGCGAATCTGTCCCTATTTGCCGTTGGCAAAGAGACCGTCCTCATCTACGAGTACGCGTCAGCAACCATCGACGCGTCGACCCGTAGCGCGGTGATCGTGCCACAGGTGCAGTGGACGATGCAGGGCGCCGAGTGGGTCAACACGACGGTCACCAGGCGCGCGAAGCTTGTAGGGTTTGCCGTCCAGTGGACAGGTATGCCCTGATGGCCATGCGCATCCCGACATCGTACGCGACGCCAGCGATCACCGAGTTGGAGTCGGCCGACTATGTGGAATATGGCGAGTTCGACAACATTTTTGACGGGCAACAGTTCATCCTCAACTGCGCCTATCCGATGTTGCTCGATTGCTTCGGGGCGCCGCTCGCGCGCGCGAATGCTGCCTATGTGACCCTCGGCGCACCATACGCCCCAGGGCTCCGTGCCTGGAAGCTCGATAGCCAGGACTTCGCGGGGGAGGATGGGACGACCGGAACCCTTGAGATCATCCACGACTGCACGGTGCTTGCATGGGCCTCTGATGGCACGACGGCGGGCAATATCCGCCTGGGCACGGACGGGGCAGGTGACTTCTACGAGTTCGGTTTGATCGCCGGCACCACAACGCCGACGTGGTTGGCACTCGGGGCGATCGATGTACTAAGCAACGATGCGCCAGAAACGCTGGTGATCGACATGAAGCGCACGGCGGGGGCCGGGACGATGTACGTCGGAGCGATTTTTGTCCTTGGGAATGATCCGTAATGAACAGAGCAACCGCGTTTGACAACAGCAATTTGTGACAGTGACTTGTCAACATTTGGGACCAATGGTTCAATGAGCCAGAGGCAAACATGCAAAAAGCACGCATCCTGATCGCGATCGCCGTTCTCCTGGCCGCCGGTACGGCCGAGGCCGAGGTGGCCCCGCAGACCAACGTCGTGGTCTACACCAGAAACACCACGAGCGGGGTTATCAGTACCTCGGGCGCCGGGTCGGTGAACCTGCTCGACGCCGTGGCCCTCAACTCGGCCGCCGCCTCGCTGACCGTGATCATCCCGACCGGGAAGAAGGTTTCCGAGGTCGAGGTGGACTTGCAGATCACGACCGACGGCGGCCTGACCGCGGTCACCGCCACGATCAGCTGCAACAAGGTCGGATCGGTCTACGCGACACGTACAACCGAGTCCTGCGCGAGCGGCACATGCACGCTCTACCAGAAGACCTGGACCTACGGACCAACCACCGGGGACGTGATTTCGATCCAGTACGACGCGCGCACCTGTGAAAACGTCAAGGTCATCATCAACGATGCGGGCGCGGATGCGGGCGACACAGTGGTCCTCAATGCCCAGGGAGTGACCGGGCTATGAAACTCCTCGTACTGATTATGATCGCGAGTCCGTGGAATCCGAACACGGCAACTCAAGAGTCCTACGTCAACGGCTCGGGTGTGGCAGCTGGAGCAATCTCCAACTCCAACTCGGCCACAAGCTGCGGCACCGGCGACACCGCCTGCTCCGATAAAAACGGCGTCATCGGCGGCGTTGCCAGCGGCACAACTGACCCGCGCGGCGTGATGTTGAGGGGCAAGCAATGCTCCCCCACGGACACGAGCTGCACCGCCGGCAACGTCTCGATCGCGGGCGGCTCTGGCATCGTCGATATCCAGATCGACGGCGCGGACCCGAGCGTGTCGTGTGCCGGCGACAACGACACCGTGACCTACACCGTACTCGACGCCAATGGCACCGCCGTAATCTCAGCCGTGACCCTGACCGAGGGCACGCAGTGGACCGCTACGGCCTCGGTCGCCGATACCTGCGCCAGCCTCGCCGCGGCATTCGAGGTGGCATGTACCGTGTCATCGATCGACTACTGCAACGCCTCATGTACGTCGCCTGAGGTGCAGGTCTATCTGACTCCGGCCGCCTCGGCGCTCACGACGCTTACCGAGTCGACCGCTGGCTGTACCACGGTTGCGACGCTGACCTTCGGTGAGGTGCTTTTCAACGGCAAGGTGCGCCCGACGTTCATGGGCGCGGCTGCGGCAAACTCGCCGCGGTACTGTTTCGATACTGACTGCACCTCGTACATGCTCGCGACTGCGGACAATACAGTTGCCATCTACACGGGCGGCAACCCGATGTTTACGTTTGGCGCGGCCAGCATACAGCTCGGGACGCTCATGCTGGCAAATGGACAAACGATCTATGCCTCGTCTGGCGTGACTTACCTGGGCAGCACCACAAGCTACGACGTTGCGGCGACGGGGGCGGCAGCCGGCTCGATCGTGCTCCGCGGTGGAATGATGTTGCCGCGCGTCAACGCTGCGGCGACAACCGGCATCGTGGTTGCTTGCGGCGCAAACAACGTCAACGGCTCGATCGCCTATTTTGAGGACACGAACGATACCGCAGCCGGGCAACTCTGCGTCTGCCACAACACCGGAGACGCGGCATGGGCATGGGTCCAGATCCAGGACATGACAACTGCCTGTACGCTCGACTGAGGGCTATGCTTATGGGACCAAAAAAGATCGCAGCCGTCACGGCTATCGCGGCAATGTCCGCGCTCCTCGGCGCCTTGGCCGGCAGGTCGACCACCGACGTGGAGACGCCGCAATCTCAGCCCACATGGTCGCGCATCCAGGGTAAGTCCGGGGCCGTCGTGGTCACGTCGGCTCTGCTCGCTGGTGCCAGGCCGGAGTTTCGGTGCGAGCTCGGCGCATCAAGCAACCACCCAGGGCGCATCTATTGCACCGACGGTGGCACCGCCGGCTGGCTGTTGGACGAGTCCATTGACCTGCATGGCGCCACCGTGATCGTGATCTCGGACGGGAAGGCATACGGTCGATGATCGCCATCCTTACCCTTGTCCTCGCGCTCCCTCTCGGCCCCGGCGAATCCGTGACCGTGAGCTGCGACCCGTTGCCGCCTCGTATCTTCACTGTCGGGGATTCCGTGACACAGGGTAGCGCCACGGCCGGCGGGTGGCCGGCATTGCTGCCGAATGCGCTAGTGGCGAACGTCGCGATCGGCGGCTACACGGGTGCGGCGTGCTTGGGGCTATACAAGTACAACGTCAAGCCGTTCAGTCCTGACGCCGTCGCCATCCTCTGCGGGATTAACGATCTCAAAAACAATTCTTTCTCGACGCCGCAACAGGCCTTCGACGCTCAGTTGTGGATGTACGATCAGGCGTTGCTCAACGGCGCAGAGCTTTGGCTGATCTCCTTGCTGCCGACAAAATACCACGGTGGGATCTGTGCACCGAACACCGGGACGAGCTGTCCCCACTATCACAACGGCACCGGCACACACTCGGTCGATCACGGTGTACCATGCAAGGTGGCGCTACAGCCGGCCGACATTACTGGTTTCAACGCGCTCTTGGCATCCTACGCCACCACGCACCCGGGCGCACATTATGTCGACGTGTATTCGTCGTTTCTGTCGAATCCGCTCGATCCGACCTCATGGATCCCGTCACTGTACTATCCTGAGTTCGAGGGTGACCGCGACTGCGACGGGCTTGCCGAGACCGACTATGTGCACCCGTCACTCGCGGGGCGGCAGATCATCGCCAATGTGGTCGCGGCAGCGATGGGGCTGTAGTGGCGATGGCCGCAGAAGCAAAGGCGATCACGTGGCAGTCGATCGTGATCATCGTCTCGATCATCGGCGGGGCCGCGACGCTGATCACGTGGATGGGTTTCTCCCCAGGGAAAATGCTCGACATCCAAGCCGCCGAGGCCGCCTACGAGCGCAAGGCCGAGGCTAAGATCATCCACGACACCTTGGGCCATGCGCTCGAAAAAATGGACACCAAGCTCGACGCCCTGATCCAAAGCAATGTCCGCGCGCAGACGAAGTTGGAAGAGCTCCAGCGCGGCGGTCGATAGGAGGCTCCCTTGGCAGATGCAGCGCAACCCCAAGCCGCTCAACTCCCCGAGGCTCTCGGGCGCGACGGCTTTGCCTCGCGCGTTTTTTTGATGGCGTCGAGCTCGTTCGTCGCCGCCTTCGCCGCTCTCTGCGCCGCACTCTGGACCGGCAAGGTCGACGGGGCGCAGTTCGTTGAGGCGGTCCAGTGGCTCGTGACCAGCGTGGGCACCACCTACGGTCTGGCCAATGTCGGTCAACGTCTCGCTGGCGCCCTCGGCCTCAAGGCGATGCAGTGACCGCGCTCTGGGCCTCGCTTGCGACCATTGTCGCCGCGGCCCTCGGCATCCTCGGCTGGCGAGTCCTGCGCAAGCCAAATCCGGAGATCACGCCGCTGGTTGTCGACCTCGCGGAGAAGCGTGCAGGGGCATTGGCCGCGGAGAAAGAGGCCGAGGCGAAGGCACGTGCCGCTACCATCGCATCGGCCGGCGAGCTCGCCGACGCGGAAGCGCGCGGCCGAGCCAAGGGTCTGGCCAAGGTGCTTGACGAGATCGGGGCTAGGCGCAAATGACCAACGTTCCCGAGCGCGGCCTCTGTGATTGCTCGACCCGCTGCGCCGCATGCGGCAACAGGTCTGGGCGTGTCACGAGCGCGCACGTCGAGCTGTGCGATGCGTGTTGGCGCGATCGGGCGCTCCTTGTGGCAATCGTCGCTGGTGTCTCGTTTGCGCTGGGCATGATTGCGCATGGGTTGATGTCGTGACCGTCGTCCTTGCCATCCTCGCCCTGCTCTCGGCCGACAACCGCCCTGAGTGGTGGCGCGCGCCGAGCATGGGCCTCGACGCCTCCTGGATCTCCTACGCCGAGGAGCCCGGTGGCGGCATGGTCCTCGACCCGCCATCAGCAACGGCGCTTGCCGGCATCCTTGAACGGTGCCGCGCCTACCCACCGATCCTCGATCGGCAGCTCGGCGCGCTGTACGACCTGCACCTGGCATCGGTATCTGCGGCCCGCGCCTCCGGTGACCTTGATGGGGAGCGGCGGGCGGTGGTGCTCTCGGCCGAGTCCTCGGAGCACTGGCCAACGTGGCAGGTAGCGATCCTCGCAATCGGCATCGGCGCCGCCGGGCTCCTGGTCGGGGTCCTGGCTGCGGACCTCATGCAGCCGGCGATCGTGGGTGGCCAGTGAGCGACGCCGCCAAGCACCCCGGCGGCCGACCGCGCCTCGGCGTCGACACTGAGGCCGCGCGCCGGATGCGCCAGGATGGCGCCAGTTGGGCAGAGATAGCCGAGCCCCTGGGTGTGAGCAGGACCACGGCCAGGCGCCTCGCTGAGGGTGTGCCAAAATTCGGTGCGTGCCTTTCGGGCAAGCCGCTACCGATCACCGACGATGAGCGGCGGCGGCTCGACGAAATCGCCGCGTCGATCGTTGATCGCGGTGCGCCGTGACGGCGACTAAGGACAACGGCGCCGTCGGAGCTCTGCACCGCCCGCCATGGATCGACCGCACCGC
>ERZ1292629.785-Hain-H43-01um-R1-785-length-34711-cov-7_pt2 | contig 31469 bp, 31 predicted proteins | sample MGYA00564399_ERZ1292629 | MGnify/ENA primary metagenome ERZ1292629 (study PRJEB36523, sample SAMEA6512636) | groundwater metagenome | collected 2019-01-08 | study: AquaDiva: Metagenomics assemblies of 32 groundwater samples
TTGAGGCCGAGACGATGAAAGACCAGCTTCTTTCGTCCATCAACAAAGCGATTGCGGAAACGCAGTTGTAAGTATATTCTCAGCTCATGGTGAATATCTCAGTACTCACGCAGGTTTCCGACCCGGTAATATGTGATTTGAATGCACTTGTCGCACAACTTCGGCAGGAGTCAAAAACCGCCGGCACGTTCTTGGATCTTGAGAAAATTGTTGCCGACGAGGACACGTCCGTGATCATCGCACAGGACGGTAAAAAGATCATAGGTGTCGCGTTTCTTTACATCGCCCAGAAAATGGGAAAGCGGGTGGCATTCGTTGAAGACGTCGTCGTCGACGAAGCGTCTCGAGGTCGTGGTGTCGGCAAAGACATCATGGCGGAAGTAGTAGCGTTGGCGCGTGCGAAAAAAGCGACGTACGTTACCCTTACGTCACGTCCGGCACGCGAGGAGGCAAACAAATTTTATCAAAAGATCGGATTTGAATTACGTGAGACTAATGTGTATCGACTGAATCTGTAAAAGCTCAAGGCGTGGCGTGATATTATTGGGAGGATGGACCCTTCCGAGCACGATAAGGAGAAGATAGAGCGTTTGCGACGCGCGATGTATTCGCGGTCTCTCTCTCCGAAGCTTCACGACCGTGAACGTCGCACATTGGAACAGCCCGATATGCACGTAGGCGAGGATTTTGTCGAGCCGAAAGAGGAGCTTCCCAATGTCACGGTGGCACCTCGCCTGATCGGACTCACCCGCGCGGCGTTGTGGTGGCTCCTCGGTGCAGCCATCGTATTTTTTGTCGGCGCCGTTTCGTTCTTTGCATATTATTTTCTGATGGGGGGAGGGGGTCTCGCTGCGGCTCCGGGCAACATCGGCATTTCTGTGGCTGGCCCACCCCAGATCGAGGGGGGAGCGCCCACAGAGTTCCAGATCGTGGTGGCGAACAGGAACAAAGTCTCGCTTGAGCTTGCAGATCTCATCATTACGTATCCCGACGGCACCCGCTCGCCTACGGATTTTTCGACCGATTTGCCGAGTCAGCGTATCTCTCTCGGCTCCATCGAGCCCGGAGGCACGCGTCAGGGCACGGTCTCCGCGGTCCTTGCGGGTGACGAAGGGGAACACTCGAATGTGAAAGTCGAACTCGAGTACCGCATCCAGGGTTCGAGCGCCATCTTTGTTACATCGACGGATTATGAGGTGATCTTTAGTTCCTCCCCGATCTCGCTCGTGGTTGAGGGGAATAAAGAGGCCGTCTCCGGCCAACCGGTCGAGATACGTGTTACGGTCGCGTCAAACGCGAACGCGCCGGTGCGCGATGTGTTATTGAGTGCTCAATATCCGTTCGGATTCAAATTTACATCCTCTGTGCCTGAGGCTTCGGGCAAGGGGCTCTGGCAGATCGGAGACCTTTCGCCGGGGCAGAAGCGCACGGTCACGATCCGGGGCACGCTCGCGGGGGAACAGGGGGATGAGCGGGTATTCCAATTCAAGGCGGGTACACGGCGGAGCGAGAGTGCGGACACGATAGAGACGTCACTCACGCAGAACGCGTTTCCCATCGCAATATCAAAACCATTTCTGGGACTTGCGGTCTCGGTGGGCGGTGCTACGGGGTCCAGTGTGACCGTGTCTCCCGGAGAGAATGTCGCAGTCACTATCGCATGGCAGAATAACCTCTCGACCGCCATCACCGACGCGGTCATTGTCGCGAAGCTGAGTGGTATCGTTATCGACGGCACCACACTGCACACTGTCGACGGGTTCTACCGATCAAGTGACAACATTATGCTCTGGGACAAAACGACGAGTGGGGGAAAGTTGGCAAATCTCACGCCCGGCGCTCGCGGCACGGTCGGGTTCTCTTTCCAGATGCCCAAGGGCGTAACGCTTGAGGGGACGGTTAATCCCGTGCTCAACATTTCCATCAACGCGGCGGGCAAGCGTATTTCGGAATCCGGCGTGCCGGAGAATCTGCAAGCGAGCGCCAGCCAGAAGATCGCACTCGCAAGCGAGCTCGGGTTTACCGCGCAAGGTCTCTATTACGCGAATCCGTTCGGAAGCGTCGGTCCAATGCCACCCAAGGCCGGCTCGGAAACCACGTATGCCATCGTGTTCACCGTTACCAATACGACCAATAAAGTTTCCGATGCGCGGGTGACCGCTCATTTACCGCCGTACGTGCGCTGGGTCGGTATCTACAGCCCGTCCTCGGAAACTATAATCTTCAATCAGAACGACGGCACGGTTACATGGGATCTGGGCGTCGTGGAAGCGGGGGCGGGGCTCAACGGGTCTTCACCGCGCCAAGCCGCTATCGCTATCGGCCTCACGCCCTCAACATCTCAGATAGGTCAAGAGCCACCACTCATCCAGAACATTTCCCTCACGGGTATCGACGAAGCAACGAAAGCCCCGATAACCCGCGCCGTGAAGAATGTCACGACCAACATCCAAGGGGACCCGGGTTTTTCCTCGGCGAATGCCACTGTGGTAAAGTGAGCAGTCTATGTCCGAGGTATCGACAATGGAAAAGATCGTTTCGTTAACGAAACGCAGAGGTTTTGTCTTTCCCGGCTCTGAGATATACGGTGGCTTTGCTGGTACCTACGATTGGGGACCACTCGGCGTCGAGCTGCGACGCAATGTCGTCGATACCTGGCTCTGGAGCATGAGACAGCACGACAACATCGCGCAGCTCGATTCCAGTATCTTTACGGCGTCGCGGGTCTGGGAGGCAAGCGGACACATCGCCGGCTTTTCAGATCCGATGGTTGTTTGCAATAAATGCCACGCAAAATTGCGCGCAGACCACCTTCTCGAAGTAGTTGGTGTGGTAGCTGACGAAAAAATGTCCGCGGAGCAGATCAACAAACTTTTCGACGAAGCCAGGGCAAAGCTGCATTGTCCCGTCTGCGGCAAGAAGGATTTCGGGCCCGTGTCGTCACAGAGCCTCCTCGCGACCTCATCCCTCGGAATGTTCGAGGGCGGCGACGAACAGACGTATCTACGAGGCGAGACTGCGCAGGGTATATTCATCAATTACAAGAACGTGCTGGACTCCGGATTTTATTCGATCCCGTTCGGGATCGCTCAGGTGGGAAAGGCATTTAGGAATGAAATAAGTCCTCGGCAATTTCTCTTCCGCAAGCGCGAGTTTGAGCAGATGGAAATGCAGTATTTTGTGCATCCCCGGGACGCGCAGGAGGCATATGAGTCGTGGCGCAGCGAACGAATGGCGTATTACGACCTCCTCGGCGTGCATGTAGACAAATTGCACTGGAAACGGCATGAGAATCTCGTGTTTTATGCCAAAGATGCGTGGGACATCGAATATGAATTCCCGTTCGGGTGGAGCGAGCTCGAAGGTGTGCACTACCGCGGTGATTACGACCTAAGCCAGCACCAGAAATTTTCCGGAGTCGACTTGTCGTACTACGATGAAGAGACGAAGGAGCGATTCATCCCTCACGTGATCGAGACGTCAGTCGGAGTGGATCGCACGGTGTTGATGCTTTTGTGCGAGGCGTACGCAGAGGATGAACTGAACGGCGAGAAGCGCGTTGTTCTGCGCTTCAACTCTCGCATGGCACCGATAAAGGCCGCGGTATTTCCACTCCTTAAAAATAAACCCGACCTTGTGGCGAAGGCGCGTGAGGTGTATATGATGCTGAAAAAGCAGCTTCCGCAGGTCATGTGGGATGACAACGGCAACATCGGCAAGCGCTACCGCAGGCAGGACGAGATCGGTACGCCGCATTGCATCACGATCGACTTCGACACGCTCGGTGAAAAACCGGAGCTCAAAGACACCGTCACTATCCGCGATAGGGATACAGGAGAGCAGGAACGCGTCGCAATATCCGAGCTTATATCCCGCATCTCCTAGGTCATATAAGGCTGGTCGTTTAATGCGGCTATGCTACGATGCCTCGTATGGAGGACCGCTCTCTGAATATTTCGATCACCGCCGGTACGATCCTGAAAACCGTCCTCATTTTGGTCGGTGCGTGGCTTTTGTATACACTGCACAGCCTCGTTCTTAATGTCGTGACCGCTATCGTCATCGCTTCCGCCATAGAGCCGGGGGTTGCGGGGCTTATGCGCAGGAAAATCCCGCGCATTCCCGCAGTAATACTCATCTACCTTCTCCTTTTCGGCACTTTCTTCTGCCTTTTCTACTTCTTTTTCCCGTCGATCCTTGAAGATTTTGCGGCGTTTATCTCATCTCTGCCCACCTATCTCGACGCCTTCAGCCGGAGCGGCGCGTTCGATACCTACTCTGCCATTCTCGGTATTCCTTCCCCTTCATCCATCTCAGCCGGAGATATCATGGCGGATGTACGGAGTGTATTCGATATTAGTGGTACATTGGGCAATGCATTTAGCGCGTTCGCGCGTATCTTTGGCGGCGTCTTCTCTTTCGTGCTCATCATCGTATTCTCTTTCTATTTTGCGGTCGTCGACACCGGAGTGGATGATTTTCTGCGCATCATTGCTCCCAAAAAACATCAACAGTACATCGTTGAACTCTGGCGGCGCTCACAACACAAAATCGGTCTCTGGATGCAAGGGCAACTTCTTCTCGCGCTGATCATGGGTATTTTGGTCTATTTAGGACTCACTATTCTCGGTATCAAGCACGCGCTCCTTCTCGCGGTCATTGCAGCGCTCTTCGAGATTATCCCCGTTTTCGGACCCGTTTTGGCGGCGGTGCCCGCGGTTCTCATCGGCTTCGTAGACGGAGGATTTACGGTCGGTCTCCTCGTCGTCGCGCTCTATGTCATTTTCCAGCAATTTGAGAACCATCTCATTTACCCGCTTGTTGTGACGCGCGTTGTCGGCGTCCCCCCGCTTCTCGTCATTCTTGCACTCATCGTTGGTGCCGAGCTCGCCGGTTTCCTTGGCATTATTCTTTCAGTGCCGGTAGCGGCAGCGATACAGGAGATTGCCAAAGATATCGAGAGTGGTCGCCTCGCGAAAGAATTTGGCAGGAGCCATGGCTAAAGCGTTCTACCTCACGACGACGTTGCCGTACGTTAATGCCGATCCGCACATCGGTTTCGCGCTTGAGTTGGTGCAGGCCGACATCATCGCGCGGTACCACGCATTGATGGGCGACGATGTCTTTTTCAACACGGGCACCGATGAACACGGGCTCAAGATCTACCGCAAAGCGCAAGAAGAGGGCAAAGAGCCGCAGATCTATGTGGACGAGTATGCGGCACGGTTCAAGAAACTCGCTCCCGCTCTCGGATTGTCTCCGGAACTGCATTTTATTCGTACCACCGACGCGCGCCACAAGGCAGCGGCGCAAGAGCTGTGGCGTCGATGTGAGAAAAACGGAGACATAGAGCTGAGGAACTATAAGGGACTCTATTGTGTTGGCGATGAAGCATTCATGAAAGAAAGCGAACTCGTTGATGGAAAGTGTCCCAATCACCCGACAATGGACCTCATTGAGATAGAGGAGAAGAACTATTTTTTCAAACTGAAGAATTACGAGCAAAAACTTCTGGAGTATTTGAATAGGGAGGGTGTTATTGTCCCCGAGTGGCGTCGGCAGGAGGCCATCAATTTCGTGAAGCAGGGACTTGAGGATTTCAGCATCTCGCGCGTGAAGGAAAAGATGCCGTGGGGAGTGCTGGTACCGGGAGATGACACGCAGGTGATGTATGTGTGGTTCGATGCGCTCACAAATTACATCTCGACACTAGGGTGGCCAGAGGACAAAGAGGGGAACTTTAAGAAGTATTGGGAGAATGGGGATACGCTCCAGCTTGCGGGTAAGGATCAGGTGCGCTTCCAGTCGGTCATGTGGCAGGCAATGCTCATGTCTGCGGGACTTCCGACCACAAAGGAAGTGTTTTATCACGGCTTTATCACGAGTGGTGGACAAAAAATGTCCAAATCCGTTGGCAATGTCATCGATCCGCTCGCGATTGTCGACGAATACGGAGTGGATGCACTGCGCTACTATCTCGCGCGCCACATTCATCCATTCGAAGACTCGGATTTTACGATGGACAAGTTCAAGGAAGCGTATAATGCCGGCCTTGCTAATGGGTTGGGGAATGTAGTGGCACGTATTCTGACGTTGTCAGAAAAATATCTCGAGGGGTCAGGAGATCATATCGCTATGCCGTCGGGGATTTTCGATTCGCTCGGTGAATCGTATCGATTCGACAGGTTTCTTGAGCATACGTGGTCGCTAATCCAAGACCTTGATCAATTCATCAACGAAAGCCAGCCGTTCAAAACGATAAAGACTGACCCAGAGAAAGCAAGGGCTGATATAAAAGAGGCGGTCAGAATCCTTTATTCTGTCGTGTTCGCTTTGAAGCCCATCTTGCCTGGTACTGCCGAAATGATAGAGGAAGGGATTATTCGGAACAAGAAGCCGGAGAACCTTTTCCCGCGCAAAGAGTAGACATGGATCACGCCGCGTTTCTTTGGACACTCGCATCGACCTTTTTCGCTGGTCTGGCGCTGTTCGTGCAGAAGGTGGTGGCAGAAGAGCGGCGGAGCTCGGCATTCAATGGATTCCTCATGTACGGGTTATCCGGCGTCCTTGCCGCTGTTTTACTTATTGGTTTGCAAGAGCTACCCGAGGAGTGGCTGCCGATCATCTTTTTCGGACTTGTCGCGGGGGGCGTTCATGGCTTAGGGAATTTTATTCGGATCGAATCGCTGAAACACATAGATAGCGTCCTCTTCTTTCCCATTCACAAAATGTTGGGGCCGTTGCTCGTCGTCGTCGGGGGTGTAGCGGTGTTTGCCGATCATCTGAGCGTTACGCAGTACGTGGGTATTGGGTTGAGTTTGACGGTACCCTTGTTGCTTGTCTCATCAGTTGAGCATCAGCGGCAGAAGAATCTATCGCTCGGTCTGAAGCTCCTCGTTATATCGACCATCCTATCTGCGGGTTCCATGCTCCTCAGTAAGCAGGGACTACTCTATGGTTCTGCGGTATTACTCATGCTGTGCTCTTCACAAATTGCGGGTACCATAGCGTCCGCTGCGATCCTTCTCAAACAACATGGCGCAGGATCTTCCATGATCACGCATGCTGATCGGCGGGACGTCCTGCTCGGAATAGCGTCAGCCTTTTTCGGATTTATTTCGGCGTTCGCACTTTTTAGAGCACTGAGTACCGGTCTCGTGAGCCTTGTGTACGTGATCCAAGCTCATTACATATTGATCCCCATCATTCTGTCGGTTTGGTGGTATAAAGACCACATCAACCTCCGAAAATTAGCGGCGGTTGTGGTATCAACTCTGGCGATCTCGCTCCTATACTCAGGATGAAATACTTCGACGCACATACGCATGTGAATTTTGTCGCGTACAAGGACGACCGCGAAGCGACTATTCTGCGCGCGAAAGACGCGGGGGTGGGGATGAACGTGGTTGGAACGCAGTTCGATACGTCGCGAGCGGCCGTGGCGCTCGCCGAGAAATACGACAATGTGTACGCGACCATTGGTCTTCACCCCATCCACACCTCGAAGTCGTACCACGACGAGAAAGAATTAGGAGAAGGTGGCAAGGAATTTACTTCGCGCGGAGAACAATTCGACATGGCCGAATACGAAAAGCTTGGGGGATCAGAACGAGTCATCGCAGTCGGGGAGTGTGGACTCGATTACTTTCGTTTGGAAGAAAAGACCAAGGAAGTGCAGAAAGACGCATTTATCCAGCAAATTGAATTAGCGAACGCGCTCGGCAAGCCCCTCATGCTCCACATTCGCAACGCCTACGATGATGCACTCGAAGTCTTGAAGGCACATGCCAAAGTGAAAGGGGATGTGCACTTTTTCGCAGGGGATTGGGAGACCGCAAAGAAATTCCTGGATTTCGGGTTCACGCTCTCGTTCACTGGGGTTATTACCTTCACTCACGATTATGATGAGGTCATCAAGAACGCTCCACTCGACATGCTTCTCTCTGAGACCGATGCCCCCTATGTAACCCCCGCGCCCCATCGGGGCAAGCGCAACGAGTCGGCATATGTGTCATTCGTCGTTAGCAAAATCGCGGCAATTCGGGGGGAAGACACCGAAAAAGTCCGGGAACAGGTACTGGTAAACGCGAAGCGGGTTTTTCGGCTCTAAAACTTGCCTACGAGCACCGTGCCGTGGTAGAGTCTCCGGACATATGGCAGAGGATGCAGCGATGGATATCAACGAAACCGACGGAGATGCGGCGATACTTCGGATATACGAAGTCGGTTACCACGTGATCCCAACAGTCAAAGAGGAGGATGTGGAGAAGGTGGTGGGCGAGATTCGTTCGGTCGTAGAGAAAGCCGGAGGTTCGTTCATTGCCGAGGGCGCACCAGCGCTCACACGGCTCGCGTACCCGATGCCGACACTCGAGGGCGAAAAACACGTGGAGTACGACCGCGGGTACTTTGGATGGATAAAGTTTGAAGCCGCGATCTCTGCGGCCGATATGCTCAACGAGGCCCTCAAAAAGAATTCCAGCATACTCCGACACATCGTTTTCCAGACCGTTCGCGAGGATACGCGTGCCAAAATGAAGGCGCCTCAGCTCCGTGAGGTCAAGCGCACGGATGTCATCAAGGCGGCGCCTCGCCGTGTCGAGGAAACTTCTGTGCCTGTCTCTGAGGAGGATCTCGAAAAGGCGATACAGGACATCACGACGGAGTAGTGCTACCATTCTGCTATGTACATCAATAAGGCGTTTCTCTATGGCAACCTTACACGCGATCCAGAATTACGCGCTTTGCCATCAGGGATGAATGTGGTAAATTTCTCTCTCGCGACCAATCGTACGTACAAAGATCGCGATGGAAAAAAGCAAGAGCAGACTGATTTTCACAACGTCGTCGTTTTCGGACGCCAAGCTGATACGGTCAATCAGTACATGAAAAAGGGAAGTGCGGTCTTTGTGGAAGGGCGCATGCAGACGAGGAGCTGGGAGAAGGACGGTGAGAAGAAATACCGCACCGAAGTCGTGGCCGATCGTGTGCAGTTCGGTCCGAAGGGGGGCGGCAGCGGAGGCGGCGGTCGAAGCAGCGGGAATGAGCAACCGGAAGAAGAAATTTCGACGGGAGGAGGTGCGGGCATCGAGTACCCAAAGGACGATATTAATCCAGACGATATACCGTTCTAAGGGACGCAAAATAATATAGGTACAACCATATGAGCAACAACATACTTACACAAAATGATATCCAGCACGTCGACTATAAGGATGTCGACCTCCTGAAGCAGTTCGTCAATCCGCACGGGCGCATCGTTGCCCGCAAGCGCTCGGGACTCACCTCCAAGCAGCAACGCGCGGTAGAAGCAGCTATCAAGCGTGCGCGCTTCATGGGGCTCCTCCCGTTCATTCAGAAGTAGAAGGAGGACGCCGCGACTGTGCGTCTTTTCGGGTACGGATTTTTCTTGGCAGAAAAATCCTCGAATCCTCGCCCGTCGGCTGCGGGGCTCCTCCGAGACGCACAGTCGCGGCTGGGAGGGAGAGGTTGATATTAAACTCTCTCGACGTATTCGCCGGTTTCCGTATTGATACGCACGATGTCGCCTTCGTTCACGAACATAGGGACATCGACGGTGGCACCGGTCTCCACTGTTACGATTTTGCTGCCACCTTGTGCCGTATTGCCGCGGGTATTTGGCGGTGCCTCGGTGACTTTCAACTCTACCTTGATCGGTGGTCTTACACGAAAGAGCTTCTCGTCAAACCAGAGAGTGTCCACTGCAGTATTTGTCTTCAGGAAGTGCCCGGCGTCGCCGACCATTTCTTCGGAAACCGAAAAACGCTTTGATTTATCTTTTGCGTCGTGGAAAAATGATTCGCCGTTGCGCTCGTAAATAAAAACCGCCGGACGCGTCTCTATTTCCGCCTCATGCAGCTTGTCGGACTGTTGGAACGAGTATTCGATGACGTTGCCGCGGATGAGGTGGCGGAGCTTGGTCTGGTTCACCGGACGGCGCTGTTGTTTCTGCATGATGTTGTTCCACGTGCAGACGTACGGCTCGCCCTCGACGAGTACCGCAACCCCGGGCTTGATATCGTTGTAATTCAACATTCCGAGCATTCTATTCAAAAATGCGCGTTTGTCCACCGATATGGTATACTGGCCGCATGAGCCACCTCGTAACCATTCCTAGAAAGCTCGCGGGGAAGGGCGATTTGGTCGTTCTCCCGCGCGAGGAGTATGAATCTCTGAAAGCGCGCGTCGTTCCGGAAGTGCGCATGACCGCGAGCGAGAAAAAGGCGCTTGCGAAGGCCCGAAAAGCTTTCAAAGAGGGGAAGACGGTTCCTTACGAAGATGTCAGACGAGAATTGGGTCTTAATCGTCGCTCCCGCCGTTCGTAAGGCGCTGAAGCGCTTTCCGCACGGCGACCAGACGGCGATTGACGCGGCGATGGTTCGTATGCGAGACAATCCGTACTTTGGCGACACTCGAAAACTTGGCGGTGAGAACGCTTGGCGCCGCCGCGTCGGCTCGTACCGGGTTTCCTACGAGGTCAACCAACAATTGAGAACCGTGCTCGTGTTTGAGATCAAACGTCGCACCTCGACGACGTACTGATATTCCCACTTAGTGGCGATTGCTACCGAATGGGAATATCGGGAGGTTAAACCTCCATGGTTTTAGCTATTTGTTTATCTGAAAAGAGAGCGGGCGGCTTGGAAAGCCGCCCGCCGATTGCTTACTCCAACGTCAGAGACCGGTTTCACCTTTGGCAACCAAGCGCATCACGTTGAGCACTACCAGCAGACATCTTCCGAACTGCCGAGTGTGTTCTTTGTGAGCGTTGTAGGGAACCATTGGTAACACTTCCTTTGCGAGGAACCAGTCCTGCAGAAGAAGCTGTTCGTACTCCTCCTCAGTCGGCGGCCGAGTAGGCCACGTAGCCCACGGCTGCCCATGCGCGTTGAAGTCGCCCGAAGGGTCTGATTCCTTTGCAAGGAACCAAGCCTTCAGGAGCAGAGCTTCGCGTTCCGCCTCTACGGCGGGATCTTTAATGGTGACACTGCACCCTCCTACAGGGGTTGGAACAAAACCGTCGGCGCAACCCCGAAAACATCCAACGGCAGTCAAATGCTAGCACCCATGGGGTAAAAATCTACTCTTCGCCCCCGGAACTCTTTGCAGTCATTCCGCCCTCGCTAAGACCCTTTTTGATATCTTTCAGAAGTTGATTGAGGACAGGTTTGTTCTCTTTGAGATACGTACGTGCGGCATCGTAGCCGCGACCCATTTTTGTCTCGCCGATCGAATACGCACCTCCGCTCGATTTCGACACGAGACCGAATTTCTCGCCAAGTGCAAGTGCTTCTCCTTCGCGCGAAATGCCCTCGCCGTAGAGCATGTCGAATTCGGTCTGGCGGAAGGGGGCGGCAACTTTATTCTTCACTATCTTTACGCGGTGTCTGCCGCCCACGGTCTCGTCACCCTTTTTTATCTGTGCGATGCGGCGTATATCGATGCGTATCGATGTATAAAATTTGAGCGCCTTGCCGCCCGGCGTCGTTTCGGGATTGCCGAACATGACGCCGATCTGCATGCGTATCTGATTAATGAAAATGATGACCGTCTTCGTCTTTGAGACGATGGCAGTAAGCTTGCGGAGCGCCTGCGACATGAGGCGAGCCTGTTTGCCGACATGCTGCGCGCCCATATCACCCTCTATCTCGTCCTTTGGGGTGAGCGCAGCGACCGAGTCGATGACAATGACGTCGATCTTGCCTGAGCGTACGAGTGATTCAACTATCTCAAGCGCTTGTTCGCCGGTGTCTGGTTGCGATACGAGTAACTCTTCGATCTTTACGCCAAGTTTTTTTGCATATTCCGGATCAAGTGCGTGTTCGGCATCCACTACGGCACACACGCCGCCCTTTTTCTGCGCTTCGGCGACAACATGGAGCGAAAGGGTCGTTTTGCCGGAGGACTCTGGTCCGAAGACTTCGATGATGCGCCCGCGGGGAAGTCCCCCGATGCCAAGTGCCCAGTCGACACCGATGGAGCCGGTGGAAATAGCATTTACATCGACTTTCGGCTGTGCGCCGAGCATCATGATCGACTCATCGCCGAACTTCGTCTTGATCTGTGAGATCGCTCGTTCGATATCGGCATCGCTCCCCGTACCCGTCGTCTTCGGAGCCGCCTTTTCTTTTTTCTTGAATCCGGCCATATATATTGTTCAGCGCAGTATACCCTATGAGATAGATATCCGTCGTATTAAATGTGAACTAGATGTTTTCCTATCTCACGGGGTATGTCCTACGGCAATTACTCCGCCAGGGGCGTCGTGGATGCCTCCGCGGACTCGTCTGGGCCGTCTTCGGAAGGGGTAGGGGCGGCAGGAGCAGGATCGTTGGTCGGCGGCGTTGACGTCCCCTGAACGCTCCCCGAGTCGGCTACAGGTGAGGGGTTGTAGACGATCTCTATTGTTTTGCTCCGCCTGCGGCCGTATTTATCCTGCGCATCCAAGGTGACCCGATTGTAGCCGAGAGCAAGAATATAGAGTTCCTCAAATGCGCCGGTCTCGGTGACCGGTATCGTCTTGCCGTTCATTGAGAGGGATGCAATGCGATCCGCCTGACCTTTGATAACGGCTATGCGTCCATGCAACTCGGTGAGATCGGAGGAAACGGTTATCGTCGGACCAAAAAGTATGCCGCGCGCCTCATAGTACGCGTACCCAAGGACGATCAGAAAGAAAATGCCGAGTGCGATGTAGGTGAGGCGGCTGTCGCGGTAGGGAAGCATAGAGAAGTTATAAAACTCGTTTATTCGGCATCAACTTCTCTTCCGGTAACTCTTCCTCCATGTCTCCACGCACCAGCTCATCCGCATTGCCTGCTCCGACTATTTCGCGCGGCTTGGCGCCGTCTGCAGGACCGACGATGCCGCGTTCCTCGAGCATATCGATGAGTTTTGCTGCGCGGGCATATCCCACGCTAAGCTTTCGCTGCAAGTATGACGTCGACGCCTTCCCCGCCTCGATAACGGTGCGCTTTGCCTCGGCGTACATTTCATCATCCTCACCCGCATCTTCGAGCGATGCAGAGAATATGGGGTCGGGGCCCCCCACAGCGCGGGGATCCGATAGGTCAATTTCACTTGAGAGCGTGCCCTCGCTCGTTCGCAGAATGTGAGCGACCACCTTCTTCACCTCCTCTTCAGAGATAAATGGTGCCTGTATGCGTCGAGGTTTCGACATCTCACCGGAGAGGAAGAGCATATCGCCCGAACCAAGCAACTTCTCCGCGCCTCCGGTATCAAGAATGGTGCGAGAGTCGATCTGGGAAGCGACTTGAAGGGCCACGCGGGCCGGAATATTGGCCTTGATGAGGCCCGTGATGACTTTCACGCTCGGTCGTTGTGTAGAGAGAATGAGGTGGATGCCCACGGCGCGGCTCATCTGTGCAAGCCGCACGATGCCGCCTTCCAATTCACGGGGATACGTGGACATGATATCGGCCAGCTCATCGATAACGAGGACGATGTAGGGCATCGCCTCGGGCAGGGGCTTCCCGATGTCTCCTCTCGCAGCTTTTTCAAGGGCGGGGGCTACCACGTTTTGGTGATACGAAGAAATATCGCGAACGGCTTCCGCCTCAAGAATGTTGTACCGTCGTTCCATTTCCTTTGCGAGCCACTTGAGTGCGAGGATGGCCTTCTTCGCGTCAGTAACAACGGGGGTGAGCAGGTGGGGGATCGAATTGTAGACCGTGAGCTCGACGCGTTTCGGGTCGACCATGATGAAGCGGAGTCGTTCGGGACCGCAGCGGTACAAGAGGGAAACAACAAAATCGTGGATAGCAACCGATTTGCCCGCTCCGGTGGTACCAGCGACAAGTATATGCGGCATGCGTGCGAGATCGGCAAAATGGGGTGCTCCGGTAATGGAGCGGCCGAGCGCCATGAGGAGCGGCTTGTCCGAGTTCACGTAGGCATCATCAGAAATCAGGGGAGCAAGGCCGAGGGTCGTACGCGCGATATTCGGCACTTCGATACCGACGAGCGATTTGCCGGGTATGGGAGCCTCAATGCGCACGGGGGAGGCGGCGAGCGCGAGTTCAAGGTTGCTCTGGAGCGCAATGATCTTAGAGAGCCGCACGCCCTCCGCCGGCTTCATGGAGTAGCGGGTAACGGTGGGGCCGATGGAGACCTCATCCATTTCGACCTGAATTCCGAAATTTTGCAGCGTGCGCTTAATGATGTTCATGTTCGCCTTCACGTCGCCGACCTCGGGTTTACCTTTGTTTTTTGCGAGGATCGATAGGGGAGGCGGAATGTAGGCACTGCCGGTCGCTGCGATGATGGGGAACCCCTCGGCGGGAGCATCGTTGCTCTGAAAGAATTTCGCTATCGAACTACCAGCACCCCCTTTCTCTTTTTTCTCCGCCGCGACTTCGAGTTCTCTCTCTTCATCTCCGGACCCGTCAGGCCCCTCTTCTTCCGGCAACTCGGCGATAGGGTTGTCCTCAATACTCGTTCCCTTCTCAGGGCGTATGGCGCGGAGGCGGTCTCGGATACTTCCAAAAAGAATGCCGAGGTGAATATCAAACGCAACGACAAGGGACGCGATGGTGAAGGCGATCAGAAAGATGACCGTTGCCACCGTGTCTACTCCGGCAAGTATCGGATTTGAGATTCCCATTCCCAAAACGCCGCCCTGACCGGGAAAGCCGACATCGATGAGTCCAAGTCCCGCGAGCAGAAAAACCGCCATGCTCGCAAATTGGATCCATCCGAGATTGCGTTCAAAAGACTTAAATATGAGGAGTGCGACAAGGATCAGCGAAATCGGCAAAAGGATATACCCGATACCAAGGAGCCATGAAAGCCAGGAGTGGAGTGTCGTGCCGAGAGCTCCACCCCCGCCGAGTTCTGCGAGTATGAGAAATCCGGCGATGGCTATAAAGAAAATCGCACACACCCCACGGAGGGCTTCGCTACTTACCGATCTCACAACGCCTTTCTCTTCGCTACTCCCATCCTTTGATCGTTTCCGGCTCGCTTTCATGGAGACATCATATCATCCCCTTTGCGTCGTTATGTTCGCACACTTTTTTAGAGCATCGCGCTGGGGCATTTCCACGCGTGCTCTCGGCAGCACGTACAGAACGGGAAGATAGGAAAGGGATTGCGTCAAGGCCATGTCCTTTATATACTCGTCCTTGTCCTCACGTACGTATGCGCTTTAATGTACTCGATATGGACATATTATGGACGGATTAAACGACAGCCAAAAGACAGGTCCATTAGCACGATTTTTCGATAGAGGTTCGGTACGTACAAACCCATTCGGCTCGAATCAATCCGCTCACCGGGCTTATCGACGGGCCGAGCGTCTCGTTGCGGCACTTTACCTTGTGACCAACCATATCTCCTCCGCCGAACCCCTGCGTTCGACGGTTCGATCCGAATCGTTGTCCCTGCTTGAGCGCGTTCTCTCTCTTCGTGACAGTATGAGGGCGATGGAATCTGAGGGCGTCAACGCATGTCGGGCATCGATCCGACATCTCATTTCCCTTGTTCGTGTGTTGTCGGTCGCGGGGCATCTATCCGCGCAGAATACGAACGTTATGATGGACGGTCTCGATGAACTAGGGAACTTTCTTGAGGTGTCTCGAGGGTCACCACTCTCGGAAAGTATATCCTTCGGCCGAGAGGATTTCTTGGACGTAAACGAGCCCCAAGTAAGAGACATAAAGGACACGCATATGGTAAAGGACAAAGATGTCTTAAAGGACATGTCAAATCTGTCCGTATCATCGGCAGCGGGAGGCAATTTGAGTGTCCGTGAGAACAGTATCCTCGGTGTTCTCCGCACCGGCGGTGAGCTTGGTATCAGGGATATTGCCTCGAATCTTCCCGAATACAGCGAGAAGATGATCCAGCGCGATCTCGTGGGGCTTGTGGCCACGGGGCGCGTGAAAAAGATAGGTCTCAAGCGCTGGAGCCGCTACTCGATAATGGTTGTATAAGTAGGGGGTGCCTGGGTTTCGGCATGGGTATTGGCTAAAATGGAGCTTGGAGGCTATTTTGGAGGGTCCAGATCGGAAAGAAGTAGGTATCTGTCGCCGTCTCCTCTCATTGACTCCCCCGTGCCATTGGAGTATTGTGGCCCGTGATAACGGGTGGTTTGAGAAAGAATCTTAAAGCTTTTTTAGCCCACAGGTTATCCACAAATGGGAGAGTCGCACATCCGCGTGTCATGAGGCCCCTGGTATATAATTGCACTACGACATCTCTTTGAGATGTCGCGCCGCAGTTGGGGTGCCGTGCTCTCTGCGTGGTTCGTTGACATTTAAAATAGCGTACAGAAAAAGGCGATTCGATTCGCCACGACCGCATCACAGTTCCAAAATAATATTTTGGTCTTGGCGAGAGGTCCAAGAAAATCTTTCCGAAATTCTTTTTCCGGTAACGGCTGCATGTCTGGACGAAACTTTCTTTTCGCTGCTACTCCCAGTCTTGCCGTTTGGTTCTTGCCAATGTGGCGAGAAGGGGTTAGCAAAATTATTGTCTTGCGAGGCGAATGATGTATGCCCAAAATTTATTTTGTGTTTATATCGCGAGCGCGCGACAAGACAACAAGAGGGCGCAAGCCCGATTATCAGTAGGTCTTCAGTTATCAGTTATTTAGTAGAAGACAAACAAAACGTGCACAGCTCCTCGTCGAAAGGGCGCGGTGTACGGTCCCGAGAAAATGCGCAAGTATTTTCGAAGGATGAAAAAGTCAAAACAAACTATGAGTAAAGCATTAGCAACGAAAAATGTTGCGGCAGTGCTTTTGTCTGTTGTTATGGCGTTCGGACTTATCTTCGCGTTTGCCACACCGGCAAAGGCGGATGTCATTTCCGATCTCCAGGCACAGATCAACGCATTGCTCGCACAAATCTCAGCACTTCAGGGCGGGTCGTCTTCATCGGCTTCCTGCACAGCCTTTACGCGCAATCATCAACAGAATGATTCGGGAGGCGAAGTGATGGCGATCCAAAAATTCCTTAACAGTCACGGGGCACAAATCGCGGCAAGCGGCGCAGGCTCTCCGGGCAACGAGACATCGTTCTTCGGCGGCTTGACCAAAGCTGCGGTGGCGAAATTCCAGGCAGCCAACGGTATCTCGCCGGCAGTAGGCTACTGGGGTCCGATCACCCGCGCCAAGGCGAATTCGCAGTGCACAGGCACTCCGGGAGTACCGGGAGTTCCGATAACGGGCAACGGCCTCAAGGTCTCGCTCGCATCTGACTCTCCGTCATTCGGCTCGCTCGTTCAGGGTCAGGCTATCGGTGAGCTCGCGAAGTTTACCTTCTCGAACCCGACAGCCGCTCCGATAACGGTCACGAATGTCACGATGAAACGCATCGGCGCTTCGGCTGATTCGGTCCTCTCGAACATCTACCTCTATCAAGGGGCGACGCGCTTGACCGACGCCGGCGGTGTTTCGAGTTCGGTCATCAACTTCAACAACACTTCGGGCATATTCACACTTGCTCCGGGTGCCTCTGTTGTCGTCTCGGTCCGAGCTGACATCTTGAGTACCGCGGGTGGCCAGTCTGTGGGCGTCCAGCTCACGAGTGTTGCCTCTTCGGGCACGCTTGACAGCTCGACAATCCTCCCGATCTCGGGCGCGACGCTTCTTATCTCCAACGCTGCGATGGGCACGATCGTGTTCACCTACACGGGTCCATCAAACGCTTCGGAAAACCCGACGTCTGATGTTCGCGTGTTCGAGGCTTCTACAGTCGTTTCGACCCACAAGGCTCGCCTCGAAGCAATTACCTTCGAGAACCGTGGCACTTCGGATGACAACGACTTCCAGAACCTCAAGCTCTTCGTGGATGGCACGCAGGTTGGTACTGCCGTTGCAACACTCACCAACAGCAAGGCTATCTTCGACCTGAGCACAAGCCCAGTTACCCTCGATACCGGCACCCGTATCATCAAGGTGACAGCCGACATCGTGGGCGGCTCGGGCGAGACATACGACTTCCAGATCCGCCGTGGGGCAGATCTTCGTGCAGTCGATGTCGAACTCGGCCAGCCTGTCCTCGCGACGGATGCATCAACAGTGACTGGATTCCCAGTATCGGCAGCTACGGCGAACACCGTCGCAGCGGCGACACTCTCGATCACTCGTGCGGCGAACTCGCCTTCCTCAAACGTCTCGCTCGGGGGGACCAACATCCTCTTGTCACGATTCGAGGTCCGCGCTGCGGGCGAAAATGTCAAAATCGAGGCCGTTACTCTCGACGTCGATACGACGGCGGGCAACGGTATGGACAACGGTAAGATCTTCTTGAACGGCGCTCAGATCGGCTCAACGCTCGATGTGGGTGGCGCAAGCAGCGAAACAGGCACCGAATTCACGTTCGGCTCGTCCTTCATCGCGCGTCAGGGTCAGACAGAAATCCTCGAGATCTACGGCGATGCAAAAACCGCCGCAGGTACGAACTTCGCAGACGCTTCGACGGTCGTCGCTGGCGTGTCTGTTGCTGCGGCTGACACAGAAGGGATGGATTCCGGAGACGCTGTCTCTGCCATCTCTATCGTCGACGGCTTCACGAGAACTATCACGACCTCTTCGGTCACGGTATCGAAGTACTCGGGTTATGGCGACCAGACTCTCGTTGCGGGTAGCAACGACGCCAAGCTCGGTGCATTCACCCTCTCGTCGGGCTCGACGGAGGGCGTGAACGTCAACACCATCACCATCACGCTCTCGTCTGATGAAGCGGCTTCCATCACGAACCTCCGCCTCGTCGACAGCGTGACAGGTGTACAAATTGGAAGCACGAAGGTCTCACCGTCTACGTCTAACTCGTACTCGGTGACCGTCAATCTTCCGGCTTCCGGTACGAAGACGATCAACCTCATCGGTAATGTGAAATCAGGCGCGAACGTTGGTTCGTGGGCCGCGCAAGTCGATGGCTCCGGAACCGGCGCCACGACAGCGACCTCGGTCACCTTCGGCAGCGCGACTCTAACGACGGGTACGCTTCAGACGATAACCATCGCAACGACCGGAACTATTACGGCTGCGGTCGGAGTCTCGCCTGACAACGCGAACGTTGTTGCGGGCTCAAGCGAAGTGAAGGTTGGCTCGTTCAACTTCACCTCGACGAACTCCGACTTCACGGTGCAGGAGCTTATCGTCAAGGTCCCGAACGATGCAGCAACGTCTGTCTCCTCAGTCACCCTCAAGTGGCCGAGCGGCGGAGTGGCGACTCAAAGCCTCGCGGCTTCGTCGACGCTTCCTTCCGCAACGGCGACCTTCACTGGCCTTACGTTCAACGTCCCGATGAACACGACGAAGACACTCGATGTCTACGTCTCCATCCCGACGATCACGAGCGGTGCCAAGTCTGGTGCTGCAATCACTGCGACGCTTGACTTCAACGAAGGCTTCAAGGCAGTCGATGGTGCGGGTAACTCCGACACCTCGCTTGCAGCGGCCGACCTCGCGTCATCCGGCACAACCGGCAAGGGCACGATGTACGTGCGCAAGTCCAAGCCGACTCTCGCAGCGGTAGCCCTCGACTCGACGGCGCTCAACTCAGGATCAAGCCAGGTCCTCGGGCGCTTCTCGGTCTCGGCTGACGCAGCAGGTGATGTCGACTGGGGCTCTGTAGTCATCACTCTCGACAAGACCTCAGCTGTCACGGTTGGTGCCACATCTACTCTTGCGATATGGAGTGGCTCAAACCAGATCGCGGGTACGATCGCAACGACATCAGCGGCAACCACTGCAGGTGTTGATGCGTGTCTGACTCAGACGACATGTCTGCTCCACTTCCGCCCGACGACTGTCGAGACGATCCCAGCGGGGACCTCGAAGACGTACGAGCTTCGTGGAACAGTTGGCGGAGTTACGACCTCTGGCTCTAACTTCATCAGCGCATCCATCGCGAACCCGCAGACATCCGCCTCCTCGACGGCTGTCTTCGGCTCAGCGGCTGGTACACAGGGCGTAAGCACTGCAGCGTCCTTCGTGTGGTCTGACTGGTCTGACCTCGCCGATCACTCTGCGGGCGCGATGAGCGCCTCGACAGCTGACTGGACGGGTGACTACCTGATCAAGACGCTTCCGCTCACGATCGGTAACCGATCGCTGACGATTTAGGGAGTAGTTTGACGTAGCGACACTCGTTGCTAGTCCTCCGGCCGGAGGAGAACGATCCGGCAACACAGAAACCACCCCGAAAGGGGTGGTTTTTGTCGTTGTCATTGCCACGTGATAAGCTGGCGAGCATGAATATTCGTTACGTGTCGGTGGCCATTATCGTTCTGTTGCTTGCGGGTGGTGCATGGTGGTACACCACGCAAAACGCACTCTATCCCTTCGAGCTTGTAGGAGGGGACACCATTTCCTCGTGGGACTTCAAGGGTGCCTACACCGGCAATACAGAGCTCGAAGCGAAAGCTCGTGCGAACATCGAGCGGCTCAACGGTATGTTCGGCAGCGAAGGCAATACCGACTACATTATTTACATAAGCATTGCCAACGAATACAGCTTGTTGGGTGATGGTGCGAAAGAGTATGAATACTTGCGCCGCGCTCTCGCGGAAGATTCCACAGAAACAGGGCTTGCGTGGTACGACCTCGCCGTGCTTCTTACGCGCCTTGGGGCTTTTGAATCCGCTCGTGTGGCCCACGAGCATGCGATACAGGCCCAGCCTGAATCTCAATATGTGACGGCCTATCTTGAATTTATGACCCAGCATTTTTCCGACGATACGGAGGCTGTCGAGAAGACGTTTGTGGACATTAAAACTCTGTTCGGCGAACATGCGACCCTCTCGGAAATACGAGCACGTTGGCTTGAAAAGACGGGGCGCATCAAAGAGGCGATCGCCGAATGGCGGAATGTTCTCATACTCTCGCCAGGGTCTGCCTCTGCGGTCAATGTTGAGATACGACGCTTGGAGGGCGAACTATGACCGAGTGGGTGCGGAAGGCTTTGCCATATCTTCTTCTTGCACCGGCGTTCCTTCCGCTCGTGTATGTCAGCGGATTTCTCTATCCCTACGTGGTGCCCAAGACATTCCTCTTTCGGGGACTTGGCATCATGGTGCTTGCGTCTCTCATATTTCTCGCGCTCTCAGGCGCCCCGCTTTTTTGGGCGCGGCTGAAGCAGAAGATCACGTGGATACCGGCCGCCTTACTTTTCGTCGCATACACAACGTCGCTGCTCGGCGTAGATTTCTACCATAGCTTCTGGTCCATTTACGATCGCGGCGACGGGCTCCTCACACTCACTGCCGCGTGTATCTTTTTTTACGGAGTCGTCCTCAGCGCGGATGGGAATTTTCTTACCCGTTTATTCAAAGTGAGCGCGTGGGTGGCGTCAGTTGTTGCGCTCTACGCGGTTTTGCAGTGGCTGCAAAGTGTGACGGGTATGAATATCCCGCTCGTGACCGACCCGCGCGGACGCATCGGCGCGACGTTCGGCAATGCGGCATTCCTCGCGGCGTACCTTGGGATGACGCTGTTTGCCACTCTTGCGGTCGTGCGGGAGTATCGTGGAAATTGGAAACGCATGATTTACATTGGGGCGGTACTTCAGCTTACCGCCATCATCCTCGCAGCAACGCGCGGGACGCTCCTCGCCCTTCTCGTATGTGGCTTTGCGGCAGCACTCTATCTTGCGCGGAAAGGGGAGGGACGCGCTCGCTCATACGCACGCGCAGGCTTGCTCGCCGCCATCATTGTCGGAGGCGTCTTCTTCGCTTTTCGCGCTTCACTTGCCCACGTACCGTTCGCACCGATACAGCGCATCGCTTCAATATCTCTTTCGGACCCGACGGTCTCAAGCCGCCTTTTCATTTGGAATAACGCGCTCTCCGAAGGTCTAAAAAAACCACTGACCGGATACGGCGCAGAGCATGTGGACGTGCTATTTGATCGTTTTTATGACCCGACGCTGATACTCGAGGAATGGTTCGACCGAACACATAATGCGTTTCTCGATTATTTTGTGCAGTACGGCATCCTTGGCGTAGCTCTCTACGCACTCTTGATCGCAGCGCTGTGCTCTCTTGGTATAACGCTGCTGCGACGTAAAGATCGGTATGGGGCGTTCCTCTTCCTACTCGGGGGAGTGTACGCGATACAAAACTTCTTTGTCTTTGACACGGCACTGACGCTCTGGTTCTTGTTTGCGATCACCGCTGCAGTGCTTGCATATATAAATACCGAAAAATCTGGGGTGGTGCGCGCGTCTGTGCCCCGCACGGCCTCTCTTGTCGCCGTTGCGGGGATACTCCTCCTTCTCTATCCGGTCGTCATTCAGCCCATGCGGGCCAATCTGTATCTCGCGAGCGGATACCGTGACCACGTGACGGATGTGCACCGTGCTGTCGCTTCGTTCGAAAAGGGGCTTTCCCTCAACACATATGCCGATATTGAATACGGGTACCAAGCATACAGTATGTATACCGATCATCAGGTGGGAATGCTCTCGGGTGAAGACAGGGTATTTGCGTACCGTTTTGCCCTCACGACGCTCTCTAACAACATGACGCGCTATCCATACGATGCACGAACGGCTACGTATCTTGCCCACGTATTGGACCTCGCCCCTGCAGGAGTCGGTGTTGATGAGGGTTTGATGCGCGGGATCGTTGGACACGCAACAGAGCTCTCACCAAAACGGCTCCAGCCATGGTACATACTCGCCAATATTTCGCTCAAGAAAGGCGACAAGGCCGCGACATTCGCCGAGAAGAGCCGCTGGTACAGAGAAGCGATAGGAATTCTCGAACAATATACTCAGCAGGTTCCAAGGAGCGTCGAGCCGCGGTACGTGATAGCAAACATATACCTTTCTCTTAACGACCGCGTGTCCGCGAAGAAGTGGGCCGATGAAGCCTTGCCCCTCTATACCCATCTACATCTTGATACTGCGCGCAAAGCGTTCCGCTACTACGTGGCGGTAGAAAACTGGGCGAACGCGGAGAGATTTATGAAAGATGTGTTGGGGGAGGAGCCGGATAACTATCCGCTTTTGTACGACTTCGCTAAGGTGCGTTTCTTGCAGGGTGATCGGGATGAGGCTCTTGCTATTGTGGAACGCCTCCGCACAGTGGCTCCCGATCTTGTGGCGACCGACCCCACCTTCCTTAAGGCGGTCGGCCAATAATCGATCAAGGCGAGAGTCGCTGACGGCTGGGACAGCTTTTTCCCCACGGTTATCCCCATAATTTCGTTTTTCGGTTTATGGAGAGGTATGTATAGCGCTATACTACTAATCACAGCTGGTGTGTGCCGGCCTGCGTGAGGAGCGGTTAAATTATTGAGACGTTGTTAGTGGTTATCAATAGCATTAGAATTTATATACAGTATGAGAAGCAAATCGTCGTTTATAAAGGACGGAGGATGGCTCACGATGACGTTAGCCGTCATTGTCGGTGTTTTCGCGGTTGTCGCGACCGTTCAGGCGGCAACGACCATCAGCACCAACATCTCGACAGGCGGTACCCTCGATGTAACGGGTCTCTCATCGCTCGGCCAGGCAAGCTCGACGATGCTCTCTGCGAATACGGCATATTTCGGTGGTACAGCTACAACAACGATTAGCGCGGCGGGCGTAGCGAGTTTCCCGAGTACGATCTCTGTTTCAGCGACCTCGTCTTTGGCCACCACAACAGTCAATCGCTTCCTTGTAGTTGGTTCGACTACTCCGCAACACGGGAGGTCAGATGTCTTGATTGATGGAACAGCAACAACAACGCTTCAGCTCTCTACAAGTGGAGCTGCCACAGTGGGCACTTGTATCCAAATGAAAAGTGTCGCTGGTGCAAATACGCGGATCTACGTTAATGCCGCCGGAACGGGGCTGATTGTGGAGGCGGGATTGTGCAAATAAACAATGCGGCTGCTTAATTACTAGCTAGCTCCGCAGTCATGAGAAAATTAATTGCAATCGGGACAGCGGCTGGGCTTCTCCTGCCCGCGCTAGCCCTTGCCGCATTCAACGATGTGAGTTTAACCACGGACACGGTGCTGAGCGTTAACGGCATAACCGTAAACGTTTCGGGCTCGACGGCAGTTGTGGAGTCCATCACGGTAAGTGATACGACCTTCAGCTTTACACTTGTATCAGGCTCTTCTATTAAAGTAACAGCACCGAACCTGAATCGTCTGGGAGCGGATACACTGACCGGAATGAGCTACGATATCTGCAATAATAATGAATCGACCCTCGGGTACACGGCAAACTCGACCGTTACTGTCACCATCGTTCCGTCCTCGTCGACCTGCACAAGCAGCGGGGGCGGTCAAGCAAGCGAGGGAGGGGGTGGCGGAGGCTCGACTCCCGCGACTCCGGCCACGCCAGCAACACCGGCAACACCGGCAACGACGACACCACAAACTCCCCCGTCGACTCCACCGACCATCGCATCACTTCAAGCACAACTTGCCGCACTTCTCGCCCAGCTACAGGCCCTAAAGGGTGGGGCATCGCCGAATGTGAATGCGTATGCCAACGCAAGTGCGAACGCGAGTTTTAAGCGCGATCTCGAAGCCGGATTTAGAGGGGATGACGTAAAAGCGCTTCAGGTATATCTCAACACGCATGGTTATGCAGTGGCATCAAGCGGCCCAGGATCGTCCGGCAACGAAACGACGAGTTTTGGAGGCTTGACCCGCGCTGCGCTTATCAAGCTCCAGAAGGCTGCAGGCGTTACGCCCGCCGCAGGATATTTTGGACCGAAGACTCGCGCGTATATTGCAGCAAATCCATAATACTCACCACCTTTTGTTGAGCCGTTTTTATAGCATTCCAACGTAAGTATTCATCGGACTATTTGGGCGTGTCTCTACTAACGGTATATAATTGCAGGGTGAGCCCGGATCCTGCCAATTCATTCTTACGCTTCTTCGTAGGATTTATCGTTTTCATCTCCGTCAGCTTCGGGGTTACCTTCGCGGTGCAAACATATGCGACGACGCAGAACGCTGCCAAGCAGCAAGCCGCCGCGGCCGCGACGATGTTGGAATATAAAAGATGAGCGACACCGAAGACGATTGCTTCGGTGTCGCTGGCGATGGGGAAGATCTGTCCCCCGTGTTATTTCTTGCGAACAGCCCTAATCCCGTCCCGAACAGCTTGGACGGTGATTCCGAGCCGTTTCTCCTCGGGATCAACGCTCCGGGCGGGAACGGCTGGAGGTCTCTGTCTCCAGTATCCGCCCGGTGTCTTGCTCGCATGCGGTAATGGACCGCACGCAAGAAGTTCCGGTTGCCAATGCTTCACGAAAGCCATCGTAGCCTCCTCGACGTGAACGGCGGTCGCCGCGACCCAACCGCGGAAACTGTAACATCTTATCGCCGAAAGTCAATCTGTTGACTGATACGTATATACAAGTAAGATGCACCCCACAAGGCCAGAGAAAGCGGGTGCCGAAAGGCTTCAAGCGAAAGCGCCTGCCGAGGTCGAACTCCAAGGAGGTAATCTCCGGGGGCCTTGTAGAAAACTAAGGAGCGTTAGCGACTATGGTTTTCACAACCCAGCACCTTATTTGTTTATGTACTTTGTGTACGTGATTCGGAGTATTGCCACTGGGCGTTTGTACTTCGGCAGAACGAAGGATCTCGATGGGCGTCTTGCTACTCACAATAGCGGACGTGTTGCTTCCACAAGTAAATGGAAACCGTGGGAGCATGTGTACGCAGAAGGTTTCAAAGCTGCGCAAGACGCGATTGCTCGCGAATTACAGTTGAAACAATATGGCAATGCGCGCACATATGTGAAGCGTCGACTGAAACACAGCTTGTCGTAAACAAATAAGGTGCTGGGTCTAAGATTTACTAATCTCGCTACGCTCGATAATTAAATCTAAGATGGCAAAAACAAAAACAGAAAAAGGAGTAATAATCGACAAACTTGAAGACGCGTTCAAGAACGCGGCGTCGTCTGTGTTCGTACACTTTACGAAGGTCACCGTTGCGGATGAATCGGCGATGCGCCGTGCGCTCCGCGCCGATGGTGTGAAGTACTTTGTCGCGAAGAAGACACTCATTCGTCGCGCGCTCGACAAGCTCGGCCACGCACATGCTGACATACCGATGGACGGCGAAGTCGCGGTCGCGTACGGCGGAGCAGGGGATGCTACAGCGGCAGCTCGGCTCGTGCACGATTTCAGCAAAAAAATGGTCGACAAACTTGTCATTCTCGGAGGCATCTTCGAGGGCAAGCTCGTGGGTCAGGCACAGATGCAGGAGATCGCAACCATTCCCCCGATGCAGACACTCCGTGCAATGTTCGCGCAGGTGATCAATTCACCGCGTCAGCGTCTTGCGGTTGTGCTCAATGCAGTGGCCGGAACAAAGAATTAGCAATTAATTACCTTAATCTATGACACAAGAACAGATCATTGACGCAGTGGAAAAAATGACCGTACTCGAGCTCAACACCCTCGTCAAAGCTATCGAAGAGAAATGGGGGGTTTCAGCTGCGGCAGTCGCCGTTGCGGGCCCTGCGGCGGGCCCTGCGGCCGAAGAGAAATCGGAGTTCAACGTAGAACTTACGTCCTTTGGCGAGCAGAAGATCGCAGTCATTAAGATCGTGAAGGAGGTTCTCGCCCTCGGCCTCGCGGAGGCGAAGACGATGGTTGAGTCTGCCCCCGTCATGATGAAGACGGACGTGAAGAAAGAGGACGCAGAAGCGTGGAAGAAGAAGATCGAGGAAGCGGGAGGAAAGGTTACCTTGAAGTAACCTTTCGCACTGCCGTAAGTGAATCGCAAGCGTGCGATTCATGCCGAAATCACCAGATTTCGGCCAAGGCGGGAAAGTCACCCAAGAAAACAACGGCTACAAAGCCGTTGTTTTCTTTTCTGCGTGAGGATACTATGCGCACGTGAACATAATCTACCTCGGCTTCGGCTCGAATCTTGGTGATCGCAAGACAAATCTGCGGCGGGCGATGAAGATGTTGCCGCCGCTCATAAAGGTCGAAAGTCGCTCCTCAGTCTATGAGACAGACTCGATGTATTTCGCGGACCAGCCGAAATTTTACAATATGGTCGTCCGTGCAAAGACCGAGCTTTCTCCGGAAGCGCTTTTGCACCACGTACAAAATGTCGAGAGAAGAATGGGTCGCGACTCAAAGACGCACAACCGCCCGCGGGTCATTGATCTCGATATTCTTTTTTATGATGACGAGACTGTTGATACTCCCGACCTCACCATCCCGCATCCCCGGATAGCTGAGCGCGCATTCGTGCTTGTTCCTATGTGCGATATCGCGCCGAGATTCGTTCATCCGGCGCTCAAAGTTACCATTACAGATCTTCTGAAGCGTCTTCCCGATCGAAAAACACACGCGGAGCGCACAAACATACGCGTATGAATTCTCTGAAAGTGGGCACGGCGACGTTTGAGTGGGGGAAACGCACGTACCTCATGGGCATCGTAAACGTAACGCCCGATTCGTTTTCTGGCGATGGCGTGCTCGATACGGTGAAAGCTATTCAACAGGGGATCCAGATGGAAAAAGACGGGGCGGATATCGTGGATGTGGGGGGAGAGTCTACACGTCCCGGCTCCGTGCCGCTTTCACTCGAAGAAGAGCTCGCGCGTGTCATTCCCGTCATTAAAGGACTTTCGAAAGGGACGCGCGTTCCTATCTCTATCGATACGTACAAAGCCGAAGTTGCTCGACAGGCAATTGAGGCGGGTGCGTCAATGGTGAATGACGTATGGGGAGGCCGGATGGACTCCGAACTATTGAAAGTTGCCGCACGGGCCAATATTCCTATCATTTTGATGCACAATCGCAGTCAACCAAAGAATGCCGAACAAACGGAAAAATTGGGAGGACGGTATGTAGGAATGGAGTACAAGAATTTGCTCGTTGATATCAAAAAAGAGCTGCAAGAGTCAATTGATGCCGCCCTCGCCGCGGGAGTGTCGCGCGAAAATATTATTGTCGATCCCGGAATTGGATTCGGAAAGACCGTTGAGCAGAATTTGGAGCTGGTACATCGACTTGGGGAACTGGAGGAGTTGGGATATCCCATTCTGGTCGGCCCGTCCCGCAAATCATTCGTCGGCTACACGCTCGATCTGCCGCCCGAGGAGCGTCTTGAAGGCACGGCCGCAGCCGTGACTCTGTGTATCGATCGCGGGGCCGATATCGTGCGGGTGCACGACGTGGCACGCATGCGTCGGGTGACAAAATTGACTGATGCCGTTGTACGGAGATAATACGAGGACTTCTCATATGACCGATGATTTTCTGGCAAAATTTATGGGCAATCCGGCCCGCGCGAGGGTACTCCGCGTCTTCTTATTCGACCAGTCCAATACGTTCACGGTCGGGCTCGCGGCAAAGCGTTCCGGCGTTCCTTCGAAGGTAGCCGAAAAAGAGATACAAATGCTTGAGAAGTGGGGGATATTGGAGCAGGGGAAGTTTTTCATCGCGCTGCCGGATGGCACTCGTAGAGTGGTCGGCGGCAAGCAAAAGGAACGGGCATGGACCGTCGATCTTGAGTTCAAATATGCACCGGCGCTTGTACGGTTTGTACATGAGGTCTCGCCACTTCAGCACAAAAACGTTCTTGCGGCTCTACGGCGTGCCGGGCGATTGGCCTCCGTGATCCTCACTGGCTCGTTCATGGGCGACTCATCGCGTCCGGCAGACTTGATCGTTGCGGCGGACCGGCTCAATGAACGTAAGCTTGAACAGATCGTCCGCAGGCTTGAGCCGAAATTTGGTCGCGAGATCCGTTATGCCGCTTTCTCGACCTCCGAGTTCCGCTACCGTCTCAGCATTCAGGACCGCCTTATTCGGGATACCCTGGACTATCCGCACCTCGTTTTGCTCGATAAAACAAGGCTTTTATAGGGGAAGGCGGGAAAGGGGCCTGAAAATCGGTACTTTCCACCTGCCAAGCCGACCAGACAGGTATCCACACAAGCCTCTTCCACAGGTCTTAACAAGAAAGGCCGAGTGCTATCATTACGGCTACGTGAGGGTCGAATGTCCTCTTTATAAACATTACTCATAATCGTTGTTTACCATGATAGTTACTCAATCGGCCGACGTGGTACAGGCCTCCTTTACAGGCCTGTGGCTCACCGTCGTGCAGTATCTTCCCGCGATCCTCGCGGCGGTCATTATCTTTATTATCGGTTGGATAATCGGGGTTATTCTCTACCGTATCGTTGTTGAGGTAGTGAAGGTCCTCCGTATTGATGATGCTCTGAAGGCCGCCGGCCTCAATGAGGCTGCCAAGGATGCGGGTTTTAGCCTCGACGTAGGACGTTTTCTCGGAACGTTGGTGATGTGGTTCATCGTCTTGGTCTTCCTCGTTGCCTCTCTCGACATTCTCGGTCTCAACCGCGTCACGATATTCCTCCAGCAGGTCGTCTTGCTCTACTTGCCGCAGGTCATCGTCGCGGTCCTCATCCTCATCCTTGGGGCGGTGGTTGCAGAGGTCGTGCGTGGTCTCGTGTCGGGTTCAGCCCGCGCAGCGGGAGCACATGCCGCAAATCTTGCGGGGGCGGTCGCCAAGTGGGCGATCTGGATATTCGCTGTTATGGCGGCTCTTGATCAGCTCCAGGTGGCGAGCACGTTCATCCAGACGCTCTTTACGGGCGTCGTGATCGCTCTCTCGCTCGCTTTTGGTCTCGCCTTCGGTTTGGGCGGCAAGGAAGCTGCGTCACGCACCATCGAGAAAGTGCGCTCGGAGATCGCACACCGCAACGATTAGGTTTTGTTTTGGTGGTACAAAAGCGGCCCCGAGCTTGTCGAGGGGCCGCTTTGCGTTTGCCCGCCTGCGCGGGCAGGCTACAATAGGCACCATGCAAGCAGTTATTCTCGCGGCAGGGCGCGGTACACGCATGGAAGAGCTCACAACGGCCATTCCGAAGCCCATGCTTACGGTCAACGGGAAGACACTCCTTGAACACAAGCTTGATGCGCTTCCCGAGAAGATTACCGAGGTCATCCTCATCGTCGGCCATCTTGCGCACGTTATCAAGACCCGCTACGGGGGCGTGTATCAGGGGCGATCGCTCACGCACATCGAACAAACTGAACTCGATGGAACTGCGGGTGCTTTGTGGTCGGCAAAAGATATTTTGAAAGACAGATTTCTTGTTCTCAATGGTGATGATATTTTCGCTGCGGCTGACCTGGAGAAATGCGTTCAAGAGTCGGATTCATGGAAACTTCTCGTGCAGGAAATGGATGAAATGCACCGCGCCGGCAATGTAGAGCTCGACGAGAACGCGAACATCACACGGATCGTTGAAGGAGATCTCGGAACGCAAAAAGGCCTTGCCAGCACCAACGTGTTTACCGTGGACGCCCGGCTTTTTTCACAGCCGCTTATCCCAAAGCAGAAGGGGAGCCTTGAGTACGGGCTTCCGCAAACGGTGATCGCCGCCGCTAAGGATCTGGGAGTGCGGCTGGAGCCTGTATTCACCACGGACTGGATACAGATAAACGCTCCTGCTGACCTTACAAAAGCGGCTCAAATACTGAATAAAGGGGGGAGATAGAGCCCGTCGACCGCCTATCCACGCGTTGTCCACGGCAAAATTTGACAGAGACCTGAGCCTCGACTATACTCGCTGGACGTATATGTTACGCGCTAAAAGCTTCACAGAGTGGCAAAGGTAGCCTGGCAGAAATGCTGTGCGACCGGTAGCCGCTTTCAAGCGGCTTTTTTCGGCCCAAGGCCGATCAGCCTCGGGCTGACGTAGATATACGTGAGATCGTTGAAAACTGAAGAGCGACACAAAAGAAAACAAAAAGAATTAACATCTCGTTTCCGGTTAAAGTCTCCGGAGCGAGGTGCAGGAATGCTCCACTGAGAGGTGGGGCTGTAAAAACACAAAGCAAAACATGGTTCTCGACCATGTAAAAAAGCGAGAACATGTAAGATACGCGGTTCTCAGAATTCCTAGCGGGAGTTCTGAGTAAGGGCGTGTGGTGGATGCCTAGACTGAAGAAGGCGATGAAGGACGCGGCTTAGCTGCGATACGCTTCGGGGAGGTGCTATGCAACCTACGATCCGGAGATCTCCGAATGGGGCAACCCCATCGAGTAACCCTCGATGACTCTCAACTTAAACGCTTGGGAGAGCAGACCTTGGGAAGTAAAACATTTCAGTACCAAGAGGAAAAGAGACCAACAGGTATTCCCTTAGTAGCGGCGAGCGAAACGGGAGAAGCACAAACTCAGCCACAAAATCGGGGCATCACGAAAGTGATGAAACGATTTTGGGGATGGGGGTTATAAGGCTACAGCGCTGGTAACAGGTAAAGTAAAAAAATGCTGAGTTAGAGGAACGCACTGGGAAGTGCGGCCCCAGAGGGTAATAGCCCCGTACTCGAAAACAAAGCATCTTTATGGCTGTAGTTCTTGAGTAACTCGAGACACGGATAGCTCGGGTGAATTCGCCAGAACTAACTGGTAATGCTACATACTTCTTCAGATCGATAGTGAACAAGTACCGTGAG
>ERZ1292629.914-Hain-H43-01um-R1-914-length-31457-cov-10_pt1 | contig 31457 bp, 32 predicted proteins | sample MGYA00564399_ERZ1292629 | MGnify/ENA primary metagenome ERZ1292629 (study PRJEB36523, sample SAMEA6512636) | groundwater metagenome | collected 2019-01-08 | study: AquaDiva: Metagenomics assemblies of 32 groundwater samples
GATAAATAAGAAAATTGCAGAATTATACCCTAAAAAACTGGGGAGTTAAGGTAATTAAATCACGGAGGTCAAAAAATGACAACAAATAGACAATTAGCACATGGTTATCCACCCGTCTGGAAAGTTGAAGGAGAAGTTACCTATAGAACTCCTTCCACAACTCTTTACGTATATGACTCAAAGGGTAACCCTCAAAGGACGGAGAGAGCAAGGGAAAGTAAAATAATTCCCATGCTTATTCATGGAAATACTGTAGCTGAAGTTAGAGATAGATATGCTAGAGTTATTCCTCAAGTATGTCCTGAAGAAGTAACTGTTGAAAAATTGGTTGTTTATAACACACATCCTGCAACTCTTGTAGAAAAGGCGCAGACACCAAAATCTTTTGAAGAAATTCCTTCAAAACGTTTGTAAATGAAAAATAGATGTGATTTACAGGGAACTCTGTTAGTTGTATCGCGTTAGGCACAGAGTTCCCTGTCCAGAGAATTCTGCGGAAGGATGACACAATTTCAGAATTCTCTGTATTTTCTATTGATGGGCTCGTCGGTAGGCTACCGGCGGGCCATTTGGGTGGGAAGATTTATGAACTCTGATTATTCTTTGAACTAATGCAAAATAAAGGTGCGAATTTTTGGTTGATGGGAATTTGTGTTGTAATGTTTGTTTTACAACTGGTAATTCCTGGATTTACTGAAGCGTTGTTAATGAATAAATTTGCTTTACCTGAAGTTTGGAGATTTGTAACTGCAATATTTTTACACGGAGGATTTTCGCATTTGTTATTGAATATGTTTGCTATGTTGATGTTTGGAATGATGCTGGAACATACAATTGGAACTAAAAAATATCTTCTTGTTTTCTTTTTGACTGGAATTTTAGCTAATATTATTTCTTATCCTTTTTATGATTCTGCTCTTGGAGCATCTGGGGCGATATTTGGATTGATTGGAGCGATGGTAATGCTTAAACCGGGAGTTACTATTTGGGCATTTGGAATGCCTATGCCTTTGTTTATTGCAGGAATTCTTTGGGCATTTGTTGACATAATTGGAGTATTTGTCCCATCGGGAGTCGGAAACATTGCGCATCTTTCTGGAATGGGTTTAGGATTGATATTAGGAGCTAAATATAGAAATTGGGCAATGCGTGAGGAAAGAAAGCCCAGAGTTGAATTGGATGAACGGTATGTTCAGAGTTGGGAAAATGCGAATCTATGAAAAGGTAAATGGATTAGGATTAGCAGGTTTTCTTTTATTTTCGGGATGTGCAGAGTATAAACGTCCAAGTAATAGTTACTCTAGTTATACAAAAGAGACTGATAAAAGTATAAATTTAGAATTGAGAGAACAGGCATTAAATCATAGAGTATATGATTTTGTTCCTAGACATCGTAGTCAGATTAAGTTTTATGATTTGGGGCATTGGACCACTTGGGCTTTTTTTGGAAATGATGAAGACGGAATCTTCGGGGAATCTGCTTCTCCTGCTTATTCTACAAATATCTCTTATATGACTGCAGTGAGATGGAGTGTTCTTAGAAACCCGCTACATAATTATAATTCTTATATTATTGGAACTGATTATTTAGAAAAGCATCATAATTTTGCAGTATTTGCGTTTGATAATAAACGAGGGTTAAGAATAATGGCTAAAGAAAAGGATCCAACGGTGTTTGGAACTGGGCCGGCAACTTTTCAGTTATTACTAAATGATGCTAAACCTTATGTTTCATTTAAGGTTCCTATGTTTTTTGGAAGAAAATTTGATTTTGGTGTAGGGTGGAAAGAAAGAGGAAATTTTGGATTCAAGTTTAGGCCATTTGCTAGAAGAAATTATGAAGATAAGTAGAGTTATTTTTTAAGTCTTTGAATTATTTAAAATATCTATGAGTTACAGAGAATTCTGATAATCGTGTCATCCTTCCGCAGAATTCTTTGAACAGGGAACTCTGTACCAAACACGATAAAATCAAAAGCACGAAGTGCTTTGGATGCCAAGAAAACCTTCGGTTTTCGGGCATAGAGAAATCTAAAGATTTTCTATGCTCAAGAACGCCGTAGTTGAACGTTCTTGACATCAACAGAATTTCCTGTAAATATAATTGGAAAGTTATTATCTTATGTTCGATTTGAAGATGATTTATTTGTTGATATTATTTTATGGGATGAGTGATATTATTGAATTGGATATTTGTATTGAGTTGTTGTGCAGGACATTATCTTGTTTTAGTTTAGAGTTGCTCGAAGAGCAATAAATAATAAATTTTGCTTTCGCAAAATTTATAAGCTATATTCTCTTCAAATTAGAATGATAAAAGGAGGGGTAATTGTATTTTCATGTTTGTTTTTGATAGTATCTATCGTTTGTGTTTCTGCTAGTTCTGTTGACGATGAGTTTAGGAAGCTTGCCAATTACGCAGGAGAATATGAAACGGGTAATATTAATTATATTCAGCTTTTAGTCTACACATCTTCTGTAAGAGATAAATTGAATGAAATTCTTGGTTCGACAGGTAAAGAAATGGGGGGAATTCTAAAGCAAGAGCAGATACAGAGTATTTTGGGGACACCTTCTGAAGAAACTAAATGGGTTTGGGTAGAAGGAGAAGAAAGGGAAATAAAAATGGAAAATTCAGTTCCTGCATGGAAAAAAATAGTGTTTGATGGAAGAAAAATTCAAATAAGACTGAATGCATGGCCTTCAATATTTGGAAAAAAAGATTTTAATGATGAAAATAATAATGAAAAGAGTAAAGAACTGGCAGAGTTGGAAGAAAAATTAGTTTACAGATTGAATTTTGAAATCGAATTTAAAAAACCAGAAGAGCAATTAAATATTCAGAGCAGGATAGATAATATTAAATTGCTTGCACAGGCATTTAATTCAGATCCTTCATCTGAAAATGCAGAATCTTTGGCTAAGGAAAGTGTGAATGCGGAAATGAGTTTCAAGTCTTATTTTGAGCAGAACGGAGGAAAATGTGAGGATATAATGAGTAGCATATTTGGAAGCGAGAATAAGAGGCAAACTCAACAGCTTCTTGTCAACGAGATTAGTTTTTGCGAAGGGGACAATTTTGAGGTAATTGCAAGACTGGAAATGTGTGACGAGTGCGAGTGGAATTGGATAAATCTGAATTTTGACATTCGTGGACGGGGTCCAGGATTCAAGATGGAAGAAGGAAAAATGAATCAGGTTTCTCCAAAGAGTTTTGAAAATATGGACATTTTAGCTATTGAATCAGAAATCAGAAATATAATTGGAGAATTGAAGCAGTCTTGTGATCAGGGTGACTCAACTCCTATTTCAAGTGCAAGAAGTAAGCTTCAGGCATTAAATGAAGCATTGAACCAAAAATCAAATGATGTCTGGAAAGAACTTGACAAAATTTACAAGTCTCAAACAGAATCAATGACTCAAGAGCAACGTCAGCAGTTTGACCAAAATTATGGTTGGATAAAACAAGAGCAGGAGAAAAAACAAAAAGCAAAAGAGATGAGTAAAAGTAATTATGAAACGCGAAAGCAATTTTATTCAAGTCTATTTTCAAGTTATGATGTTAAGGAGTCATATTATACTCAAATAGAATATCAGAAAAGACTTGTTGAGGAATTCAAGGAAAGAGGAGAGGAAATATGCAACAATAATCAAGATGATAATAGCAACGAAGCGGTTGACTGTGCTGATGAACAATGTGGGGGAAAGATTTGCGGAAAAGGCATAAACACTTTCCAAGATGGAAATGCAACGATTGAAACAGAAGTTAATTTTTATTGCATTGAAAATCAATGTAAGGCAAGAGAAGAAATGAGAGAAATTGTTAGAAATGTTTCAAATGTTTGTCCTATGATTTCAACTATAGAGTGTTTAGACGGAAGCAAGGCATTTTTCAGCAGATATGACAATGAAACAAATTGCCCGATAGAAACAAGTTGTCTGAAAGAAGAGACTGACTCTTGCAAGTTAAGTGAGGATTGCAAGCAACCCTCGTGTGGAAAAGCAGAATGCGTGGAAAGTAAATGTGTTGTAACTGAATTGACAGAATGTAGAGAATCGGAATGTACAGACGGAAATGAGCAAATTTGTGAATCAGATGGAAGAATTGTTAAAGTTTGTACTGACGGGTTTTGGGATAATCTAGGGGACTGCTCAGGAGAACAAAAAATTAGGGAAGAAATTGTTGTTGGAAATGAATGTACAAGTGCAGGAGATTGTGGTGAAGGAAATGTATGCAACAACGGTGTGTGTCAATTGCTTCCTCAAGTAATTATTGCAGAGCCGATAGAGGAAACAAATTCAGATGAGCAAGATGTTACGCCAGTTCAAAATGTTGAAGAACAAGTTATAGATGAGCAGGAACAAGTTGTTGAAGAACAAGTTATAGATGAGCAGGAACAAGTTGTTGAACAGGCACAGCAAACCGAGCAAACTTCATCACCTTCAGAACAAGAGAATTCTGAATCAGAATCCTCTTCTCAAACAGAGCAATCCCAGTCAGAATCGTCTCTAACAGGAAGTGTTATCTTTGAATTCGTGGCAGGAATGTTTTCAAAAATCACTGGAGCAGTAATCAGTGGATTTGAAATTGAAGGAACAGAAGTTGCACAGGAAAGCGAGTCTACTCAAGTTGATGCCTCTCAAGAAACAACTTCTTCTGACGATGGACAACAGATATCTCCAGAAGTTGAAACAGAAATAAATAATGGAGGGTCTGGAGAACAGCAAATGTCGTCGCAGGAACAGCAGGTAAATAATCCACAGCCAACAGAGAACTTCAGGGAAGAAAATAAGGATATGGAACAGGAAAACAGAAATAGGGAAGATGATAGAAAGGGGCAGGAAGACGAGAGAAGAGGACAGGAAGACGAGAGAAGAGCACAGGAGAACAAAGAAAGATGTACAAAAGACTGTGCTCGTCCATGCATTGAAAACTGCATCAGAACTGAGTGTGGAGAAGAAATGGAATGTAGTGTGGATGAAGCACAAAAAAAATGCGAAGGAACCTGTAAAGCAGAAGATAGTTGCATTGAAAAATGTGCGAAGGGAGAGGATTGGTGGCAAGATGTTAACAATAAGAATGATAATAAAGAAGAGAAAGGAGTTTTTCAAGTCGGTGGCAGTTGTAGAATCAGTCAGGGAAAAACAGAAGGCTTTATCTGGTTTGGTGGATGGGGCGAGCAATTTGAGCAGATTCAATTTTTAAAGAACAAGTATTATTCTGGCGGACAGGCAGACTGGTGTAAGTATGACTTTGAGAACTTGAAGAAGCAGAGGCAGGAGTTTGAAAAAGGGTTTAATCAGGAATTTGTTACATGGTTCTTTGAAAAATACTTAGCCAATTCGGCAGATAATTGGGAGCAGTCAGTTTCAGGAATTTTCGAGCTTTATTGGAAAGATGTAGATAATTCCAGAGAGACAGCATATAGAATGCAATGTCTTGGACTTACCGAATTGCCTTCAGTTAATCTGATTAATGTAAAGTATGAAAGTACCTATGGAAAATTGGAATTCTGGGAGGAAATTAAAACAGTAAAATTGGAAGGGATGGATAAGGAAGTGCAGGTTGTCTCTCCATATATGAAGGTATGGGTTTTTCCAACGAAAGAATTTATGATGTATGAAATGAAAAAATCTATGAAGAATCACGAATTCCCAGGTTCTTCCGAGGATAAAATGGAAAGAAATAATCAAGAAGGACCAACAGCCGAGGAAAGAGAAATGATTAAGCAAGATAGTGGGTTTATTGATAAGATAAGGGAAATTTCAGGAAAATACGACGGAAATCTGGATATGGCTGTTCAGTTAAAAGATTATTCTACTGATGAAGTTGTTTTTAACTTATATGCTCAAATTAATGAGAATGATATTCTGAAGCTTGAGCCAATGTTGCCCGAAGAAGTTCCATTCGAAGATGTTAAAGTTGAAATTGATTTTAGTATTATTTATGATATGATTTATAACACGGAAAAAGAAATGCAGGGAGAAAGGACTGAAAGCCCCCCATGGGACAAGCAAGTTCGTCCAACCCAGAAGATTAAGGAGATAACTAACGGAGTAAAAACATTTTTCAAAATAAGGAGCATAATCAGCTCTGCAAAAATAACCCCCTCCGAATCTGAAAAAGATATAAAGAGTTTAGTTAAGAGTTTTATGTACATGATGATGAAGGGTGATGGAAACAATGGAGACAAAGGTATGCCTTCAGAAGGAACTGAAGATGCAAATAAGATTGATGAAAAAGGCACCGAGCAGGGCGTCTGGGATTCTAAGGAAAAAATTACTGGAGAATCTATTTTAGGGATTTATTAATCGTAATACTGAGAATTATTATAATTGTATATTCCTTTCGCAGAATTCTCTGGACAGGGAACTCTGTACAAAACATGATATAACTAATAGAATTCCCTGTAATTGAGCAAAATAGTATGTCTTTCTCGGGATAGCCAACGACTATTTGTTCAATTATATAAGTCCTGGGCTATATATGAATTTTTTCAAAAGGAAATATTTTTAAATATCATTTTATCTTTGTTTTTGAGGGGATTGGACCTCAGACGAATTCTGAGAATTTGACATGATAGAAGTAACAGACGAACAAAGGAATGCAGTAGATAAATTAATTAGAGATATATTTTATCAGAAATTTTTAGCTGGTCCTGTGCCAGAAAATTTACCATTTAGTGCGATAATCGGTGCAAGAATGGATTTAGGTTGGGGTTTGAATTTAGAAAATGCTTGTCCATATGCGAGAGATTGTAATCATAAGGAACCTAATTTATGCTTACCTCATCCAAATTATAGAGGTTGCTCTTTCTATAAAATTCGTCTTGCTGGTGAGGTTGCAGCGGGCAGTTTAGACTTAGTTGCATTAGGTTTAGGTTAAGTAAGTTTATTCTTTAATAATAAAATAAATACTATTTTTTTATTGATTCTAGATTTTCAAGAATTGGAGTTTTTGATAAGGTAATGATATTTTGGGGAGATAGGTTGGTTTGTGACAAACTAAAGGAAGATGCTCCAATAACTATATACAAATTCTTCAATACAATAACTAATTATCTGGGCATATTTGCTTTTGTCTATTTTCCATAAATCTCCTTTATCTGCTTCTCTCATGCCCTCAAGATACTCTTTTCTTGTTTTCTTATGAATTATTATTGGAGGAACATTTGACTTTAATAACATAAAATTCATAAGCATTCTTCCAGTTCTTCCGTTTCCATCCATAAAAGGATGTACTTTCTCGAATTTATGATGAAATATAGTTGCTAATACTAAGGGATGCAGTTTCTTCTCATTTTCTTTAAACCATTTTAATAATAAATCCATATCAGTTTTGACATATTTTCCAGGTGTTGCTTCAAAATTGCTTTTTACAACTCTTACATCAGTTGTTCTATATCCTAATCTTGCATCAATGTTTTTAAGCAAATTATCATGTATTTCTATTATTAGCTCATGAGTTAATTCTGGTTTTAGTTTATCATCCAGTATTTCAAAGAAGACCTTTTCAGTATTTTGAAGGTCATATATTTCTCTTAAAGTTTTATCTTTTGGAGTTATTCCTTCATTCAAAAGGTTTCTTGCTTCTTCTAAATTAATAGTATTTCCTTCAATCGAAGCAGTATTATATGCAAATTCTATAACATAATTTTTCAAAGTTTCTCTTTTTGTAAGATTATCTAATTTATCAAATACTTTAAGATGGTGTAGTTTACAGGCTTCAATTTCTTCGGTTTTTTCTCCTAAAAATTCATCTTTCTTTAATTTCAATTCTTTAGCTTTTTCAAGAAAATGATTTGACTCTAGAAATGAGTTAATTACATTATATGATTTTCGGATTTGGTCTTTATGTTCTGATAATTTATCTAAACTTAATTTTACTTCATCTATTGAGCTTCCCAAGTAAGCAATATCTTTAGTTACCAGCTTTTTTCCCTTTTTGCTAGATGCTCTAAGATAGTAATAGCTCTTGTTTCCTATTGGTTTTTTGTATATGTATACCATGATTTACTTATTTTCTTGAAGTATTTAAATCTTACCCTTTATTATTCTAAATTGTAAAGTAAAGGGTAAGTCTGATTAGGGAGTTTAAATCAGATAAACTTGCTCCTACAATTGTTAGAATTTTTTTAGTTTTTATATAAATGTAGTGTCAAGAAAAGTTCCACTGAAATCAAAAAAACTGATATGCTCCTGCCGAGTAGCTCGCTAGCTTGGAATTCGCAGGAATGCAATTTTATTAAGATTCTAAGAGATCACCTATTTTTTACTTCTTGGCTCGTCTATTAGCTTTCTGCATTTACAGGGGGGATTTTCTTGGCTAAGAAAAACTTTATAATCTTCAGTATTATTAATAAAACATGGCAGAGGAAGATAAAAAGAAAGGAAAAGAGCTTTTAAAATTGCTCAATAAAGCCAGGGAGTATCATAATTATCTTTGTGATGAAAAAGAAGCGATTAAAATATGCAACAAAATCCTTAAAGAACATCCAGAAAATAGAGATGCTTTGCTAATCAAAGCAGGATCTCTAAGCGAAGTTAATAAAGAAAAAGAATCTTTTCAGCTAATAAATAAAATTATTGAGAAATGGCCAAATCATTGGGAAGCTTATTACTTAAGGGGCTTACTTTTATTTAATACTAATGAAAAAATGGCTCTTGAAAATTTTTATAAATCTATCAAATTAAAAAAGGATTTTAATAATCTTATTGTCACCGCACAGCTTTTATATTTTCTAGAAAATAGCAAATACAAGGATTATCTAAAACAAGCAAGAGAAATTGACAGGATTAGGTACAATAATTATATGAAAAACTTTTGGGAGTGGAAAATTTGCTAAATTAAAATGAACGATAAATCTAAAGAAAACATATTAAAAGATTTTACTAAAGAGCAGTTAATAATCGTGATAAATGAAGTAAATAATAAAAATCCTTTTTTTAAACAAGAAATAGAGAAGTTTATAGACAAAAATAAAACAAATTTTGAAGCTAAAAATAATTATTCAGAGTATAATGCTCTGCTGGGTGAAGCTGAGAGAATAATCTCGGATTTTGATGAGCTAGGCGGAGGCGATGAAGAAGACGAACATGTTGTTTATGATAATTTAGATAATATTGCGAGTCTTTTTCAACAAGGTAAATTGGATGAAAAAACAAAGAAAGAGTTTATTGAAACTTGTTTTGAATATTATGGCGGTAATTCTGGCTTTGATGATATATTAAGAGATAGTATCTTTGATGTATGCACAAGTAAAGAAGATTGGTTGTTTGTCATAGAAGGCTTAAAAAAAAGCGGAAGTGATTACGATGCAGAATGTATTATAAATATTTATAGAGATAAACTTAATGATGATAAGACCTATCTAAAGCTTAGAATGAATAAACTTCATTTTGGAATGGACTATGATAATCTTGTTGAATATTATAATAAAAAGGGGTATATTGAAAAAGCTATAACTACCGCTAACGAAGGCATAGAAAAAGGAGAAGGAAGAATAAGCGATTTAATTGATTTTCTTTTGGAATTTTATTCCAAAAAGAAAGATTATGAAAATATTCTGAAATATAAACTTTTATCATTTAAAAATGGCTCCTCTTTTGAAGAGTACCGAGAGATAATAAAATTTTGCAATAAAACGGATTCCGAAAGAGTTTTAAATGAGCTTAAAGAAATAATTAATTTAAGCAGAGATGAAGAACTTAAAGCGGAGATAAATTATTTTAATAAAGATTATCCATCTGTTTTAGAATACGTTAAAAATAGTTTTGGATATTCTTTTTATGAAGATAAATTTAGGGGATGGGCTCAAAAGCTAGAGCTCCACTTTCCTAAAGATGTTTCAAAAATTTATCTAGGCAGAGTTATGCGGATTCTCGAACATAAATTAGCTAAAGAATATTCTTCTGCAGGATATTATTTAAAACGAATTAAAATTATATTCTTAAATATAGAAAAAAATAAGAAAGAATGGGACATTTTGTTATATTCATTAAAACAAAAATCACTTAAATTACCTTCTTTTCAGAAAATGCTCCAAGAGGTTGAAAATGACTGAAACCTGCAAATTTTGCAAAAAAGAATTTAATTCTGGAATTTGGCTTGCTTCACAATTTGCAGATGAAAAAGTCTTACTATTTTGCTCTGAAAAGTGCAAAGAAGATTATTTAAAGAAAAAACTTAGAAGAATAAAAGCAGAGTATCCAAATTACTATGAAAAGATAAAAAAAGTTGCAGAAAGTGAAGTTTCTCTAGACAATAAAGATATTTATATGCCCTATATTGATGCAATTAAACAGGAAGTGAATGAAAAAACTAAGCCAATAAAAATAGGAGTTGGTACTAGTATAATTATAAATCTTATTGTAAAAGATATTGATATCTTTGAATTTAAGAAAAGAGAATTCTCTGACAATGCTCTTCTTTACTATGCGTTAAGGACTAAATACGAATTTAAAGGAGTTATGCTTAATAGATTTGACATAGACAAGAAAGAAAAAAATAAACTCTGGAGAAGGGTAAAAAAATCTCTTGGATTACTGCCTCTTAGGATAGGCGGAAGTAATATTTCAAGATACATCGATAAAGTTCGGGAAGCGAATAATAAATTGATTGGGCAAAAAGAGCCACAATTTCAATCAACTTATAAAATTGAAGACGAAGATGTTGAGATAATAGCCAGTTTCTTAAAATCTAACATAAAAATGGTTTATACTTCAGATAAAGCTTTTCATGAAACTTGTAAAATTCTTGGTTTGGATTCTAAGCTGATTACTATGAATGATTACGGGGAGATGAAAAGGAGAATATGATGATAGTAATGAAAACTTGGAGGAAGAAAGATGAAAGAATATGGAATTCCATCAATAGACTGCTTTAAGGAGTTATTTAATTCTTCAAAATCAGATAAGATTAAAGTTGTATATTTATTAAAAAGTCTTATCTTATTAGAAAAGTTTCGTAAATTCCCTACGGCAAAAGAAATTACACTGGAATTCCTTAATTCAAATACCGGACATGAAATCAAAGTTGAAATTGCAAATTATATCCTTAATGAAAGGTACATTTCCCCTATTCTACTCGAAGAATTTGGTGCAAAAGAGAAATTAAATTATTCTACTTTTATTAAGGATGTGTTAAACTCCTTAAATAATGAACTATCTGCCGAAGATTATTTTGGAACAGATTTTAATTTTGTAAGACGAGAAACTGTTTTTTGGCTGATAAGCAAAAGTGAAGATCCGAGGAATAAGATTCAATCTTTGTTTAAGGAGAAACTTGATTGGTTTGACTTTCCAACTCAAAATGGGATACTTGATTACTGCTTTCAAAAGAAAGAAGAACTTGAAATGGAATTTGTTATAGGTATTTTAGATAAGGCAATTAAAGTAAATATGAGAGAAGTAAGGATTACTGCATTAAAGTATGCATATCTAATAACAAAAAATAAGAAGTATCTATCATTAGCTGAAAAAGATCCTTCAACACATATAAGAAAGATGGCTAGCGAACTTAAAGAGGAGGAGCACAAAAACAGATTTTAATATGGGAAGATATACAGGTTACACGTGGGTTTATTCGCCAAAGGCACAAAAGATGGATGAAAAACTAAAAACTGAAATAAACTTCAAATCTGAAGAAGTCGTAAAAGTACTAAAGAAAGGATATCTCAAAAAAATCCCTGACAAACTTAAACATAATCAAATAATCGATATTTATACTAAATGGATTCAAAATAGGTTTTATTTTTGCTCAAAATATATCTGTCCAAAGGATGCTGCTTTTCCTTCATTTGAAACTAGATTTGCAAGATTGGAGTATACTGGAGTTCGGTTTGGTAATAAGAAGAACTTTCAATTATTTTTCATGAGGCATACTGGAGAGTGGATAAAGATATTAGAAGATAAAACCTTAAACGAATGTTTGAAAGGAATTACTGAAATGCCTTATTTCGTGCCTTAATTAAGAAAGAAAGTATATTCATGAAGAATTCAACTAACCCCAAGCCAAAAACAAAGATTGAGCATTTAATTAAATCTTCTGTAAGATTTGCTATATTTTGTAGATTTTTTCTTTTCTCAAATTGTTGGGCAAAGAAGATCATCCTAGCTTTTAATGAATTTAATCTAGGATACCCTCTTGATCCTTTAGGGCTTCCTACTGCAATATTAGCCCCATTTTCCATATCTTCAAGGTAATTTAAAATAATATTCGAGTTTTCTTTACTGATGTTTAAAATTCCGTCTTGTAGGCGTTCTTTCCATGCCGTGTACTTTTCTTTGTTTTTGTATGGGTCTATCTTCATATTCTCTATACGGTAAATCGCTTATTAAGCGGAGACCGCAGAAAGACAGACTGAGTTTCACTGAAATGGACAGAAATTCTTATGCTCCCACCGACGTCCTGATGTTCTTGACCAATTTTGGAGCTTTTTTTATACAGGTTTTATACAAGATAATCTTTGTTTAGTAGTTTAAATAGTTCAGCTGTAATTTGATGGTAGTTGCTTTAGATATTTTCTCTAGAATATTTTTGGATATAAAAGGAAGTTGTATAGCTTTTGTATTATTTAATCTTTATTTAGGTTTATCGCAATCCTCACAGGAAGATTTACATTCAAACTTTTTCCAGAAGTTCTCTCTAGGTAAACATCCACCATCAAAATTTTCTCTAATATGCCTGGTTTTTTGCCAGATATTCGCTAACGACTCTTTTTTTATATTTCCGAGAGCTTCAGTCTCACCAGGACAGTCAAATGCGTCACCTTTTATTTTTACATACAAACCCAATCCTCTTATTGAGCAAGGAACTCCTCCGGCATATGGAAATATTGACCTATGAACAAGCCCATATTCTTCCCTATCAATTTTTGCAAGTTCATTAAAAATAGTATAATTCTCATTCCGAGTTATTGCGTTTTGTAATGGTATCGCGCTTCTACCTGAAGGAAGGTAATTCACAAAAAGTACAAATATATTGTTTTCACGAGCATGTCTATGGATCATAGGAATTTCGGCAAGGTTTTCTTTACAAATAATTGTATCGAATGCAAGCCTTGTAGGATCATGGTTATTGAATCCGACTGCTTTTAAGATTTTCAATGCTTCATTCCTTTTTTCAAAATAGTCTACTCTAAGAGGTACTACTCTTTCTTTTCCTCCTCGTACAACGGAATTTTGATAATCTCTATTTTTAAGACTATTAACTTTTAATACAATTGTTGCTCCGGCATTATATAGCCTACTTGCAAAAGAGGGATCTGTAAGTTTGAGTGAACCTTCAGTATACACAATAGGAGTCATATCTAATTTATGGATATGCTCTACAATCTCCCAGAAATGTTCATCAATTGTTGGTTCGCCAGCACCTATGATATTTATTGACTTTGCTCCTAATATTTTTGATTGATCAATTAAATTTAGTCTTTCATCAAGTGTTAGTTCTCCTTCTAATTTTTTCTTTAGGCCTAGAGGGTTATTTGGATCTTCAGTAAAGCAAAAAAAACAGTTCCAAGGACATTTATTGCTCGCTAACTCATATGCAGGATTTAACATTCTATTGTCTCTTAAAGCCAAAGCTATATCTTCTGATCTAAAGTCCCATCCTTTCATAGTATACCCTTTGCCTGTTCTGATTAAATCAAATTCTTCAGGCACGCAAAAGGGGGTTTTTATTCTGTCCATTAGTATTAAGTATCATTTGCTAATAAATAAAACTAATTGCTGATAAATTTACTAAAATGATAACATTTATATATTATAATATCAGTACAGTAAATATGGATTCAATTATAGACTTAATAGATAAAAAGATCCTTACAGAATTGGATAGAAATTCAAGACGATCTAATAATCAAATTGCTAGAAAAGTTGGAATTTCAAGGGAACGCGCAGAATACAGGATTAAACAGATGGTAAACCGAGGGATTATAAGAAAATTTCCAACACTAATTAATCCTACAAAATTTGGATATTCTATGTACAAACTTTATTTTCAGTTTCAGAATATTCCTCTTGATATAGAAAAAGAAATTATAAATTGGTTAATTGCAAATCCATATGTGCAATGGGTGACTAGTTGTAAAGGTAGATGGGATATGAATATAATTATATTTGCTAAGGATGTAGAAGATTTTACATCTAAAATGCAAGAATTTTATACGTATTATTCAAAATATATTTATGCACAACAATTCAATATCACTCTAGCGGTAGGTAATATGGAAAAACACTGGATACTTGGGAAAAAGGATGTAATAAGCAAAATAATTTATACTGCAAATGAGCGAGATGATATAATTAGAGATAATATAGACGTTAAACTATTAAACTTGATTGCAGATAATTCTCGAATCCCCATTATCACTTTGGCTCAAAAACTTAGGATTTCGGCACAGACAGTTAAAAGCAAGATAAGAAAGTTAGAAAATGCACAGATAATTAAAGGATATACAGTGTCAATAGACTACGATATTCTTAAAAAACAGTTTTACAAAGTGATTTTTTATATTAATGTTTTAACTAACGATTTGAAGAATAAACTTATAGATTATTGCGCAAAGCGATATGATATGCCTTATTTTATATTTTCTGCAGGGGAATGGCCATTCGAAGTTGAGTACGTAGTTGATGACCTATCTGAATTTTATGAAGCTCTTGAAGATATAAAAAGACACTTTCCTGAAATACAAAGATATGAGAGTATTCTCTTATCAAAAGAGCATAAATTTATTTTCACGCCCTTAGAACAAATAAATATCAAATAATTAAATTGCTCGTATAAACCTTGTATATAGCTCAACGGAAATATGGTCAAGAATATACTATGCTCCCACCGGGATTCGCACCCGGGTTTTGGCCGCGAAAGGGCCACGTCCTAGACTACTAGACTATGAGAGCAAGTTTTGCTATACTATTGACGAGATAAAAATGACTTTTAAATGTTCTCTTTTTTATACCAACTAAGGAGTGAAACTTAGGTATGGAAAGGGTTTTAAAGACAAATACTCTTTAAGATTATGTCACAAGTTAATGATTTGATTTTTAAGGAGATTATGCGCCGAGGATATTCCTTAGATGGAAAAACAAGAGTTTGGAATATTGCAGATTCTAAGTTGTGGTATCTGACTCCTGAACAGGCACAAGCTTATTTAGATCTTGTTTCTACTGAGGCATATAAGAAAAAAGTGGGGCCGAAGGAACTCGGTTTAATTCAGGATAATGTATCTGATGTGCTTAAGCAGGTAGGAAGTACTGCTCTTAATTTGGTAGATTTAGGTTGTGGGAATGGAAAGAAAGCTGCTTTCTTTCTCGAGGAAATGCAAAAATTAAATATGAAGGTTAGATATTGTCCGATAGATATTAGTTCTCATATGGTAAAGAAGGCTATAGAAGAAGTATCTGCTTTGAAAGATACTGAAATTATAAAAGTTCATTGGAATATTTCAGATTTTGAAAATCTTCAGAACGTTGTTCCATTGTTAAGAAAAGATGAATTTAAGACAAACTTTTTTTTACTTTTAGGTAATACTTTAGGGAATTTTGAGATGCATGAATTACTTTATAGTATTCGAAATGCTATGCGTGATGGAGATATTTTGTTGGTGGGGAATGGATTAAATAATCACCGAATGGATGAAGATATTGTAAAATCTTGCAGAGAAAATCCTTTGAGAGATATATTCTTTTCTATGATTCTTAAGCAAATTGGTTTTAAGAAAGAACAGATTCAGTATAATGTAAGATTTTGTAATGATCGTCTTGAAACTTATTATACTATTTTGAAAGATGTTAAAATTTCTTTTCAAGAGAAGCATATTTATTTCAGTGCAGGTGATCAAATAATTCTAGGAATTGCATATCATTATAAGCACGATGAATATTTAGGTTATCTTAAATTATATTTTGGAGAGGTAGAATTATTTGTTTCTAAAGATAAATCTTACTCTTTAGCAATTTGTAAGAAGTAGATTAATTATTTATAAGCAATATAACTTTGTGATGGTATATTTTTTTATAGAGGATTTGGAAAAACCCTCAAATCCTCTAAGAAGTCCTTTGAAAACCTCATAAAATGTTTTGAAATAGGGGGTTATTCAAAGTCCTCTATAATAAATGATCCTGCTGTTGAAAGAACTGCAGTTCTTAGTACATCAGGCTCATAATTAAAACTAAAATGATCCTGCTGTTGAAAGAATTATAGTTTTCTTTTGAAACACAAATTTTCTTTTTCTAAAAGAAAAGAGTGAATGATCCTGCTGTTGAAAGAACTGCAGTTCTTAGTACATCCGTAAGGAACCAAGTTTCCTTAACGTTCAACCTCCTTTAATAACAAAATGATCCTGCTGTGATTTGAACACAGGACCCCGGCCTTCCTTAGCATTCCTGCATGGAAATAAGCTTCTAACGAAGCCTAATCTTATAAGAGCCGTGCTCTAACCAGCTGAGCTACAGGATCGTTAAAACAAGGATATGGTTGATATTTAAAATCTTCTATGAATATTTTTAACGTTCAGGGTATAAGTTATCGGTTTTATCTAAATGTTTAAAAAAGTGAATTATGTTTGTGCAAAGAGGCGAAAATGATAATTGGGGTTACTGGGTTAATTGGATCGGGAAAAGGAGCAGTTGCAGAGATTCTTGTAAAAAAAGGTTTTATTAAATTAGGGCATTCTGAAGTAATTGATGTTGAACTTATTGGGAGAGGGATGACTCCTGGAGTGAGAGATAATCAAATTAAAATCGGAAATGAGATGCGAGAAAAGTATGGGGCAGGATATTGGGCTAGAAAGCTCGTTGAAAGTATTGAAGAGGGACATAATTATGTTGTTGAGGGTTTTAGGAATATTGGCGAGATTAAAGAGTTTAGAAAACGAAAAGATTTTATTCTTTTAGGTGTTGCAGCAGGGAGAAATAGAAGAATTGAATGGATTACTAAAAGAGGAAGATTGAGGGATCCTGTTAATTTTGAAGAATTTTTAGAAGTGGAGATGAGAGATTTTTTACAGAAAGAATTTTATGGACAGCAAAATGCTCTATGTTTTTCAGCTTCAGATAGATTTGTGCAAAATGAAGGTAGTTTAGAGGAGTTGAAAAATCAAGTGGAACGATTTCTTGACGAAATTGTTAATCACAATAATATTTAAAACGTTTATTGTTATTGATTTTTTATGGGAGACTATAATCCTCTTCAAGATTTGGCTAATTATGGAATTAGAGGGATAGAGAGAACTCAGGCAATTTCTGAAGGAGTTATTCGAGGGAAGGGTAATCCTGAAAATCACAGAATTGAATTTCCTTATCAGTTTGTTGGACCATACAATTTGCCTTCGGAGATGACTATGTTGGCTCGAGCATGTAGTACTATTCCTTCAACTGATATTGTTGCAGTGTTTACTTTAAGAGTTAAATCTGCGCAGGCAGTAATATTTAAGAGAACATTGATTTCTGCAAATCCTTGGGGAAATAGTCGTCCCTGTATGTATGGTCATGCTGCGTTAAGAGAATAAATAAATTTATAATCCTTGTTTTATTCGAGTTTTCATGTTAGTTGGAATTGTAGGAAGATTACTAGGGTAAGTTATATAAACTTGAAAGATTTTATTTTAGAATGGAGGATTATAATCTTTGGGATTTAGAGGGAGTTCATGTTAAAGTAAAGGATTGCTTTTTGAAAAAGATAAATAATAAAATTTTCTCTAAATTTAAAGTAAAAAGAGATTTTTATAATCAATATTTTAAAGAATCAAATCTGCCTTTTTATGTTTTTAAAAATATGTTAAAATCTTTTTACTGTTCTAAATTTTATGTTCCTTTAGAATTTTTATTGAATGTGTGCGATTATTTAGATCTTTCAAAAGAAGAGCTTCAAAAAAATGTTATTTCTTATAAGTCTCAGGGGAGCGTGAATTTTATTGACAAGCCTATTTTTCCAATTATAATTAATCCTGTTTTTGATATGATTTATGCACATAATATTGGAGATGGAACAGTCAGTATTGCTAAAAATAGAGCTCCCTATTTTGCATACAGGCAATTTAATCGGTTTTATCGGGAAGCATATCTCAAAAAGATAGACTTTGTGTTTGGTAATGTTATCCATAAGCAGATAAATTTTAAGGATATAACAAGAGTTCGTTGCCCTTCAGTCTTGTCTTCTCTTTTTTTTAAGTATTATGAATTGGATGATAGGGGATTTCTTTCTGAAACTGCAAGGATATCTTCTAGAATATTTGAAAAAGGTTTTGAGAGTATGGTTGCAGTTCTATGCGCATTTATAATTGATGAGGGATATATTGATTCTACTCAGATTTCAATAGTTTTGAAAAATCATCTTTTAGTTGAGGATTTGAAGAAGATTTGTGATAGATTGGAATATGGTGCTAGTATTGTTCATAAACAAGGAGATTATAAGGATTATTCTGGAGTAAGTATTTTAAGAAATGGAATGAAAAGATTTTATGAGGATTATGTTAAAGTTAATAAGAAATATTCTTTGATTGATTTGGGTGTCAAAGGCGAGAGAATAAGAAACTCTTTTAATATAATAAATAGGCAGATTATTAGGGTTAAAGGAAATCAGGATTTAATTATTAGTTTATTAAAAAATGAGAGATTATCCGTTAATCAATTGGCAAATAGGATTAATATGACTAGACAAGGTGTTAGATATCATATACATAATCTTTTAAATGATGGCAAGATAAGAATAATTGATAAAGCCCAATTAAATTGGATTTATGGAGTTTAAATTATGCTTATAGGAGTCCTTGGTAAACCCAACGCAGGAAAGTCAACGTTGTTTAAGGCAGCAACGCTTATGGATGTTTTGATTGCTAATTATCCTTTTGCGACTATTAAAGCAAATCATGCTATTGCTTATGTTAAAATTCATGATTTGGCGAGAGATTTTGCGAAGATTAGTAATCCTAGAGAGGGTTATGTAAAAGGAGAATGGAGATTTGTTCCTTTTGAATTGATGGATGTTGCTGGATTGGTTGAAGGGGCAAGCCAAGGAAAAGGATTGGGAAATGAATTCTTGAATGATTTGAGTGCTGCAGATGCGTTTATTCATGTTGTAGATATGTCTGGAGATTTTGATTCTGAAGGAAAGCCAGCTAAGGATTTTTATCCTGGAGTGGACATTAGGATAATTGAAAGAGAATTAGATTTATGGTATTTGGGAATTTTGAAGAAAGCATGGCCTGCTTTTGCGAGAATGACTGAAATGCAGAAACAGAAATTTGAACAGGCGGTTGCTAAACAATTTTCTGGATTGAAAGTAAGTGAAGAGGATGTTAGGCACGTTGTTTTGAAAAGTGGATTGAATCCTGAGCACCCCACTAAGTGGAGTGATGAAGATTTGAGTAAGTTCGCACAGCTACTTAGAAAATATACTAAACCTATGATTATTGCTGCGAATAAAGTTGATACTCCTAATGGGCCTAGTAATTATGAACAGATTAGAAAAGAATTTGATTATACTATTGTTCCATGTTTTGCTGATGGAGAATTGAGTTTGAGACAGGCGGATAAGGCAGGAATGATTGATTATATTCCCGGAGAAAAGAGTTTTGAGATTAAGAAAGAATTGAATGAGAAACAAAAGGAAGCTTTGAATAAAATTAAGGAGACTATGGATAAGTATGGTAGCACTGGAATACAGGAAGTTTTGAATAAGACGGTGTTTGATGTTTTGAAATACGTGGCTATTTATCCTGCGGGATCTAAATTGGCTGATTCGAAGGGAAATGTTTTGCCTGATTGTTATTTGATGCCTCCAGGAAGTACTGCATTGGATTTTGCATTTAGGTTACATTCGGATATTGGAAGGGATTTTGTTAAAGCGATAGATGTAAAGACAAAGAAAGCGGTTGGAAAGGATCATGTTCTCAAGTCGGGGGAAGGGTTTGAGATCCTAACAAAATGAGTTTTGTTAGTCCCATCAAACTCTGGAAGAGATTTGAGGTAATGGTTAAGTGAGTTAACCTAGCATTACACAAGAACCATCGTCACAGGGATGCATAATACATTGATTATTTCTACAGGTGCATCCTGCAGAGTCATATATTATTAATTCAGGTAGTCCATTTTCTTTATTTGTGCATTCTCTTCCATCGTTATCTAAATAAGCACAATCTTCATTTGAGTTACAGGTTTTAGTGTTGTTAAGAATTAGCTCGATATTTTTTACTTTTAATTTTGGAAGTTCGAGACATTGTAGGGTTTCATCGGTGCAATCATTTTCTATTGGTTCGCCTTGTACTTTTATTTCATTACCTACTACTTCTTTTAGTTGTTCTTCTTTTCCAATTAACTGAGTGTTATCTAGGAGATATATTGTTCGTGTTTTAGATTCAAGAGTTAATGTTCCTTGGAGGGTTTTTGTTTCGGTTGATTCGGAATTGATAAAGTATAGAAATGAGAAAATGACTATTAAAGATAGGACAATACTAATCACTAACTTTTTCATATTGAGATTAAGTTTGTGAGATTTATTAATATATCGAAAGATATACAAATATGCGACTTTAGGTATAGAGATGATTATCCAAGTAAAAAAGATTTATAAATACTTAATTTTCTAGATTTTTATGAATGAAGAATTATTAAGAAGAAGAATAGATGCAATTGTTTTAGGTTATCAAGAAATTGAAAAAAGCGGTTTTGTAGAAATTAATGGAAGAACGCCTGCTGAGAGATTTGATAAAACCCTTCTTACTGAACAGTTTTTTGGCTTGGTAGATCGTTTTGATGATCTGCTCCACAATGGAATTAGCTTTACTAGCGCAGTTAATGTAGTTAGGGAAAATTTGGAGAAAAGACAATATTCTGAGGTAAGAGGAATTGGTAGGTTATTAGTTAGCTATGGAAGGCAAACAAAATTGTCCGATGGCTCTGCGAATTAATAGGTTATATTAATAAATCTATTTTAGCTTTACAAATTATGATAATTCACGTTAAAGTAAAATTATACTCGCGAGAGGCTAAATTGGAAAAAGTTGAAGATGGAGAATATCTTGCTTATTTGACAAAGATACCAGATAAGGGAAAGGCGAATGATGAGCTTGTTGGTCTTTTGGCAAGGGAGGTTGGTGTTTCTAGAGGAAGTGTTAATATAAAGACACTTACTGCGAGGAAGAAGATTGTTGAAATTGACGTCTGATATACATAGTACATTCTTTATGTCCATCTGATGAGAAAGTTCCCATACCTCTGAATCCTCTTTTTTCATGAAATTGTATTGATTCCTGATTTGGTGGATTAATTGCAACTTCGCACACAATTGGAAGCCCAGAGTTTCGAGCGAATAAGTCTTGGTATAACTTTGATGCAATTCCTTGATTCCTTTTAGTAGGTTCAACGACTACTCTATCAATATATGCAAAATTAGGTAATCTTTCTTTAAACCAATGAAAGTTTAGACTTTCATATTCTACTTCTGGACCCATGGCCATTAAAAAAGCACAAACTTTTTCATCATCAATAGCTACATTAAATTGAGGGATTGATTGATAGGTTTCAAAGAAGGATTTTTCTTCTAATCCTACCCATTTTGCTTCTGCATTGTTTAGTGCAAGGACTGCATCTAAATCTTCAGGTCTATAATGTCTTATGTTCATAGGAATTTGGATAATAATCGGTTTAAAAAATTTTGTATTCTATTTTATTATATCTCAAGTGGGCCGGTAGATATTGGCTTTGAAACTGTTATTCGTTTATCTAATCTTTGTATTTCTTCTTCAGAGAAAATTTTTTCTATAGGAGATCTTTCTTCAAGGGAGGCGTCTAGTTTTTTTTCAAGTAATCTTTTTCCTTCAGATTTGTTTGTTCCTACATATAACACACCTATTCTTTGACTTTCAGAGTATACTGAAATATTAACAAAACATTTTTCTTGTAATACCATGCTTCTGCCAAATGTGGAGTTATTTGCTTTTATTGAATGATATCTTTCAGGAAGAGCGAATATTTTTTCAAATAAGCCCTGCCAGTTTTCTGTTGCTGATTTATATGTTGCTTCTGCTATTTCCATTTTATTTATCTCAGAAATCGTCTGAGGTGCGAATCACCCTCATTTTGTTTAGAGGGGAGCTATTTTTAAATTTTCCTAAAAGTATAATTAATTTTATATATCTCTTCTGGAATCCAAAGAGATGGACAGAGGACAAGGTTTTAATGGAGTAAATTATGGAGTTAACCAAGATGAAATACTGTTTTGGCCTTCTTCGGATGATGTAAATCTTGATTGTTTAGAGAGATTACTTGCTAAAGCACATGAAGAAAAATTGAGTTCTAAAGATAGGTTGAAGTTTTATAGGCATAAGAGAGTAAGCAGTTCTGATGAGGGGTTTCCAGAATATGAAAATGTATTGGAACAAGCTTCAGTTTCTAGATTGAGGGGAGTGTATAGAGAAGTGACTGGACATGAGTTTGATATTAAGGATATGGGTGGGCATCATAGCGATTTTGTTGCTTGCATACTTGTTAACCCTCGTACTGGAGAGATGCTCGTTGGGGATATAGGAAGTTGAATTTGCATATAAATGTTTAAAAACTTCTAAGTTATATAATTTTATGGGAAAAGTGATTAAGGTGAAGGCGAGGTTTAATGCTTCTAGAGGAAAGTTTGAAAAATTTGGCGATGGAATGTATTTAGCATATCTTGATTTTCCTGAAGATAATGATTCTACGAATGTTATTGCTTCTTTAATTGCTAGACAGATTGGAGTTCCTGGAGGAAGTGTTGAATTTGCTGGAAAGGATATGCATGGGAATTTAATTTTTGAAGTAATGTAAATATTTATTAATACGAACTTTTGGTTGTTTTTATGGTTAAGAAGAAGCTAGTAGCATATGCAGTAAATATTAGAGTTCCGGAAGAGAGACTTGAGTTTTATCTTAATAGAATGGATGAATTAGGACTTTCAGAGGGAGGTTGTTTGATTGATAGGGGAAAGCATCCTGCTGATCCAGATAAGATATTTAGTTATTTGTTGTTTAGAGATAGAAAAGAACTTGTTTTGAATTTTTGTGTTCGTGAGGGTTTCGGAAGTTGGTGCAAGCCAATATAAGTTAGTTAAGTTTGTTACTGAAAGATTTAAACGCAGGATTATAAACTCGGAAAAGATTATCTATATATGGGGATGAAAGAGTTTGATTATTATATTTTTGTAGATTATTCAGAAAATTTAATTGGATATTCTATAATTGAAAAATGTAAATTAAAGGAATTATTGCCTAGAATTTCAAGATTTAAACATTTTAGAGTTGCAAGAAATAAAAAGTTATATCTCAAAAATGTGAAGAAAACAATAGAACGAGAGAATATTTGTTCTTCATTTCTTAAATTAAAAATTCAAAGTATGAGTAATAATATGGAAATTTATTTAGATACAGAGAATTCTGATAATTGTGTCATTTTTTCACAGAATTCTCTGGACAGGGAACTCTATACGCAATCTGATAAAACCCCTAGAGTTCCCTGTATTTTAGAATTTCTAAAGAAATATGCTAATTGTATAATTTTTATCTCAGTAGATAATAAGCAATATCCTAGTTTTAGAAAGATGATACATATTGTTGATGGAAATCATGTAGTTATAAAACAAGAGAGTGAGCTTAGAGAAGGTACTCCTGAATATCAAGTTAGTTTGGTTTTGGATAATTTATTGAATATTGAGAGGATAAAAAAGTATGAAAACTAAAGAATTTGTATACAGGGTAAGAGCGTCCGTCAATCCTACTCACCGTACCAACGCAAAGCGTATACGGGTTTCGTCAGGTCGCGTTCCCCTATATGATTTAATCAGTACTGATAAGTATATAAATTTATCTTTGGAGGTAAATCTATGAAATACATTTATGCGGAAGATTTACAGGCAAGAATGGAGGAGATTGTTACTAAGTTGGGCATGGAACATGTTGATTTGAAAAGGGTGAAGTGTTTTAGAAGTCATGGAAGTAGTACCAAGAGAACTATTGCACGATGTCATACGATTGGAAAATTAATGCAAAAGACAATTGGATGTGAAGCACATTATGCAATAGAGTTTTTGGAGAGATTTGAGAGAATGTCTGCCGGGGATCAAGATAAAGTTATTATACATGAGTTATTACATATTCCTAAGACATTTGGTGGAGGATTTAGGCAACATGATTATGTTTGTGAGGAAGTTGTTGAGAAATTGCACAAGCAATTGAGCGGAGATAAAGTTAACCTACAGGAAAAGAGATTTTTACCGAGTTTTTTTAGATAATAAAGTTATAACTTTTTTGATATATTTTATCTGTATTTTTAATAGGTAGCAATATTATTATTTTGTGTCTGATTTTGATAATTTTATTGTGCTGAAGATGTTTATACTTAATTAAGGAGTATATTGTTGTAGGATAACTGAAATGATTTATTTAATATGATTAATTGGACTAAAATGTAGTGTAGGATAACTATTATAAACCCTAAATTCCTGTTATTTTTAGGTGTTTTTAAAAGTGGTGCATGAGAAATTTATACGAAGAGGAGATAAGGTTTTTGGGCCTTATTTGTACGAGAATAAAAGAGTAGACGGAAAAGTTGTAACTAGTTATATCGGGCAAAAACCTAATGAAAATAAAAATAGGAAATTGGCAAAAAATATTTTTGTTTTGTTAGGGGTTGTTATCTCAGTTGTTCTGTTAGTTGTTTTTTTCAAAGGATTTACTGGAAATGCTGTTTTGGATTTGAAAAGCGATTATGTAGAGGGTTCGAGTATTGCTGGGACTTTGAATTTAGTGATTAAGGAAGGGGAGTTAATACCTAAGGATTCTCAAGTTTTAGTTTTTTTAGGAGATTATAGGCAAGAGTTTAGTATTAATGAATTGTTGAGTGATAATTTAGCAACTGGTGTATTTTATCTTGAAGGTAAGAATGTGGCGGGGGAAGGAGAGGGTTATGGTTTGATTGGAAAAAAGAAAGTTTATCCTGAAATTGATTTTGAATTGAGAGTTTTTGATTCTGGTAATGCGATAGATGAATCTAATGTTTCTGAAAGTGTTTCTGAGGAAAGTAATGTTAGTAATGAAATTCCTGAGGAAGTTCAGGTTGCTGAATCTGTTGTTGAATCTTCTTCTGAGGAGGGAGTAATTACTGGGCAGGTAATTGAAGAGAATGAACAAATTATTTCTGGGAAGGTTGCCCAGGGAGAGAATTTTGAATATTTGCTTGAATCTGGGCAAGATTATGAAATTGTTTCTGGAAGTTTGAAGTTTAATGATACTAAGTTGGATGATGAAGAGATTCAGGTTGTTAGGGAAGGAGATAAGTTAATTATTTCTACTGATTATTTCTATGAAGAAGAGGGTTTTGGAAGCAGTTATATTAGAAGTGGCATGAAAGAGTTCAGTATTGATTTAGGGAAATTAAATATTCCTGCTAAAGAAGGAGAGTTGAATGTGATTTTGAGTTATAATAATGAAGAAATTGTTTCTGCAAGTAGTAATATAAATTTGGCAAATGAGACAAAAGTTATTGTTGTTGAAGAAGTAAATATTTCTTTGCTCAAGGAAATACCTAATTTGAGGATTGCTCTTGGAGGAGAAGCTTCATTAAATATCACTGATTATTTTATTGGAGCAACTTCCATTGTTTTGGAAGGACAGAATATTTCTTCTAATCTGAATGGAGAGATTTTGACTATTATTCCTGATGTAGGTTTTAAGGGAGCAATAAGGGCAAGGATTATTGCATTTAATGATGAGCGTAATGTCAGTAGCAATTCATTTAATATTTTAGTTTCTTCGGGAGCGGTTAATATTCAAACGTCTAGGGAAAAGATAAGGGTTGGACAGCCAGTTAAATGGAGTAAGAATATTAGTTTGGATAGTCCTGAAAATTTTACAGTTAGTTTGCCCGGGATTGCTGAAGGCGTAGTTGTAAAGAAGGTTGATTCAGTTGAAGAGCAAGTTTTGGGTGATGTGTCTTTAACTGGAAATGTAGTTATGCAAATGGATTTGGGTGTTGAAAGTGAGGGATTATTTACTCGATTTTGGAATTTTATTTTATCATCCATGACTGGAAATGTTATAGAAAATCAAATTGCAGAGGAAAGTAATTCTGTGGAGGTTGTTGTTTCAGCAGAATCTAATAATTATATAATTGAATATGAGACTCCTGCTCCAGAATTAGTTGAAAGAGAGTCTGATAATGGAAAAAGTATAACTATCGCTGGGCCTGATGAAGTTACTTATACTGATGTTATAGCTTCTAGTAATTTGAGCAATAGAATTCCTATTTCTGAGAGTAATAGGATAAAGTTGTATTGGAAGGATGCAAGTTTTGGAATTACTGGATTGAAAGAAGTTAGTGAAGTTGGTGAAACTGAATTGGTTAGCAATGATAAAATAGTTGAGAGTATGTCTTCAAATATCGATTTGGAAATTCCATTTGATTATTATGATTTAGATTATGATGGAAATATTGATTATATTGAATGGGTTGTTCCTCATTTAAGTGAACAGAATTTTGAATTAATTTATATTGTTAAGGCAGATATTCTTGATGAAAATAGAAATTTTGTTGAAGATATTTATAATCAGGCTTCTGCATTAGATGAGAATTTTTCTAGAGTGATTAATTCTGGAGAATTTGTAAGGGTTTATTTCGAAAAGAATTTGACTTCTAGGAATGATATCACTTTGTATGCTCGAGGAAATGGCGGGCAATTGAATGTTTATACTAAGAATGGAAATGAAAGTATTGCTAGATTTGATAATATTGGAGAATTTGGGAAGTATAGAGTTATTTTGAGTGGCTTGCAAGGAGAGGAAGATGTTTTTGATTTGGAAGTAATGTCAGGAAGCTTAGAGATTGATTATATTATTGACCCTGTTGAGTCTAATGCTCCTAATATTTCTATTGGAAGTGGAACTACTTCTGGAAATATACTTATTGGACAGAATTTTAGTATTAATTTGTCTACTGCTGATCAAAGTGATTATTATACTTTTGTCAATTTCAATAATTCTTTAGTTGGATGGTGGACATTTGATAATTATAGTACTGGAACGATTTATGATGAGTCAGGGTATGGGAATAATATGGTTTATGATCCTACTTTTTCTGGAGGAATTGGATGGAATCTTACAAATGTTAGCGGACCATTTAATACTTGTAATCTTTACAACACTTATCTTTCCAATATAGAATTTCCTAGTTTGATAAACATAAGCTATGCAGATAGCTTAAATATGACTAATTTTTCTATTTCATTTTGGCATTTTTATGAGCCAACAGGTAATGAAAGAGTTTCGTTAATAGGTAAAAATTATAGTAACCCTGATTGGGAAATATATCGAGATAACTTAGGGTATTTCTATTTAAATGCAAGTTCTGGATTGTCCTCTTTAGGTAATTGTTCTTTTCAAACTAATTGTCACATTGTTGTGACAGTTCAAAATGATTCTGCTAAGATATACTTAAATGGTAATTTAGATAATTCTGGAAGTATAGGAATTGTAAATAATACTGCTTCTGATTTGTATATCGATTTAAATCAGGGATGGGGGACTGGAAATATGGATGAATTATTAATATTTAATAGAGTTCTTGGTGCTGATGAAGTTTCTGCATTGTATAATACTACTTCAGTTAATCAGTATGTTCATAATTTTACCAATTTATCTACAGGGAGTTATTCCTATAAGGGATATGCACGAGATACAAATGGAAACAATAATTATACTTCTGAATTGAGCTTTTTGAGTTCTGCATTTGATTTTAGTTTGATTTCTCCACTTAGTAAGTTGTATAATTCCTCATCAATTTGGACAAATATAAGTTCAACTTTATCTGCAGAATATTGTTTATATTCAAACGATAGTTTTGTTACTAATCATAGTATGAGTTCAGTTAATAGTACTTATTTTGCTTCATTAGTTACATTTAATGAAGGATATAATACACTTGATGTTTGGTGCAATAATTCTGACGGAAGTTCTATAAATAGACGTATTGATTTTGATGTTTCTTTAAGCAACGCTGATCCTGCAGTTTATTTTATTTCTCCTAGTCCAAGTTCAGGAGCGATATTTGCTAGAGATTCAGGGAATATTACTGTGAATTCAAGTGTATTTTCTAATAATAGAACCTATGCTTTTTTTAATGAAGATTTACTTGCTTGGTATCAATTTGAAAATGATAGTATCGGGAATGGAATTTATGATTCAGTTAGTGGGGAATATAAAATGAATTCTACAGTTGGTAGTGGAGGATATGGAAGTAATGGAGGGTATAGTTTGTTTAACTTTAATCACAATCTCAATGGGAGTTATAGCAACTTAACTTATCAAACATGTACTACTTCTTATCCTAATGGAAGTTGTATTATTGCTGGAGCGAATATTACTTTAAATAGATATCCCGTTATAAGTCCAAAAGACTATAATTATATAACTGATTTTGCTACAAGTTCATTCACGGTTTCTGGCTGGATTAGGACGGGTAATTATACTAAGCAAACTTTATTTTTCTTAAAAAGAGGGGATGGCGGACAGGTAATTTCTTGTAGATTAATCGCTTCGGGAGCAGGAGGAGTTGAGATATTATCGTCTTTAGATGCATATTCTCCAGTAGGTTATACTGGAAGTACTAATTTATCGGATAATAATTGGCACCAAATAACTTGTGTTAGAGATATTTCTCATGAACAAATTAGAGTTTATGCTGATGGAGTTTTGTTAGGAAGTTCAGGAATTCCAGATACAAGCAGTTTGTCTTATGTATTCAATTACAATACTAATGTTTCTCTATTATTTATTGGAAGTTCTGTAACTGATGCTACAGTTTATGGTTCTGGAACGCCGCAGTATAGTCAGGAATATCCTGTTGCAGGTTATGTGGATGAAGTTATGTTTTTCAAGAGGGCGTTGGGAGATTCTGAAATTAGAGGTTTGTACAATGCATCAAATGCACGAATATCTGCAAATAAAGTTGTTAGTGGAAATAAAACTTGGACTTTGTCTACAATTGTAAATGGAAGTAGTGTTTTGTATAGAGAAGATAATAATTTAAGTTTTAGAGTTGAAAATGGAATTGTTCCTGCTATTAGTTCTCCTATCGCACAGAGTTATAGTAGTTTACCTATTAGTTTAAGTATTAGCACAGACATTTCTGCAGGAAGTATTACTTTTAGTGTTGATTCTGGAGTGACTAATTATACTACTAATACTTCTAATAATTTGACTTTTACTTCTTCACTTAATTCTACTGTTCTTTCTCGTGATGGAAATTATAAATTGAATGTTTATGCTTTTGATAGTTTGGGAAGTCTTGCAAATGATAATGTTTCTAGAATATTTAGATTTGGGCAATATTCTCCTAGTGTTACATTTGTTTCTCCTTCTCCTTCTTCAGGAGCAAGCACTTCAAGCGAAGTTGTTCTTAATGCTACAATTAGTGATAGTAATAGTAATCAGACTTATGCTCTGTATACTACTGGAATAACTGGATGGTGGAGATTTGATAATGAAGAATCTAAATCTGAAAATGCGAGTTTTGTTTATGATTGGAGCGATAAGGGAGATGATTTGACTTTTTATGGAACTCCTGTAATTAATTTAACTGGAGGAAAGTATGGTGGCTCATATTATTTGGATGGAGTAAATGATTATGCTTCAATTGCTAATACTGGAAATAGATTTGATGTGGGTTCATTTGTATTGGGGGCGTGGATTAAGAGTAATGATTCTTCTGTAGGAAGAAAGAAAATAATTAGCTTAGGTAATTCTACTACTGGATATTATCTTGCTGTGAATGGAAGTGATTTTGAATGTGGAAGTACGTTAGATAATTTAAGTAATGTTTCCGGATATGTTGGAATAAATATTACCAATAATGAATGGAATCAAATTGTTTGTGTGCGAGATAGAACAAATGGGAGATTTTATTGGTATCTTAATGGAAATATGGTCAGAAATGTTTCTATTACAAATAGTGATTTATATGATATTACTGCGAATTCTTATTTTGGAAGTAATGGGAGTGCTGAATTTTATACTGGATGGGTGGATGAGGCGATTGCGTTTAATAGAGTCTTGGAATCTAGCGAGATTAGTGGGTATTATAATTCTTCAGGAATAGGAGTTTCTAGAACTGTGTCTTCATTATCTGGAGCTCAACAACAGTATATTAAAACAGTAGATTCAGATGGAAATTTCTATTCTACGTATTTATCATTTAATGCTCCTTCTACTGAAAGTGGGAGTGATGGTTCGTCTTCGGGAGGAGGGGGCGGGGCTACAGTAGTTCAAGATTTAAATTCTCCTTGTTATGATAGTGATGGAGGAAAGAATTATTATGCTGCTGGAAATGTACGATTAAATAATGCCGGGGCTATATCTAGTTATTCAGATAGATGTACGAGCAGAGATTTGTTAACTGAGTATTATTGTGAAGGAACTTCCATGGGGAGTGTTAATTATGATTGTAAGGGAACTTGTATTGGTTCTTCTTGTACTCGTCCTATCTCTCCTGAGAAGTTCTTTTTCTCTGGAACGAAGACGCAAATAGAAACTTTAATTGAAAAACAATCGGTTGGTGGAGGAGGATATAGCGCCGATGCAATTGAAAGATTATTATGCGGTGAATTGATAAGACAGAGTCCTTTGACTGCTAGTGCAGATAGTGTTTATTCGGGATATCCTGCTTCAAATGCTATTGATGGAAATATTGAAACTAGATGGCATGGAGAATTTACTTCTGAATTTTCTAAGTCGATTATATTTGATTATGAAAAGAAAATGTGTTTGAAATCAGTTGATTTGTACTTCCATTCATGGGATTTGCCAATAAAAGCAAATCTTTATGTTTCTAATGATGGAACTAATTGGGAAAAAGTTTTGAATGAAGTTAATTTCTTTTTACCAAGGGCAATAGGGGTTAGATTACCTAAGACAGTTATTGCAAGATATGTTAAAATAGAGGAATTGAATAGTTCAAGAGCACATGGAGAATTAAGTGAAATTAAATTCTTATCTGGGCATTATAATGAAACTAAGGGTGCGACTTTGTCATTAAGATGAAAATTGAGTTGAAGATTGGGAGGGAAAAGAAAAAAATTGAAGTGCATAAAGTTAGTTTTCTTGGAAAGATTTCTGGATTGATGTTTAGAACTCATAAGACTAGAAATTTATTATTTTCTTTTAATAGCGACGGGAAAAGAGCGTTGCATTCTTGGTTTGTATTTTTTCCTTTTTTGGTTCTTTGGACTGATAAAAATTATAATGTTCAGGAATTTAGAATGGTTAAGCCATTTTCGACGATAGTTTTACCTAAAAAATCATTTAGAAATGTTATTGAGTTGCCCTTAAATAATAAGAATGAGATGTTAATTAGGTTTATTCGAGGGAAAATTTGAGGGAAGATTGCGGCTACATCCCAAATAAGAAATTCTAGTCAATAAACAAGTTTAAATATA
>ERZ1292629.918-Hain-H43-01um-R1-918-length-31416-cov-5_pt1 | contig 31416 bp, 33 predicted proteins | sample MGYA00564399_ERZ1292629 | MGnify/ENA primary metagenome ERZ1292629 (study PRJEB36523, sample SAMEA6512636) | groundwater metagenome | collected 2019-01-08 | study: AquaDiva: Metagenomics assemblies of 32 groundwater samples
ACGAAATCGTTTCTTCCCCCTCGTTAAATCTTAAAAAGGTTACGGCTCTAAAAATTTTCGGATTGAACCTGACACTCCACGCGCGCGAAGCGCGCGGCGTTGCGGAAACACAATGGGCTTCCATTGCGGAAGCCCATTGTGAAATAGAAAAAATTCCTCTTAATCTCCTTATGGTGCCCTCGAGAGGAATCGAACCTCCATTACAAGCTCCGGAAGCTTGCGTCCTATCCGTTGAACGACGAGGGCAACTCTTAATTATCTAGCGATCCGCCGCCATCGACAGTGTAGGTGGCGCCAGTGACATAGTTTGCTTCATCCGATGCCAGGAATACCGCCACGTTGGCGACATCATCAGGAGTGCCAATGCGACCCATGGGATTGTGTTCAGCGTAGTAATCAGCCATTTCCTTTCGGTCTCTGAAATAGCCCTGGAGCAATGGAGTATCGATGGGTCCAGGGCAAATCGCATTAATTCTCACACCATCACGTGCGTACGCGAGCGCGTTTGCTTTGGTGAGCATAACAACGGCGGCTTTTGACGCCGAGTAGACGGGCACTTCGGGGTCGGGGATGAGAGCAAGCTTGGAAGCGATATTGATGATAGTGCCCCTCGTTTTTAAAAGGTGTGGCAAGGCATACTTTGTCATAAGAAAAACACCTTTGACGTTAGTATCCATGATGAGTTCGTAATCCGGCGTTGTCGTTTCCGCCATAGTTTCCGCTTTCGAAACACCTGCGTTATTGACGACAATATCAATCCGGCCAAGTTGGGTGACCGTTTGCTGGATGAGATTCTGAACATCGTGCTCATTCCTGACATCGGTTTTTATATAAAGAGTATTTGGTACATCGGTTGTGTCAGCACCGCGAGACGCGACAACAACGCGAGCTCCCTCCTGTGCGAAACGGCGGGCGATTGCCAGACCGATGCCCGATGTTGCACCGGTCACAATCGCAATTTTATTGGATAATTTCATAAGTGCCCGAGGTCGGAATCGAACCGACATGCCTTGCGGCACACGATTTTAAGTCGTGCGTGTATACCTGTTCCACCACTCGGGCGTATCTTTCAGCAAATCAGAGGCGGCAGTGGGAATTGCACCCACGTATGACTGTTTTGCAGACAGTTGCGTTGCTACTTCGCCATGCCGCCGTGCTTTTCTACAGAGTTGCTTGCACTTTTTCTTCTTCGTATATCTCCAGTATATCACCCTCTTTGACTTCGGCGTTGCTGGCGCTGATATCAATGCGCAAACCGGCCTCAAGGCCTTCGCGCACTTCGGTGACGTCCTCTTTATTTTGCTGGAGTTGAGTAATTTTGCCTAATTTTATAAGGGTATTTCCCTGTACGAGATCCACCAACGCTCCTCGAGCGACCTTGCCCGACGTGACTCGTCCACCGAGGATCTGGTACTTGCCTTCTTTTTTGAATAGCGCGAGCACGCGCAGTTTGGCTATGACTGTGCGATTAATCTGCGGATCAAGCAATTCCGTTAGCTCGCGGCGGACGCCCTCCACTAACTCGTAAATGGTATCAGAAGCGAACACCTTGATATGTTCGCGCTCGGCGAGCTTTTTGGCCGAGCTCTCCACGCCTACACGGAAACCGAAGATACAGGCATGTGAACTGATAGCGGTTTTTACATCTCCTTCGGTGATATTACCAACGCCGTAGTCCAACACGTGATAGGTGACCTTATCGCTGACGGTGCTTTTTAGCACCGAATCGATGGCTTCCATCGAGCTTGCCACGTCGGATTTGAATACAATATCGAGGGTTCGTTTATCTGTTTCCGTCATTGCCAGCGGCTGGGTCATAAACAATAAAAGCGGTTTGATGTTGATATTTGCAATAGCCATCGCTTGCGCCGTCTCTTTTGATGCCGCAACGGCAAATGGCCTGCCGACATCAACTGGATTCGACCATCCCACGACAAGCGCCGGCTGGGAAGGGAATGCGCGCTCGATGTTTTTTCCAAGGAAGTCCTCCATTGATTTTATCTTCCCAATAGTTTTCCCCACGACGACCCATTGGCCGATTTCTAGAACGCCTTTTTGCACGATGAGTGTCGCCGCATATCCACGCCGTTTATCCAGATAGGATTCAATAACAATGCCCTGTGCAGGGGAGACGGTATCCTGTGTAAGTTCCTCCAATTCCGCGACTAAAAGGATCATTTCAAGCAGTGCGTCAATATTGCGTCCATCCCGCGCTGATATCTCCACCACCGGCACTTTTCCGCCCCAATCCTCGACAACGACATCTTCAGCGGACAAATCTTGACGGACTTTTTGTGGATTCGCGCCTTCGCGGTCGATTTTATTAATAGCAACAACAAAGGGCAATTCTTCCTGCTTAATAATGCGGATGGCCTCCTGCGTCTGGGGTTTTAAACTCTCATCGGCGGCAATCACAAGGATTGCAATGTCCGCGACATGTGCTCCGCGCGAACGGATGGCGGAGAATGCTTCGTGTCCAGGCGTATCAAGGAAAGTGATCTTTTTGCCCTTGATCTCCGCTTGATAAGCGCCGATGTGCTGGGTGATGCTGCCAGTTTCTTTTGCGGCAATGCTGGTCTTGCGAATGGTGTCCAGGAGCGTTGTTTTGCCGTGATCGACATGCCCCAGCACGACCACGACGGGTGGGCGTACATTCTTTGCATGATTTTGGGCAGTATTTGGGGCCATGAGCGTGTAGAACTCTACCACGAAGAAGACCGTCTGGCAATGAGATTTTATCTTAGAACTTGTCCACTTCAGCATTGCTCCTTGTCTGAAAATCTGTTAAGAAACAATTGAGGAGGTGAGTTCTTTGAGACAAGCAAGACTTGGGCGCGTGGTCTCGGACGATGCCCAACGAGTCCTAACAAAAGCTGCAGTTGTACTTGAGGTCAGCCCGCGAGGGAAAGTTGTTCGTAGAGTGAGCAACGCCAAACCGGCAATCGGTACGCTGGCAATTATTGGTCGTGACAGAGTAGGGCAACAGCTCTTGATGGAAATCGGCATCGGAAGAACCAGGCCCTACCATCCGTGTCGGCAGCCGGGTTTGAGGAAGTGGATGTCAGCGCGATGCCCCGGTGGCACCGTGACTTCTGTGCAGTACGCGGCGCTCTCTGCAAAGATCTTTCTCGAACTCCAAGCAATCAGCGATGCGCGTGCGGGCAACTGGAAGCCGCACAACATTCCCATGGGGCGAGCGTACTACACGCGCCGCAACGGATTGGCAACATCGCGAGTCGAACGGGTCATGCCGCGTGGGATCCGTTTCTCCATAGCGAAGCGTGATCACATGCTCCTGGCCGACTTCTACTGGCTCCAGATCTATGAGTCAGAAAAATATCGGAGCATGGTGCGTTTCGTGGATAAGCTGCTCGGGGCATACCGCGGGGAGCGCGGTATCATGCGGCGACCCTACGTCGTCTGGCTCCATGACGAACTAAAAGCCCGTGCATCAAGTACGTGGCCACGCTACCTGTTGTCTGAGCTCCCGAACTTTCTTCCTGGCGAGCGCCATAACAGACGCTTCCAGCTACTCGTAGACATCGTTGAGAGAGTCACCGGCTGGCAAGGTGGGAAGACTCCCGAACGACGGCTCGCAGACACTGCCCAGGACCCGAAAGGCCGGCTGAACGGCATAAAGGTTCGTGATATCAGTGGCCTCCGGGCCGATGCCACCAAGGACCACGTCGTATTCGAGCTCTTTCCGAATCAAGAGAAAAAGCATGCAAGATGGACAGCCTGAGAGCCCACCGTCTGGGAGGAACGGTGGGCCTTTCGTTTTCTTGAAAAAGGGTAGGAAAAATGATAGAATTTGGCATTCAAGATAGTGGAGACGTGGCTGAGCGGTCTAAAGCGGCACGGTGCTAACGTGTTGACGGGGTTACACCCGTCCGGAGGTTCGAATCCTCCCGTCTCCGCCAGTTAGGAAATGAAGTCATTGGCTCGCCCGCTACGCGGGCTCGCCTGCGGGCGACACCCTGCCTGCCGGCAGGCAGGCGCGAGGCCTGCCCAGACCAAGGCGAGCGACGGCGAGCCGAGAGTCGAGGGAGAATCCTCCCGTCTCCGCACATGTTGAAGTAGGTGCACGGTGATATACTAGTTCTATGGCACAAGAGAGTATCATCACCAAAGCAACGCGATGGGAGACGCACCACCGCATTGCGGCCTTCTCTCTCGTTTTGATTCTGAGCATTCTCGCGACTCGGCTGGTCGTTTTCATCCACGATCCGAATCCAGTGCTCTTCGGCTTAGAGTTGCACCATTTCGATTATGGGATTCTTATTCTCCTCATCGTTTCACAGTTGTCTCTTTTTGGTCCAAGAAAGTTGCGTGATTTTTATATATTTCTCACCGCGATAGCGTCAGGATTTATTCTGGATGAATACTGGATCATCAGGCATGGGGTTGCTCGCGCCGCGACTCGAGCGCAAGAGTACAATTCGACCATGTTTTCCGTAATGATTCTCGCCACCGTAGCGGTGCTGGCAACTCTTTTTGTAAGTTCTGTACTCCGCCACAGAAAAAATAGGAGAAACTAGTATCCTACAGTTCGCTGTGCTACCATGATCCTATATGAATGAACTCACCAGACAGATTGCGTCGTTGGTGGCAAAGTTGCCACAACTTCCTCATAACGTGCGGGCAATAATAGTGAAAATAGCGCCATGGCTCACTATTGTGGGAATTGTTCTTGCGGTGCCGGGGATTCTTGCGGTATTTGGCATGACGGTGTTTTGGGGCGCAGCAGCAGCACTCACCCCCACTCTTGGCACAGGTGTGTTGATAAGCATCGCGTTTGCTGCGGCGATGGTGGTGTTATACATCATGGCACTGCCCGGATTATTCCATCGCAAAACCAGTGGGTGGCGCTTTATGTATTACGCCGTGCTCATAGGCGCGGTGCAGTCAATCCTCGCACTTAATATCGTTGGACTCGTCGTCGGTACCGGTATTTCACTCTATCTTTTATTCCAAGTTAAAGACCTCTATACCAGCTAGGTTGTTTTCTACCCTCTTGCCACAACGAGCGCCGACACCTGTCTGGCGCCGTTGTGTTTTAGTGCGCGAGCGCACTCATTGAGGGTTGCACCGGTAGTGCAGACATCGTCAACGATAAGTACCGATTTATTCTGAATCTGTTCGGGTCGCGCACAACGAAACGATCCGGCAAGGTTGCCAAGACGCTCTTCGCGTTCGGCCATGTCGGTCTGTGGCCTTTGCCATGATGGACGAGTAAGTACAGCGGGCTCAAATGCCAGAAGATGCATATGCGCGATTTCTGATGCGAGCCGTGCCGTGTGATCAAATCCGCGCCATCGCAAACGATAGGGGGACACGGGTACGGCCACGACGGTAGGATTGTCCGTGTTGATATGGATATTTTTTTGTTTGCCGAGGTGGTTGAGCGCTTTGCGCGTAATCTGGGATAATGGACGCGCAAGATCTTGTACAAATTGGTACTTGTACGCGTGGAGCATTTTTTGCACTGCCGGGTTATCGTAGTCGGTTGCGATAGTGAGCTGATCCACGTGCCAACCCCTCTTTTTACACGACGGGCAGGTGCTCCCATCCCGCGAAGGTGTATTGCAACCAATACATTCCAGCGGCCGCCGTGTGCTGATGCCGCCAACACACGCCCTGCAAATATATTCAGGTTGTTGGGGGTTGGCAAATGCCCCGCAGACGATACAGCGGATGGGAAATATCAAGTCGGCAAGCCATTGCAGGAGGGAAATCATGATATACTGGGGGAGTATCCGCCATGATTTTCAACCTTTTTAAATCATCAAGCAAGCTCGGCATTGATATCGGAGCATCGTCGGTGAAAATTGTTGAACTGGCCAAGAGCGGTGGCAGATTTGTGTTGAAAAACTATGGCTTCTCGGAACTGAAGTCACCCGCAGGTAACCCATTGAGTGATGATCCACTCCGACTTCCCGATGAGGCGTTAACATGGACGATCAAGGAGATTCTCACTAAATCCAATATCAAAAGCAGAGATGCCGTGGCATCCATCCCTTCATTTTCCACGTTTGCCACCGTCATCGAGATGCCCTATCTGTCTGAAGACGACCTTGCCAAAGCTATTCCTTTTGAAGCAAGAAAGTACATACCCATCCCTCTCCAGGAAGTGATTTTAGATTGGTCTATTGTGGGAATCGTTGAAAATCCATCGGGCCCCAATGTCTCAACCGCCATGGGGACGAAGGCGGCGACGGTAGAGGTGTTCTTGGCGGCGGTGCCAAAAGATGAGACCGCGCGCTATCAGCGCATTATGAAAGCGGCGGGGCTGAACCTCGTGGCGCTTGAACTGGAAAACTCCGGTCTCATCCGCGCACTGTTGGGCAACGACTTAAGTCCCACGGCTATTGTTAATATTGGAGGACGTAGTACGTCTATTGTGATCGTGGCAAAAGGATATGAACGTTTGAGCCACAACTATGAGATCGGGGGATTTGAGATTACCAAAGCGATTGCCCGATCACTCAACATCAGCTTTGAAAAAGCAGAGGAACTTAAACGGAAGCTTGGTCTGACGGAGTCCAACGAGAATATTGTCCGAGAGGCGATGGTGTCCCTCGTAGATATGATGATTTTTGAAGCTAAAAAGACCATCACCTCGTACGAGGAGTCAAAGAATAAGAAAATCGGACGTGTGGTCTTGGTGGGGAGCTTGGTGAATATGCCTTATTTTATAGAGTATTTTAAACAGCGCATCGGCGTAGATACCTATGTGGGCAACGTGTTCTCGCGCGTTCAGTATCCTCAACAGCTTGAACCGCTGGTTCAAGAACTCTCCAATAACTTTTCCATTGCCGTAGGGCTTGCGATGCGGGAGGTATAGCCGTTAACAACAAGTGTGGATTAATCCACAACACATCAATGGTATACTTACCCTAGGTATTGTGTTTGTTGTTATCAGGCATGAGGCCCGTTTTTTGGCCTGCCTGTGCGCGTTATCACATTTATGCCAAGCCAAGGAGGCATCCAACTTCTTCCCGAAACCCGCAAAAGTATTGAGGTACGAGTCCCCGGCGAAAATCGCTGGCTCTCTATAGGGTTGGGATGTTTTGGAGCGGTGCTGATTCTTTATGGAGGTCTTGCACTCTATGTAGGGGGTTTGGAATCCGGGGTTGAGGAACGTGACGCGCGGCTAGCATCTCTTGAAAAAAGACGCACGGAGGAAAAGGAAAAATACAGCAAGATACTCGTCTTCTCCAAACAGGCAGGGCAGATAGGAGCGATCTTACGGAATCACCTGTTTTGGTCAAAGGCATTCAGCCGCATTGAGGGTCGCATCCAGCCCCGGGTGCAAATGAAATTATTTTCAGCATCTGCTCCTCGACAAGACGTACTCATTAATGCCCAAGCTCCCGATTACGCCGTTGTCGCAAAACAGCTTGCCGCATTTACGAGCGATGACGCGGTCACGGATGTGCAATTAGGGAATGTGAAGATTGATAACAGTGGGAAAATCGATTTTGCGGTAACGGTTCATTTTGATGCGGAGAAGTTATTGAAACGCTCTGACAATGAGTTCTAACTCAAAAACGCTGCTCGGGTTTATCCTTGTGTCATTGGCGCTTTTTACTGCGTGGGCATTGTTGGGGGGTCAGTATCGGAATATCGGTGCGATGAGGGCGGCCATTGTCGAGCGGGATCAACTGATTGCCGAACGAGAAGGAGTTATGAAAAACGTGGATACGCTCTACGGCCAGTATCAAGCACATCAGCGAGACATCAGCCGGTTTGAATCGGTTATGCCTCAGAACGGAAATATTGCAGAAATCGTCTCTGCGCTCGATGTGATCAGCCGACAGGCGGGGATGCAGCTCATCGGTATTGCAGTGCAGGGAGGGAACCGGAATGCACAGGAGACAACGGGAAGTTTGACGATTCCCGTCCAATTGTTGGGCTCTTACGAATCGCTCTCAACGTTCTTGGGTAGTATTGAGCAGAATCTTCGGCTCTTAGACATCATTTCCATCAGCATTGCCCCCGATCCGATAAGCGTAGGTCTTCTGCATTTTGAAATACAGATCGTCGCGTATTTTGTGAACTAACATGGCGATTCCCAAAGGACAAAATAAATTCATACTCTATCTCATCGTCGCGCTCGGATTTATCGCGGGCTACTACTATCACACGGCGTTCAACGTTGCCAAACCCATTCCATTGCCCGCCAACCTCTTGCAGAGCGGAAAGAGCGATACCCTCGCGCCGTTTAAAAATCTGCAGATTGATTTTGGCATCTTAGACAATAACCGTTACCGGAAACTCCAAATCTACGGTGAACAACCGGTCAATCCCGGTCAAACAGGTAAACGGAACTTGTTTGCGCCGTAATTCATACTGTGGCGATCAAAGTACCGCAAACACTCATCACTGCCCTGGTAAATCAGGGCGTGGTTACTCAAGAGGACGCCAAGTCCTCTGTTGCGCTCGCGCAGCAAGAAAATAGAGATGTCGGACAGGTACTGGTAGAGAAGGGGTTTATTTCCGACGAAGACCTTGTCGCGCTTAAATCTCAACTCTATCGTCTCCCCGCGATTCGCTTAAGCGACATTGAGCTCAACCATGAAGCGGTGAAAGAAATCTCCGACGAAGTCATTCATTTTTATCGTATTGTACCGTTTGCGCGAGAGGGAAGTGTGCTCAAGGTGGGAATTTTGAATCCGGAGGACATTAGCGCGCTGGAAGCACTTAAATTTATTGCCGCCGACAAGGGCCTCGCGCTTGAGAAATACATTATTGGATATCGGGATTACGATAGTGTGCTTCGCAAATCGGGGTCCCTGACGGGCGACGTGGGCAAAGCATTGGAGGGGATCTCGCCGGAAGAAGCGGGGGTTCAGCAAGAGGTTGCCGAGTTGAGATTTGAACAAATTACCGCCGAATCGCCGGTGACCAAAGTGGTGAGCTCAATCCTGAAGCACGGCATTGATTCGCGAGGATCTGATATCCACATCGAGCCGTTTGAAGATCGGGTGCGTGTTCGTTTCCGTGTTGACGGGATTCTCGCCACCACCCTCACGCTCCCGAAAGCGCTTCACTCCGCCGTGGTAACGCGCATTAAGATTCTCTCCGATCTTAAGATTGACGAAACACGCTTGGCGCAGGATGGGCGATTCTCTATCAAGATGCCTAATGGGAAAGTTGATTTCCGGGTATCGACGTTTCCCACCAAATATGGCGAGAAAGCCGTGATGCGTATTCTGACATCTATCGAGAGCGAAATTGAGCTTGAAAATCTCGGTGTAGAGGGCCTTGTGATGGAGATGTTGGTTGCGGCGATGAATAAACCGTTCGGAAGTATTTTGATGACTGGGCCCACGGGCTCGGGTAAATCAACGACGATCGTAGGGATCCTCAAGAAGCTGAATACCGAAGAAGTCAACGTAGTTACCCTTGAAGACCCGGTTGAGTACTATATTGACGGTGTAAACCAATCGCAAGTGCATGAGGAAATTGGCTACACGTTTGCCAATGGATTGCGCCATATTTTGCGGCAAGACCCCGATATCATTATGGTAGGCGAGATTCGCGATCAGGAAACTGCCGCATTGGCAACGCAAGCCGCATTGACGGGACACCTCGTGCTTTCAACGCTGCACACTAATGATTCCCTCGGCGTTATTCCTCGGTTAGTGGATATGAAAGTAGAGCGATATCTCATTCCTCCGACTCTGAATCTGGCCATGGCGCAACGCTTATTGCGCCGCTTATGCCCCACCTGCAAATTAGAGACCAAGGCAAACTCTGCAGAGGAGAAAATTATCACCGAGGCACTCCAGACCATGCCCAAGGAGTATCAAGAAAAATATTTATCTAAAGGAGGGTATACTATTTATAAGCCCAATACTGAAAATCCCTGCAGAGAATGTGGCGGCAAGGCCTTTAGGGGTCGTATCGGTATCTTTGAAGCCATGCAAATGACATCAGAACTGGAAAAGACCATTCTGGGCGACTTGTCAGAAGCGGCATTGCAGCAAGAATTTGTACGCCAAGGGATGACCACCATGTTCCAGGACGGCATTCAGAAGGTGCTCCGTGGCGTGGTTTCGCTGGAGGAGCTTTTAGAAGTTGCCCAAGCGGGCGAAAGCGCATAATATGCCCGACTATCAACAATATCTCTATGAACTACTTACCACTACCGCTCAACACGGAGCGTCGGATTTGCATTTGTCCCCGGGCCATTTTCCGGTGGCTCGTATTGACGGACGTCTGGTGGCGTTTACGAACAAGAGGATTCTGGATGCCGATACGCTGACTGGCATCATCGGCATCATGCTGGGGCAGCGGCAACAGGAATTTCAGGCGCGCCACGATCTAACATTTGCGTATGAATCGAACCAGAGAATACGATTTCGTGTGCATGCCTATCAGACCGAGGGCTATTGGGCTGCAACCTTACGCTACGTGCCGGATCACATACGTTCCGTTGAGGAGCTGAACCTTCCGCCCGTGATCAAGGTTTTTACCAAGCTTGCGCATGGGCTGGTGTTCGTTGTTAGTCCGAGTGGACAGGGACGCACGACAACTCTTGCGGCACTGGTTGATCTCATCAACCACGAAAGGGCTGAAAAAATTATCACCGTGGAACAGCCGATCGAATACGTACTGCAGTCCGATAAGAGCGTTGTTGATCAACGCCAAGTCGGCATTGATACCGGTTCGGTAGTCGACGCCATTACTGCGGCAGGCGACCAGGATATCAATGTGTTGATGGTGAGTGCTATTGCTACTTCCGCGGAAGCAAATGCGCTTATGTATGCCGCAGAAACCGGGCACTTGGTGCTTGCGGGGATGACCGCAACAGGTGCATCCCACGCCATTGAACGTATTATTGATTTTTTCCCGCTGGATCTTCAGCAAACCGCACGCAATCGTCTTGCAGCCACTATTTCCGGTATTGTGGCTCAACGTCTTACTCCGCGGATTAAGGGAGGTCTCATTCCCGCCATAGAGGTAATGATCGCTACGACGGCAATCCGTACCCATATCCGGGACAATAAACCACGACAGCTGGACGCGACTATTGAAACGAGTCAGGATATGGGAATGATTCCGCTGGATCGCTCGCTCGCTGATTTGGTCAGGCGCAATGAAATTAGCATCGAGCGGGCTGAATTTTATTCACGCGATCCCTCGCGTATGCGCGGATAACTCTTACGATGGAATTCCATTATCAAGCAAAAAACGAGACCGGCCAGCTCTTTGAGGGGACGGTTGAGGCACCGGAAGAGTCAACGGCCGTTGACATCCTTCACAGTAAGGGATATATCGTACTTTCCCTACGCACGGTACCCAAGGGCCTTTTCTCGGGGGACATCGCATTACTGGCATCGCGGCCACGACGAAAGGACGTGGTGCTCTTTACTCGCCAAATGTCCACGCTGGTTGAGGCAGACGTGCCGTTGACCGAGGGACTTCGCACGCTTTCCAGGCAGATCGAGAAGCCAACCTTTCGCAAAATCATTGCCGACATTTCGGATGCAGTCGAAGGGGGGTCCTCACTCTCTGCTGCTCTTTCCCAGTACCCAAGATTATTCTCGACATTTTACGTTAAGCTGGTGCGTTCGGGGGAGCTTTCCGGGAAATTGCAGACCACGCTCTCGTACCTTGCCGATCATCTGGAGCGTGATCAGGTGGTTACCTCAAAAATCCGCAGTGCATTGGCCTATCCGACGTTTGTGGTAGTGGCCATGATTGTGGTGACGGTCATTATGGTTACGTATGTATTGCCCCAGCTTCTGGTTATTTTTAAAGAATCGGGTATTACCGATCTCCCGATTACCACCCGGGCACTCATCTTCATTACTGACACGTTCAATAACTACTTTCTGGTCGTTATGATGCTTGTCATAGGAGGGGGTATCGCGTTCTGGCGTTATATCCATACGGAGAAAGGCCGCGCGTGGTATGACGATATAAAACTTCACATTCCTGGGTTCGGACGTATTTTGCGCAACTTGTACCTGGCGAGTGTCTCCGAAAGTTTATCCACGCTGGTGAAGGCGGAAATTCCTATTCTGGAGGCACTGGAGGCGACGAGCGACCTGACCGCTAATACCAATTTTCGCACGATTCTCAAAGAAGCGTATACCAGCGTGCAAGGCGGGGAGACCGTTTCAGCGGTGTTTGAGCGTTATGAAGAAATTCCGCCACTCATGTCGTCGATGGTGGCGATTGGCGAGCGGACAGGCAAGTTTGATTACATGCTTGCCCAGGTGGCGAAATTCTATCGGATGGAATCGGAAAATGATATTGATAGCATTGCCCAACTCATTGAGCCCGTGCTGGTTCTAATTTTGGGGGCTGGTGTCGCCATGATTGTAGCAGGTGTTCTCTTGCCCATCTATAATCTCGTGAGCGTATCCTAAAATGTGTTGATATCTCGTTTGTAGGGCGTTCAGACGGGGTATATACTGGAAGTACTTACAAACGGTAATCACAGAACGACCGGGTAGGTGGCATACAGCAATACTGGTGTCGCTCCCTGTGCGTCCTGACATCATATTGTGTTTGCGATAACTTTTTCGGGTCGGCGCCGTCCGTTTGACCTCGCGCGCGGCTTCACGTTAGTCGAGTTGCTGGTTGTGATTGCGATTATCGGCACGCTGGCGACACTCGTGTTGCTTCAGCTCGGAACAGCCCGTGCCCGCGCCCGTGATGCCAAGCGCATTGCCGATGTCAATCAGGTGCGTTCGGCGGTAGAGCTATACTACGATGATAATGGGGGCACCTACCCGAGCGATATAATCACTGCCAATCTTTCCAAGTATCTTACCCAGGTGCCGCTTGATCCATTAGTGACTACGCAGGTCTATGGCTATGCGACCGATCCCGCACTACCGGCCAAGCAAAGTAAGTTCCAAGTGTGGGCAGAACTTGAACAAAAAGCGCTTGGCGCTCTCGGTGCAGATGCCGATATTAACGCTACCACGTGGGGTGGGCCTGAAAATGCGCGCGGTGGCACTGATGGGCAAGCGACTACGGGGAATGAAGCATGTGCCAACACAACGGTAACCGACGATGAATGTGTGTATGATCAGGGGCAATCGCAGTAGCTCTTGAGATTGAACTGTTAGAGATCATCAAAGCAGATCTGGCGAAATCCCCCGCGTGGGGATTTCTGCTTTTCAATGCTATGACCATCTTTTTTCTTGTCGTGCTCGGATGCGCTATCGGCAGTTTTATCAGTGTCGTGGTCACGCGCCTGAATACACAACCGGGCATGATTATTGGACGCTCTCAATGTCCGCACTGTCATCGCCGGCTCGTGTGGTATGACATGGTACCGTTGGTGAGTTTTATCGCACTTGCGGGCCGTTGCCGGTATTGCAAGGGAAGCGTAAGTTGGTGGTATCCGTTCTTAGAGGTTGTCTCTGCGGCAGCATTGGTGCTGTGGTACCGGCAGTATGGACCGGGCATTACCATAGATGAGATAGGATGGCTCGGTATGGTGTTTGGTTTTGTGACATTGGCGGCCTACGATGCACGAACATTGATACTTCCCGATAAGATCATCGCACCAATGGCAGTGGTTGCGGTGCTTTTAGCGCTTGGGCGGGGGGATGGCGTGGACACCATACTGCCGGCGGCATTCCTCGCTTCCTCGCTTTTTGCTATACTCTATGGAGTATCGCGAGGATCATGGGTGGGATTTGGCGATGTGAAACTTGCTGCCCTGATAGGCGTCTTATTTTCGTATCAAATCACGCTTACCATCGTATTTCTGGCGATATGGCTAGCGGCAGGGGTCGGGGCTGTTCTTATGCTTGCCGGACGCGCGACAGGCAAAACACCGCTTCCCTTCGGAGCATTTTTGGCCACGGTTGCCGCTATAGCTATTCTTTATATCAATGAATTTCAATTTTTTACCGGGTTCATCCCCTACATTTTCTAAGATAGATCCCGACGGTAAGCCGGTGGCTACTGATGCGTACCTTGTCACGCGTATGCAGCGGCAAGAGGCGGGGTTATTGCCGCACCATCGACAAGTGGCTCGCCAGGTTGTTGTTGCGGCGTTTCTCATTATTGCGTTGGCATTTGCAGGAAAGGTTCTCGCAGGGCAGGCGCGCTTGGTACTGACGGTGGGTGGTCAACAGCGTATGTTTGAGGGCCGGGTTACGCAAAGGATGACGGTTCTTGATGCGCTCAATGCATCGGTCCTGGCGGGAGGTATCGATATGCGCTTTTCTATTGATGCACGCAACAATCATACCCAGGTGTGGATGATCGACGGGTATCGTAGCCAGGATCGTCCTGTAAACTTGCAGATCGTGGTTAACGATCAATCTATCAATGCCACGGAAATACACCAGGCACGCGTTGCGGCTGGAGACACCATTGCAATCACGGTCATGCAATAGCATGCCAAGCATGACACAGCATCAAAAAGGATTTACCCTCGTTGAGGTGATTGTTGTGGTGGGGATTGTTGGCCTTTTGAGTAGTTTTCTCTCATCACAGTTTGGCCGTTCCCGAGTTGATTTTGACCAAGCGGTCAATGCAGTCATCGCTAATGTGCGCCAGGCCCAACTATGGGCCTCATCGGGTCGGTTGCACAGCAGTGCCTATCGGTGCGGGTACGGCATTCACGTGGTTTCCGGCACCCAATACATGATTTATGCGGGGCCAATTGCTACGGCCAATTGTAGCACCGACAACCGTAACTATGACGGTGTTGCGCGCGATACGGTAGTGACGACATTCTCATTGACGAATAGTCCGTTTTTTATTGCGACGCCTTTTGCTCCAGATATATTCTTTGAACCGCCCAATCCTGTTACCTACATTAATAACCAATCAACCACGAGCACTCCGCCAGCTCGAATCATCGTGAATAAAACGGGTGCAAACTGTAATACCAACCCCTTACAATGCCGCGCCATATGCGTCTATCGGTCGGGTAAAATACAGGTTGCGCCAACATGGACCGCATGTCCCTGAAATTTTTTGTACAACGGTATTTTTCTCGCAAGGATATCAACCACTCTCAAAAGGGATTTACTCTTGTTGAGGTCCTGACGGCACTTTTTGTGCTCACGGTGGGTATTGTACCGATTGTTGCAGTGGGGTTTTCGGCCCGTCGCATCGCAGTATCCGTTGAACATAATCTTGTTGCCGCCATGCTTGCCCAAGAGGGCGTTGAAGTAGTGCGAGCGATTCGCGATACTAATTGGATTGCTTCTGCCCCTTTTGATGCTGGCTTGGCCGACGGGGAGTATGAGGTGGTATGGAACAGTACCGCGACCATGCCGTATGCGGGTCGCTTTTTCTCCATCTCTCCGGTCGGTATTTACAGTTATGGCGCCGGGACGACTACGAAATTCCAGCGCAAGATTTCTTTAAATAAGGGTTCTGCCATTGATCGGTCATTGAAGGTTACCTCTACGGTCTTCTGGAACGAACACCAATCCAGTAAATCTGTTGCCATTGAAGATCACCTTTTTAACTGGCGTTAATAGTATGACGCGTGATACCTCACAAGAAAAAGGGTTTACGATAGTAGAAACATTGGTTGCAACCACCGTTTTTTCTTTGGTGATGATGGGGATTGTGGGAATTTTTACCCAGATGCTAATTATCCAACGGCGCGGATCGGCAGCGCAGCGGATACAAGAAAACGTACAATATGTCCTTGAATTAATATCCCGCGAGGTCCGCATCAGCACGCTTGCGACAGGACAGGATGCCAATTGCGCTCCTGCCACACGGAGCACGCTCACAATTAACTATTTCGATGGCGCGGGTACCTCAACGATTATCTATTCGGTAACACCGGCAGGTGTGGTGCAACGTCAAGAGAGCGGGGTAACCGCAGACATTAGTTCCCCCGAAGTGCAATTTACCAATTTTTTCTTCTGTGTTGCCGGATCCGATGTCGCTGGTCAGCAGCCACGGGTGACGATTGTTGCATCGGTGAAGGATCTGAAAAGCCCTGCGGGGGATATCGTGTTTCATGTACAAACACTCGTCACGCCTCGTGAGCTTGATGAGCCATAATATATGCATAACCAACGCGGTTCCATCATTATTTTTTCTCTCATGATACTCACTGTCACGCTTACGATGGCGCTTGCGCTTGTCAACGTTCTTATTCCCAAATTACGGCTTGCCAATGTGGCGACGAATGCGGCAGTCGCGCTCTATGCCGCAGATAGTGGTTCCGAACTCTGCCTTTACGAAGCCCGTCAGTTGGGTGCGGGGGATAGTCCCCTGACACGCCCGATTATGGCCAATGGGAGCGATTTTGTTATTGTACGACTTCCCGCCGAGCAGGTGATCACCAATAACTGTATTGTGTTGGGGTCGGCATCGTTTACGTTCCGCGCCACAGGCCGATTCAGCGGCACGAGCCGGGCGTTGGAAGTGTCACAATGACCAAATCCGAAGCCAAAAAAAGAGTAGAAAAACTCCGTGCGCTCATTGATCATCATCGCTATCTCTACCACGTACTTGGTAAGCAGGAGATTTCTGACGATGCATTAGATTCCCTCAAGAAAGAGCTTTTTGATTTGGAGCAGGAGCATCCCGATCTTATTACGCCCGATTCTCCTACGCAACGCATCGCGGGAAAACCGCTCAAGGGTTTTGTGAGGGTGGCGCATCCGGGCAGGATGATTTCACTGAACGATGCATTTTCGGAAGAAGATTTGCGTGACTGGTCAAAGCGCCTCAATAACTATCTAGGAAAGCCGTATCATGGTGCATTTTACTGTGACTTGAAGATGGACGGTCTTGCTATTGAATTAACCTACGAAAAAGGTCTCTTAGTGCTCGCATCAACACGCGGTGACGGTACTGTGGGCGAAGATGTTACTCAAAACATCAAGACGGTTGATGCGATGCCGCTACGTCTGCGAACTGACGATCGAGCAGTGCCCCAGAAGCTCATCGTTCGCGGAGAAGTATTCTTGATGAAGTCAGAATTTGCGCGCATCAACAAGGGATTGGCGAAAGAGAGGGAAAAAACATATGCCAACCCGAGGAATTTGGCCGCTGGCACGGTGCGCCAACTCGACCCCGCTGTTACCGCGGGCCGCCGGCTCTCATTTTACGCCTACAGCATGGTAGGCAATGACGGTCTATATGGAGACGGCTTTCCAAGTCACGACGCCGAATACGATGCCTTGCGGCAGTGGGGCATTGGAGTGAATCCGCACGGCCATACCGTCAAGAATATTCAGGACGTGGTGGCATTTCAGAAAAAATGGGAGGCGCAACGAGACGCACTTGATTACGAGTTTGATGGCATTGTGGTATCGGTCAATGATAATCGGGTATACCGCGATGCCGGAATCATCGGTAAATCACCTCGGGGTGCCATAGCATTTAAATTCTCACCGCGCCAATCGCAAACTATAGTAGAGAATATCGTCGTGCAGGTGGGGCGCACGGGTGTACTCACGCCAGTGGCATACCTGAAACCAGTGCATATCGGAGGTACAACTGTTTCACGTGCAACCCTGCACAACCTCGATGAAATAAAACGATTAGGAGTAAAAATAGGAGATACGGTGATTGTAGGGCGGGCGGGCGATGTAATTCCCGATGTTATTTCAGTGCTCACAGAACTGCGCACAGGCAAAGAAAAAGAATTTCGCATGCCCCAAAAATGTCCCGTATGCCACAAGCCGGTTCAGCAAATACCGGGACAAGTGGCATTTCGATGTGTAAATAAAGAATGTCCCGCCATTCGCCGCGAGAGCATCTACCATTTTGTATCGCGGCACGCGTTTGATATGGAAGGCGTCGGTCCCAAGGTCATTGACCAGCTCATGGATGTAGGGCTGGTACGCGATGCGGCGGATCTATTCTCGCTGACGAAACAAGATGTATTGAATCTCGATCGTTTTGCAGAAAAATCGGCACAGAATGTCATTGATGCCATCCAGGCGCGCACCCGCATTGGCCTTGACCGCTTTATTTTTGCCCTCGGTATTGAACATGTGGGCGAGGAAACGGCGGTGGATTTAGCCCAACACTTCGGCACGTTTGATAAATTCCGAAAAGCAACTCAAGAACAGTTGGAGAAAATTCCCGATGTGGGTTCGGTGGTCGCGCAGAGCATCATCGAATGGTTCAAGCGTCCCTACAATCATAGTGTAGTCACCAAGCTCTTGCGCGCAGGTATCCACGCCACGCCGGTGGGGCATGCAGGTAAGGGAAAGTTTAAGGGGAAGACATTTGTGCTGACGGGTACGCTGGAATCCATGTCGCGCGATCAGGCAAAAGAACGTATTCGCGCGCTGGGGGGCGAGGTCTCATCATCGGTCTCAAAAGAAACTGACTATGTGGTGGCGGGAAGCGAACCCGGGTCGAAATACAACAACGCGCAGAAATTAGGGGTGAAAATTATGGATGAACAAGAGTTTATCCGACTCATTCGATAGATGATTGTTGAGAACCCATCGGGTGTGTTAATCTAGAGCATGCTTTCTCGAGAGGAAGTTATCAAGATAGCCCAACTGGCGCGGATTGCGCTGACTGATGATGAAGTCACCAAGTTCCAAAAGGAACTCTCTTCGATTTTGTCGTACGTTGAACAGCTCAACGCTGTAGATACATCGGGCGTTGAGCCACTTGCTCAAGTCACCGGTCTGGAAAATGCTTTGCGAGAAGATGTGGTGCAAGGCGTGTTCCCGCCAAGTAAACAACAGACCGAAGCATTATTAGTACAAGCGCCGGCGCGCGAGGGGGACTATCTGAAAGTAAAATCGGTACTCAAGGCGAAGTAGCACAGAGCGTAGGGCATAGAGCTTAGAGCATAGAAAAAAGATGAAAGGGCATACCATTACAACAATTCAGAAGGGAATTACACAAAAAGAATTCTCCGCAGGGGAGATTTTTCGGCAATATCGAAAACGCATTGACGAACACAAGAATCTCAACGCATTTATTTCGGTGTTCGATAGTGGAAACGCCGGTGAAGGCGTTCTTAGCGGTGTGCCATGTGTGGTAAAAGACAACATGCTTATTGACGGCACGCGCACAACTGCGGGGTCAAAAATTCTCGACAACTATATTGCTACCTACGATGCTACAGTTATCACGCGCTTAAAAAAAGCGGGAGCAACGTTCCTTGGCAAAACGAACATGGATGAGTTTGCGATGGGGACAAGCACCGAAAATTCTGCGTATGGTCCGGTAAAGAATCCTCGCGATACGACACGGGTTCCAGGTGGAAGCTCTGGCGGTTCTGCTGCGGCAGTTGCAGCAGATCTTGCCGTTTTCGCCCTGGGTTCCGATACCGGAGGTTCTATCCGCCAACCAGCAAGCATGTGTGGTGTCGTGGGTTTGAAACCGACCTATGGCCGCGTATCGCGACACGGGCTTATTGCGATGGCGTCATCTTTTGATCAAATCGGACCTATCACCAAAACCGTTGAGGATGCAGCCCGCGTGTTAAATGTTATCGCAGGGCATGATCCGCTTGATGCCACGACAGCGGATGCACCGGTGCCTGATTATACTAAAAACCTCAATAATGACGTGCGTGGTTTGAGGGTTGGCGTGCCAAAAGAGTTTTTTCAGGCAGGGCTTACCCCAGAAGTCGCCGATAAAATTCGAAGCACCATAGAGCTGTTTAAAAAAGCCGGAGCAGTCATTTCCGACATCTCTCTACCGAATTTCAATCACTCATTGGCGGCCTACTACATCCTTGTGCCGAGTGAAATTTCAGCAAATTTAGCGCGATTTGACGGTATCCGTTATGGGCATTCTGCACAAAATGCCGACTCGCTCCTTGATGTATATGTAAAGTCGCGCGATGGGGGGTTTGGTGCCGAGCCGAAGCGGCGCATTATGCTTGGCACCTATGCGCTGTCCGCCGGCTACTATGACGCTTACTATTTGAAGGCACTAAAAGTTCGGGCACTCATCCGTCGGGATTTTGATCGCGCATTCGAAAATGTCGATGTTATCGTGGGTCCTACGGCACCGAGCACCGCGTTTAAACTCGGAGAAAAAGCTGATGACCCGATGGCACTCTACTTGGAAGATGTCTATACGGTTCCCGTTAATCTCGCTGGTCTACCCGCTATCTCGGTGCCCTGCGGTCTGGGTGCGTCGAGCCAACTCCCCATAGGGTTTCAAATTATTGGAAAGATGTTTGACGAAGCAACGGTCTTACACATAGCACAGCACGTAGAACGCCATGCAACCGGAACTTAACGTCCAATTTGTGACTGTGGCAGTTGCCGATACGATACACCAGATCTACACTCTGGCATCGTTGAGTATCGGCGGCGTAGCGTTACGGGATGCGGCGAGCATTCTCCCGAGCATAGATGAAGGGTTGATTGAACTTATGAAGACGTTTTCGCTTCTATTCTCACTGGTATGTGTGGCGGGAATTACGTGGGTTCTGATACGTACCCGCATGCTCTCGGCTCCGACGGCGCCTGCCGCAGTTGATGAACTCATGCCGCCCGCCCCTGCGCCCACCGGGCCTTGGGTTGCGCGATGGGAAGAGGTTATGCGCCACATGGATTCGGCCAAAGAGCAATCATGGAAATTCGCCGTCATTGAGGCCGATGCGCTCGTGGACCGTGTACTGATGAAAAGCGGCTTTCCCGGCGCTACGCTGGGTGAACGCCTTATGAATATTCAGCCGGGACAGCTAGCATCCCTGGAGGGTCTGTGGGCCGCACATAAGGTGCGCAATAAAGTGGCACATCAGCCGGACTATTTTTTGCGATATTCAGAAGCGCAATGGGCGATTAGCTGGTATGGGGCAACCCTTCGCGAACTTCTCGCATTATGAGCAACTCACAACTTCTTAAAATTAAGGGGTGGAACATAACCACCAGCACGATACTTGCGGTAATTGTACTGGTGTATGGCGGGTACACCCTTGCCTATGCCGAACGCGTCATGCCAAGGGTATGGGTTGGCCAGGTGGCGCTTGGCGGGATGAGACGCGAACAGGCACAGCAAACCATCGAAGAACATCTCGCCGCACTTCGTACACGGGGAATCGTCGTTCGTGTCGGCGATATCCAGCAGGTGGTACGTTTGGAGAATATTAATTTTAGTGTCTCAACCGATGACATCACCGATCAGGCGTGGAATGTCGGCAGGACGGGGCCGTGGCAAGCACAAATGACCGCTCGTCTTGCCGCGCCGATTCTCTCCGAACGTATTACCCCGAATTTCTCCTACGATGTGGATGCGCTAGTCAATGAAATTAAGATTATTGCCGGTTTGGTAAGTTACCCGCGTAAAGATGTCGCACTCGTAGTGAAAGGGAATCGCGTCACCGTCTCGTACGAGACACAAGCAGGTAATGTGCTTGATCAGGGCGAGCTGAGGCGCAGTGTTATCGAGAAACTTGAACAATTGGATGGCGACCCGTTGGCGCTCGAGCTTCGCCAGGACATTCCCCATATTGATCCCGCCTCCGCACCGTTGGCGCAACGTCAAGCGGAAGCCATGATAAGCGCAACGCTCTCGCTGTCCTATGACTGGCGTACGTTTGTGATAAGCCGTGAACAAATAGGGAAGTGGATCATCTCCATCGAGGAGGGAGGGAATCTCAAACCGGTGGTGGATACGCAGGCATTGAGCGTCTACGTCACCACACTTGCCGATACGCTCAATATCGCCGCGCAAAAACCGGTTATCGAGGTTGACGAAGGAAAAGTGTCTCATTTTGTACCGCCTCGTGCCGGCAGGGCGCTTCAGGAAAGCGAAACGCTTGCCCTTATCGTGCGTGAACTGGAAACAAGGCGTGACAGCGGGAAGATCACCCCGCGGGTTGAACTGCCCGTCCAAGTAACCAAGCCAATATTTGATACTGCACAAAATCTTCAGGGAATTACCGAACTGATCGGCAAAGCGACCACGCCGTTTACCGGGAGTTCCACTAATCGTGTCAGTAACATTAAAAACGGCACGAAGTTTCTTTCGGGAACCATCATCAAGCCCGGAGAAGAATTTTCGACGCTCAAAACGCTCGGTACCGTAGACAACACTACCGGGTATTTGCCGGAGTTAGTTATTAAAGAAAGCGCAACGATACCCGAATTCGGCGGGGGGCTTTGCCAAGTATCTACCACATTGTTTCGCGCGGCATTGAATGCGGGCCTGCCCATTACCGAACGGCGCAATCATTCATTCCGCGTGGCGTATTATGAAAAAGACGCCAAAGGCAACTTTATCGGTCCCGGGCTCGATGCCACCATCTACGATGTCTATCCGGACTTGAAGTTTAAAAATAATACTGCCAACCCCATCCTTATTTATGGGTATGTTGAGCGGGATCGCCTCACCTTTGAACTCTATGGTACCAGTGATGGCCGAGTTGCAACCGTTGAAGGACCCAAACTGGTGACTGAAATTCCGCCAGGAGAGCCCATTTATCGGGATACTAATCAATTGCCAAAGGGCGTTGTAAAACAAAAGGAATTTGCGCGCCCAGGGGGGACTACGATTGCTACCTATACCGTGACCTACCCCGATGGCCGCAAGGAAAAGCAGGAATTTAAGAGCTTCTACAAGCGTTGGCCTGATCAGTTTTTGGTAGGAACGGGTCCTGCAGTTACCCAGTAGGAAGGGGATAACTTATTTGGCAGGCACTGGCCGGTGTTTTATAATATACGATATAACTAAAAAGCTTTTCTCGTCCTGTAGAGGGTCTCATGCAGGATGCGGGGCTATTATTACTCATGAGTCAACGTGTCGTGCTATTGTTGGTGGTCGTAGTGGCCCTTGGTTTAGTCGTCTGGGGCACGCAATCCGATAGGTCTGATCTCGCCGATACATCACCCAGTCCGTCAGGAGCGGCATATGTGTCACCATCTCCTGGAACGGGGTCTCCCACCAAACCAAAGGCAACACCGTCAGTCAGTGCGGCGCCACTTTCCTATAGTCAGGCGCTCCAGCAGCATACGGGTCGCCTTATGCAGTTTGACGCTTATTGCCAGGTGCGTCCCTCAACCCAAATCGTGGTTAAAAATGGACAGACCGTCATGTTCGATAATCGTTCGGGTGATGCGCGGTGGTTCTCTCTCAATGGCGTGGGGTATCAGATCGCAGGATATGGGTATCGCATTCTACCTATGACATCCAAGAGCTTGCCCGAGACGGTCGTGGTGGATTGCGGTGCGGCGCAGAACGTCGCCAAGATTATCGTTCAGCAATAGAGAGCTGACTTTCCCAAACACAAACCCGCCTCTCCGGCGGGTTTGTGTTATTTGCTGCGGGGATTCGGTCACAGCCGAATCATCCTATCCATGTAAGCTTGCAACTCATACAGTATCCGTGAACTTCTGCGTACGCGAAAGTTAATTGTACCTAAATAAGTACTCAATTCTTGATATATTTTCTTTCTCTTTACTTTAGAAAAGCGAGTTTTTGTGAATTGTTGTATGGAAATACCTAAAGTTCCTATCCAGCTTTTTCTTATTTGTTGTTCAAGGGGTTTGAACTGCTCGTTTAGAAGAAGAGAAAAGCGCACGTCTTTTTTTGAGATACGATAGAATCTCTTAAACCAGCGAAGCATAAATAGTATCAGAAGTGGGTTTCCGTTTGTAAATTCCACGACGGATGTCGTCTTCGACCCCTCTCCGAGATAGAGTGCCAATCCAGCAACGAAAAATCCTTCACGAGTAAGTTTGTGAAGTTTCTGTGCTTTGACCCTCGCTTTTCTCATATTATTTTCTCGTTTGTTTCTCTGTATCTGCGCGCCCAGAAGTCGTCCTCGCGTGATATTCTTCTCTTTTGAGGCAAGGAGCGCCTTAAGTTGCAACGCAGATAAGCGTATATCGCGACACCACAAACTTGTGGTACTTTGTGATACTCCAAGCTGATGAGCGATATCCTTTATACTGCAACCTCCACCGCGGAGGCCCCTCGCCTTTATTTTGAGTAGCGATTTCGCCACAATAATGAGATACTTGTGCTAGCACCATTATACCATAGGTTCTATCTCAAATGTACTAGTGCTTGTTTGTGTGTTTAATCCGTGCTATGCTACTATTTGATCGCGGGGTAGAGCAGCGGCAGCTCGTCAGGCTCATAAGAAATTGTGACCTATTGCGGCAACGCAGTACGGAAAAACTCTCTAAATTGCTGGAAACCCCTCCGGGGCAATCAGCAGCGAAATCCTTTTAAGGAGACGTTCAGAGACTATAATGGGAGCATCCCGATATACCGTCGGGATGGTGGTATAGTCCGACACTCCGAGCAATCGGAGACAACCGAAAGAACCTGAAGGTCGCGGGTTCGAATCCCGCCCCCGCAACAAGGAACAAAAAATACCCTCAAGGGTATTTTTTGTTGAAACTGTGAGAAAAATCAGATATGATGATGCAACTTGTCGGCGTAGCTCAGTCGGTTAGAGCGGGCGTTTCATAAGCGCCAGGTCGCTGGTTCGAGTCCAGCCGCCGACACCATAATTATGTCTGAAACATTTCCCCATAAAACCCACGTGCTCGATTCGGGATTGCGCCTGGTTATCCTGCCGATGCAAGGGACGAAAACCGCGACCGCATATGTGCTGGTTGGCACGGGCTTTAAATATGAGATCAAAGATCAGGCAGGCATCGCGCACTTTTTAGAGCACATGATGTTCAAGGGTACGACACGACGTCCCGACAAGCTTGCTATTGCTCGCGAGCTTGATGGCATTGGGGCAGAGTACAATGCGTTTACCTCAAAAGAAGAAACCGGCTACTTTGCCCGCGCCAGCGCCAGCAAAGCCGACACCATCATGGATGTGGTGTACGACATCTTCTTGAATTCGCTTATCCGACAAGAAGACGTTGATATTGAACGCGGCGTTATTGCTGAGGAAATCAATATGTACAAAGACCAGCCCCAACAGCATATTCCATATCTCTTTGAGGAATTACTTTATGGAGATCAACCTGCGGGCTGGGGCTTAAAGGCGTGGCAATCGGCGCTACCCCATTTGCAAGGTGACACATTAACTCGCTATTTCCATACGCAGTATGTGGCGCAAAATACCATTGTAGCGGTGGCAGGCGCCGTTGACCCGGACCGCGTTCTTCAAAAGACACAGGAACTGTTTACTAATATTCGTCATGACAAGCCAGCTACGAAACTACCCATTGTTGAGAACCAGACAGAACCTCGAGCGTTGATATTTGATAAGGGGACCGACCAGACGCACTTCTATATTGGTTTTCGCGGGTACTCGATGTTTGATGATAAGCGTTACGCGCTCGCGCTCCTTGGGAACATTCTGGGCAGTGGCATGAGTTCGCGCTTGTGGCACGAAATCCGTGAAAAACGCGGACTTGCGTACTATGTGGGAGCCGGCACTGATACTTACACTGACCACGGCCTCCTTGCTGTCAACGCGGGCGTGAATAACAGTAAGGCAACGGAAGCGGTAAAAGTTATCCTGGAAGAGCTGGCCAAGGTGAAAAAGGACGGGGTAACCGAAGAAGAACTTCAGCGGGCAAAAGACCAAGTTGAGGGGGGTATGGTTTTGGGCTTGGAAAACTCACGACGGGTTGCCGCGCTCGGCGCCTCGGGGCTCCTCTACTATGGCCGTGTTTTGACGCCGGAGGAGGAACTGGATAAAATTAAACAAGTGACGCTCGAGGACATCAAGCGCGTTGCGCAGGAAGTATTCCGCTCGGAACGACTTAACCTTGCGCTGATTGGCCCCCACAAAGACGAACAGCCGTTTACTGCTCTACTAAAGATCTGATTATGGAAAATCATCTGCATATTGAAATCTCAAGCGGGAGCATACTGCGGGCTATCGCGCTCATCCTCTTTTTTGTATTGCTCTATCTCTTAAAAGATATTCTCGTTGTGCTTCTATTTGCAATTATCATCGCTTCTGCGGTCTCACCATTTGCTAATTGGCTCGAGTCCAAGAAATTCCCACGCCTGTTAAGCGTGCTTATGCTCTATTTGATGATTTTTGGAGCGGTTATTCTCCTGGTGTCTCTCGTTGTGCCTTTTGTGTCATCTGATTTGGTGCAACTGACATCCATTTTCCCCAAGATTGTTGACAAGGTGTCGTCATCGCTCGATGTCGTTCAGCAGGGATCGCCGCGCTATTTTGACTTTTTGAGCGAGGTACAGAACCTGCTTGATCTATTCAGTAACTATCTCCAGCAGATTTCGCAGTCCGCTATCAGTTTACTTATCAGTGTCTTCGGCGGCATGTTTTCTTTTGTGGCGATTATCGTTATTTCATTCTATTTATCGGTGATGAAAAAGGGAGTTGAGGCATTTCTAGAGTCCGTAGTGCCGCGCCGTTATGAGGACTATGCGGTGGATTTGTGGCAACGTGCCGAGACCAAAGTTGGACGATGGCTCCAGGGCCAACTTCTTTTGGCGCTGGTGGTAGGACTGGTGGTGTATGTGGGCCTCTCGCTCATGGGAATGAAATTTGCGTTGGTATTCGGTATGCTTGCCATGCTCTTGGAAATCGTGCCGGTGGCAGGGCCAGTGCTGGCGGCAATCCCCGCAATCTTTCTGGCATTTATTGAAAATCCGACCCTCGGTATATGGGTCTTGGTGTTTTATATTGTCGTTCAGCAGTTAGAAAATCATATCCTGGTGCCCATTGTATTAGGAAAAACCACAGGCCTCAATCCGGTGGTAGTTATCATTGCATTGCTAGTGGGGGCCAATCTTGCCGGCATTGCAGGAGCGATTTTATCCGTGCCACTGGCCACGGTACTCGTCGAGGTGCTTGATGATATTGCTAAGCATAAAGAGATGATGCATTCAAAAGCATGACCGTATGGCAACGCTCTATGTGGTGGGAACGCCGATAGGTAATTTAGAGGATCTTACGCTTCGTGCAATCAACGTTCTGGCCAACGTTGATTTCATTTTAGCTGAAGATACGCGCGTCACGCGCACACTCCTTGACCGCTACAACATTCCTACGGAGATGATTGCCTATCACCAGCACAGCAACCAAGCGCGCATTGACCACATTGTTGAATTACTCCGTCAGGGCAAGCATCTTGCTCTGGTATCCGATGCCGGCACGCCGGGCATCAATGATCCGGGCGGGATGCTGGTGGCAAAAGTGCTCATCGAACTGCCGGAAACAAAAGTTATTCCTATCCCCGGCGCCAATGCGGCACTGACGGCATTGTCCGTGAGCGGATTTCCCGCTGATCGTTTCACCTATCTGGGATTCCCACCGCACAAAAAAGGTCGCCAGACGTTTTTTAAGTCCATTAGCGGGATTGAACACACGGTGGTATTCTACGAGTCAAAGCATCGTTTCGCGAAAATGTTGGCAGATCTGCGCGATGTTGCTAAAATCGGCCGGCGTCAGATTGTGATTGCCCGCGAACTTACCAAGCAGTTTGAGACACTGTATCGGGGCACGATTGAAGAAATTGTTGAAAAAGTTCCCGTCAAGCAAATATTGGGAGAATTTGTTATAGTCATCGGTCCGCACAAGAAAATACACCATGGAGAAAAAGAATAAATTCTACATTACAACTGCGATTGCGTATACCAATGCTCCGCCGCACCTCGGGCATGCATTGGAATTCGTCCAGACCGATGTACTGGCGCGTTACCATCGGCTTCTTGGACACGACACCTATTTTTTAACGGGGACTGACGAGCATGGTTCTACCGTTGCTCGCGCGGCAAAAAACGCGCGCATCAATCCGCAAGAATTTGTTGATGAACTCGTCAAAAAGTTTAAATCACTCGATGCGGCGCTTGATGTGCAGTACGACCAGTTTATTCGTACCACTGATAGAACAATCCATTGGCCCGCCGTTGAAAAGCTCTGGCGAGCACTGGTCGCGTCGGGGGACGTATATAAAAAAGAGTACGAAGGGTTGTACTGCGTCGGTCACGAGGCGTTCATTAAGAAGACCGAGCTCGAAGACGGCCTGTGTCCACTCCATAAAGCAGCTCCCGAAGTTGTGCGAGAAGAAAATTGGTTTTTTCGTCTTACAAAATATAAAGACCGCGTGCGAGAAAAAATTGAAAGCGGTGAACTAAATATCGTGCCCGCACATCGCAAGCAGGAAATTCTCAATCTCATTGATGATGCCGAAGACGTAAGTTTCTCGCGCCCGCAGGAGACACTCGAATGGGGTATTCCCGTGCCCGACGATCCGACACAGACCATCTATGTATGGGCTGACGCTTTGACAAACTATATTTCCGCACTTGGCTACGGTACCCCAAGGTCCGACCTTGGGGGAAAAAGGTCGGACCTTTTTAGTCATTTCTGGCCCGCAGACGTGCACTTGATTGGCAAAGATATTTTACGTTTCCACGCGCTCTATTGGCCGGCGATGCTTCTCGCAGTCGGCGTGCCCCTACCAAGGGCAATTTACGTCCACGGTTTCATTACCATCGAAGGACAAAAAATGTCCAAGACCGTTGGCAATGTCATTGATCCGTTTATGCTGGTTGAAAAGTACGGTAGCGATGTGGTGCGCTACTTTCTGCTCCGCGAGATTCCTTCAGGCGATGACGGTGATTTCTCGTACAAAAATTTGGAAGCGCGATACAACGCGGATCTCGCTAATGGTCTTGGTAATTTTATCTCGCGGGTGACAACGATGGCCGACGGATTGGCATTCGGGTCTGATATGACGCTCAGTCCAGCCATTGAACAGGCGATTATTCATACCAAAGAAAAAATGCGGGAGGCTATTGACACATTTCGGCTCAACGATGCGCTTGCGGTATTGTGGGAACTGATTTCGTTTGGTGATACTTATGTTAATGAGAAAAAGCCATGGGAGACGAAAGATCGACAGATCCTTTTTGATCTGACCGTGCTGGCGGATAACGTTGGTGCATTAGTCGCGCCATTCATGCCGCGCACGAGTGCAAAAATACAAGAATGTATTCGTTGGGACGAGCAAGGATTAAGGGCGCGGAAAAGCGCGGGATTATTCCCGCGTCTGGCAGCGTAATTGTTCGATTATGCAGATTATCGATACCCACTGCCATCCGCAGTTTCCTCAATACGATACTGATCGAGAAGAAGTGATTCAACGTGCGTCAGAACAAAATGTTGGCATGATCTGCATTGGTACGGATTGGGAAACATCGCGAAGTGCGATTGATCTAGCATTTGCCCATGACAATGTATGGGCGACCGTGGGATTGCACCCCAACGACAATCTCACCGAACACTACGACCACGATGCGTATGTAAAACTCGCGCAAGAATCAAAAGTGGTCGCTATCGGCGAAGTGGGCCTTGATTACTATCGCACGACCGAACCGGAGAAAAAGAAGTTTCAACGCGAACGATTTGAAAAACAAATCCAGTTAGCTATTGAGATAAACAAGCCACTGGTTATCCATTGCCGAGATGGTTCGGCTTCGCTCACCACAGGTGCGCATAAAGATATGATTGAAATGCTATCAGCTATACGCCATAAGCTATCAGCCAACCCGGGCGCCATTCATAGTTTTACCGGGACCTATGCGGATGCTAAAAGATATGTGCATCTGGGGTTTAAAATTGGCCTGAACGGCATCATCACGTTTGCGCGCCAGTATGATGATACTGTGATGGATATACCGCTTGAGCACATCCTTTTGGAAACCGATGCGCCGTACCTGACGCCCGAGCCGTATCGTGGAAAGCGCAATGAGCCAGCATATGTAGCATATGTAGCGGAACAGGTTGCACGTCTGCGGAAGATACCAGTTGAAAAAGTTATGCAGCAAACCACTGAGAATGCCCTAACTCTTTTTGGCCTCCATGAAACAGTATAAATTACTCGCCGACATCATTGCATTTCTGCATTTGATATTCACGATTGCTGTTGCGGTAAGTTTGGTGGTCGCATTATTGACGCCGCACTACCGGCCGTTGGCATTTTTCCTCTCTGCGATACTTCTGACATCGTGGAAAATATGGGGGGACTGTCCATTTGCGCGGTGGGAGAATCATTTTCGCCGCCGCTATAACCCCAGAACAGCATATCGTAGATCATTTCTTGAACACTACAGCCACAAGTATCTTCCATTTACCATTCGCGATGCATTTATCAAAACAAGCGCATTTGCTATCTTAGTAGTGCTCATTATTTTAACCGTAACGTGAAATACGACCCTAAAAAAATAGAAAAACATTGGCAGAAGGAATGGGCTAAACAGAAACTCTACGAAACACCCGATACTGCCAAGGGGAAATCAAACTACATGCTTCTGACGGAGTTTCCTTATCCGTCGGGGAATTTACACATCGGCCATTGGTACGCGTTTGCTCTGCCCGATATCCGCGCACGGTATCTGCGAATGAAAGGATATAACGTTCTCTATCCCATTGGTTTTGATGCGTTTGGTTTGCCCGCAGAGAATGCCGCCATTGAACGCGAGGTCAATCCGCGCGATTGGACCGAAGACAATATTAAGTACATGACTAAGCAGCTTGCTAGCATGGGCGCAAGCTTTGATTGGTCGCGCGAGGTGCGAACCATTGATCCCGACTACTACCGTTGGACGCAGTGGATGTTTGTTAAAATGTTCGAAAAGGGTTTGGCCTACCGCGCCAAGACAAAAGTAAACTGGTGTCCTAGGGATAAAACCGTGCTTGCCAACGAACAGGCCGGAGGGGGAGTATGCGATCGGTGCGGTACACAGGTAGAACAGCGCGAGATCGAACAGTGGATGTTTAAGATTACGGCTTACGCCGATCGGCTCATTGATGATATGGAGAACTTGGACTGGCCGGAGACGACTAAACTTGCCCAGCGCAACTGGATCGGCCGGTCAGAAGGCGCACGCATCAAATTCAAGCTTCAAACTTCAAGCCGCAAGCCTCAAGCTGAATACGTCGAAGTATTTACCACGCGTGCAGATACGCTCTATGGCGCAACGTTTGTGGTTATCTCTCCTGAACTAGCGCAACAATGGATTGACGTTGGGTGGAAAGCTGATGACGAAGTTTGGAGTTATATAACAACGAGTTTAAATCGCACGGAATTAGATCGACAAACCGAAGGGAAAGAAAAAACAGGCGTGTTTACGGGGATATATGCGATTAATCCGATTAATGATGAAAAAATTCCTGTATGGGTCGCGGACTATGTACTCGGGCACTATGGCACGGGGGCAATCATGGCGGTACCGGCGCATGATGAGCGTGACAAGGAATTTGCCAAGAAATTCAAACTGCCTATCAGTAAGGCCGCTCTAAGAGATGCCAATGAGGTTATTATAGACCTGAAGAAAAAGGATGCGGGCAACCACGAGAAAATTTATCATCTCCATGACTGGATTTTATCTCGCCAGCGTTATTGGGGCGTGCCCATTCCGATGATCAGATGCGATGACTGTGGTTACGTGCCGGTCTCTGAAGATGACTTACCGGTAAAACTTCCGAAGCTTGATGACTATCTGCCTGCAGACGATGGACGATCTCCTTTAGCAAAGGCAACATCATGGGTAAAAGCAACATGTCCTAAATGC
>ERZ1292629.919-Hain-H43-01um-R1-919-length-31367-cov-7_pt1 | contig 31367 bp, 40 predicted proteins | sample MGYA00564399_ERZ1292629 | MGnify/ENA primary metagenome ERZ1292629 (study PRJEB36523, sample SAMEA6512636) | groundwater metagenome | collected 2019-01-08 | study: AquaDiva: Metagenomics assemblies of 32 groundwater samples
ATCTTGATTTTTTCTATTTTTTCATCTTCTGGAAGAGTTGTTTCTAAATGCTCTATTTTTGCTCTTATGTGAGAAAGAGTTTCTCTAAGCTGATTTTTAAGAGTGAATTCATTTTTTCTATAAAACATGAAATTTTCTATTTTTTTGGCGACACTTAATGAGTTAATTTCTGAAGAAAGAACTTGTTTTTTTGCTTCAAGAGCTTCTGGATAATCAATTCTTATGTGTCTGTGTTCCATTTTAGAATTATTCTAATTTACTGAAAATAGTTCTGTCAATACTTTCTAGCCTTGATTTTATTGCCTGAACTTCTTTTTCCCATTCGCTTAATTCTAAATCTTCTTTTTGCTTTACTTCTTTTATTTTTCTTAATAGATTTTCTGTTTCTCCTACTTTTTGTCTGATTTCATTAAACAAGCTTAAGGTTAATTCAAATTTATCAAGCCTGATAAAAACAGGTTGTGCTTGTTTCATTAATGGTTTTTGATATGGAGATTCTACTTCAAATGTTCTTTTAGGTTCTATTTTTTGTTGTGCAAGGGGCTGATTAATAGCTTCTTTTATCATTTCTTGATTAAATCTTTCTGCTGTAGGAGAATTTGGAAAAGCAGGAAGAGAAGAAGTTTCTATTCTTGGAAGCTGTCCTGGAATTTCAGGCATAGAAGTTCTTGGAATAAAGTTCACATCTCCAAAACCAGCTGGAAGCTCTGGCAGTTCAGGTGGCTCTGGCAAGAGGTGAGGTTCATTTGCCCTCGGAATTATATTTTTTTTATTGAAAAAGGTCATAATTAGATATTCTGAAATTTAATATATATATGTTTAGTTAAATTTTAAAGTGGTAACAGGAAAACGAAAGGTATTTATTTAAACTGAATTTTCAAGATTAATGCAAATTAAGTTTCTTAAGACTATTGTGGAGCATCTAACAACCAAAGATGCAAGTCAAATAGTAGATTTGTTAATTGGAAAGAAAAATGTAAATGAGTTTTTGATTGCAAAGAATCTTAAGCTTACTATTAATCAGACGAGAAACATACTTTACAAGCTTTCTGACTATGGATTAGTCGGTTTTATAAGAAAAAGAGACAGAAGAAAGGGATGGTATATTTATTTCTGGACATTGAATGTTTTCAAGTCCTTAGATTTGTTAGAAGAAAAATTAAAAGAAGAGCTAAAAGTGCTTGAAAAACAGCTTAAGATAAGAAAAGAAGGAAGATTTTATATCTGTAAAACCTGCACTTTAGAGGTAAATGAAGAAGCTGCTTTGCTCAATGATTTTAAATGCGCTGAATGCGAGGGAATATATGAGCTTGCTGATAATGAAGAAATAATAAAAAATCTTGAAAAAGAAATTGCTAAGCTTAAAAAAGAAATTGAATATGTTGAAAAAGAAAAGCATATTGAAGGAGAGAAAATAACAAAGAAAAATACAAAGCTTATAAGAACAAGAGAGACTCAGAAAAAAACAAAAAGAGCTGCTTTAAGAGAAGCAAAGAAAAAAGAGCAGAAAAAAACTGAAAGAAAAGAACAAAGAATAAAAAATAAAGCAAAAATAAAAAGAGCAATAAGGAAAAAATTAAAAAAGATTTCTAAAAAGAAAAAAATTAAAAAATCTCATAAAAAAAGAAGATGAATGATTTCAGAGTTTATACAAAAAAGAGATTAAATCAAAGAAGTATTTTTAGCTCATTGCATAATTTAAGTGCAACTACTCTTATAATAGCTATTAATATTATTTTCTTTTTGTTTGTTTTAATACTTGGATTGTTTTTTGGAGCAGAAAATGTTGTAAACTTGGTTGCTATTCAGCCTCTTTCTATATTAGCTGGAAAAAATTTATGGACTGTTCTGACAAGCATGTTCATGCATGCTGGATTTCTGCATTTGTTTGTTAATATGGTTTCATTGTTTTTTATTGGAAGTTTTGTAGAAAGATTAATAGGAAAGGTTAGATTTTTAATTTTTTATCTAATATCTGGAATTTTTGCAGGATTGTTCTTTGTTTTGCTTGCATTTTTATTTAAATCAGATATGAGTGTTTATGCAGTAGGAGCTTCTGGAGCAATATTTGCATTAGGTGGTTTATTAGCTGTTTTAACTCCTAAACTTAAAGTTTATGTTTTCTTTTTTATTCCTATGCAGATGTGGCTTGGAATGATTTTTCTTTTAGGAGTTTTGTGGTTTGTTTCAATTACAGGAAGTATTTCAATAGGAAACACTGCGCATTTAGGAGGATTGATTGCTGGAGTAATTTATGGACTTTATTTAAGAGGAAAATACAAAAGAAAAATCCAGATTTTGAATAATGCTCTTGCAAGAAGTTTTTAAATTTGAAAGAGTATAAATTTTTTTAAAGAAAAAAATCACTAATTAAATTTATCCTCTTTTCTAAAACTCGCACTACCTGACTTTATGAATTTTTACATTAATGATATCTTTAAATTAACTGCGTAGAAGCTGAGCAAGAGGAAGCTTCGAAGCAGAGTAAATAAGGTAGCCGAGCGAGCCGAAGGCGAAGCGAGGCTGAAATATCTTGTTTATTATAGCAATAATTTATAAACTAAATTTTATATTTATTGATATGAAAAAGAGAGGCAAGAAGAGAGAAATTAAAATAAGCAGGATTTATTTTAAATCTTGGAAGTTTATCAAAAGCATAAAAAATTATATCTTGGTTGTGTGCTGCTTGTTTGCTTTTTCTATTATATTTGGATTATTATTTCCTGGTTTATTTGAGCAGCAGATTTTAAATATAATAAGAGATATAATGCTGAAAAGCCTTAATTTAAAAGGTTTTGACTTAGTTGGATTTATTTTTATGAACAATCTGCAAACAAGTGTTATTGGAGTAGTTTCTGGAATATTTTTTGGAATTTTTCCTGTTATTCTTATTCTTGTAAATGGTTATGTTATTGGGTATGTAATTAACAGAACAATCTTAATTGCAGGGCCTGGTGTTTTATGGAGGCTTTTGCCTCATGGAATTTTTGAACTTCCTGCTGTTATTATAAGCCTCGGTATTGGGTTGAAGCTTGGAATGTTTTTTAGATATGCTAAATATAAAACAAGAGCTTTTTTAGCTCAGATATTAGGATTTTTCAGTTTTATAATCTTATCTTATATTTCACTTTTATCAATACTCTTAACTACCCAGACTATTCTTTTAGATAAATCTGTTATTAATGATAATCTAGAGAAATCTATGAGCAATCCATATTTTATAGTAATTCTTCCACTTATTTTTATTATTAGTGTTTTAGTCCAATATTTTATCTTTAAGAGAGAAGACAAAAAATCTTATTTGATGCTTTTGAAAAAAAGTATTATTGCATTTATTTTTATAGTAATTCCATTGTTAATGTTAGCTGGATTAATAGAAGGATTTTTAATGACTTGGATTTAATGAGAAGTTTTTTATTGGTCAGTAAGTCTCTTTTTAAATTTAAAATATATAATTACTATAAACATAATTACAGATACCAAAATAAGAAACCAACCAGGATTAATAAATGGACCAAAATCTAATTTAAATACTCCTAATAAAATTCCTATAATCAATATAATTAAATCATATGTAAGTAAATCTTTAAGATGTCTCTTTTTCATGACTTTAATACTTTGTAGAACTATAAATAATTAACTAAATTTCTTTTTTCTCTTTCCAGCAAGAAGTCCAACTAATCCTCCGGCACCTAGCAAAGCTATAGATGAAGGTTCTGGAATAACACCATTTCTAATTCTTACATTATCTAATCCCCAACTTTCATCATTTATACCTTGGAGATTTTCACCTCCATAAAAAGTTAATGTTAAATTAGACCCTGAATGAGAAAAAGTAAAATTATGATATTGATTTGGAAAATTATAAACAGAATCTATAACTTCATCACCATACAAAAAACCTAAAGTATTATTTTCAGAAGCACCTGCTCTAGCACTATTAGTTTCAAGGGAATAATTATTAGGATATGCTTGGGTTGGATTTGCTATCTCCATATTACTAAAAGTTGTATTTAAGAGTATTTGTCCATCAGCAACTAACCCCCAGATATCATCTCCTGAATAAGGACCATTTCCATCCCAAGTTCTAATTGCATATAAATCAAATGCAACAGAAATAGAGTTATGTGTTGGTAAATTAGTTAGTGTTAAAGTTATAGGGCCATTACCATATTGGCCTAAAAATCTATCAGGAGCATGATAATTTGTTCCAGGAGTAATGTCTGTTTTAGGATTTGACCATTCTGTTAATGAGTTATTAGGATTTTCAAAATCATTAAAATACCAGCCATCTGCTTTTGCTTTTGGAGCTCCTCCAAAAGTCAAGGCGCCTGCAAGAGCAATACTTGCTAATGTTTTTTTTAATTTCATAAACTTATATTAAAAAAATGTGTATTTAAGTCTTCTCAATGATTTGTTTTACTAATGGGTAGAGAATATTCATGAAACTTACTATAATAATTTTTAATACTTACATAAGCATATTTTCTTTTTTTACATTAACAATATAATGTTTGCAGGCTTCGCATATTTTAGGATTCTCTTTTAGATTATATGCTTTGATTAGTTTATCGTTAATTCCATCACATGCAGGATATTTTCCGAGTATATTCATTCTAAAAGGAGCTCCTTTTTCATCAAATTTAAAAAAACATTCTGAAAAGTTTCCTGTTAAATCTTCTGCCATTCTTAATATTCATCAACTAAAACTTCATAATATGACTGAGGATGTTTACACGCAGGGCAAACTAATGGAGCATCTTTGCCTTCATGAACATAACCACAGTTTCTGCATTTCCATTTTATTACTTTATCTTTCTTGAATATTTTTCCTGCTTTTAAAACTTCTAAAAGCATTCTATATCTTTTTTCATGATGCTCTTCAACTTCTGCAATTTCCTTAAAAGAGTCTGCAATATCAGGATAGCCTTCTCTTCTTGCTGTTTTTTCAAATTCAGGATATAATTTTGAGTATTCTAATTTTTCTCCATCTGCTGCTTGCTGCAGATTTTCCTCTGTTGTTGATATTCTTCCAGCAGGATAAGCTGCTGTTATTTCAACATCTCCGTCTTTTAAATATTGGAAAAATACTTTTGCATGCTCTTTTTCATTATCTGCTGTTTCTAAAAATATTGCAGAAATCTGTTCATAACCTTCATTTTTTGCAACACTTGCAAAATAAGTATACCTGTTTCTTGCCTGACTTTCTCCTGCAAATGCTTTTAAAAGATTTTTTTCAGTCTCTATTTGTATACCTTCTTTTTTGTTTTTCATGATTTTAATAGATTTTAAAGATTTAAAAAGTTATCTTAGAAAGGTTTATAAGCAAGGTTTATGGTTCATAATTAATAAGAATAGTTATTAGATAATGAGTTCTTATAAGTTAAATTAGCGGAGGAAAAATGCCATTTAATAAAGACTTTAGAAGAAGCGACAGCGGATTTAGAAGAAACGACGGCTTTAGAAGAAACGACGGATTTAGACGTGGTGGATTCAGAGGCGGAGGCAGAAGCTTTAATGTAGAGAAGACAAAGATAAAGTGCAGTGAATGCGGAAAAGAAGATGAAGTGCCTTTCAAACCTAGAGAAGGAACACCTGTTTATTGCAGAGAGTGCTTCATGAAAAGAAAAGGAATAACACCTAGAGAAAGAGTACCTAGAGAAGAATCTGAAGAAAGATTCAAGAAACCTAAGAAAGAAGAAGACGAAGCTGAAGAAGAATCTGAGAATGAAGAAGATTTAGACGAAGAATCTGAAGAAGAAGAATTTCAAGACGAAGAAGCAGCTTAAAAATTCTGTTTTATTTTTTTAAGTTTTTTATTTTATTATTTTTTTAGAAGGCCCTAGTATTAATAATGCCTGACCATCTTTTAGCTCCAAGATTTTATATCTAGCTTTTTTCTTAAAAGTTGTAAGTTCTTTTTTTAGTTTATTATGGTGGTGTGGAAAGATAGCAATATCAATCATATTTAATCCATTTAAATTTTTTAATTTTATATCATTAGGATCTCCTTCACTGCCCCATCCTGCTATTTCTATTGTTTTATGAATAATTATACTTCCTGCACTAATTCCTAAGTAAACCCTGCCTTTTTTAATAGATGATTTTATTAATTTGTCAAACCCTGTTTTTTTAACTCTGTTTAGAATAAAAAATGTATTTCCGCCTCCGCTTAAAAAGACATCAAAATCTAAGTTTTTAAATTTCTTAGCATTAATATTTTTTCCTTATATTTACAATAATTATATTTTTTTTAATAATTCCAATATTTCTCATTGCTTTTCTTGTTATTCTTTCATACTTAGAATCTTTGCTTTTCATATTTGGGCAAATCATAGCCAAAACTTTTACACTCTTAATTGGTTTATTTATTAATTTTAAAAACTCTTTTTTTATTTTTCTTGTAGAAAGTGCATCTGAAGTTAATAATAGTTTTTTCATAATGTTCTTTGTTTTATATTATATTTAAAATTATCTTATGAACTTATTTAATCTTAGTTGTTTACCTGTTTCTTTTAATAACCAGGACTTATTTTCAAAAGTTGAAATTGGAAGCTTTAATCTTGTTTGAGCCTGCTTTAGAGCTTCTTGAATTGTGTTAAATTTTTCAGGAGGACTTTGAAATGCGCTTCGCGCAAGTTCTCTTAATATTCCTACACCACAAGGAGCATAATATTCTTGTCTTTCTTCTCTCATGAACAAGCAAGAAGCTTGTTTTTTAATTTTTTCTAAATATTCGCATAATGCTAACCTTGCTGTATAATATGCTCCTGTTACATTTTCTGCATAATATTTTCTATTTTGAAAACCTTCATAATCCTGATTAACTAAGGGTTTATCTGAAAATTGGTTCCATGCACTTCTTGGAAGAAAAGCTTCTATTACTTCAAATGAGAATTTATCTGGGATTAAAAGGATTTCATAGTGATTTCCAATATAATAGCCATGAAACAGCAGGATTTCATTTAATTCTGGATAGAATTTTATTTTTTTTAATAATTCTTTTGAAATAGAATCATCTGTTGCTGTTATTGCCCAGCGAGTTGGAACTAATCTTCTGTTTATTTGTTTTCCTAACAATCCTGCTGAAAGAATTTTAATAATATTACTTATTTCTGTGCTTGCAAAGTATAATTCTTTTATTGCTGTGTTTGCTTTTACATCTGTATCATTTACTAGATAATCTACTTTTTGCTTGATTTTTGGGTTTTCTTGTAGTCTTAAATCATGAACAGGAGCAGGATTTCCTATTACTGCATGGCTTGTGTCTATTTCAAAATCTTGTTTAGGAGGCTTGCTTAAGAAAAACTCTGTTGAAACTGATTTGTAAGCCATGCTTATTTCCTGCATGACTGCTGTGAACTTGTTTTTTTGAATTTTATTTTGTTTTATTTGAGTCTTGAATTTTCCATAAATTAGTTGATTTCTATTTCTTAATATCTGTGCTATTGAAAGGTTTTTTGCATGCCATGATTCTGGCATTGTAAGCTCTTGTGCATCTTCAATTTCTTCCTGAGGTGCTAGTATTCCTGCGCTTATATTTGGATAGAAGTTTCTTCCTACAAATATTTCAGGAGGAGAGTTTCCTGAAAAATGAAGTTTTGTTTTTGGCAAGAATTTTCCTATTTTAGAATATATTCTGCAAGGCATTCCACAAAGCCCTTTTCCTTTGCATTTTATGCATAAATTATATTGTATTACCATTTTTTTTGATTATTAATTTTTAAATCTGTTACAACTTTTTACTCGGTTCTGCTGTAGCAAAGCTTCTTAAGTTATTTTATTTATTATAGATATTTGAAATCTTATTATATTAATACTCAACTCTTCTGTAGATTAAGATGTTTCTAGTTAATTATCATTTTTTGTTTATTATTAATCTTTAATATTTTAGTAATATTCACAACTATTCGCTCTTTAGCTAGCTTGATTAGAGTTTTTAGTTCATATTATTTTAAAGTTTGTTATATTTTTTAGTAATGTTTTAAGCACATTTACTCGGCTCTGCTGTTGATTAAGCTTAAGTTCTTTTCAATATTTTATTTTTCTATTTATACCTTTGGATTTTCAATTACAAGAAATCACTTTTATCTCTGAAAATATCTTAACTCTTTAAGTCGCTTATTCCTAACATCAAAAACAGTAATCCTATTAAGATTACAAACCAGACAATTCCGCCTTTAAGGAATTGCAGTGCTGCTGTGCCCATATTCCATAGGCCTGCGCCATTGTTCATTCCCCAGGCATAAACTGCGCCTACTATTAAGATAAGCCCTAAAAGTATTTCAACCCATTTATTCATGATTTATCTTATTTTAATTAATTTAAAAAGATTTCTATATTCTGAAATAGAAATCTTTTTGCTGTTGTTTTAAGCATTGGTTCAAACCAAATTGAATTTATCGCGCGATTTATAAAGAGGTTTTTTCTGTATATTTTATGGATTATGAAAACAACAAAGATGATAAGTTCATTTTAATGAATATGGATGATGAAAGAAGCAAATATATAGCTGAAGTTATGGGAAATCAGACATGCAAAAAGATTTTAGACTATTTAGCTGAAACAAAAGAGGCAAGTGAAAAAGATATTTCTGATGCACTTAACATACCTATTAATACTGTTGAGTATAATCTTAATAAATTAGTAAAATCTGGTTTAGTTGAAAAAGCAAAGAACTTTTTCTGGAGCAGAAAAGGAAGAAAAATTGACATGTATAAATTGTCAAGAAAGCATATCATAATTTCACCTGGTGCTAGAAAGCCTAGTTTAAGTGCAATAAAAATGCTGATTCCTGTATTTCTTGTTTTAGTTGGAATAATTGCAATTGCACTGCTGATAAATAGCGGGAAAACGACTTCTGATGATACAAAATTAAAACAGTTTCATAGTTTAAATGAATTAAAGAGTTTCTTAAAATCAAATTCAGAGTCATATTCTAATTATTACAGTGTTGGTGGAATGAGAACTACTGATAGTGTTACAGGTATTGCACCTGCATTAGGTAGTGCTGAATCAAAAGGGGGAGCAGGAACATCTGCTATGGACTATTCACAGACTAATATACAAGTTGAAGGTGTTGATGAACCTGATATTGTTAAAAATGATGGAAAATACATTTATACTTTAACTGGAAACAAAATAGTAATTGTAAATGCTTATCCTGCTGATGATTTAGAGGTTTTAAGCGAGATTAATTTTAGTTCAAATCTTTATGCTAGTAATATATTTGTAAATGATGATAAGCTTATTGTATTGGCTAATGTTTATGGAGGTTATAGTTCTTGCACAACTCCTGATGGAGGCGCTTGCCCAACACTTCTTCCTGTTAGTTCAGGACCTCAAAGTGTTATTTATATTTATGATATTTCAGATAAAGAAAATCCTGAACTAGAAGATACAATAGCTGTTGAAGGAAGTTATGAAGATTCAAGAATGATTGATAATTATGTTTATGTTATCTCTAGCAAAAGTGCTAGCATAGATAATCCTATGCCACCAGTTTATATTGCTAATGGTGTTGAAACTAAAACAGCTCCATCTGATGTTTATTATTTTGATTATCCTGATTCATACTATGTTTTCAAAACAATATCTGCTATTAATTTAGATGATAATAAATTTGATAAAAAAGTATATTTAATGGGAGGTTCTGGAAATTTATATGTTTCTAGTGATAATATATATTTAACTTATCAAAAAACATTTAAAATGGAAGATTATGCAAAAGATTTTGTTGACCAGGTTGCATATAAGATTTTACCAAAATCATATTATTCAAGAGTAAAAGTTATTTTGAATTCTGATAAAGAATATTATGAAAAACTTTCAGATATACAAACATTAATTTATGATTATTCTGAATCTTTAGATGCTGATGAAAAAGCAGAATTTGATGCAAAATTAATGCAAGCTTACGAAGACTTTCAGATTTACCAGTCAAAAGAAAGAATGAAAACAATTGTCCATAAAATTAATATTGATGAATTAAATATTAATTATAAAGGTGCTGGAAGTGTTCCTGGTTATATATTAAATCAGTTTTCAATGGATGAATATGATGGATATTTTAGAATTGCAACTACAACAGGAGATACATGGAGTGGAACTAGCTTAAATCATTTATATGTTTTAGATAAAGATTTAAAAATAGCTGGAAAAGTCGAAGATTTAGCAAAAGGAGAAAGAATTTATTCAACAAGATTTATACAAGACAAGGCTTATATTGTTACATTTAGACAAATAGATCCTTTCTATGTTATTGATTTATCTAATCCTAAACATCCAGAAGTTTTAGGATATTTAAAAATACCAGGATATTCAAGTTATCTGCATCCTTACGATGAAAATCATATTATTGGATTAGGACAAGAAAATAATCAAGTAAAAATATCTTTATTTGATGTAAGTGATTTTGATAATCCAGAAGAGGTTGATAAATACTTAGTTGATAAGAAGTATTCTTCTTCAGAAGCAATGTATGAACACAAGGCATTTTTATTTGATAAAGAAAAAAGTCTTTTAGCAATCCCTGTTACATATTCTGAACCAATAGGAGTTGACAGTCAGTATGGATATACAAAATACAAATATTTCCAAGGAGCTTTTGTATTTGATATTGATTCAAATTCAATTGATTTAAAAGGGACAATCAGTCATGAAGACAATATTCCTGAAAACTCTGATTATTATTATGGAAATTATCAGACACAAGTCAGAAGAAGCTTGTTTATGGATGATGTTTTATATACAATTTCTTTATCTAAGATAAAGGCAAACTCTCTAGATGATTTAAGTGAGATTAAGAGTGTTGTTATAAATGAGTTTGAAAATCTTCCATTATATTATGATTATGTTGTTTAATAATAATTCTTATAAATAGGCTTTTATTGATTTTTTCATGAGAAAAGGATTATATATAGGGCTTGCAGCACTTTGCTGTTTGACAGGATTAGCAGGATGCGCTAAAAAACAAAATAAAGTTGAACAAAAAGTTGAACAAAAATATATTCAGTATACTATAGAAGATTTTGCTAGTGTTTATCCAAGATGGAATACTTTAACAGAAGAACAAAGAAATATTCTTAGAAAAGAGTGGAATCAAATAAAAGAGGATAACAACTTAATGACAAAAAAAGAGCTCTTTGAATTATACTCAAACCCCGATGAGTTTTATAAAAACATGAGTGAAGAAGAAAGGAAAGAATTTGATAAAATTGATTGGCACAAAGTAGTGCAGCAGGCTTCACCAGAACAAAACAAGAAAATATCAGAAAATCCTCCTTTTATTGACCCTTATTCTATGACTTTATCAGATATGCTGCTTATATACAATACTGAAAAGAGAGCAGCTGAAATTGCTAAGTCTAGAAAGTAAAATCACAAACCATAAAAAGCCTTATTTTCTTGATAATTAATGATTTCAGAGAAACAACTTAATGAGATTAAAGAACACTTGGAAAGAGCGCAAAACCCGTTTTTTTATTTTGATAATGATAATGATGGCTTGATAAGCTTCTTGCTTTTGCAAAGATATTTAGGAAGAGGCAAGGGGATATCAATAAAAAGCTTTCCTGAGCTAGATGCAAGCTATTATAGGAAAGTTAAAGAATTGAATGCAGATTATATATTTATTTTAGACAAGCCTTGTGTTTCTAAAGAATTTTTAGACAAAGCTCAGCAAGATAATATCCCTGTTGTATGGATTGACCATCATGATGTTGAAAAACCTGAATGCGAGAATTATTTTAATTCTTATCATACTGACAAGCAAAATGAACCTGTTTCTTACATATGTTATAAACTGACTAACAGAAAAGAAGATTTATGGCTTGCTGTTATTGGATGCATAAGTGATTATTATATGCCTGATTTTTACAATGAATTCTTAGAAAAATATCCTGAACTTGGAATTAAAAATCCAAAAAGCCCTTTTCATGTTTTATATGAATCTAAAATAGGAGAGATTGCGAGAATTTTAGATTTTGCATTAAAAGACACTACAACAAATGTTGTTAATATGTTAAGATTAATGATAAAATCTAAAAGTCCTTATGATATTTTAAATGAGTGTTCTGCTAACAGGCCTGTTTTAAGAAGATTTTGCGAGATTAATTCTAAATATAAGACTTACATGGAAAAAGCAAGACAGTCTGCAAAAGAAAAATATGTTTATTTTCAATATGCAGGAGAATATAGCTTAAACGCAAATCTTGCAAACCAGTTAAAATTTGAGTTTCCTAAAAAAACAATAATAATCTGTTATTTAAAATCAGGGCAGGCAAATTTTTCAATAAGAGCTGACAATGCAAGAGATATTACATTAAAAGCTATAAAAGATATTGAAGGTGCAACAGGAGGAGGGCATGAAAAAGCAACAGGTGCTCAGGTTCCTGTTGATAAGATAGAGGATTTTAAGATGATTTTGCTAGGATTGATAAAATGATTAAATTGCTTGAAGAATTCCTCTTATTATTATATATCCTATAATTATTATAGCAGCTGCTTTTATTACATCAATTAGTACATCGCTGATATCAGTTTTTCTGCTCATTTGAATACCTTTCTTTTTAAATCATTTATATCTGACTTCATATCTATAAGTTGTTAATGTATTTTAAGCTTTTCTCCTAGTCTTTTTAGCTCTAATTCAGCATCAGAGATTCTGGTTTTTTCAGTAGATACAACAATTATAATCATTAACATAAAACCTAAAACAATTCCCAAAGTTCTATTTTCTTCTGATATAAATGCCCATACAAAAGAGATTATAGCTAATAACCCCAAAATTATATCCCAAATTTTTATCTCCATTTAGATGTTTAATCATTTAGTCTAATAAACATTTATATATTTCAAATATTATATTGATAAAATGAAACAAGGATTGTATCAATCGATAATGGGTTCTGACGGACAAATATACAGAGCAGTAATTTATTTAGAAGGCGCAAAGATTTCTATACCAACTAGCGATGATCCTAATAATCCAATAAAAACCTCTTATACTATTGTTTTAGAAGGTAATAAAAAATATTTAAAAAAAATAGACGATAATAAAAAAGATGATTAACTTAAAACTAATATTTTTTATTTTAATTATATTAGCTGTTATTTTAGTTTTGATTTTAGGAATGATAATCTACTTTATTGGAAGTGTTTTTTGGGCTGTTTCTTTAAAATATGAGATTATGTCTAAAGCTATTTCTGTTTTTACTATACTAAATTTACTTATAATAGCTTTGGTTGGGGTTCTAGTTTTAAAGAAGATTTATCTTTAATAAATAAGCTTGGAGTTGCATTAGGTATTTTGAGCATAATCTTGATTGAGATATGATTAGTAAGACTTAAAAAGCCAATTAGTTCTGTAGATTTATGAAACCAGTCAAGCATCTTAAGATTAAGGATGGAATGAAGGTAAGTGAATTAGTTAATGGAATGAAAGAAATGGGTTTTGGTGCTGGCAGTATTGGAAAGGCTAGCTTGATTTTAAAACAGATGTATAATGATAAAGAGTGCAAGATTTTTTTGGGTTTGGCAGGTGCAATGGTTCCTGCTGGAATGAAGCAGATTATAATTGATATGCTTGACAGAGTAAATGTTCTTGTTTCAACTGGTGCTAATTTAACTCATGATTTGATAGAGGCTTTAGGATATAATCATTATCAAGGAGATGAAAATGTTGATGATAAAGAGCTTAACAAAAAAGGAATCGATAGAATTTATAATATTTACATGAAAAATGAGGTTTACGAGTATTTAGAAGCTTTTTTTGAACTTCATTGGGATGAGCTTAAAGAATGTGAGAACATTAAACAACTGCTTTGGAAATTAGGAAGTCTGCTTGATAAAAAAAAGCCAAGCATTTTGAGAACTTGTTATGAAAAACAAATTCCTATATTTTGCCCAAGCTTAGCTGATTCTGGAATTGGATTAATGATTTGGGGAAGATTAGTTGCTGGAAAAAAGCTTAATATTGATGCTTTTGATGACATGAAAGAAATTATTGATATAGCTTGGGTAAGCAAGAAAAATGGAATTATTTATATTGGAGGGGGAGTTCCTAAGAATTTTATTCAGCAGTCAATGCAATTTTCAAAAGGTGCTGAGTATGGAATTCAGATAACGACAGACAGGCCAGAGCCTGGCGGAAGTTCTGGAGCTAATCTAAAAGAAGGAATTTCTTGGGGGAAAATGAAATCAAATGCAAATTTTGTTGATGTTAATTGCGATGCAACAATTGCATTGCCATTGATTTATGCAAGTGTGATTGATATAATAGAAGAGCAATAAATTTATAATTGATCTATTGTAAAATTTCTTATGAGTATAAAAAACGATTTTGCAAAGGCATTAAGCAAGGTTTTTACATACAAAAGAACACAAAATATCTTGAGAAAAGTTATTACTGTTTCAAATGCATTGCACATACATAAGTTTGAGATTGATGAAATTCCTGACATTCCTTGTGTATTAGCTAATAATCATGGATTTGAGATTAATGGAATCTCTTTAGATATGCTAGTAATCTGGCCTGCTTGCCAAAGAAAAATAATTGGTGTTTTTTATGAGAGACTTTTTGAAGATAAAAAATATGAGCCTTGTAAAATTTTTCTTGAGAAATGGGGGGCAATCTCAACAAAGCAATTAAAAAATGTACAGAAGCGTACTAAAAATGATGAGATAGTTGGAATTGATCCTGAAGGAGCAAGATGCAGATTGAAACAAGAAGGGTATTATGGAGCTGTTTGGATTGCTGAACTACTTGATTATCCTATACAGCCAATTAGGATAACTTCAAAAAAAGGATATTTTAGAGGATTTTTAGGTGGATATACAAGGTTAGAAGTTTTGCCTAACATTGGGTTGCCAAAAATGGGTTTTCCAGAAGAAATTCCTGGAATTGATATTCAAAAAGTTACTAGAGAATATAAGAGAAACTTGCTTGAAAGAAAAACTTGTGAGTTAATGACTGCATTTAATAACTCTTTGCAATATAAACAACATATTGAGCTGGCTTGTTTGAAATTGCGCATTTAGAACCTGATTTTGGTTTTTCTTTTTCATCTATACAGATGATTTTTGCGCCATTTGTTTTTTCTTTTAAGATATCTTCACAACTTTCTTCACCACACCAGTCTGCTTTAACAAGTTTTTTATTTTTAATTGCTTGTTTTATTTGTTCTATATTATTTGCAGTTATTGTGTTTTTTGTTTGATAATCTTTTGCTTTTTTATATAGATGATAATGAATATCTTCTAAGATTTCTTTTGCTTTATTTTTTATATCCTTTGTTTTTATAAATGTTTTTTGTCCTGTATCTCTTCTTACAAAAACAACCTGGTTTGCTTTAATGTCTTTAGGGCCTATTTCAATTCTTAATGGAATGCCTTTTAATTCTGCATCATTAAATTTAAAGCCAGGAGTTAAATCCCTGCTATCAATTTCTACTGAAAACTCAGATAATGATTCTTTTATTTTTTCTGCTTGTTGTTTTATTTGTTTTTCTTGTTTTTTATCTGTTATTATTGGAATTATTATTATCTGTGGTTCTGCTATTTTAGGAGAAAGAATTAAGCCTTTTGAATCAGAGTGCATCATTACTGCTATTCCAATGCTTCTTGTTGATAAGCCACATGAAGTCTGATAAGGATATTGTGGTTTTTCATTTTCATCTGTGAATTTTATGTCAAATGCTTTTGCAAAGTTCTGTCCTAAGCAATGAGAGGTTGCTCCTTGAGCTGATTTTCCTGATGGCAAGAATATTTCACAAGTTAGAGTGTAATCTGCTCCTGCAAATTTTTCTCTTTCTGTCTTTTTTCCTTTAATTACAGGAATTGCATACATTTCTTTGTATAATTGCTCATAAAGCTCCTGAATTTTTTTAACTTCTTTTTCAGCTTCTTGCTTTGTTGCAAATGCAGAATGTCCTTCTTGCCATAAAAATTCTCTGCTTCTTATAAAGGGCACAGGATTTTTAAATTCCCATCTTACAATATTTGCCCACTGATTTATTTTTAATGGCAAATCACGATAACTCCTTATCCATTTTGCAAAGCTTGGATACATTATAGTTTCTGAGGTTGGGCGTATTGCAAGTTTTTCAGCTAGTTTAGTATCTCCTGAATGAGTCACCCATGCAACCTCTGGATTAAATCCTTTAACATGCTGTTTTTCTTTATTTAATAATGATTCTGGGATTAATAATGGGAAATAAGCATTTTTTACACCATCTTTTTTTATTTTTTCATTAAAATAAGCCTGGATTTTTTCCCAGATTGCATATGCTTTTGGCTTTAAAATATAACAGCCTGAAACATTTGTATATTCAATTAAATCTGCTTTTTGCAAAATTTGAGTGTACCATTCTGATAACTCATCTTTATCTGCTGTTATTCCTTTTTGATTTTTTTCTTTTTCCATTTTTTTGTTAGGTTAGTTTTTTGGTATCTTATACATATTTTACTCGGCTCTTCTGTTGATTAAGCTTTCTGTTTTTAGATTATCTTATATCTAAAATCTGTTACAGCTTTATATTTGATTCTGCTCTAGCAAAGCTTGGCCTCTTTAGTTGTTTATTTATTATGATTATCTTTATATTATTTTATTAATTTTTTAATCTTTTGTTATTTATATTTGCTATTCTTTAGCTTATTGTCCTGTTAGTTATTTTTTCTATAGTGTCAACTGCAATATCTGCTTCTAGTGCAAAACCTATTCCTTCTGAGCCTGAGATTTTAAAGTTATTTATTCCTATAACTTTTCCTTGCTTGTCAATTAATGGGCCTCCTGAATTTCCAGGATTTAATGAAACATCTGTTTGTATATAAGAGGTTTTATCTGTATCTCCTGGACGGTTTGTTGCACTTACAATTCCTTCTGTTGCTGTAAATGATAGTCCTAATGGATTTCCTAATGCAATTACTTTTTCACCTATTTTTACATCATCAGAATTTCCAAACTGAAGATAACTATAAGTTCCTTGTATTTTCAATACAGCAACATCAATTTCCTTATCATATCCTATAAGTTTTGCATCAATAAGCCTGTCATCATATGTTAAAACTTTCGCATAATGAGCATTGTAAAGAACATGGGTATTTGTAACAACTAAACCATCTGAACTAATAATAAAACCAGAACCTTGTGCAACATCTGTTTTAATACTTACAACAGAGCCTATTGCATCTGATATAATTCCTGAAAAATCAGAGCTTACAGATGCTTTTACTTGGCTTAATTGAGTGTTTAAATCTGTTTTAGTTTGTGCTAAAGTATCTGTTAAGGTGTTAATACTTGATTGAATTTGTATTTGGTTATCTGTTATTTGTGTTTGCAGGTTTTCTGCTGTTTGGTTAAGCTTTTTTTCTAAAGCTGTATTTTGGATAAAAACAAAAACACTTAAAAAAAGCATTGCTATCTGAAAAACTATCATAAAAGATATGATAACTACTATCTTTTTATTATTGGAACTTGTTTCTGATTTTATTTCCTGTTTCATCTTTTTTATTTACGAGCTCGCTAGGATTCGAACCTAGATCAACTGGGCCGAAACCAGGTATTCTATCCGTTGAACTACGAGCTCTGAGTATATAAAATTAATCAAAATTCCATTAATAAACTTTGTTGATTAAAAGTCTATACCTGTTTTGATTATGCCTATAATTACGCAGATTACAATTACTATCGCAGCTATTATGTTTCTTATACATGGCTTTTCTTTTAAGAAAATATATGAGAAGAAATAAGTGAATACAGGAGCAAGTGCGAAAAGCAAAGTTGTTAATACAATTCCATAATGCATGTATCCATAATAAAGAACAATTCTGTAAAATACCCAGATTATACCTATTGCTAAAATATATAGTTTTATTTTGGTTTTTGGTTTTAAAGGATTTGTTCTAAAAATCAAGAATCCTGCTAAAAATATGAAAAAGCATCTTATAAAATAAAATGTTATTGAGGAATAATATTCTAAAATATATTTTGATGCAACTAGTTCAATTGCAAAGAAAAGAGATGAAAACAAGGTTGCTAAGGCATATTTATTAAAGCTTAGATGATGTTTTTTAATATGAGAGCCTATTAAAGCTAAGCTTGCAATTATTGCAAGAGGGATTATTACTAGATTTCTTTCAGATGGGAAAAGAAAAAGTGCTAAGATAATTACAAATAGTGGCTGAAGAAGCCTTATTGGTTCTAAAGCTGTTACTTTTTCCCATTTTATACTGAAAAAATACAAAAGATTTGCAATAAGAGAAAGGATTACAACTAAAACTAATATTAAAATATTTTTTAATTCATATGCTTGTGGAGAAACTTTCCAGTAAAAGAATAATAAAGGAATCATCACAATAACAATCGCAAGAAATCCTAAGACTGTATAGTTCTTATACGAAACATCTTTTCTTTTTAGGATTTGTTTTTCTGAGACAATTCCTATTCCTTCTGCTGCTGCTCCTAAAATCGGTTGCCAGACCATGTTTCCTCTTTTTTATGTTTATTATATTAAAATACAAATTTGATTTATTAATGTTTAGGTTTTAAACCTCGCTCGCTTCGCTCGCTCGGCTAATCCCTCCTCCAAAACTCGCAGTTCCATTTCTTACTCCATACTTTAGATACCAAAATGAAACTGCTCGAACTCGTAGTTTCGATAGTTGTTATATTTTAAGATTGTCTATCAAAACTGCTCGCCCCCACCACCTGCCCACGATTTGTTAATAATGAAATTGTTGTAGAAGTTAAGAGGTGTTTTTAAGAATATATTTTAATGATTATTTCAACTTATTTTCCAGTATTTTCTTAACTAGCTGGAAATCTGCACGCTTGTTTGTTGCCTGCATAACTTTTCCTATTAGAAAATTAATTGAATTTTTATTTCCTGATTTATAATCACTAACTGGTTTTGGATTATCTTTTATTATCTTGTTTATTATGTTTTCAATTTCAGACTTGTCTGAAATTACTGATACTTTTCCTGATTTTATATGCTCTTTTGGTGAAAAGGATTTTGGTATGAATTTTCTTAATATTTCCTGGGTTTTAAGTTTTGTAAGATTTCCTTTTTCATGCTCTTGCAAAAGTTCTGTAACATGCTCGTGCTTTATATTGACTTCATCTATTGATTTTTTATGATAATTTAAAATTCCTTTTAATTCAGTTGTTATCCAATGAAGAGCAGTTATTGGATTAATTTTTTCAATTACTTTTTCAAATAAATTTGCAATTCCTAAGTCAGATGTAAGAACTTCTGCATGTTCTTTTGGAATTTTATGTTTTTTAATTATTTTTTCTAGTTTTGCTTGAGGTGATTCTGGAAGATTTTTTTGTATTTCATTTACATATTGTTTTGTAAGTTTTAATGCAGGCAAGTCAGGGTCTGGAATAAATCTATAGTCTTGGGCTTGTTCTTTGTCTCTCATTTTTTCTGTTTTTTGTTTTATAGAATCCCATCTTCTAGTTTCTTTTGTAACTGGTTTTTCATTTAAATGTCTTTTAATTTCAAATTCAATTGCTTTTGCAATTTCTACAATTGAATTTACATTTTTTACTTCTGTTCTTTCTGTTAGATTTTTAATAGAAACATTTACATCTGCTTTTGTTCCTGCATCTTTGTTAATTGCTTTTATATAAGAAAGAGTTAAAACTAGTTGTTTTAGCCAGTTTTTTACTTGCTCAGAGTTTGAAAAATCTGGCTCTGTCACAATTTCAATTAAAGGAGCTCCTGAACGATTATAATCTATTGTTCCTGTTTCTGGATTCCATGCAGCAGGATCTTCTTCTAAATGAATTTCTCTTATTCTTATTCCTAAGAAATTTCCTTTTTCCAAAGTTGGATTAGAATGACTTCCTGACATTGATATTTGATAGCCTTTTGGCATATCAGGCCAGTCATAGTGTTTTCTTTGAAATGATAATGGCTTGAAAATTGGCTTGCAGTTTAGCATTAAACCTATTTCAATTGCTTTTTTTACTGCACTTTCATTTGTAAGCATTGGCTTGCTTCCTGGCTGTCCACAACAGATAGGGCAAATATTAGTATTAGGATTAATCTGCTTCATATCATGAAAGTTTTTGCATCTGCAAAAAAGCTTTTCTTTTGTATCTAAATATCCATGAATTTCCAGGCCGATTTGAGGTTGGCTTGAAGATATTTGAGTTTTCATAAAACAAATAAGAATGTGCAGTTTAAAAGAGTTTAGATTTCTCTTTCTGTAGTTCTGAATAAATTTATAAATACGATATGTATCGTATTATTATGTGGACTTGCAAAATTGAGATTGATGGAAAAGAAGCTCATTTAGGAAGCAAGACTCTTAAACACAAAATAACGCTTGCTGGTTTTCCTTTATCATTTTCTTATCAAGGAAAATGGGTTATTGTTCATATCACAGGAATTTTAATTGGAAATTCAAAAAATAAAAAGGAATTTGTTAAGGATTTGAAAGGCTCTTCAAGATTGATTAATTTTGAATTAAATGAAGATTTTTTTATTGGAACTATTAAAGAGCCTATATTTGCAAAAACAATTTATAATAAAGATTTAATTTACCTTGCTCCTGCTATAATTAATGAAAATGGAAAAGAGATTATCACAGTAGGCTCATTTGATAAACAAATTTTAAGCAAATTTATTTCAACTTTAGAGAAAAATTATGATACAAAGATTCATTATATTCAAGAAAGAAAAATAAAGAATATTTCTATTGTTGAACAAAACCCAGAATTAACAGATAAGCAGAAACAAGCTATGCAATTAGCTATAAAAAATGGCTATTATAATTCTCCTAGAAAAACTAGTGTTGAAAATTTAGCAAAACTAGCGGGATTAAGCTTTTCTACCTTCCAAGTTCATCTTAGAAAAGCAGAATCTAAACTCATGCCCTTCTTCTTTGAGCAGTAAACTTTCTAAGCAAATACGATATATATCGCTATAAAACTTAACTCCCAATTTGTAACTATTTCTAAGAGGTAAAATGGAAATAAAAGATATTTTATCAGAAAGAGAAATAGCAAAATATCATGAAGCATGGAGAAATTTTAGTGGCAAGTATACTCTTGAAGAAGAATTTAATGTTCATTCTAGCATGCCCGTAATAAGCAAGGTTTTCCAGTTTAGAGATAAACCTATATTCAGGACTCATGTTATTCAAAAAGAATTAAAAAAATTCAACCCATATTTTACTTCTAATAAATATCCTCATCCTTTTTGGCATGCCCAACATTTTTTTATGGTATTAGAACAATTTTATCATGAGAGTTCAAATAAAATAAGAGATAATCCTAAGCTGATTGGAAAAGAAAATGAGGCCCATATTTACTTGAAAAGACCTGTAATGTGGAGAGATAGAGTTTCAGTTGAATTAATTTTAGAAGATTTAGGAAAATTTCATGGCTATGACAGGGAAAAAGATTATAGCTTTTTTTACAACGAATCAAACAACAAGATATATGCTGAAATCTCTGTTCAAACTTTCTGGCAATTAAGAGCTTATATTCAAGAGATTGAAAAGATAAAACAAGGAAATAGAGAAGCTGTTGATAGTTTGATAAGGAAAATTGAAATGCAGGATATAAATCTTAAGAGGCTAATTAAGCCAAGAAAAACTTTAATGAATTCAGATGAACTAATTTCAAGGTTAAAAGAAGGTAATCTTCCTGAACAAGAACTGCATGATTTCTTTAGCTTTTGGGATAAGAAAAGCTAACCTTCAATAAGCTTTGGCTTTCTTGCCTTTAGAAAAGAATTTCAATTAAATCATTGGTTGAGAGGACTTTTATTTTATTTTGATTTTTTAAAAGAGAATCTCTACTCCACAAAAAACCTGAATATTTTAAACAAAGTGCAAAGAATTCTGTATCATCTTTGTCGGGAGAAATTTTTTTAGCTTGTTCTATAAAATCAGAATATTCTTTTTTTTCTATAAACTTGACAACTGAAGTTAATTTATTGAGTTCTTGTTTAAATCTCTCTGAAGAAATTTTTGCTTTTGATATAATCTCTTTTGAATATCTCTTTAACTCCTCAAAAGCTATTTGTGGGGAAATAAGTTCTAAAAATGGCATTGTAAGCAACCTTTTTGTTATTGAATTTTCCCAGAAAAAACTGAATAAGATATTTGTATCAACAACAATTTTCATTTTAGGACCTTTTATTTCTTCCTTTTCTTATTAAATCAACAGCCCAATCACTAAAATCTTTTTCTTTTTCAAACTCTCTAGACAACTCTTGTTTTATAGCCAGTCTTTTGGCTTTTTCAGTTATACATGTTCTTATTAATCCACTCCAATTTACTTCTGGAAATCTCTTCATTATTTCTCTTACTTCTTCTGGAACTGATAATGTTATACTTACCATTTTCTATTTTATTAATTTATTTGATTATGTCAGAAATTAAAAATTTCTGAGATCCCAAAACTCAAAGAGTTTTGTGATGTATAAAAACATAATTATGTTTAAATATTTAAATCTTTCGGTTTTTGGATTTTTAATCTTCTAAAATATCTGAAATATTTTTTAATCTTCTAATATTCTTTTTTAGGAATTTTTCAACTGTTTCTGGTAAATGAGGAATTAAACATCTACTACAGTCAAGAATCTCTCCAAACTCATTGATTATATAGACTGCTTTATTTTCAGGATTTTTAATTTTACATGCTCCTGGAAGTTCTGAATAATAATTTGGGCAAGCACATAAAAAACAATTAAGCTCTTGATTATTTTCTAATTTTAAACATTGAGTATTAGTTTTATAATAAGGGCATTTATCAGGATGTTTTTTGCTTCTTATTTTAAAACTGGTTTCTTGGATTATTTCTTTAATATTTTCATAAGTCAAAAGTATTTTTGCTTGTTTTAATTCTCTTAAAATAGTTTCAATATGGTGTGGAAAAAAATCTCTGATACTTTGCTTATAAGTTTCAATATCTATTATTGGCATAATAAGAAGTTTTTTATATTGTTTAAAACATTTATTATAATGAAAAAGCCATATAAAAAACCTAATCCAGGAGATAGAGTTGAGATTAGAATTAATAATAAAACAGAACAAGGAACTCTTCTTGATAGTTATGATTCTAGTGTTTTGCTTTTAAAGCTTGATAATGGTTATAATATTGGATTTAATAAAAAAGATATCTCTGAGTTAAAGATTGTTGAAAAAGCAAAAGAAGATAAAAAAGAAAAAGATGAAAATGAAAAAGAGTTTAAGCAAAGTGGGCAAAAACCTATAATTGATATTATTTTAACAGGAGGAACAATTGCTTCTAAACTAGATAGCAAGACAGGAGGTGTTAAGCCTCTTACTTCTGCTTATGAGTTTTTCAAAACATACCCTGAGATTTTTGAAATAGCTGATATTAGAATTAAAAATCCTTTTATGAAATGGAGTGAGAATATGCATTCAGGAGACTGGATGAGAATTGCTAGAGAAGTTGGTAAGTCATTAAATGATAAAGATGTAAAAGGTGTTATTGTAAGTCATGGAACTGATTTTTTGCATTATACAGGAGCTGCTCTTAGTTTTATGCTAAAAGATTTGAACAAGCCTGTTGTTTTGACTTATAGCCAGAGAAGTTCTGACAGAGGAAGTTCTGATACTCATTTAAATTTAGTTTGCTCTGCTTATGCTGCTCTTAGTGATATTGCAGAAGTTATGCTAGTTGGGCATGGAAGCATTAATGATGATTTTTGTTATGCATTGCAAGGAAATAAATCTAGAAAAATGCATACATCAAGAAGAGATACTTTTAAACCAATAAATTGCAAGCCATATGCTAAAATTTTTGCCAATGGAAAAATTGATTTAATTAGAAATGATTATAATAAAAGAAATAAAAATAAAGTAAAAATAGATGCTGTTTTTGAGCCAAGAGTTGCCTTGATTAAATTTTATCCTGGACAAGACCCTAAAATTTTAGATTATTATAGAAAAAAAGGCTATAAAGGACTGATTATAGAGTTTGCTGGCTTGGGGCAGATTGCAAGTGAGGGAAAATTTAATTTTATTCCTGAATTAAAAAAAGTTATTGATAAAGGCATGATTGTCTGTGCAACAGCACAGACTGTTTTTGGAAGATTAGACCCTTATGTTTATGAGTCTGCAAGAAGAATTGCAGAAACAGGCGTTATTTATTTATCAGACATGTTAAGTGAAACAGCTTTTGTTAAGCTTGGATGGGTCTTGGCTCATAAAGAATATAGGGGCAAAGTCATGGCAAAACATTATATGCTGCAAAATATAAATAAAGAGTTTAATGAAAGGTTGGGGGAAGAGTTTTTAGAATAGAAAAATGATTAAAAAATCTGATTCTTTATTGTTAAGGCAATAAAATAAGAGTTTACTAGTAGTTAATCACTATAGAATAGTAACATATAGTAAAGTTTATAAGGGGTTTTTTACTTGATTTTATATGACAAATCTAATATATCATCCTAAAACTTTAATTGAAAAAATAGACAATGAAATCCATGTAGCAAGAAGAATGGATATTCAGGATTATTTAATAACGCAAGCTATTAAAAGAAGATATAATATACTTACAAATTGCTTTTTCAAAAATGTAATTCATTATAGAGGTGATAAAGAAGCAAAATATCAACAGATTGCTAAAAAAAATAATAAACTTCTTGATAGAAAAATAGCAAGATCTTTAAGAAGAGCAAATCCTGAAATTTATGAATATGGGAGTGTTATTGCTGTAGATACTGGTGCTATTATTGATATTCAAAGGCAAGATGGATGGGAAGCATGCGCACAATTTTTAAGTCAAATTAATGATAGATATTTGCCTTTAGTCACAGACAAAGTTAATCAGGAGGTAAATTTTCATACAAAACATATGAGAATTCATAAAAAACCTGAAATAAACTCTTTAATTCAAACACAGATAAATTTATTAAGTGAAATTTATCAAAAATGGCGTAAGCGTGTCGATAATGAAACAAATCTTGATTCATTAAAACATAAAGCATACTGGGCTGTTAAACAATGTAAGATGGAAAAAGAAAATAGCATCAAGGAAAGAAATGATGATATTTCAGAAACAGATATTGGTATTTTAACTGAAACAATTGAATATGCTTGCGGAACTCCGCATAGAAAATTTAAAAAGACAACTGGAAAAAAATGCATTACAGGAGGAATAATAATAACCTCTGATGAGCATATTGAAAAATTAAAGCAGTGCATTGATGAGTTTCCTTTTAGAGTTCCTGAAAAATTTCAGGGAGAAGGTTTTGATCCTTCTCTTGTTTCAGACCTTAAACATATACACATAATAAACACAAGAAAATTATAAAATGACAAAAGTTAAAATAGACATAGGATTTAGAAAGTATGAAGATATAAAATATTTAGAAGAAAGCGATATTGACTTAAAACTTCCTGATAATGAGGTTTATGAAAAAATAGATGGAAGCAACTGTCAGGTAAGATTTATTAATGGAAGGATAAGGGTTGGAAATCGTTCAAAGTTTATTGATCAGAGACCTTGGAATACTATTTTTTGGTTTCCTGATTTTACAAGATGGGCAAATTCTAAATCAGGATTTTATAACCTTCCTGAAAATTTAACTGTTTATGGAGAGTGGACAACAGACCCTAACAAATCAATACAACAGATAACTTATCCAAGAAAATTCAGAAATAGATTTTTTTTAATTGATGTTTTTGATGAGAATGAAGAAAAGTTTGTTTCTTATGATGAAGCAAAAGAAAAAGTAAGAGAGCTGGGTGTAAAAGACATTATTTTTTTAGACAGATTGTACAAAGGATATCTTCATAAAGATATATTAAACAAGCTTTTAGAAATGCCAAGCAAATATAGAGAAGAAGGAAAACCATTAGAAGGGATTGTTATTAAAAATTATAAAAACCAAACATTTGCAAAAAAACTAGGAAAATTATTTTCTGAAATAAGAGAAGAAGGGCTTTCAAATGCCGAAAGATATGTTACTCAAAGTAGAATAATAAAAATAATGAATATGCTAAGAGAAGCAGGAATTAAACCAACAGAAGACACTATAGCCAACATGGTCAAACAAAATGTTTTTGATGAGCATGATACTCTTTTGGCTAACAGTGATGTTTTAAAACAGGTAAGAAAGTACAGTTTAAGATAATCATCGCATAATTTATAAACATAAAAACATTTATGTTTTGATAAAGATGGTGTATAAAAAGATATTTATTCCTATTGGAATTCTGGTTTTATTAATTATATTGGAACATTTTTTTATCATAATGTTGAAGGCTGGAGATATTTAGATTCTGCATATTATACTGTTGTTACAATAACAACTGTTGGTTATGGGGATTTTACACCTCAAACTGATTTAGGAAAAATATTCATGATGTTTTTTGCATTTTCAGGAATAGCTGTTGCTGCTTATATTTTCTCATTAATAGGAAGATATTTTTTGATGCAGCAGTATAGAGCAAGTTTAAGAGAATCAGGAAGATTAAATTCAAGCAAAGGAATAGTAAAAATTAAGAGAAGATGAAAGTAGGAGATTTTATGAAAAAGGTTGTTGTAATTGATTCTGATGTTAGTTTAAAAGATGCTGCAAAACTTATGTCAAAGCACAGAATAGGAAGTCTTGTTCAGGTTAAAGGAGATAATATTTTAGGCATATTAACTGAAAGAGATATTGTAAAAAACATTCCTAAAATTAATCATAAAATGTCTAAAGTAATGTCTAAAAAAGTATTAAGCATTGATTTAAACGAGCCTTTAGATGTTGCTGCTGAATTAATGGCTAAAAATAAGATAAAAAGATTGCTAGTTACTGAAAAAGGAAAGCTGTCAGGAATAATAAGCGCAACAGATATAATTGCAAATTCTGATTGCTTGAATGATTTTGATTTTTTTTAAATGATTGAAAATCTTTATTAATTGTTTAAGCACATTTTACTCGGGAGCTAGCTAGCAAAGATTTGAAGATGTAAAGATATCAGATTTACGATTTATCTAGGTTTTTCATAAGAATAATTGCATCGCTCGCTTCGCTCGCTCGGTAATTCTTCATCCCGCCTCCAAAACTCGCAGTTTCGATAGTTATTATATTTTAAGATTGTCTATCAAAACTGCTCGCCCCCAACCACCCACCCACGATTTGTTAATGATAATAAAAATAAAACTTATAAGCGGCTCTTCTGTTTATTAAAGCTTTATGAATTTTAATAAGATTTAATAATATGCTTATTTTCATTTAATTATGAAAATAAAATCAGGACTAGAAATACATCAGCAGCTAGATACTCATAAATTATTTTGCAATTGCCCTAGTATTTTAAGAAATGATAGCCCTGACTTGATTATTAAAAGAAAATTGCATGCTGTTGCAGGTGAATCAGGAGAGGTTGATGTTGCTGCAAAACATGAAGCAGAGCAGGAAAAAGAGTTTATTTATGAAGCTTACAAAGATACAACTTGTCTTTTAGAGTATGATGAATCCCCTCCTTATGAAATAAATAAACAGGCTTTGAAAACTGCAATACAAATTTCTTTATTGTTAAATTGCGAGATTTTACCTATTACTCAGATTATGAGAAAGACTGTTATTGATGGAAGCAATACTTCAGGATTTCAGAGAACTGTTTTAATTGCGCGCAATGGCTGGATTGAAACAGAGCTTGGAAGAGTTGGAATTGATAGTATTGGGTTAGAAGAAGATGCTGCTCGATTAATTGAAAAGAAAAATGATAAATCAATATATAGATTAGACAGATTAGGAATTCCTTTAGTTGAAATAGGTACTGCTCCTGATATTCATAGTCCTGAGCAAGCAAAACAAGTTGCTCTTTATTTAGGAGATATTTTAAGAGCTTGCAAAGTTAAAAGAGGAATTGGAACAATTAGGCAGGATATTAATATTAGTATTGAAGGACATCCAAGAGTTGAAGTAAAAGGTTTTCAAGACATTAAGATGTTTGTTCCTGTTATTGAAAATGAAGTTAAAAGACAAGAAGAAAATTTGAAGTTAAAAAAGAATTTAAAATCAGAAGTTAGAAATGCAAATATTGATGGAACAACAAGCTTTCTTCGTCCAATGCCTGGAGCTGCAAGAATGTATCCTGAAACAGACTTGCCTTTGTTAAAAATTTCTAAATCATTAATTGATGAAGCTAAAAAAGAAATGCCTAAGCTAAGAAGCGAGATAAGGGGAGAGCTAAAACAAAAAGGCTTGAGTGAAGAAATGATTAGAATTTTATTAAATGAGAATAAGCTAGAAGAATTTGAAAGTCTTTTAAATATTTTAAATGAGCCTGAGTTTATTGTAAAGATTTTAATTACTCTTCCTAAAGAAGTTGCAGGTCATGAAAATATTTCTAATATAGAAGAAATATTAAATTTAGATATTATTGAAAGTATTTTGCATGCTGTTGTAAGCAAGAAAATTGAAAAACATGATGTTAAGCATGTTATGACAGAAGTTGCAAAAGGCAAGAAACTTGAAGATGCTTTGAAATTAGAAAAAGCAGAAACATCAGAAGTTGAAACAGAGATTGCAAAGCTTGTTAAGGAAAAACCAGGCTTAAGTATTGGAGGATATATGGGTTTGATTATGAATCAGTTTAAGGGCAAGGTGAGTGGAAAGCAGGTAAGCGAGATCCTTAGAAAATTAATAAATTAATTTTCTGGACCATCAAAAATAAGATTTTTGAGGTTTTGAATAGGTTGGTGAAATAAAAAGAGGGAATAACCCAAAATCACTTAAATTTATATTCTATTGCTAATAGTAATAATATGCCTTATATTTCCATTACCAATGGAAATGTTTATAAAGGCTTTAAACCTGATAAAATCATGAACAGAACAGAATTAAAGGAAATAATAATTGACCAAAATAACAGGAAAGAGCAGGAAAACTTAGTAGATAGAGAAATATTTTCAAAAGTTGAATCATATATTAAAAATAATTTTGTGATTATTATCTCTGGAATAAGAAGATGTGGAAAATCTACTTTATTATCTCAGATAAGAAAAAAACATCCTGGTTATTATCTTAACTTTGATGATGAAAGGCTGATTAATTTTAAGATTGAAGACTTTAAAATATTAGAAGAATTATTTATGGAATTATATGGAGAAAAAGAGATTTTTTATTTTGATGAAATACAAAATATTCCTATGTGGGAAAGATTTGTCAGAAGACTGCATGATGAAAGAAAAAAAGTGTTCATAACTGGTTCAAATGCTTCTATGTTAAGCAAAGAACTTGGAACCCATCTTACAGGAAGATATCTAATGTTGCAAATGTTTCCTTTTTCCTTCAAAGAGTTTTTGTCTTTAAAAAAATTTGAACTTGATGAAAAGTCAGTATTTCTTACTGCATCACGGGCAAAAATAAAAAAGAATTTTGCAGAATATTTTATTAATGGGGGATTTCCTGAATATCTTAGAGAACTGAATCTAGATTATCTAAAAACTCTTTATGAAAATATAGTCTATAGAGATATATTAGTAAGATATAAACTACCTAATGAAAAAAGTTTGAAGGAATTAGTTTATATTGCTATTAACAATATTTCAAAAGAAATAAGCTTTAACTCTATAAAAAGAACTCTGGGCCTTGGAAGCTCAACAACTGTCAAAGATTATTTTGATTATCTAGAAAATAGCTTTCTTGTTTTTTTAATCCCTAAGTTTGATTATTCATTAAGAAAACAGATGTATTATAACAAAAAGGTTTATTGTATTGATAATGGCTTAGCAAAATATCTTGGTTTTAGGCTAACTTCTGATAATGGCAAACTTCTTGAGAATATTGTTTTTATAGAATTAAAAAGAAGAGGAAATGAAATATATTATTATTCAGATAAAAAAGAATGTGATTTTATAATTAAACAGGGCTCTAAAATTACGCAAGTTATTCAATGTTGCTATGAACTGACAAGGGACAATAGAGAAAGAGAGATTTTAGGATTAACAGAAGCTATGAACAAGTTTAAGTTAAAAAAAGGTCTGATTTTAACTTATGACCAGGAAGAAGAAATTGAGCAAGGCAATAAGAAAATAAAAGTAATGCCTGTGTGGAAGTGGTTTTTAACAGGGGATGTTTAGAATTGGAGGATATATGGGATTAATTATGAATCAATTTAAAGGGAAAGTAAGTGGAAAGCAGGTAAGCGATATTTTAAATAAACTTATTAAGTAAAAGATAATTATTTATTTTTTATAATAAATTATTTTTTCCCAACTAAAGATTGTCGCTTGCGGGGCTTAAACCATCAAAAATTACCTAACACGAACCTTTGCAGTTGAAACTAAAAGACTATCTTTCTCGTTGTAAAGGGGCAAAGTATATGTTATAACTATTACTTCTCCAGAATTGTTTCTGAAAAAATAAGTATCTGATAGTCCAAAACTATCTTTTTTATCAAACTTATATCCTATACTTTCATAAAATTGTTTTGTATAATTTCCAAGTTCATCTTCTTGTGCTTCAGTTATTGGTCTGATAGAGAAACTCTCGTCTGCAACTCCATCTATTGCCTTCTGAACACTAAAGTCTTCCATAGTGTCAATTCTATGTTTAAGAGTGCCTCCATGAAACATTTTGATTTCATGAGGTAGATTTGGGTTTTGGACTGCTTCATTTAGACTCTTTGGAGCTTTTTCAGAACAGGCATTAAATTTACCTCTAAGAAATTGTTCAAAATTCATTCCAAGTATTGCTTCATTATCCATATATAATCTCTTAATTCTTCCTTTTTAAATCTTTGGTTTTTGTTATTACTTATTAGTTATACTATTTAAAAATAAGATATATGAAAAAAAGGTGTGTTAGAAGGCATAATTAGATCTTCTCAATAAATTTTTATAGGGCGTTTGCCTTGTGTTAAAATGAAACCTGATTATATAATAATCCGAGGACCCTTAGGAATTGGAAAAACAACAATAGCCGAAAAATTAGCTAAGAAACTAAAAGGAGAATATATTTCAATTGATTTAGTTCTTGAAAAATTAGAGTTAGATCATATTGAAGGCAGGGGTATTCCTGTTAGGAATTTCCTGAAAGTAAATGAAAATATAATGCCTAAATTAAAAGAAACGTTAAGCAGTGGTAAGTTGGTTGTTATTGATGGAAATTTTTACCATAAAGAACAGATAGAAGATTTAATTAAAAAATTGAATTTTAAACATTATGTATTTAATCTTAAAGCAAGTTTAGAAACTTGCATAAAAAGAGATGATAATAGAAAAAAAGTTTATGGAGAACAAGCTGTAAAAGATGTTTATAAATTAGTTTCTACTTTTGATTATGGTGTAAGTATTAATACTGAAAATAAAACAGAAAATGAAGTTGTTGATGAAATATTACGGAGGATAAAATGAACCTCATTCAATCAATCATACT
>ERZ1292629.518-Hain-H43-01um-R1-518-length-42359-cov-20_pt1 | contig 31362 bp, 40 predicted proteins | sample MGYA00564399_ERZ1292629 | MGnify/ENA primary metagenome ERZ1292629 (study PRJEB36523, sample SAMEA6512636) | groundwater metagenome | collected 2019-01-08 | study: AquaDiva: Metagenomics assemblies of 32 groundwater samples
GCTCGGCAGTCAGATCAACCAATATTTCATGGCGTTCTTTACCACCATCTGTCAGTACCTTAATATCACTTCCCTGGCGATGTGCCTGGATCCTGAAACCGTTAATTTTACTTTCAATTAGAAGAGACATTGTTTTGTGCCTTTTGTAGCTCTCTCTGCCAATAGTTTTTCATGAAATCAACCTGCAATTTGGAATATTCAAAATCTTTATCATCCATAAATTTCGAGCGCCGTAAAGTAAAACGGAGAGCATCCGGAAAGGGAATTCTATTAACTTTTATAATATAGCAAGTCTCCACCATACCGGATCGTCCTCGTCCACCATTGCAATGCACGAATGTGGTAGGCTGCCCTTTCATGATAATCTCGATAATCTCATCCATAGTCTCAATCTTCTCAGAGGCAGCGAAATCCTTTATCGGGAAATAATGATAATAAAATCCAAATCTCCTTACCAGATCTTGTTCTTCATTATTTTCCGCCATTAAATTAATAATAGTATGCACCCCTCGATAATAAAGAAATTCTAAGGCCCTCTGATCCAAAGGTCCCAGATTTCCTCCCCGGCTGAATCTCCAATCCAATGAAATAAAAGTCTTTAGGGGATAAGAATAAGAATCGGTTGGCTTAATATTTCTTCGAGCCATCTCTGATTTGATGGTCTCGATGAAATCAGTATCTTTTTTATGATTCTCTCTCTCTGTCTTTAGCAGCAATAGCTCCAATTCGTAATTGGTGAATCCTTCAAAGGTTAATTTATTATAATCAGAACTCAATTTATTCATTTCCTATAAAGACTTTGGCCCATTGTTCGTTCTTTAGGAACGACGTTTTATTTTCAAAGCATCACAAAAGCCATATTTATGGCGCATTATTATTTCTTGTGGGACTTTATCTTGTACAAGTATTTGCATAATTTTTTTCCTCCTATCTTTATCTACCTTCTCAGACAATGGGATTTGAGACAAAAGATATATTAACCTCTGGTCAGCATAGGGAAGATAAACCTTAACTTTTCCTGAATTTTTATTAAGCGGGATAAGATGCAATTCCTGCAATTCTCGTATGTATTTATAATATATTGCCTCGGAAGGATTTTCTTGGTGTGCATAATAGCCACACATAAATTCATCTATAGTATCACAAGCAATTATCTCATTAATGTAATTCGCTATAAATTTATAATATAGTCTAACTGCAAGGTCCCCCGGAAAATCATCATCAGTTTGTTTTTCGGCCTCTATTTCTGCTTTAGTTGGAATATAAATTCTATGCACAACGTTATTAAATTGCTGAGCCATCATTTTTGAGTATTTTACATCAGGATGTTCCTCTGAACTGGCTATCGTGTAAGCCTCAACATGATCATATAATCCAGCCATATAATACAGAATCAAACTGGAATCAATCCCCCCGGAGAACGATAAGGATTTGCATTTGATATCTGATAAAATTTGTAAAAGAATCGCTTCAATTTGAATCTGTTTTATAGGAACCCCAATTTCTTGCCAATTATCAGGATAAATTATCATAATTACCTGCATCCATGACAATTAGAACACTGTCTGCAAACAATTCTTTTGCCCGATGAGGTATTAATAATCTCCATCGGGAAATTCATAGTCTGTTCTTTTTTTATGGTTGGTTTCTTATAAACTTTTTTCGTTCTATTCTCCTTGGGGGCCTGAGATTTTTATTCCTGATGCTAAATCCCATCCCCCACCAGGCAATTTTTCTGTAAAACGAAACCATTGTGGTTTATTGCCTTTTCCGTGACCTCTTGCTATCGGGTGATCAATCATATGTTTCCCGTTTACATGGGTAATCGTATAAGGATGACTTGGGGAACCTGTGCAATGCGTAAGACCTTTTGGGTCATGCTCATAATTATGGAAATATTGTAATGGCCCAGTATATTTTCTGCTTAAATCCTCTACATCCGTTTCAATATGCTTCTCTGATACTAAAAATATTCTAGCCCATTTTTGATAAGCTTCCTCGGGATCAAAGAATTCCCCCTTATGATACGCAGTTTTAGTTGTCTTCATTGGTGCAAAAAAGGTTCCCAATTTTATCTTCCCATCTGCCATCCGCACTACTTTCCATTCCTCCGGCGGCTTAAATCTAACTTCCAGATCAGCTAAAGGGATATAAGAAGTAATCGGGCCTCCATCCCGACTTGGCACCATATGAATCTGATTTCTATATTCTGCAGGCAAAATAGATCTTAAACGATATTCGATAAGATCAATCAATCGCTCTGCTGATTTATCATTCCAGTTTATCCAAATATCCAAATCGGTCCCGCGTCCTGAGATTACCGTCCCTCCAATTAAAGCCAGGAAAGGTTCTTTGATAACTATATCGGTAAATTTTTTCTTCAATCCTTCCAGGGGTATCTTATTCAAGACAGAAAGAGTCCTATCCAAATTATCCAGGGCTCTGTGCTCCAATTTTCGTTTATGCATCTCATCGACAACTAGCTGATGGGAATTAATGATTGTCTCATCGCTCGCCCGGTATCCCCTCTCGGCAAAGGCATCATGGATCCTGCCATGAAGAACGATAAGCTGGAGATCAGTCAGTTTAGCCAGTTTTATCGGATCGATATTGAATATATCGATTTTATCTAACTGCTTCATCAGTTGAATAAAGGTCTGGGTCCCAGCCTTCACCCGCACAGTCTTGGGCTTAGATAACACAAAACGATCCCTTACAGGATAGTAATAAAATTCCTTGGCTCTTGGCCATTGTTCGATTTTTTCCTGTTGACTAATTTTATGCTTGTCAAAAAGATCTTTAAATTGTTGATGATCAATTATTTTAGGAGATTTAAATCGGGCATAACCATATAATTTATTATTACTGATAATACCTAACGGCTCACCAGTAATATCAAACTTTTTCGCTTTCACTATAGCCGTCTTCACACCGCTCATCAATATCTCCCCATGCGGTTCGATTAGATAAAGGGCACGCTTAACCAAGCGAGGTAAGACCCGCAGCATCAATTCTTTAGTATAGGGTTTAAGCTTATCCCAATGATAACCCATTTTGCCTCGACGGAAGACTTCTTCCACTATTTTGGTCATAAAAATAATAACTTCTTCGGTAGATTTGAACTCTGATTTGCCACCCCTTCGCATAGTCGCATATTTAGCCGCAGTAAGACGGCTATCGTCTCCTAATCTTTTATCATTCATTTTACTAGGATCATATCCGTCTAGGCGGAACAACATAACCTCAGCTTCTAGTTTTTTAATCGTCTTATAGTAATCGGGATAATCCATCTTCATTCCATCCCGAGCTAGTCGAGTTTTAATCCCATATTTACTACCCATTTCGGCGATAGCCAGAATCAGGTCATTATAAGCAAGCCCAATATGTCCTATGTGGGAAAAGATTACATTACGGATATTGAATTTATTTGCCGTTATTAATGTAGATTCCATGCTGGCATGACCTACATCACGTGAGCGTTTAATATCTCTTCGCAGTGATGACCCATCGGCAATCAATAATTTAACTCCTCGTAATTTCTCTGGCTCTAAAAACCGTAAATAATCAGGGGCATAGACAATATTATTGAATTTAATGGCAATGGCAGGACTTAATTTGCTATGGGCAACTTTTATTGAATCAAAAGAAACCCCTCCTATTTCCTGGGGTAATTCTAGAAAATTTCCCTTAAGCTGGAAACGATCTTTTATTTCTTTTAACGTAGCTTTATGGCTCATCACTGGAAAAGGAACATCACCATGAGCAAATTCTCGCAAGGCATTAGCATGATCATGATGACTATGAGTTAATAAAAGGGCATTATATTTTGCGGTAGTCAGTTCCCCCTCGGATTCATCCCCAGCATCTATTCTTATTTGATGGTTATCAAATTCTATTAAGAGTGAGGACTGTTTATAATGATAATAGCGATCCTTCATTCTCCTGGCCTCAGCATCCATAGCCGTTTTCATCCCTTTTCTGGGAAAGGCCTTTTCTGATTGAGTTCCTAAGAATGTTAGTTTCATGGCTTTTCTGGCCTTCGCAATTTTATGATCGAGCGTATTTTTTTATCAGGCTTTGATTCTTTTGGCTTAGAAGGATTGTTGCTAAATTCTCCATTGGTAACAGTCCCTATATTAATTCCGTTAAGAATAACATCAGCTTCCTTCACTTTATAGCTCATCCCATCGATAATAGAGACAATGTTATCGGGAGAGTCTGTATTTATTGTTATTTCATTTGTTTGCAAGTTTGCTCCCTCAATCTTTATTATCTCGTGATCTGCAATAAAATAGTGTTCCAGCATATGTTTAACAAAATCCATTTTGAGAGGTCGAACCATAATGTTTATTTTCTAGCTAGTTTTATAATATGACGACTCTTATGATTCGGAAAATCAAAGATCTCCTTTAATTTCTCGCTGATCTCATCCTCTCTTCCCAATAGTACTATAATCAATCTGGAGAATTGTTTCTCTAGATCTTCTTTCTGGGATATTAATTCATAAAGTTCCTCTCCTGGGCCTTCGCAATTTAATAATAAATCTGCTGAACAGCGGCCCAGAAACTTATCAGGGATTTGTTTGCCTTCATTATTCTTTGCCCACTCTAAAAAATCCGGATTGACCCGATCCAAAACGCAAATAGAATCGCTCAGAGAATCAATCCTAACCCGATAATCAGGCCGGGGTTTAACAGGCTTTTTAGTCTTAAATTTAAGTTCCACCTATTTTCCCCCGATAGGCCTCTACCTGCGCCCCTACATATTCTATCCGCAGATCCAGAATATTATGGCCTGCCATCCGTCTCTTAAAATCCATTTTATTTTTGGCATAAACCAGATAAAAACCATGATTGCCTGCCCCACATCGCCGATAAGCGGCAGCCCCACAACTATCCAGTTTCTTTAAAAATTGCCTCTGTTCTTCGGTAGAGCGGTTTACCTGGTTCTCCTCTTTTAGGGCATGACTCTGTTGAATAAGTTCTATAACTTCCTTAGGAGACAGATTTGGTTTGTTAATAATCATCGCGTATTTTAAGGCCAAATCTGCACTCTGTTTTAATGCATCGAGATTGAGTTGTCCCTCCAGATTTTGGTCCACATAATGGGATCTCATTTGCGCATTGTTCGTTTCACTCACCAATAAAAGATGACTCTTGACCAGTTCCCGAAAAACATTGGCATATGATCTATCTATCTTTTCACAAATACCATTTTTAATGACGATATAATTCAAACCACCATGGGCAGCCGGGATAAAATCCTGAAGCCCGATAGGGGCTCCTACCCGGTCAATCTCAATCTCCTTGGCATCCTGTAGGACTCTTTTAGGTAAACTATTTCTCCCTTTATATTTTCTTAATGCCTTGACCAAGGCACAGGTCAAGGCTGATGAGCCGCCCAGCCCCGTTCCCACGGTACTGATATCGCTTATGACATGGACTTCTAATGGATCCGAAAGTCCATAATATACTAGGGCTTCCCGGATAATATTATGCTCTATCTCGACTATATCCCTTACCTTTTCTAATCGGCTATATTGGATAACCCAATGGTTATCAAACCGTTCACTGATGCTCACACTTACCCGGTAGGGAATAGCAAAAGAGAGGATCATCCCGGTATAACCCGCATTTTGATACGCAGGAAGATCTGTCCCTCCACCAATTAAACTAACCCTCATCGGTGAAGAAGCAAGGATAAACATATTATTTCTTCTCTAAGACTTGACAGGCCCTTTGACTAATTTCTTGAACAATCCCACTCAAATATCCCGTAAAAGATTTTAATTCTTGAAGACTGTAACTTAAACTATAATCAGCATCTCGGCAAAATTTGATTTTTTGGTTAAAGAGATCTATCACCATTTTGCGGAACTCAGCATGGCTATCATTAAGATCTTCTGGTGTATAATGAAGTTGGTTCATGCTTGAAAATATGTCTCCCTTATTCGTTTTCTACATTCTTCCCAGACTGGCGCCATACCGACTCGAAAAGTCAACTGATCTTTATGGATTCTGTAACTATGTAAAGATTCATGCAGAACGGGAATACCGCCCCTATGGGCTAGTGCTTTTGCGGCTTTGATGCTTAGAGTCCAGTCCTGGAAACCCATAAGCGATAGATCAAATCCACCAAGGGAATTAAAAAATTTTCGGCTAACAAAAATCTCACCATTATCAATATAATTATCTGTGCGTAATAAACCTAAAGTTATATATGCCGGTTTTGGTGTCCGACAGATCACTCCTGACTCAGTAATTCTATGACTATTAATAACCACTGAATTACAAACGACAAAGGGACTATTTATTTTTAAAGCAAAATCGAGCATCTTTTCAAAAAAGTCCGGATGTTTTTGATTATCATCATCAAGAAAGGTGAGATACTCACCACCGGAATGTTCAACGCCATATTGCTGAGCTTTTGCTGGCGAATCAAACATACCGGGAAATATTTTTATCCTGAATGAATGCTGGCTTAATAAAGGAGCAAGGCGATGGGTAATTTCCTTCTGATCCATTATGACTAGCTCCCATAATGGAAAGGTTTGTTTAAAGACCGATTCAATTGCCTCTGTTAAAAAATCTAATCGCTCCCAGCCACAAAGAATCACCGAGATGTAGGGCCTACCGTTTTCATCCATATCTCAAGCTCCTTTCTGATGAAATGACCTATTGCCAGATGAATATTTTCTACTATACCAAAATCGGTAGATTGTATGGGAATTATTATATTAAATTTTGCCGCTGGGTTATAATTTTTACCTGTAAATAAAATGCTCTGAGATATTTTCGATCCAGCCAATAAAATATTCCCTGACCATCCAGAAACACTAAAAGCAATAAGAAGTTCATTATGGAGTCCCAAAATTTTAGCAAAAGAATGTTGATAACCAAAATCATTTGCTAAGGCAGTTAGGATGCCAGGAGAAATAATTTTAGTATTAAACCCTAATAGGGATAAGTCTGTAGCCCAATGCTCTGCTGAGCTATATGAACCACCATTACCAATGAGCACAAGTTGAGTATTATTCCTTAGCGCAGATTGCAAAAGGTTGATGATTTCAGCAAGTAAATCCTCAATATTATGAGGAAGATAATTTGCTAAATCATAAAGATAATCTGAGATCTTAGCTGACATTAACCGCAAATCCTTTGTTGGAGCCTTTTTAAGAACTCATAATCAATTCCTTTAATTGCAATGCAACAAGGAGAATAAGAACTCCAATTCTCATTTAAAATCAGATCATTTTCTTTGCAATAATCATATAGCTCTGAACCAGGAAATAGCGTATAGAGAGAAGGCGATAATCGTTCCGGCTTAATTTCCTCAATAAACTGTGCCGTTTCTAATGCCTCAGCATGACTTTCAGTGGGAAATCCGAGAATCATGTTGCCGAATATCTTGACCTTATTATCTCTCAGGATAGCCACCGCCTCCCGAGTTAATTCTGTAGTGGTCTCTTTATGAATAAATTCCAATATGCGGTTGCTACCTGATTCTATACCCAAACTCACCCAAATCAATCCGATCTTTGCCAATCCAGCTATAAGTTCTTTCTGAGTCACAACCGCCTTTGGATGTATTTGAGCAAAGAATGGCTTATAATTAAATTCTTTACCAAATTTTTCAACAAAATCTTCTATCCATGATGGTTTTGCAATGAGGTCATCATGTATCATCAAGCTATTGAAATGATATCTTTCATTTAATTCCTTTAATTCACCCATAATATGTTCTACAGAGCGCATCCGTGGAGGGCCATTAAGTTTATTTCTGTTGCAACAGAATCGGCACCTATAGCCGCAACCTCTTCCTAAAACCATAGTCAGTATTGGTCGTATCAATTCTGGAAATAAAGGCCAATTCATTTCTTCTATTCCAAAAATTTCCCTATCGATAAAAGGCAGCTCATCAAGATTTACTGGAACATTATCAAAACTACATCCTGCTTCGATAAGGTAAGAACCATCTTCTATGATATTAGGTAGGCGATATTCCCCTTCGCCTCTAACGACTTCATCCGCCCCAGTTTCTTCTTCTATAGTCTCACTCAGTGAGGCATGTGCTCCACCAACAATTATCTTTGCATTGGGCCTATTTTTTCTCAGTATTTGTATCGCCCTCTGTCCGTGCAGATAATCGGTAGATAGATAGGAAAAGCACCAATAATCTGCATCAGCAGATTGACAGCTTTGATGCCAGTCATGCCAGGAGTACAATTTCCTAAAATCATATAACTGCACTATATGACCCTGTTGCTTGAGTATTGTGATCAAAGAGGCCACCCCATGACTGATTAGTGTCCCTTCAAACCCCTTACCAAAGCTATTAAACCCCGGTATCTGAATATTTACATAAACGAAATTAATCCTAGCCATCTTGTTTCTTTTATCTCTTTTCCTCTAAAAAGATCTTATTTATTAATTAACCTTGCCATACCAAAATCCTTAATCCTAAATGCCAGCCTGGTATCAAGACCGGATCAAAATAAGCCAGCTCCTTCAAGTGTCTAAATAAAGAAAGCAACTCTTCTGTCGCTTCCCATACTTCTCCTACCCAGGAAGGCAATTCTTCATGGGCTATGCCTGCATCATCAAATATTAAAATGGCAGACTCAACCAGATGCGGTTGCACCATCCGAAAATAATCCATCGTTGCTTCATAGGTATGTAAGGCATCAAAAAAAACTACGCCAAATATTTTTCTCAGAATAGTTTTGAAAGAATTTCTCTATAGCCAGATTATAAAAACAAAATCCTTGGGGAATGCCTTGAGGAAAAAAGGCATGTATATTCTCCAAGAGTTCTACTGCCGATCCTCCATATTGACTAAAATCATCCACGGCAATAAACTGCTTATCCTCATTCTTCAGCATCGCCCCAATAACGGTAAGGCCCGTATAAGTCCCTAGTTCCAGATAGCTTTCGCCTTTATCCAGACTCTTGGCAGCCAGATTAAGCACTTTGAGAATATTTGAAGAAGTCATCCCACCAAAACTTTCTGCGCCTATCTTAGGGATCAGCTTATCTAAACACCGTAGCGTTATATGATCTAAATTTTCTAGAGCTGATTTAAATTGTATAAGGTTCATAGCATTAATTTCTTCTGTGCCCTCACCCAAATATGAACGCCCGGATCATCCCTATCAGGGGTATCATATCGGATAATATCTCCATTAGTTTCATGTACCCCTGAAAAGATATCCAGTGTACTTAATTGATTTTCAAAAAAAGATAAAAACTCTTTTATAGACAATTCTGTCCATCCGCTCTTATGGGTATCTAAATCAAACTTTTGCCAGCCATATAATAAACCTCTTAAAAATACATAATCCACAATGCCACGCACAAACTGGTCGATAGCCCGGTCAATGGGTGGAAAATTAAATTCAATCAAACCACCTGGTATAAGAGCACGAAGCCATTCTGTTAAGGCCATTTCACATTTATGATAGTTCAGATGTTCCCACATCCCACGACCATAAATATGGCCTACTGAGGCATCCTCAAACGGTAATTCCCAGGCATAGCATTCGATCTCAATATGATGTTCGGCTGGAACATGGGGATCACAATGGATCCATTCTGCCCATTTTTCTCTTCCATAGCCTCCGGATCCAACTTCGACTTTATAAGGCTTAGGAAATTTATCTAGACTCGCTAAGATTTTTGCGCACATTATTCCAATAAATCCTCTATATCAGGAATGCCTGATCCCCATCCCGACCAGGCCTTCGCCTGTTCATACCAGGACCATTGAAGCTTCTCTGAGCGGTTATAAATTACAGGAGATTGTTGGCTTTTGGTTCTCCATGCCTTTTCTCCATCCGGGATATGCCACCATGGACCGGTTGCATGATAACAGATAAATTCAATAGATACCGCTACATAATAGCCTTTTGCTATGATCCAATCCTTCCATTCACCGGCCATATCGCTCATTAATCCCGCATGAGATTTCCAAACATAATCCCGGATCAGTTCAGTTCGCCATAAAGCATGTGCCCCCGTAAAGGTAAAAGGAATTTCAGTGTTTCCAGGTAAGATCCAATGGCCATTGATACGTTTCATATTACGCTCATGCTTCTCATCTGGAGGGTTAAGGTTCCCAAGGGTAGGATCAATAAGAGTATCAAATCTGAACATAGGCTTATCAAATTTATTATAATCCACCCCTTGCCAGGAGATGCCCATGCGACATCGTTCATCAATCCAGCCGCCAAAATTAATCGCTCCTAATTTGGGATCACCCTCAAATATATCTATGAAGCCTTTAGCCCATCCTGGTGTATTAATCCAAATATCATCATCCAGAGTCACTATATAAGGCGTATGAACTAAGGGAAGCATTCTTTGTCGAGCTTCTGTTCCAATATTAGTCTTTGATCTCATGGGAAATATATAGGGCCATTGTTTTAAGGTTGCCAGATAATCCGCGGTATCGTCCTCTGAGGCATTATCCCAGATATAAATAATTATCTCTCCTGGTTCAGTGGTCTTGCATAGACAATAAAGGCATCTCTCTATGAAGGACCGGCGGTCTTTAGTGACAACTAATGCAGAAATCTTAGCTTCGCTCATATTATCCCGGCAAGGTATCCAGAAAAGCCTGCCATTCTTTATCGATAAGTGTTTGTGGAATAGGAAAGCTGGAGCGCCATATTACATTATCTATATCCCAATGACCAAAACGAATGGTATAGATCACAAAATAAGGAATACCCATGGCCTGGAATTTCTCTTCCCAAATATTCCAGGGAAGCATGTTTATATGTTCTGGGGCATTCTTCCATTCTTCCTCATACTGTTCCCGCCGGGGATCATCATCCAGGGGCAACGCCGCAAAACAGGTAAATAGATTTTGACCCAAATTCGGCAACTCTGCAATTAGTTGATCACAATTATTTAGAGGCATATGTTCAAATAGATCCTGCATAAACACAAGAGAGAAATTACCTTTCTTGCTAGGCATTCCTACACGATATGGGTGCTCCTGTGCAAATTTTAGGACATCCATACAAAACAAATACCTGCTCATTTCAGGAGGTATATTCTCAATAGCATATTGAGAAAAATCTACCCCCCAAGCGTTTATGTTTTTATTGCGGAAGTCCTTAACATAAAGACCTTTGGCACAACCTAAATCAATACATGATTTTGGCTGAAATAAGGCTATTGCTAAATCAATTAGCGCTGTATTAACAGATGCCTCTGTATATCCACGGTATCCACAAATAGAAGGCTCAGGATCGTCATAATAGTGATAATCATAAAAGCTTCCATCAAACAGCTTAATCTTTTCTAAATCCTGCATATCCTTCTCCTATTTTTAGGTTATATAGGGGACGCCATTTCTTTCACAATCTCCAATTTCTTGACTTAAGGCTCTAAGCCTGGCTCTTTTATATTCCAGAAATGATTCCTTCACTTCATATTCATAGAAACTTTTTCCATCAAACTGTCTGGCTCCCCTATCCCTCAATTTAGGATGACAATCCCGGAAAAGCCCTTCCACAACCCAATGATATTGCTCCTGGAATTGCGTCGCTAATCTATCCCTGGCCCGTGCTAAGGCTTGTTCTGGAGAACGTAAAGGATAGTGCCGAATTATCGGAGCAAAAAGCAGAAGTGATCCATTCAAACCATGGGGGGTACATTTATGGTCTTGCATGGCATGGTAAATAAGCCCCGGTTTATTCTTAAACTGCCGTTCTTCAATCGTTCCGGGCGAGTACCATACTGGCCATCCCAGTTCTTTTATGGGTATGTCTTTCTGGCTGGTATGGTAAAAGAAATACATGGAGTGCGAATTGACCTGCTCGACTCCCTGGGCCTCCGCTTCCTCGGCAATAGCTATCGGGTTATCCCAGAAAAATTCATCGGGATGCAAAAGATGAAACCATCCCCCATACCCATAATTTCTCTGGGCATAAGACAAGAGACATTGCCTCATCCCATCATTGGGCCGCTCATCAAAATATAAAGTCTTTTGTTTCACGATATATTTAACCTGTGGCTGTTTTTCTAAATATTCATAGGTCCCATCATCAGAATCATCTAGAACAAGGATTAAATTAATCCACTGAAGAATATGATCCATATATTTTTCAATCACATCAATCTCATTCCGGACCATCATTAAACCAATATGTTGCATTTTTTACCTTTTTTTGCTAACCCGTCACTCAAGCCGACCGCTTACAGCGGCGGCTCACTTCTATCATTATATCTCATTCAACAAACGGACCAATTCCTTCGCCTCTTTGTGCGGTAACTGAAATCCGATGGAATATTTCGTATTTGGTATTGCAGGAAAAACAGGGGAACCATCCATATTTGTTATTTCAGGATATGGTTCAAGTGGCTTATCTTCTGCCACGAACAATCCATCATCTCTCATTGGATTAATATATGTTCTCCATCGAATGCCTATTTTTTTATGCTTTTCGACAAGCCGATATAACCTGTCTGTCGAGACGGATTCCTCGCTATCGCTCGTCACCGCTCACCTCCGTGTTAATGATTAGTTTCAAACCGATTATGTTCATGTATTAAAGCTGTCTGGCAATCACAGCAAATAGGCAAAACAGATTTTTGTTTATTTATCTGTGCAAACCGGAAAGAGTTAAATAATAGCCCGTTCCAAATATCCTCAAAAATTCTATCTTTGAGATTGCCCATTGCTAATTTACCCTGCCAATCTATACAGCATGGTACGACATCTAAATTGGTCAATATAATAACATTTTCCAGGACATAATCACATGCCTCATCATCTGATTTAGAATAAGACCTCTCTTTTATCGGAAATCCCCGACCATCACACCACTGAAAATAAATCTGATAATTGCCTTTCTCTGTCCAATATTGTTTAAATACTTCTACTTCTTTAATATTCTCTTCCATAACTACAAAAAGAATACCAACCGGAAACTTTCTTTCCACTGCTATTTTCCAAAAACTATGCATCCCATTCAAAACTCTGATTAAATCAAGCCCAGGTCGTATCTTCTGATAAGTCTTGAGATTAAAAGCATCCAATGAAAACCAAACATGATGGGGTTCTAATTCCCATAGGATTCTTTCAGCTAGGTTCTCTGTCATAGTTGATCCATTTGTCACTATACCAATCTTATTCGGACCTAAAATATCTCTAGCACGGCTGGCAAAAGAGAAAAAATAGTTTGGATACAAAAGGGGCTCGTTATAATTATGAAATTCTATATATTCTAAATCCGGCCAATCTTTAAGTTCTTCCAATAATTCAATAACTCGTCCATAATCTATCCTAGCTGGACGCAAATTATCAATTAGAGATTGCGGACACATCTTGCAGCCACCATTACACTCCAGAGAAATCTCAATCGTAATATGCTTTAACGGATATGGTTGCTCTGAATTAATCATAAAATTTCGAGGCTCCAAAAGGTCATGATATAGATGACTAATTCATGGCTTAAGTCTTTTCTCCTGTGTCCAGTGTGGCTACACTGCCAATGCCGATTGGAACGCTACTATGGTTATCGCTAACCGTGGCAGCGTTTAAATCAGCATTACGCAACGAGGGTTAACCCTTGATTTACAAAGCCCCGTCCGTAAAGGCGGGGTTGTTTACTCAATCCACCGTGCCTTTCTTCCAGCAATCCATGTCGCAATAACCTTGCCGATCCTGTTCCGATACGTCCAAGGTCTCCAATCGGGACGAATATTTTCAGGTTCCCCAGTTAGTATATCTTCCAATTCTTTCATCGAGTTATATACCAAGACTGGGCCAAAGCGTTCAATATCACGTTGATAACGTTTGAAAATTGGGATAGCAGTGCTTACATACTCGATGTATCCCCGGGAGGGAATATTAGGGGATAACCCCGAAAAGCATCCCGATACATCATTAACCTCCCGCTCCAAGCATAGCACATATCTAGCCTTATTAAGTAAGGCTACCATATTTTCTGTCGCTATAGAATGTAATATAGCAATCTTTCTCTCCTGAAATTTGGACCATCCTTCTCCTACCAGCAATATCCTTAATCCATATTTTTGAAATAAGGGTATCAATCTCTCGATTTCTTGTTTCCGTGATGGATAGGCATAGCCTATCAGAGCGAGATCATATTCCTTCTCAATACCTGATATTGTCTCAGCATGGCTTTTTGCTATACTATTAGTCGGGAGCACACCCAAATCTATCCCTTTATAATAACTGAATCCCGAAATATCATTGGTATAGATAGAATCAAAGTGCATAGCATTTTGAATATTGGTTCCGAGTGCCCAGGGATCTTCCATCTGAATAGCAATTTTCGTCCCAGGAAATCGTTTTATAGTCAATATGTCCCGGGAAGAATAAAGAAAAGGGGCCAGACATAATAATAAGTCTTTTGTCCCTGCTGCATTTTGAGAATAATTAAATAACCTCAGCGGTTCTTTCCATCCCTCTTCTATAATTCGTTCACACACAATTTTCTGCGAGGTAGTTAAAGAATTACTGGGTAGATAGACAAATATTTGTGGTTCTTCAAATGCTCGAATAGAATCCAGATCATGTTGATGTATCCGGCCAAATTCCGGCTCATCTTTGACCCGATGGATAGTCTGTAGGGCATGTTGTCGATAAAGATGTAATACTTCAGGAATCGTGGCGATTTTCGCCCCCATAACCGCTGACCGATACAATATGTCCCAATCCTCAGCAGTAGAAAGTCTTTCATTAAACAAGCCATAAGTATTTTCATATGCCTCTCGACAAAACATCATTCCGCCAATGTCTAGAGGGTTTTGCTGTCGAATACTTTCTACCGATAATCTTTTGGGTTCAGCTTTCTGTATTGCTTTCAAGGGGGCTTTGATATGGGGATTATTAACAATGCCTACAGAACAACAAATCATATCGGCCCAGCTTGTTTCACCAGCATGAACCATCCGTTCCAATTTTTCCGGTAAAAAATAGTCATCATCGTTTAAAACACAAAAGTATTTTGTTGAAGCTTTATCTAATAATTCGTTCCGTCGGGTTGTGAAAGGGGATTTACTTTTATCGAGAGGCACAGGAAAGTATTTGATCCGGGAATCCTGAAGATTATTCAAATATTCTCTGGTAGCCGCAACTCCATCTTCAGCACTCTCATCCAAAATATACCATCGCCAATTTTCATAGGTCTGCTCTCTCACGGATTTAGAAGCCTCGATCAAGAAATGAAAACGGTCTTTCGTAACCGTCAAAATATCGACTACTGCCTGCATGAAATTTTCTCCTCTTCTTATTGCCCCTCCCCAATTAACTTACACTACTCCCAGCCAGAAAGCCCCTTAATTTATTGAGGGGAGTAATCACAGGATTCTATCAGAGCATCATGGAGTTTACCAACCAATAGTTGTCGAAATCCTTCTCTTCTAATCTTTGCCGCATCCATTAGGTTAGTCAAGAAAAGGGGCTCCAGGATAATCGCTGGAGGCATAGTGCGCCGTAAAAAAGCCAATGTATACCAGACTTTCTTACCATTTACAAGCCTCCAGTAAACCCCCTTCTTCACGCCTCGGTCTACGCCCCCTAGTTCTAAAAGTCTCGTCTGAAATATGTCTGCAAAAACTTTTCCCTTTTCTGACCAATACCAGGTCTCTGTACCCGATGCCTTTTCTTGGTAAGCTACATTAAAATGTAATTCTATCACCAGATCATAATAATCGGGTTTAGCGTTAATTGCTTCAATCTTATTGTTCAATGGCTGGTTATAAGAAAATACGATGCGCTTATCGGACTGAAAATGATCCTCTAGCGCCCGGGTCATATCATAAGCTATCTGATATTCATTAAGATCAGCTACGATAACTCCTGGCTTGTTAGAATTATGTCCTGGGGAAAAAAATATTCTAGTCATTTCAGATCTCGCTCTGATCCTATAGATTTAAGAAATCTAACAGTAGAAGAATACGGGTTATCCATCCAAATAGTTATCAATACATCACTTCGACAATTCGAATGAGTTACAAGAAATTGTGTCTCTTTAATAACAATTAATCCTTCTTTTTCCTGTTTTTGAATAAACTCATCTACCTCAGCATCAAATCTCTTTTTGCCTTCTTCTGATGTGGGATAAGTGAAAGTGAAATGTCTAATAATCATAGTCCTATTTTATATCCCTCTGTCTTGAGACGATTAATATTGATCTCACTGCCAATGTCTATATAGAAGCCTGGCATCAGAAATGTATGATATTTGTAATGGTTTTTGATAAATGGGATAATCGTTTCTCCGATAATAATTTGTGAATCAAATTGAGGAACCAAGAGGCGAAATCCCTCTGTCCGAATAATTAACATGCCATTCCATGCTAAAGATCCTGGCTTACCCGAAGAAAAGACCTGGGGCATATAACCAATGGCCATTGCCTTATCATTTGGGATCATTAGAAGTTCTCTTAGTTTATCAATGCCTTGTTCTCCTTTGTCAAAGCCCTCCCAATAATTATCTGCTAGAATAATAGCAATTTTATCAGTTTTAACTTGCTCGGCTATATACTCAGCATGTGCCCATTGTCCTTTTCTGCCATCGCAGATAATATCCAGATTAACTAAGTCTGGATATTTATTTTGGATACAAGAGCGCATACGATTACCTCTATAAAATAGAGATATATAAATCTTATCACATATCGTTGATAAGCTATCTATCCAATGAAATAGAACAGGTTTCTCATTAATTGCTATCATACACTTAGGCAAACAGGTTATCCCCCGCATACGTTTGCCCATTCCGCCCGCTAATAAAAACGCCGTCACATCCATAAAACGTTAGGGCAAGGGGACTGCCTGATTTATCTGGCAGAAGAATTGCCCTACCTCCCTTCCCTGTATTTGCAAATTATCATTAGTATATGGTATAATATCGGTGTGGATAGAACAGCAAGGGTCAGACTTAACCCTACTCCTGAACAAACAGAGGCATTGAAAGATACGATTAACCAGTTTACAGCCTCGTTTAATCGTGTCTGTAAGGTAGGTTGGGAACAAAGAAACGGCAATGCCTATACATTGCACCGATTGACCTATAGAGATTGCAAGGTAAGCAATCCTGCCCTTGTCTCCGACCTGCACATTCAAGCCCGCCAAAAGGCTTCCGAGGCTGTTAAGTCTGCTATAACCAAGTCTAAGAAAGGGGATAACGTTTCTTGTCCCCAGTCTACTTATTGCCCACTTCGCTACAACCTTCATACCTTCAAAGTAGATTGGGGGTTGAATACTATCAATCTTGCCACCACTGTTGGTAGGCAACACATTCCTTTTTCCCTTCCGAAATACGCCGATTATGCTATCGGCTCTTCTACTACTACCGCCGACTTGATACACCGCAAAGGGAGATTTTACCTGCACATTGTTATCAGATTGCCCGATGTCTCCTTTGTTCCTAATAGGCAGGCTATCGGCATAGACCTCGGTGTTACCCGCCCTGCCTGTCATCGCAACACCCATCCTCTGCCTTCGGACAGGAATACCAGCAGTCTTCACAATAATAATGTTGTCGTATGGTTAATAACCGCAAATTTAACAAATCGGTCAAGAGCGATTCACTTCGCTTCGCTTCATTCACGCCTTACCTCCACGTTATGCGCTCTCAAAAATATGTCGTCCTAATTCAGCATCAACACAGTTTCGGAGCACTTGGCGCTTATTGCTTATTTTGCTCTGTGCCACAATTTCAAAACCATCGAAATCTGAAATCTTGTTTTTGCTCCGTATCTCTGCTGGTGCGAACGTCTTATCTTTTACTGCAAAGTTTGCCCAAAACAAATGCCGGTGCATTTCAAACGATGGTTGAATCAACGGTTCATAATAGGGCTTTACATTCTCGACAACCCACTTCCCAATGGCATAATGCTGTAGAAATACAATCTGTGAATACAGCGTCATGTCCGGCATGATCGGTGCAAACCCTTTCCCTATGACTCCGACATTATGCCTGTATTGCCCATGACTCGGACATGGTGGGCTTGCCCAAATAAAATCAAATTCCTTAAAATGCTTTTCAAGATATTCGTGTGCATCACCGACAATAACCGTGTCTGATGGGTAAAGTTCCTGATACGCTTTGGCAATTTCAGGGTCAATCTCGACAGCAGTAATATCACCCGTCCAATGTTTACGATTCCCGCCGATACCTGCATATAGATTCAAAACACGCATAACAAAACGCTCCACAAAGACTTCGCTTCGCTCAGCTTGTGAGCTAAGCGTTAGACATCATCATGGAAACGATCAAAAGCACCCAAGGTTTCAGCGCAAGGAATACAATGAGTGCCAGTTTTCATATAAACAGAACCATCCAATGTGCCGATGGTAGACTGACACCTTGAACATTTACGGATAACAAACGAAGAACGTCTAACAATCTCATCCAGCGGACGGGTAACTTCGTCCTGTGATTTTTCATTCATAGCTTTCCTCCCCGCCGCTGATTACGGCGTTATGCTGACAAAATTAATAAAAGACATGGTTGCCTACTCGACGGCCTTACCGGATTCGGTGAATTGTCCTCCAATGCCAACCATACCGGAGCGCCTGCATAACGAACCTCTGCCCCTGCTTCGCCCATTGTCGCTATTGCCCGTACTTGATAGATAGGCAAGATAATCACAGACATATTACCTCGTTCCCGTTCGGTGAGTGCTTTCTTACACCATGCCATCACGCCACCCGTAAATGGTGGATTAACCCAGTTTCGTTTTCCCCAGGGCACAGCGAGCCCGTCGAATCCTTCCGGTCGAGGATGAGGGCACGGGTCAAAGTCAAAATCAAATTCCTTATTCAGTGTTGCCATCATCTCAGGCGGCGTAATCCAATAATGTCTTTCCATTCTCAAAACTCCTCAAACAAAAGCATAACAAATCCTTAGAGCGGACGGGATACAGCCCCGCCGCTCAAGTCAAGTGTTATATACGCCCCAAACACTGCCCTAAAATATCAATAATAGTTTTACTGATCCCACCCTTAAAATCATGCCCTTCTGATGTTGCCTGATAATCTTCATATCTTTTCTGAAAGGCCAAAAATATCTCTTTGACTTTTGGATCTTTCGGGATCAAAGTCTTATTAATCCGATAACTATTTCGGAGATAATCGGTATGGAGATCGAATTGAGTTTCTCCCTCATGCTGCAAAGAAATGAGGGTCTTCGGATAAGGTCGGACATAAGGTTCAATAGAGATTTCCGCACCCATTATTTGCAATGTTTTTAACCCTTCATAAGTCGTTCTAAGCTCTTTATAGGTCATCATAGGAAAAAAAAGTATCACCAATATATAAGGCTCAATTCCGAACTCCCGGCACCATTGAACAATGTTATATATTTCTTCTGGGTTTTGCTCTTTATGAATAAGTTTAAGTATCCTGGGAATAAACGATTCTAGCCCCAGGGTTAAATGCTTCACATTATATTGAGCTAATTCCCTTATTCGCTCATAGGTTATCCGTGGAATTGAAGACTGAACTAGCCATATGAGATGTCGGGTATCATGACACTGCGAGGTAAAAGTGAGGATTTTAGCGGCCCGTTCCCAATCGGTCAAAAAATCATCAGAAACGGAATAGATAACCTTTAATTCTGGGATCGTCGAAACTGCTTTAAGGATTAATTCAATCACTACCTCTGGAGAAACCATCCTCACCGGAAGGCATTCTTTGCCCGAAGCAATCGCCCCCAGAGCCGAAATAGAACAAAATATGCAGCGGCGATTGCAATGGGAGACATCGACTATCCGAAAAGCCCCAGAAAAACCCGCTTCCTTACGGAGTTCCTTAGCCCTCTGCCAATAAATTGCAAAAGGAATTTCTTCTACAGGATAAGTCTGCCAAAAATCATTAAAATCCTCTTCATTGATCTCTTCAGCATAAGTACGCAGAACCATTCCCGGCACAGGCAAATTCTCTCCAGATAATATCCGCTCTAATGGCTTCTCCCCATAACCTAAGATTACACCATCAGCTAGGGAATGATCCAGGATGGTTTGATAATTCGTTGTTGCTTCTATTCCCCCAGCTAATATCAGAGCCTTTGGGTTAGAACGTTTAGCTATATTAATATTGTCCAGATCCTGCGGTAAAGAATCATTAAGAATAGAAACGCCTATGACAGACCAGGGGCGTGATTCGCATATCTCTTCGATCTTTTTATCCGAATACCATGGATCATAAATTTCTATTTTGGCATTAATTTTTTTTTGAATATATCCTTGGATACGCCATAAACCAATAGGAGGAGAAGGCATATTCCGTTTTACTGGATCCCAGGACGTGTGTGGGCTTATTAATAACAATGAAGGTTTTATATCTGTTCTTATTTGCATCGCAGATAATCCCATCAGGGCAGGTAATTAATTTTTTTTAACTTTGTTATAACACGAACCGTTTTCTTAAACTCTAACCCTCGGTTCAGAAGATTGATTTCCATCTTAGTCAATTCAAAAAACTCCTCAATATAGCTGGTAGCTTGATCTGTATTGAACTCTTTACAGGAAAAAATATCTAGACTCAAATATTCCTTTTCCGGGAAAGTATGGATACTTATATGGCTCTCAGCAATAAAAACCACTCCTGAGATTCCCCAGTCTTCTGGTTTAAGACCACAATACTTAAAGACATATGGAGGTATAATCTTTGTCATCGCTATCTTGTCAGGATAAGAGTCCAAAAACTGATAGATAAAATCCAAACTAACTAGCTTTCGGCGGCAGCCTCCATATCCATCTATCATTAAATGTTGACCAAAACCCACCTCCCTTTTTTCCACGCATAAACCCTCCTCAAATCACAATTAATCATTTGTTAACTTCACTCGTTCTTTTAAAATGACCATTCTTAGTCGCATCTATCAACTCTTGCATCAATTCTTCCAATAACCCCAACCTATGATCATTATCATCAATATTTTCCAATTGTCTGGTTCCATCCTGAGCTAAGTCCGTCTCGCAGATTAAAGAGGCTGGTCTCATGCTCTTACGCATGTATGCCTCATCACCCCAAGGTACTTTGGGCAATTTATAATATTTCTCACGTACCTCATTAATAGTCATAACTCCTTTATCAATTAGTTTGCTTACAAAATCTGCCTTGGTTTTTTCTTGCTCTTTCAAGGCATCAATAGCTGTTTTATCAAAAGAGGCACAAAGTTCTGGATAAGAGGGTTCAATGGCTGAGACATTTATCCGGGCTATATATTTTTCTAGCTTGGGTAAAACAGTTTCCTGATAAAACATTTTTCTTTGTTCTGATAACGAGGCATAAGATATACTCGTTACATCTCCTACCAATCCTGAAGGTACACCATAAGAGCGGCATATCTCCCGCATAGACTGCTCCCTCTGTAAAATAAATTCCATATCCTTATGGCTCACTGTAATATTTTTCACTTTGAAGCCGGGTGGTAAAATAGGAGTTCTGAAGGACTTATCCCAACCTGAATATTCCTGTTCTAATTCATGCTGAAGTCTTTTTTTGGCTTCAGCGCCTATTCCCCTTTCTCGTTCGATCACCGCATTGAACCTTGCTCCATGTTTAAAATAAATCTTATTGAATTTGATCGCATACAGATCCAAAATCGCCGGATCATTCGCTGGGGCTGTCGGGGCTAGGCCATAAATATCCGAGACGGAAGAAAAATATTTAAAATGCACGATATCCTCAGGAGCAAATAAATGCCTTCTTCCATTGATCATCGCCTCCCATTGATTAATCAATTTCTTGGGATCGATCTTTGCCTCCATGTAATCAGGCCGTAATATATACATTTCTATAACCTTCCCATAGTCCGGGTGACGTACCAACTCCCAGTATCCATTGCCACAAAGCTCGGTAAATGATACGGTAGCCTCTATAAAATCATAATAAGGCATCTGTGGTGAAGGTTTGCGAAAGAGATTAAATATGGGATGTTTAGAATCAGGAAAAATTTGTCTCGGAACGGATTTTTCAGTATTAAAAAATATCAATGGCACTTGGGCAATAGCATTAGCCAGGAGAAATACACAGGAATAGACGGTGGATAATTGAGTATAGAGAGTTAAAAAATCGGCAGTTTTGGCGGGCCTAGTCTCAAACAGATTACCGGCAGCTAATAAGTCCTCAATCTGAGAGGATTTGCGGAGTTCATCTAAAAACAATAGCTCCGATTGACCAGTAAAGAAGGTTTTTACTCGGCTCCGAAAAGACATTCTAGCAATCCTAGTTTACCTATTAGTTTTATTTTTTAATTCCTACATATTTCAATCCATATCTTTTGCTGAGGGGCGAACGTGAATGCTCCCCTACCTTACGGAAGGGGCTTCTAGGGTCAAACACCCAAGCTCTGCATTCCAAGAGCTAAAATATTTAATGAGGCATTATGGTCTCTTTAAATTTAGCGCATTCCTGGCATTATGTCAACGATATTTCTCTCCACATTCTTTACATTCTTGTGCTTCCATAATTGTTCCTTTCAGCTAACAAGTCACTCCAGCCGACCTCCTACCGGAGGCAGCTGACCTTTACGTTAATGCCCAGCTCCGGAATCCCTTCCAGCTCATCCAGCTAGCCATTCTTAGATCCGAAGTAATTGCATGTTTCGGATCACCCATCTCCATTATCCAAATACACCACGGGCAATCGCAACTTTTAGGGTGATCTGGATATTTAGGATACCAGAAACGTTTCTGGCTAAACATCCGTCCCAGGGCGGGCAGGCCGATATTAGGGTCATACTTATCCGCTGTGGTAAAGATTGGCTCAAAGACCAGCTCAGCAATATCCGGAATATTAATCGCCCCAGTATCTGCCGCAATCTGCAACCATTCTACCACTAATGATTGACAGGCATTAGATTCCACAAAATACATATCAGGTTGCCATTTAGTCCAGGTATCGGCCAATTCCTCAACCAGAGCAATCTGATCAAAGTTGTCTCGACGAACATCGAGTAAATAATAATGCTCCGGCTCGCTCTCCTCATCAATCCCTAGAATTACAATAGCCGAATAAGACCTTGTTTTCTTCGTGCTGCTTAAGTCCACTCCTCCGATCTTGACTGTGCATTTCTTAGCTTTCTCAAAGAATATCTCTGGGCTCAAGGCACACGGGCTAATATCCGGCATATCATACATCAGGTTCTTATCTTTCCGACGGATCAAAGGAATAGCCCGATAAGCTCGGTTGAATTCTTGTAGGCCCATATCTTCAAATCTACCCTCCAATATTTTGGTACTCCAAACCTGGGGCCATAAAGATTCCAGATTCTCAGGCACAGCCTGTTTGAGACTTCCCCATTTCTCTGCCAGTTCTGCTATTAAATCATCATCCGTCCAAGGCGTTGCGACTACGATTATCCTTCCATTAGGTTCTAGAAGCGGCATGTATAAAGAAAAAAAAGCTCTTTTAATTAATTTCATCAGACCGGGTGCTTTAATCGTGGAATTGAGATCAATTATATCATCAAAGATCAATATTGTAGCCCTTCCTCCCGTAGGAGAACTCAAAATACCTATAGCCTCAACTGAGACATCCCGCATCCTGCCTGAGCGTTGCACAGTTAATTTCTGTGCACTCCATGGTCCTTTCGGATGAGGTTTGAGAGCAGGGAATATCTTCATTAGCTCATCAGGGGGATGTTCGATTAAGCTGCTGATCGCACTTAAGATATCCTTGGCTTTAGAGTCTGAGACAGTAACAATCTTGATCCGTTCATCCTGGTTCTTCCCTAGTAGCCATACTGGTCTCAGGATTGATTCTAGAGTAGTCTTTCCATGTCCTTGCGGTCCGATAATTACTGCCCGCTCATGGGTCTTGATATATTCATCCCGGTCGATATGTATTGGAGCAATTGGGAAATCATCTACCAGAACAGCAAACCGTAAGAAATCCTCCCGGGCTAAGGCATATTCATCTTCAATATTTCTTTCAGGTTCATTATCAAGAATAGCATCGGGAGCATCCAGATCTTTATAGGTTAGGATTTTTTCTAATAGAGAAGGCTGATTTTTCTGCTTTTGAAGACGTAATTGGGGAGGCTCCTCTCCCGGTATTATCCAGATATTTGGGAAATTATCAATTGATTGCTTCATAAAGCCACAACTGCCAATTATATGATTGTTCCGAGAAATCCCCGCAATTTATTGCCGGGGATGAATTGGCGCTTCCTGCTACTTTCCGGATCCGATTCAATATAGGCACAAGTTTTGGGGCAAGTGTATGTTCTTTCTGTGTAAAGTAAACTACCGCGGAACAGTTACTTCACCACCTTTAAATTAATAGGTTTAGAAGCTTGTACTCTTAAATCAACACAAACCTCATTGCTATAACCACTTTCACCAATCGCATTTACTGCTGTTAATATAAAACAAATTCGCTTTCGCATATTATCGCCTCCTCCCTTTTTTGCATTAATTTAATCTAATCAGATTCACATTTGCCGCAAATACTAAAACAAAGGTCTTACTAATGTCGTCCCAGTCCTCTGCCGGATCATCAGCCATCTGCATCTGAGCCGCTATGGTGGTTGATTTAAACTTCTCCCGGGCAATAAGATCATAGAGGGTCTCATAAATCTGCCAGCATTCTTTATAGTGTTTTTGGGAAAAGATCCAGAGCTCAATCCGAGGAATAAAATATTTTGGCGCATGGGGATCGACCTCCCCTCCCGTCAGCACATAATTAATACAAGGAAATTTCAGGTCTCTTGCGGCAAACATGTTAGCCGGATAAATTCTTGTGCCAATCAATCCTTGCAAGGTAGCATTATCAACAATAATATCTACTAATAGGTTTTTAAATTCTTCCGACATTTCATTGTCCGCTCACCAGGACCGTTTCCTGGCGCATAATTTCTAGTTGCTTGATCTTTTCTTTCATCTGAATAGTCTTGAATTTTTCTAGCTTACCAGAAGAACTGCCGGTCAGGGTATTCAATTTAAGAATTTGGTCTAAAAGAACCTCTAGCCCTTTTATTAGATCCATAAAAGGGGCATCTTTTATACGTTCTCGAAAAGTTTTGGTATTGAGAATACTATTAGCAGAATTAACAAGAGAATAAAAGAGATAAGCAAGGGCATTGTTTTGTGTTTCCGGAGCAAAAGAAAAGGCTTCAATCTCTCTAATAATCCTTTCAAAGCGGGCTAGAGATTCCTTTTTGTCGGTTTCGGCCTCCGGCAAAAGAATAGGAGAGGGCAGATCTTGCCCTTCTCCGGTAGTTTTTTCCAGGTTCTTTACATCGGATCGCATTGCACCCTCTACAGATGCCGGAACATCCTGATTTCTGGTTACGGTCCTGAATAAAATCCTCAGGTGACAGAATTTTACCACAAATGCCGCATATATATTTATGCGCAGCTTCTACCTGAATTATAGATAATACCACCCCCGGTTGTTTCTTGTCAATAGCCCAATCTATCTGATAACAATACCAGGTGCTGGGTAATTTAGTCACATGCTGTACAACTTGAGAAATTAATTGCACATAATATTCATTGCGATGATCTACCCGGGGTTTATAGATAGTCATCGCGATCCAGAGCTTATTATGATAAATTTTTTTCCCTTCTAAAAGATCTTGTAGCTTATAAGCTAAATCCATCTTTAAGCCTTCGGCCTTCTGATTAAGACCGAATACAGTCGAATAACGAAAAGTCTTTGTCCATGCACGAGGGATATTAAACTCAAACCTTATATTCAGAAAAAGGGAATAAGCATTCTGCTCCTCCTTAATATCCTGACCTTTGCATAAATTTTCTTGACCATGGAAATGCACAGTCTCCATTTCAGGCATTAGAGGGCTTGTCTCTAAAGGCGGGCAGTATTCATCTGACGGTAGTTGGTAAACCTTTGTCTTAAAATCCCAGAGAGACCCGCCCCTACGGCTCTTGGTCTCTTCCCGTTTATAATAACTATGACAGCATATTATGCACCAGGGGAATCGCCCGCTTCTACGTTTCTGATCAACCCAAAAATCTTCTAGAGGTTTCTCTAAACCGCAATGCGGGCATCTTTTTGCGGGATTCATGGCTTATTTTCCTCTCTTTATAGAATTTCAGGCAAGAAAACTCCCTGATTTATCGGGGAGATGAATTGCCTGCTTCCCGTGAATGTCCTCTCTGTGGCACGGTGCATATGCTGAACCAAGAAGCCTCGTCCGTAAGGGCGAGGTAGTTCACATATTCTTTTGCCGGTTTTTTATTATCTCCTCACAGCGGCAGATAATCTTAAACATCTCACTATTACCCCATCTATCGGGGTGGTAATGAATTTTCCGTTCCTGGAGTCTTTTCTTTACCCGGTCACTTTGGCATAGGAATCGGGTGTTTTTATTTTGGGGGTTAAGTCCGAGTAACCAAAACATTCCTTTAGTACCTGAGTAGTTAGGACTATGAAAGAATGCTCGGCTGGGAATAAAGAGTTTATATTTATAAAGAAAGTTCTGGGTAGTACTATTAAAGTCCTCTAAGTAAACTGGGATATCATTTTTTCTACACCAGCGCAAATATTCTTTTAGCCCTTCCAGAGTTCTTCTCTTAGTCAGACCATCACTATTAATTTTTACTATCTGGCTTTGCAAAACAGGATAATTTTGTTGGTTTTCCATGTTTATATAGTACACCATGCCCTATGAATTATCAGCCTGATTCCACCGGGACCTGGGCTTCCTCCACAACCAGGACAGGATACTGCTAATTTGTCGGCAGCGGTTCTATCGGGTGGACAAGTAGCACACTCTCCCAGTTTAAACCAACCACACCAGCATTTATCTTCTAGTGGAAGAGAATTCAAATATTCCATATGCCTTATTTGATCGGCATTAAATAAGCTCATGGCTTATCCTCCAATCCTTTTATCACATCATCTACTGACCACGCTACAATAGCCAGCCCCCCTTCCCTTGTCCAATTATCCAGAAAGGCTTTTTGTGGCTCAGCTAGTTTTCCTTTTGGGGCTTTGACTTCTATTGCTAGGGGCCTACCCTTATATATACCAGGTATATCGGCTATACCAGGGACAGACCCTAAGCCCTGGTGGTTTTTCCAGTGAAAAATTCCCAGGGCCTTCAATTAATCTCTTATCTGTCTGGTTATATCCCGTTCCAAGAGAGGCAATTGTTTAGGTGTTTTTCTTTCCATTAATAAATTATCCAAATCATTTTTTTTAAGTGGCTTTCTGTAATTATCTAAAGTAAATCCGTCGCTTGCCCCTGGAAGCCGCCTCCTTTAGCTGACAGAGTCGTCACCTTTAACGACAATTAATACAATAATATCGGGTCTCATCCTTCTCTTCCTGAACGATACGGGTGTTGGCGCTGGTTATATTCACTTTTTCCCCGCAATCGGCGCAGTGGTAATTGCCCTTCTCTGTAGATTCCAGAGGAGGTGTCGCTGCTGATGCTTGTATCTGTTTCTTACTACGGGTATGGGGCCTCACAGTAATAATGTCCCCTGTCTTTGGCGATTTAGCATGTTGTTTGGCGCCCCCAAGAAGTTTTTCTACTATCTCTTTAAGGAGCATTTCTTTTTGTTCCTCCCGGCATAGAGCGCAAGGTTCTACTCGGATACCTTCTATGCCTTTTTTTGTACTTATCTCTCCTGCGAGTTCCATCTCTGGATGTTTCATACAACTTAGACTAATCTCTATTGCCATGATTATCCCCCTTCTGCTATATATTTTTTGTTATAATGTTTACAGAAATTCGGGCTTTCTCGCCCCGTTAACTTCTTTGATTAAGCAGTCATATTTTTCTTCCCAGAGGAGATCTGGCCATGAGGCTATTTCTCTCCAGGTCGCATTGATATAAATAGTTTTCTCTGCGAACCCAATTATATCCTCAAGTGATTTTGTGCTGTTATAGTTATTGGTCATAATGAAATATATGAATTTGAGCTTTTCTGTTCTATGATTATATTTCTTATTTTTATTATCTGTAGCAGATAGATAGAAACCGATTATACTATCCTGCTGATCACGCATCGGCTCCCGATATGCAATGGCATAAAATGGGTTTGTCGAATGAAAATGGGATTCACGCACAAAAATTTCAGCTATTAGTTTTCCTTTCAGTGCCGGTTTAGAAATGATCAACTTGCCTATTTTTAGCGTCATTTTTTTTGGGTCTCAAAGGATTCTTTCTCTTTCTTATAGATGGTTAATAATCGGGCATTCGGGGTGCGTGTATGCTGGATAAAGATATTTATCCTGGCAAGCACTGGAGCTAGTTCCTTGAGCCTTCTTACAAGCCATCCGGGATCGCTGGGCCAGGCGATTACTGTAGTGCATATTTTCAACTGGGAAGCAGTGGACCGCAGCATGTTATAAATATTGGCTGGCATATCCGTAATGCTTGATTTCCCGGTTTTTTGGAACAACACTGTCAGGAGTGCTTCTAAGGCAATAACGAGGGGATTATTTTCAATAGAAATCATTTCGGTGGCGATAGCTTTTTCGAGTAAGATTTTGCTGATATATTCCGGGGGCAAGCCAAGTGTTTGAGCAAGAACTTCAGCCCAGAGAGCAAAATCAACTAACCGTGATGAGCTACCCTTATTATTCAGTTTGTTTAAGATATTATCCTGGCCCTGACTATCTATTATTTTGAAAGCTTTTGCGAGCATCGTAAATATCTCTCCAAGTATTTTAGGTTGTATTTTCCTGAACGAATTCTCGATAGCTACTTCAGCAAGCCGGTTGGCCGGGATAATCGGCTGCAAGTGAAGCATAATGCAGCGGCTGAGAAAATCTGGTCTAACTGTAAGAAAATTAATACAGCTAAGCATGGCTATTTTTTGCATTGAATACCGGTATGACTGGTTATCGGTAAACAACTTGCGGCGGATCATGTATCCCCCAGTACATACGCAGCATAAATCATCTGCAAGCCATGTGGGGATATAGTTTAAGTTGTCTAAACAAATACAGTAATTACAACTTAGATTATGTAAGAATATATCCTGTGAAAGGGTTGGCGGTAATAGTTCTGCCCCTGTAGGATCAATTATGCGCTTCAAATATTTTAGAAGGGTGCTTTTACCTGAATCATAAGGACCGTGCAAAACCAGAATAGGATGACTGAATCCCGGAATAAGGCTTATAATTATATAAAGCTTCAATAAAATCTTTTCATCATAATCAATTGCCCATAGGCCTAAAAAATTTTCCAGATAATTTGCCTCATCCATCTCGTTAAGCGATCTTTCAGGTTCTCTCTCCTCTATATCTTCTACAAATGTTCCAGGGAAAAACATCGGTGGTGGATAAGGGACAACTTCCCACCCGTCTTTAGTGATCTTTACCGCCCTCCAGCCGCCTAAATCATACCAAAGAACATTCTTGTCTTTATAACTGCGCAAATGCAGCTCATACCTCTTCCCTAATGCCACTGCCTCAAGCTCTATCTGTGTTACTACCTGATTAATTAATTGCTGTGAGGTCTCAAGATTCTTTTTGCGTCCCACTGTCCATATATAACTTTCAAAACCCGCTGTCCTCACCCCCATCACTAATTTGAAATTATTTCCTGATAGAATTCCTTTTGTTATAAGAGAACTTTTTAAGCGTGCATAAGCTATATTGTTGCTGTCTAAAAATAATTCTGCTATCCCTGAACGAACCGACTGAAGAATTATTTGTGTCCTCTTCATTTTTTCTCCTTAAAAAATTATTAAGAACGACAACTGCTCCTTGTTCGTCTCATACGACTTTAACGATTATTTTATACCGCTAAAAATAGTTTGTCAAGTATTTTTTTTGCTGTCATGGTGTCAAGAGCTAAAAGCTAAAAACTAAAAACTAATGACAATCATCACAAAGAAGAATACTATAGTTAGTGCTATGAAAGAAGACAATATAACCGGTTACCAGCTATACAATGAAGATGCGAAGAAAAGAACCAAGCAGAACGGTCTGCCACATCTATACCCCGAACTACCCAATAAGCGGTACGACATCATATATGCCGATCCGCCTTGGCATTACAATGGAAAACTTCAATTTGACAAAACCAGTACGAGTAAAGAGAAACTTGATTTTAATAGGAAGATTTTCATAAGCTCTTCAAGTTTCAAGTACCCTACTCTAAAAACTAAGGATTTAAAGAAAATCCCAATCCACAAGATAGCAAAAGATGATTGTCTTCTCTTTATGTGGGCAACAAACCCACATCTGGCACAAGCGATTAGTCTGGGTGAAGCTTGGGGCTTTGAATACAAGACCGTAGCATTTGTGTGGGATAAGATGAATCATAATCCTGGACAATACACACTATCAAACTGCGAACTTTGCCTGGTATTCAAGCGCGGTCGGATACCAAAGCCAAGAGGAGCGAGGAATATCCAGCAATTACTTAGAAGTCCCCGCAGAGAACACAGTATGAAGCCGGATGAGATAAGGACTAAGATCACCAAAATGTTTCCAACTCAAGCCAAAATTGAATTGTTCGCCCGAGGCCGGGTTAAGGGGTGGGATGAATGGGGGTTAGATGTCCTCGAATATATGGCAGAGAAGTTGGGAGGAGAAACAAACCCGTGTAGCCGAAAATCTACGGTCTTGCCAGGCTATTGATGGAGAGCCTAAAGTAGTCAAAAAAAGACCAAGAAGCCGATAGGGAAGGTCTTAAACAGATATTTATCGCTATTTCGAAACCTTTTTTGTGTACACCATTCCCCTTTCTTAAAAGACATCATTCTTACCTCCTATAATCCCTCCTGTAACGGATTATGTCAGCATGACACTAATGCCGCCCTACTACCCCTACTATATTATATATATATTACTTTCTCTTATATAAAAAAAAGAATGTTGTCATGGTGTTAAATCGCCTGCTCACAAAGAATCTATGATGTCATTTTACCGTCATGCCTGATGTCATTGATGTCATTTTACCGTCATGAAGATCTTTTGCCTTCGCTTTTTCCTCTTTAAATTAATTCTTACCTTGCCCTCTGCTAAGAGTAATCTCCCTCTTGTTGTTTATATATGCTTTTCTCCTTTTCTTAGAAGCAATCTTCAATACCGATAGGATAGCTCATACTCCCTATTCGTTTGGCTGATTAGAAAAACCCTGATACTCACCCGGTATCAGTATGCTTAAACTAGCTACAATTTAGCGAAGCCTTAAACTAAAAACGTGTCTCTATGGATGAAGATTCAAGAACGAACACTACTGCCTTTTTTGATTTATGAAAAACTAAGTCCGTAGCTATCTTACTTTAAAAAAATTACCCCTATGGGAGAGAGGGTACAGCCACCGCGGCCGCCTCTTCCAACTTTATCGGTAATAAGGATTCTTTTTTCTCTCATTATGAAATAGTTAGTATGATGTTAGTATGATGTTATATGTTAATCATATATTAATTATATGTTA
>ERZ1292629.921-Hain-H43-01um-R1-921-length-31347-cov-6_pt1 | contig 31347 bp, 37 predicted proteins | sample MGYA00564399_ERZ1292629 | MGnify/ENA primary metagenome ERZ1292629 (study PRJEB36523, sample SAMEA6512636) | groundwater metagenome | collected 2019-01-08 | study: AquaDiva: Metagenomics assemblies of 32 groundwater samples
CGTTGCGTTATTATTGTCTTGCTAAAACTTCATCATTCACTGACGGTGATTTTTCGGAAACTAAATTTATTGAGGCATATAATTCAGATCTTGCTAATGGATTGGGGAATTTGGTGGCCAGAGTGGCAAAATTGTGTGAGAAGGAAGGGTTTGAATTCACAAGTGACATTTGGCGGTTTGAAGAAGAGCCGTTTGAAAAAATCAGAAAACTCTTAGACCAATTTAAATTTAATGAAGCCCTGGGTATTGTTTGGGGATGGATCTCCGATTTGGATAGAAAGATTGAAACAGACAAACCCTGGGTTCTTGCTCCTGATAAATTAAAATTAAGACTGGATGATTATATCAACCAAATCAGAATGATAGCTACGGCTCTTACGCCCTTCCTTCCCCAGACCGCTGAAAAAATCCTGTCTCAATTTCAAGGACCTATTATAAAAAGCGGCGTTCTCCTATTCCCCCGAATTAAATAGCTAGGCGTGTGGGTAACTTTGCGGGATTAAAATCTTTGATCACGTTTGTAGCATCCAAAATCTCTATTCCCATCGGTTTTCCAGATTTAGAGATGTCCAACATTACTCCGTCTGCCACCTTTTTACTATGCGAGTAAGGGCTAGAGTTAAAGTGAAAATACACCGAATCAGTTTTTCTGTCGTATTTGGTTTTCATATTGTAAGTATAATACAAGAATGACTGATGCGCATTGTCATCTCCAATACCTAAGCGACATAGGCGCAGAGGTTCAAAGGTGCAAAGCAGAAGGAATAACCAGTTTAATTTGTGTAGGATTTGATATTAAGTCAAGTCAGCAGGCTATCAAAATTGCAACAAAATTTCCAAATGTTTGGGCAACTGTGGGAGTACACCCAGAAGAAATTTCCAATTTCCAATTTCCAATTTTCAATGAATTATTAAAATTAGCGAAATTTTCAAAAGTTGTGGGAATTGGGGAATGCGGATTAGATTTTATTGAGTCAACGACACCTGAAGAGAAAACAAGGCAAATTGAATTGTTAAAACTGCACATTGAATTGGCGCAAGAAACAAAACTTCCTTTGGTTATACATAATCGCAATGCAGATTCAGATTTATTAAAAATTATAAATTACAAATTAAAAATTAAGACGATGCTACATTGTTTCACAGGCGATATAATGTTTATGAAAGAAAGCATCGCCCGTGGTTGGTATATAAGTTTTGGCGGAATTTTAACTTTCAAAAGAAGCGAATATTTAAGAGAAATTGCAAAGCTTGTACCAGAGAATTTATTATTAATCGAAACTGATTCACCGTATCTGGCTCCTGAACCCCATAGAGGATCGCAAAATCGCCCTAAAAATGTTAAAATTGTGGCTGAGTTATTGGCCAAGTTGCGCGGCACTTCAATTAATCGAATTGAAGAAATAACTGATCAAAATGTTATGAAATTATTTCATATACCTCACCCTGCCTGACAGCTTCCCTCTCCTAAATTAGGAGAGGGATAAGAGGGAGAGGTACTTAGAGTATGTCCAAAACAACAAAACGTATTCTTGAAATCCTTCCCGGATTTATTTCTTGGAATATCATTCTATTTTTATTTTGGGGTGGATATTTCTTTCCTGATATTACTGCTTATTTTATATTACTTTTTAATGTCTTTTGGGTCTACAAAGGCTTGTCACTGACTATTTCCACTCTGGTTTCGTATTTCAGAATCCAGGCTTCACAATCACTCAATTGGATGTTGGAAGTCAAAGGCTTTGGCGACTGGAAAAAGGTTCGGCATATTGTAATCATATTAGTAGCCAATGAGCCTATGGAAACTCCGCTTCGGACTGTCGAGGCACTGGCTCATCAATCTTTCCCTTTGGGTCAAATCGGTGTGGTACTGGCCGCCGACAGTTGGTCTGATACCGCCAAAACATATTGTGATCAAATTCAAAAGAAATATAAAGATACGTTTGGTGCCTGTCTGGTAACGCTTCACCCAAAAAATATCGCCGGTGAAATTATAGGCAAATCCTCAAATGAAGCCTGGGCAGCCAAGCGCGCCAAAGAAATTTTGATAGATCAAGAGGCTTGGGATATCCGCTACACCACGATTACTTCAAACGATGCCGATGCCGTATTGGACCATCAATATTTTGCCTATCTGACTTTCAAATTTCTGGACGACCCGCACCGATATCTGAAATTTTGGCAACCGGCTATTGTTTTTTACAATAATATCTGGCGTATCCCCATGCCAAACCGGGTCGTCAACGCCCTGTCCAATATCTGGCAAACAGGACTTTTGGCCCGAAAAGACCGTTTGGTTAATTTTTCCAACTATTCAGCATCGCTGAAAATGATTCACGAAATCGGTTACTGGGATACCGATGTCATTCCCGAGGATTACCGGATCTTTTTCAAAAGTTTCTTTGCCTTAGATGGAAAAGTAGAAGTAGAGCCGATTTTCCTGCCGTCCTCTGCTGACTGTGCGGAATCAAGCAGTATCTGGAAAACTTTTTACAATGATTACCAACAAAAAAAGCGTTGGGCATGGGGGGTGTCTGACATACCGTTGTTTATCGAAATGTTTTTCAGACAACCCCATGTATCATTCGCAAACAAACTGATTCGCTTACTGCGGGTGATTGTGGATCACCTACTCTGGCCTATCAATTGGTTTGTAATTACGGCCGGAATCTCAATCGTGGCTATTACCAATCCAAATTTTAGTAGAACATCCCTCGGTTACGCTCTTCCCCGGATTTCATCTTCCGTTCTCTCTGTCACCATGATCTTCCTGTTGGTTCTTATTTTTATTGAGCTTCGGCAGCGACCGCCTCGGCCTGCATCACAGCCGCGTTGGAAATCCTGGTCCGCACCCTTTGAATTTATTCTCATGCCGGTCGTGGCTTTTTTCTTTGGTGCCCTGCCAGGACTTGATGCTCATACCAGATTAATGTTGGGAAAATATATAGAATACCGGGTCACCGAAAAAGTGAATTAGGTATAATTATGAAGATGATTATTAAATACTGGCAGGTGGCAATTTGTGCACTCGTAACCAATGTCGGTGTTCTTCTGATGTTTTGGCGCTATCTTCCCCCGGAAGTTCCGTTATGGTATGGGCGGCCCTGGGGTCAGGATATGCTTACCGGGAAAGCCGGGTTGTGGTGGATTCCGGTAATAATAATCTGCTTTCATGCTATCGGTATTACCCTTTACCGTCTGTTGAAATCTGATTCTTTGCTGGCCGGATTGGTATTGGCGACCATAAGCGTGTCCCAGATTGTCTGCACTCTGGCTCTACTTCGGATTGTGATGATAATCATATGAACTATATACTTATTCTGGTCGTATCTTTTTCTATTTCCTGGATTGTCAGTAAGTTTGTCACCAAATATGGCAAGATCTTGGGAATACTGGACAATCCGAAAACCCACAAACATCCCAAAGTAATTCATACCGAAACTATCCCCAGGGGCGGGGGGATTCCTATTTTTATAAGTCTGGTTGTTACCTTGTTGATTTTTGGAAAATATAACAACCAATTATGGGGAATAATCTTGGGGGCCGGGATTCTGGCTGTGACCGGATTTATTGACGACCGGTTTCCCGAAAAATTTTCACCTTATGTCAGGTTGATTCTCAATGGCTTGGCCGCTCTTTGTATCGTGGCCACGGGAATTAGCATTCTCTACATTACCAATCCTCTGGGGGGAATTCTTAATTTTGATCCCATTATCGCAAAGATTCTAGCTATTCTATGGCTCGTCTGGATGCAAAACATCGTCGGCTGGAGTAGTGGGGTTGATGGCCAATTACCGGGGTTTGTAATTGTAGCAGCCGGGGTCATGGCCATTCTAGGACTGCGGTTTGGCCAAGATTTGACCCTGGCTTTGATTACCGTTGGTGCTTATGCGGGTTTTTTGCCCTGGAACTGGTTTCCCCAAAAGATGTTGCCGGGCTACGGAGGCAAAAGTCTGGCCGGATTTTTATTAGGAACACTGGCGATTCTGTCATCAGCCAAAGTTGGGGCCTTGGTTATGATTCTGGGGATACCAATGCTTGATGCCATCCGGGTAATTATCAAAAGAATTTCCGAAGGGCGGTCTCCCGTCTGGGGAGGGTGGGACCACCTGCATCATTATCTTTTGAGCCGTGGTTGGGGCAGGCGGCGGATTGCTGTTTTTTACTGGACCGCCTCGGCAATACTGGCTTTTTTGGCCCTAAATTTGAATAGTGGCGCCAAGTACTTTACAATGGCCACAGTTACCTGTGTTTTCTTTGGAATATTTGCATGGTGGAATTATTGGTCAATATCGCAAAAACCGCCCGACCCAGACAATGGGTTAAAAACCTCACCCTTTACGCGGCCTTGATTTTTACCGGGAATCTTTTGCCCACCGATTGGGTAGTCCGGGATTTCCGGATAGTTACCGCAGGCATTGTGGCTTTTACCCTGGTGGCTTCAGGCATTTATTTTTTAAATGATTTGATTGATCTGAAAGCAGATCTGGCTCATCCGTTCAAAAAATTCAGGCCTGTGGCCTCCGGAAAAATTTCCAAAACGTTGGCCTTTATTATATTTATTTTGAGTTCGACTCTGGGTTTAATCTTGGCCAAACAATTGTCTGTGTTGTTTTTTCTGGTGGTTGGAGGATACTGGCTGATGCAGATTTTATATTCTGTCTGGCTCAAAAATGTCGAGGTGGTTGATGTCTTTATTATTGCCCTGGGGTTTTTCTTGCGGGTTCTGGCTGGTGGAATTATTATCAACGCTCACCTGTCTATTTGGTTTTTGTTGTGTGTCATCTCGGTTTCTTTATTTTTGGCAGTGGGCAAACGGCGTGCGGAGATGGCCATTCTTGACGTGCAAGGTGCAGCCTCACACCGCAAGGTTATGAAATTTTACACACCCAGTATCCTGGACACTTATCTTGCTATGTTTGCCACATCATCTTTTCTGTCTTGGGCCTTGTTCACATTTAACTTTTATGAACAGGCGGGTCCGTCTACTATTCCCACAACCTTGATTCTTCTTTCCAAAACACTGACTATCAATAAGTGGCTGATGGCCACTATTCCCGTCGTCATCTTTGGTATCATGCGCTACATCCGGATTATTTATGATGGCTCCAAGGCCGAGACACCGGAAAAAGTAATCTTGCAGGATCTTCCGCTTTTGTTTACCGTTGCTCTCTGGGCGTTCATGGTCATCGGAGTCCTCTATATCGGGCCTTCCTAATTTGGATATTTTGAAGTTAGAAGTTAGGGGTTAGAAATTTGAATTTTTGATTTCTCGAATTTTTGATAATCAAAATATCAAAACATCCAACTTCAAGGATCCAACTTCAAACCTCCACTTTCAAAAAATCAATTTATAACTATTCAGATTTTTCCGCGTACTTAGCTGATATCCATCCGGAATTAGTAGCATCTAAATCAACTCTAATTTGATACCAACTTTCTATGGTAGAAATTTCTTTGGTAGAAAGCAACTTATATTTATCTCCCGGATATACTCTACCTAGTTCTTTTGATTTTGTGTTAAATGATTCACGAACCCGTAACCATCCTGTATCTGTATCTTTAATGGTTACGTAACTACCCGTAATCGGAGTTGGGGAAGTTTTTGGCTTTGGAGACACCTTGGGAGACGGGGACGGGGATGCAGAAGGATCTTCCTCCACAATTTCAGGCTCAGGAGTAGGAGTGGGTAATGGTTGGGTTTGACCAGCCAGCTTGACATTGATTGTCAGTTTATAGCCCACGACCGCCCGGGCTGAAATTCTGCGGTCGGTATATCCGGGTGCTGAAACTATTATTTCGTGCTCACCGGGAATGACAGCTGAAACCAGGAGGGGTGTAAATCCTTGGGGCAGGCCGTCCAGAGTAACCGAGGCTGAGTCGGGGCTGGCGGTAACAATAACCAAGGTAGCGGTCTTGCTGGACTGGGTTTCCAGAGAACTTATATCTCCGGCTGACTCTATTTCGGTTGCAGCAAAATCACGCTTAATGACTGTCAGGGTATTGGCGGTCAATTTGACTTTGGTTTGATAAGAAGGTAGGGCTGAATCTGTGGCGTTGGGAATGAGTTTGACACTGACTTCACCGGGAATATACATTTTGTCAACCGGAGACTGACCTATCTGGGCGTTGTCCACAAATACCAATGAGGTGGGATTGGTGTCAACCCTGAGTCCCGCGGTTGGTTTCTTGCCTTGTTTCCAAAAATATACCCCCACTCCTGCTGATACCAGCCCCAAGACAATCAAGCTGATGGCAATAATCTTATTCATCTATTTAATGATATCACAAAAACATAGTTTTGAGACCTGGGCGGGAATCGAACCCGCGCATCGAGGTTTTGCAGACCCCTTCGTTACCACTTCGACACCAGGTCAAACTCAGGCTATTTTAACATTCTATTCACAAAAATTTGGTGTTTTGAAGAATATACTCTAATAATCCTCACCCATTCCAAATATTCATACCGTTGACTTTCGGCTTTTATTTGGTGTAATATTTATCAATGAAGGTTGAAATTGATCAAAGCGGGAGAATCGAGCAACTTGATACTAATACAATTATCGGCTATGCCAACGGTCATTCTGACGCGGTAGAAATACAAGTCAGTACGAAACGTAAATTAAAACAACAACTGAGTAGCAGGCTCTATCCCAACAGAGATCTACCTGCTGTAATTTTTGCGGTTTGCATTTTTATTCTAATTTTCAAAAATCTGAAAATAACAGCCATTGATATAGATGAGGAATATTCTGGAAAAGAAGAAATCATAACGAAAACTCTGGATAAACTACTAAAATCAACTAAACATCCAACATATATTACAATAAGATTTAGACGTATTGGTAAAAATTCACCTGCACATTATCTGGTCTGGAATCTCCATCGAGAAAAAAGAAATCCCAAATATAGAAGACTTTTGTTGAGTGAAATACTCAGTTGGTTTTGGAGAAAATAAAAGCCGAGATTATCAGTATCACCCTCCGAGTTTACGGCGAGGTACTGCTTCAGTCTCGACTCTAACTATATTATAACACAACAAGCAAATCTCAATAATCCTCACCCATCCCACCTATATCTAAAATGGTACCTCGTCTTTAACTTCTAAGGTGTCAGATTTTTTATATTGGTATAAAGCGTAAGTTTTTATGTCTTTTTCTAGGCCAACATTAAAAATGTTGCTTCTTGAAAATAATCGACAAGGAAAGTCACTATGATTTCTGGTTAATAAATAAACCTTACTATGCCTTTGAATAACGCATGCCAAATAAATATCCGTTAATTCAACTTTATCCATATCACTCGCATATATTTCTATAGTTGGCTGAACTAATCTTAATGTTTCATTATCTAGCGGTAAGATGGTCTCAACCATCTTACCCAGAAAGTCAACTTTTGCTTCAACTACTTCCTTACTTTTTGATCTTATAAATTCTGTTCTCACCAGATCAATTGTGACAATGGTATTATTTCTTTTTCTTAATTTTTCGAAAATCGGGGCGTATTGATCTTGTTTGGAATAAAAATCAATAAGAAAATTCGTATCTAAGACTATCCAAACATCTTTAGGCAAACTGGATTCTTCCATATTTTTTTTCTTCCCTTTCGATTGCCTCTTTCACTCGCTTGGCGGCTTTAATTATTGTCTCAATAGGATATCTTTTCCTAGTAGAAACAGCGGGGGGGACTCTTTTAATTATTGTTGTACTTTTCTTATTGTTCATAAGATAAGTCTATCACAAATATTCAATATACTCTAATATTCCTCACCCATTCCGCCCATTCCAGGAGAAGCCGGAGCTGATGGTTTGGCGGGTTCTAAAATTTCTGTTACCATGGCTTCAGTGGTCAGTATCATAGTTGCGGCCGAGGCACCATTGACCAGAGCCAGGCGGGTCACTTTGGCCGGATCAATAATCCCAAACTTAAGCATTGAACCCAGTTCCCCCGTCAAGACATTTAGTCCATAATCAGCTTCCTTGGATTCAGAGACTATTTTGAGATAGTAGCCCTCATCATATCCCGAATTGCGGACCAATTTGACAAAAGGGTCAGCCAAGGCCGTCTTTAGTATATCCAATCCTACTTTTTCATCACCGGTCAAATTTAATGCATCTAAAGCGTTTGCCGAACGCAGGAGTGTTATTTCACCTCCGGGAACAATGCCTTCTTCGACAGCGGCCTTGGTCGCTCCGACTGCATCTTTGACTCTTTCTTTCCTATCATTCATTTCTACTTCTGTCGCAGCCCCAACCCGGATTATAGCGACACCGCCTGCAAGCTTGGCTAATCTTTCCTGTAACTTTTCTTTGTCATAATCAGAGGTAGTATCATCCATTTCTGTCTTGATCTGCGTAATTCTGGCTTCTATAGCTTTTTTGTCACCCTTGCCATCAATAATCCTGCAGGCGTCTTTGTTGGCCCAGACTTTGGCTGCTTGACCAAGATCGGTCACTTCAATATTTTCAAAAGTCCGGCCGGTGTCCTCAGAAATGACAGCCCCACCGGTTAATATTGCAATATCTTCCAAGAGAGCCTTACGACGGTCCCCAAACCCCGGAGCCTTGACGGCCAAAACATTAAATGATCCGCGCAATTTGTTGACCACCAATGTGGCCAGAGCTTCACCGTCTATATCATCGGCAATAATAACCAGAGTTTTGGAGACTTTGATAAACTTTTCCAAAAATGGTACTAAATCCTGAATGGAAGAAATCTTTTTGTCGGTAATCAATATATAAGGAGCTGTCATTTCTGCTTCCATTTTGGCCGGATCGGTCACAAAATAAGGACTGGCATAACCTTTGTCAAACTCCATACCGTCGGTGTATTCAATATCAATAGTGAGACTCTTGCCTTCTTCAACAGTGACTACTCCATCACGGCCGACTTTTTCTAAAGCTTCAGCGATTTTGGCCCCGATCTCAGCGTCACCAGCGGAAATAGTCGCTATCTGGGCAATTTCTTCACTGCCCTTGATTTTCTTGGCCATTTTAGCGATTTCAGCAACCACTGCGTCTACTCCCTTGTCAATCCCGTGTTTGATCTGCATGGGGTTTGCCCCAGCCGTAATATGACGCATACCCTGATTGACGATGGCGGCCGCAATAGCTGTGGATGTGGTTGTTCCGTCACCGGCTGCATCATTGGTTTTGCTGGCCGCTTGCTTGACTAGCTGAGCTCCCATATTTTCAAACGGATCGGCCAAATCTATTTCTTTGGCGACCGATACGCCATCGTGGACGACCGACGGACCTCCCCATTTTTTGTCCAAGGCGACATTTCTACCTTTGGGTCCCAAAGTAATCAGGACGGCTTTGGCCAGAGTGTTTACACCCTTAACCAGTGCCTGCCGGGCATCGTCTCCGAATTTCAATTGCTTAGCTGCCATATACCGCCATTACATCTTCAAATTTAACAAATAGATACTCTTTGCCTTCAATCTTGACTTCATTGCCACCCCATTTTTTGTAAATTACTTTGTCTCCGACTTTTGCGGGGCTAGCTACTTTTATTCCGTCTTTAGCGTCGTCTGCGCCTACCGCGAGAACGGTGCCTATCTGGGGCTTGTCTCCCTTGGCATTATCCGGCAAATAAATCCCCCCGGCTGTCTGGGTCTGTTGTTCTTCTGCCTGGATTAAGACATAGCCCGCGGTTGGTTTAATCTGGTTGATCTTGGTAGCACTCATATTAATCAACTGCTAGTTTACAAATCAAATTCAATCTTGTCAAGAGGAGAAATCAATTAATCTCTTTATCTTATGAAATACATTCCATCTGCCCATCAGGGCGTAGCAGTGCAATTCGAATTCTATGGTTGTGACCGGAATATCAATATTGTTTATGGTTAATAGTTTAGAGTTCATAGAAGTAGGCACCAATATTTCACTCCATTCGCCATTATTATTTTTAATTTGCCAGTTGCCATAGATCTCGGCTTTTTCAGAAAGCTTGCCAAGATATCCTTTAAATTGTTTGGATTCAGAGTATGTCAAATTCAAATACTTGGCGGTTTCCTCGTCGCACAAAACATCAATATCTGCGACGACAAAATCCAGTCCTTGAAGGACTAGGCTAGCGGTACCGCGTATCGCATAATTACAATCAACCAGTCTCTGTGTAATTTCCTGAATATTTTCAGTTACTATAGACTTCGTCATGAGTACCCAGTTTGGTAAATATTGCTATATCGCCTTCCAATATATACACCATTCTTATTTTCCGTGTAATTGAAATGCTCCATAAATTTTTTAGCTCTCCGGTAAGTTTGTGGGTACGAAGTGAGGGGTATCTTTGATTCTGTTTAAATAAATTTAGCTGTTTTGTAATTTTTGCTTTCAAGCTTTTATCGTTCTTGGTGAGTCTCTTTAGATTTATTTCGAGTTCTGGAGATAGAACTATTTGCATATTTTATAAATTGTCGAAATATTCCTTAAGATTATCAACGGCAATATATTTACCGTTTTTGTAATCTTCGAGAGCTTTCTGGGAAGACTTTATGGTCGAATCGGAAGCCATAAAGGTGGGATATTCATCCCTTTGGGCTTTTTCAATAATCAAGTGCTTCACTACTTGAGTCACAGTCAATCCGAAACGATTAGCTTGACCCAACAAAAAATCATAAAGTTGATCAGATAAAGTCAATCTGAGTTGTATTTGTGCAGTATTCATACTTGTATTATACATATTTTAGACTTATTGTCAAGCTTTTTGCTTATTCCAAATAATCCTGTAATTTTTTGCGTCGGCTGGGATGACGCAACTTGCGCAGGGCTTTAGCTTCTATCTGGCGGATGCGCTCGCGGGTAACGGAAAATTCCCGCCCTACCTCCTCCAGCGTCATCGGTTTTTCATTCATCAGACCAAAGCGCATTTTCAGAACCCTTGATTCGCGGTCAGATAAAGAACTCAAAACTTCTTCAATATTTTCCTTGAGAAGTTCACGCGAGGTGGCTTCAATCGGAGACGGTTGAGAAGTATCGGCAATAAAATCGCCCAAAATACTATCGTCTTCATCACCGACCGGAGTCTCGAGGCTGGTTGTGGCTTGGGCAAGTTTTTGAATTTCCAGGACCCGTTTACCGGTCATATCTTCCATCTGGGCGGCAATTTCATCAGGCGTTGGTTCCCGGCCCAAATCCTGCATCAATTTCCTCTGAGTACGCACCAGTTTATTAATGGTTTCCACCATGTGCACCGGAATTCTGATTGTCCGGGCCTGGTCGGCAATCGCCCGGGTAATGGCTTGCCTGATCCACCAAGTGGCATAGGTACTAAACTTGTAACCTTTGCGCCAATCATATTTTTCCACAGCCCGGATCAGTCCCTGATTTCCTTCCTGAATCAGATCCAGAAGTGATAATCCTCTCATCACATATTTCTTTGCTATCGAGACTACCAGGCGCAAGTTACTCTCAATGAGTTTTTTCTTAGCTCTGCGGTCACCTTTTTCTATCCTTTGGGCGATATCAATTTCTTCCGGGGACTTAAGAAGCGGAATTTTACCAATTTCTCTTAGATACATCCGCACCGGATCCGTAGAAACCACTCCTTCAATCTTAGTTAAGGCCTCGATTTCTTTTTCAATGTCCCCGGAAGTTTTTATTTCCGGAGTATCCTCGGGCTCCAAATCTTCAAAAACATCGACATTGTTTTCCCCAAGTTGATAATACAGTTCGTCCAGTTCCGCGAGTCTGTTTTCCGCATCCGGGAAACCCTGGAGAATATCATCAAGCGTCAGATATCCCTGGTGTTTACCTTTGTTCAATAGTTTGGTTGAGCTTTCGCTGAGTTTGGCCATAAATTCCCACAAAATAGCGCCCGTGTCAAGTCAAATAACTCCGAGCTTGGGGGAAGTCTAACTTATATATGCTCTTTTGTCAAATCAGAAAGTTTTTGACTTAATCTTTTAATATTACTGGTATCGGTTTCGCTGTGCAATTTTCTCTTAGTATTTTGTTCCTCCCAACGGTTTAAAGTTTTTGTCCACTCCTTGTCATCATACTCGGTTTCGTGAAGCATAAGTTCTTCGGCCCGAGTTTTTAATTCCGCTGGCAGATCAGAAATCTTTACACTTTTGAGTTGCTGAGATACTTTTGTCCAAAACGGATCAACCAGTTCCGGAAGTTTGTCCAATTTGTTTCCTTTGAGAGCCAACTCAACCAGATATTCCTCCAAGATGTCCGATTTAATCATTTTGTCATTTGTCATTTGATCATTGTTTCGGATTTCGGATTTCGGATTTCGGATTTTACCCATTTGTATCCGAATATCTTCTTCCTCCACTCCCAAAGTCTTGGCCAGTAACTGAATATAGTGGGCTCTGACAATTTCATCATCAATGCGGGCCCAAATAGGCAGGAGTTCCTGGCCTATTTTTCTTTTGCCCGAGGCTTCCAACCCATATCTGTCTACCGCAGAGTTTAAATAAAAATCGTAGATGGGGATCGCTTTTGCTATCAAATCTTTCCAACCATCTGAATTTTCAATGGCATAGTCCCCGGGATCTTTGGCACCTTTGAGAACCGCTATCTTGATAGATAAACTGGCTTTCTCTGCCACCTCTATCCCACGCCTGGCCGCTGCGTCGCCTGCTACATCAGTGTCCAAGGCCAAAACCGCGGTGTCACATATCCGCCGCAAAATTTCCACTTGCCGATCAGTCAAGGCCGAGCCCTTGATAGCGACTACATTTTTAATTCCCGACTGGTAACTGGCTATACAATCAATCTCTCCTTCTACGACAACCGCAAATCCTACGGCTTTTATTTCACTCCTCGTTATATCCAACCCATACAGCATTTCAGATTTATGATAGATTTCCGTCTCGGATGTATTGACATATTTACCAGACTTGTCAGTACTGTCTGGCATCAGCCGTCCGGCAAATCCCAGTGTCTGACCTCTGGGACTCAAAAGCGGAAAAATTATCCTATTGCGGAACCTGTCATAGGTTTTTGTTATTAACCCTACCCGTTCCAAATCAGCAGTTTCAAATTTCTTTTTTTGGGTTAAATATTTAAATAAATAATCCCAACCCTCAGGGGCAAAACCCAGCTTGAATTTTTCTATAGATTCATCATTAATCTTTCGCTTCTTCAGATACTCCAGCGCCTTTTTCCCCAATTCATGTTTGGTCAGCAAATAATGATAATATTCAGCTGCCATGCTGTTTATTCTTATCAATTTTTCCCGAAGTTCTTCCTGACCTGTTGGTCTATAACTTATTAGAGTTACTCCGGTCCGCTTGGCCAGAGTCTGAAGTGATTCATAAAAATCCATGCCCTCTATTTTTTGCAGGAAAGTATAAGCATCTCCTCCGACTTGGCAACCAAAACATTTAAATATTTGCAGTTCCGGATTGACCATGAAAGATGGAGTCTTCTCACCATGAAATGGACATAGACCCTTATAATTCCTTCCGGCTTTTTTAAGCTGCAAGTGTTCCTGTATCAATTCCACAATATCAACCTTTTGTTTTATCTCCTGTACCTGATCCATAAACACATTCTACCATCTCTTTTGTTCATCTTGACAGATGAGTACTTTAGTTGTAATACTAAAAGTATAAAGGACACAATATGAATTATAAAGACCTTCCTAAATTCCAGAAAAATAGAGGTAAACCACTACAAAAAATCATAGAGGCGGAAAATGCCGCTTTTCAAAAAGCTATTACAGAGAATGTCGTCGAGGAAATGAGGAATATGATCCAGAAAACACTTGGAGTAATTATCTGGTCAGAGGACCCGGACAAATTGGCTCTCTGGTATCGTAATGTTTTAGGCTTTCCACCAGGTCCTTCCACAACTATACCTGAAGATTATTGTATAGGGTTTGACTTTGCTCCAAATTATTTTTCGGTTGGTCGACACAATAAAGTCAGTGGTGTTAATAGAGATCCTTACCGGATCATGATAAATTTTAATGTGGATAGTGTGGAAGCAATGTACCAGAAGATAAAAGATAAAGCCAATATTTTAGTGCCGCCTTTTTTGGCTCCTACCGGCAATCCCTGGTGTATGACAGTCCAAGATCCAGAAGGAAATATTATCCAATTTTTTGGCCCAAAGTAAAATTATTTAAACTGCTCCAACACCAACTTCAAACTCTGATTATATTGATCCAGTTTTAATTGGCCTTTTTCATCAAACAGTTCCCAGAATTTGGTGATATGCACCGCAGTCCGTAACGGAATCATTTGCAACTCAATAACCACCTGGCGTAATTGCTCAATTGCTCTGGCTGCCCCCACCGAACCATAACCTACAAAAGCAATCTTTTTCCCGTTCCATTCCTTATAAACATAATCCAAAGCGTTTTTCAAAACTGCCGGATAACCATGATTATATTCCGGAGTAATAATAATAAACGCTTCACCCTCAGCTATTTTTTGGGTCCATTTAACTACCGCCGGATTAGTGTAGGGCTCTTTGATCATTGATGGCGAAACCGGTTCGTCAAAAAAAGGTAGGGGATATTCGCGCAAATCCAGAAGTTCTGCTTCGATATGCTCCATAACCCAAGTTGCGATTTTGTCACCCATCCTCCCCTGTCTGGTACTCCCCAGAATAATTTTAATTTTCATAATTTATGATACCACAAACGTTAAGGCCTTTCCCATTTTGTCCGCCCGGCCGGTCCGGCCAATGCGGTGAACATAGGCCGTGTAATCTTCCGGTTCATCAAAATTGATGACATGTGAGACATTGTCTATATCCAGTCCCCGGGCGGCCACATCGGTGGCGACCAAGACCTGCAACCTATTTTGTTTAAACATGGACAACGCTCTTAATCTTTGCCCCTGAGTCTTGTTACCATGAATCGAGGCCGCATTGATGCCGGCTGAAAGCAGAGTATTAGCCAGTTTTTCCACTCCCCATTTAGTCCGGCCAAAGACCATGACTTTTTTGAACTCTGCCTGCTTTAATAAATTAAACAATTTGGCCACCTTGTCTTCTTTGGACGTCACCTTAATAATATCCTGGTCCACATTTTGAGCGGTTTCAGTAGTCTTGACTGATATGGTCACGGGGTCGGGTGCAAAAGACCGGATAATCATATTTATTTCAGGAGAAACCGTGGCCGAAAAAAACAGGGATTGCCTGACTTTTGGCAATAGCGAAATTAAATACCGGATATCTTTGATAAAGCCAATATCAACCATTCTATCAACTTCGTCCAGAACCACGGTCCTATATTCAGACAAATTTATCGCCCGCCTGCCAACCAAATCTTTCAACCGGCCCACTGTTGCTATCACAATATTTGGGTGACTTTGGAGTCTTCTGATTTGCTCAGATAATCCCGCTCCGCCCATGACCAAGACCGATCTGATGGGAAAATTTTTGGCAAATATCCGCAGTTCGTCTTCTATTTGAAATGCTAATTCGCGTGTCGGTGCTACTATCAGGGCCTTCTCCCGAACATCTTTCAGGATTTTGTCAATTATGGGAACCAGAAAAGCTGCCGTTTTGCCGGTCCCGGTATTGGCAATACCCACCACATCCCGGCCTTCAAGCACCTGCGGAATTACCTGATCCTGAATCGGGGTGGGAACCAGATAGCCATGAGCGGTAATATTGGCAATGATCCGGGAGTCTACCTTAAAATCGGCAAATTGGTGCGTAACTTCATATTTTACTTCTGTCTCCTGTGCCTGTACCTGTGACTTACTTATATATTTGGCAGGTGAAATCTTGGAAGTCTTGGTTCGCCCACCAAAGGGACTGCGGATACCCGCACTATTATTTGGTTTGTAGCTTCTGATACGTGTCGATCTATGAAACATATTATTTAAATTTGAGCACACAAATCTGCCTAAATTCAGAAGTTTTTCAAAAAGCCAGGAGAAGATACAATAATTTGAAATCTTGAGGTATCTTTACCTTTTGCTCATCAATCTAATTTAAACAGATTTGTATGACCAAATCTGTGTGGGTAGTATAGCATACTCCCCATCAAATAGCAATATTTGGGAAGTTGACTCCTATGTATCATTACGATACGCTAGAAACACATGAATGATACGCAAGTAAACAACAACTATTTGCAATCGAAAACTACTTTCTTTAAAACTGTAGTAAAATACTAAGACGATGAAAATTCTCCAGTGGTCGATGACGATTCCAGAAGATAAAGAGCAGACGTTTATCGAATGGTTTAACGAAACTGCTGGCCCAACTTTTGAAGGGTTTGGAGCCAAAAAACACGAGCTTCATAAAGTTGAAGACAAACAAATTGTAGGTAGACAAACTCTTGAAAAAGACAGGTTTATTGAAAGAGTTTATTTTGAGGATAACTTTAACCTACCTGATTATTTTGCTAAGGTTAAGAATAACTCCGAAGCACACAAGCTCTCCCAGAGTTACGAAGAAGTTTTTGGAGCAACGAATATAGAATTACGAATTTTAGTTTCTTCTTAATTTGGTATATTAAGTGCCAACTGGTTATAACACTGAGCTTGCCGAAGTGCTCCCCGTCGTAGAGGACGTTCGGACTTACTTTCTATCCAGGCCAGCCCTCCAATTTGTTTATCCTTAATTAGGGTCGTAATCACATTCATGACCTGGAAATTTAATCTTGTCGTCTCTATAGGGTGCTAATTTCATATGATATTTCTTAAACATCTCAAATATAAAAATTAAAACCGCTGGAGCAAGCTGTCTAGCGATTGCCCTAAATCCTACTTTGTTAATTAAAGGGTGGGTCGGCGATAATTTAACCTCCTCCGTTTTGATGATTTTTCCTTCTGCAAACGTAGCTTTTCCTGCTGGCACTTCATTTGGTATAACGCCGTGTTTTCGTAAAGTATCTAGTAACTTAATGCGTTTAGAATGAACAAAGGTGTTTCTGACAAAATCCCTAAGCAGTTCTATTGCCTCTAGGTCTTTTTTATCGAGTATCGTCTCTAAAACAGGTCTTACGTCTTTTTTGTAGCCAACTTTTTTGCTTTCAACCATTTGGTATTGTGATTCTAAAAAAGTCATGACTTCATCCCAACTGTTGAATTGATTACGCAGTTGAGCCTTGTGAACTTGCTCGATAACCCACACTTCATTTGTGAACTGTTCCATGAACATGCCAGCACCCGTAAGCCCCAGCATAAATTGACCATTCCGGCAACAAGCATAGATTTCCAGATATAGGAAATTCAACTCTGGGTTTCCAAAGCTGTTGCAATCAGATAAAACTTCCCTTAATCCCTCAGAGCGGTATTTATGAATATAGCCGTCGAGGATTGCGATTGTTTTAGTGTCATCATCATTTTCCATATAGTTAAATTGTTCCTTTAATTTTTTTAGCCCTGGGCAACGGCACATATGCCATCCCCATCTTAAAAAAATCTACTTTACGCCCCGAACCCATCATTGGTTTAACCATATCTCTTTGCGTAATTTTCGCCAATTCAATATAGTTCCCCTTATACTGTAAGTTAGTTTTAGCCAAATCCGCTCCTCTTAAAAATACTCGAGCAATTATAAAATTACCAATAGGCGCTTTATCAAGATGAAAAAGCAACCAGATTTCTCTTACTGAGGTCTGGATATCCTTTAATCCGTTGATGACATCGATTAACCTTGTCTCCCCTTTTGTATGGATGTAACAAATCAAAAAGGTTGAAAGATTGTATGCTTTATCACTAAGTTTTGTCTTAATATGATTAGCAATGTTTTCCTTGGCGTGTTCGTCATACTCACAAACTTCAATCTCTATCACTTCCCGAGTAACTCCCTTTTCATTAGGTTTAGGGTTCCGAAACCCAATAGCAAAAACGTCTGGAGCATCGTTCTTCTTTGGGTTTTCTCTAAGCCAGTATTGACACTTTGTGATTTGAGAGTAGCCAAGAAGAAAAACGGCTGCTGCCCACGCTTCTCGAACAGGTTTGAAAGCATCAACTTTTAAGGCTTTTTCAATCCCGTCTCTTTCGTAAAGCCCAACCATCCTCTGTAAAGCCTTGTTTGGGCTAAAGAAGATGTCTATGCTGTCTAATTCTGGCGAGTAATTTGCTTTCATACTGTTTCACCTCTGTAATTTATGCGATCCCTTATATTCCGGGAGTAACTTTTCTAACTTTATGCCATAACATCTCTCTACTGGAAGTCCTCGCTGAAACAAAAAATGGTCTTCGGTCTTTGTCCCATCTTTTTTTGTGTACCTAAGACCAACAACCATACTGCCTGGTAAGCTTGTTGGGTGAGAAATTGTTACTTTTGGATTTAAGCCATCATCTTGTCTAAGCTGAATTCCATGATTTATCAGAATATCCACTACGCTTTGGTGAAAATTAGTTGGTCGGCTACCAGAATATACCTGGTCGGTTATAATTTTTAATTCATCAAAGAAATTGTCCATGCCCTAATTATATCAGTGAACAAAAAACCAACACACAAAAAACCCGATATAAGGAGAAAAATAGCTCGAGGAGAAATTTAATTACTGAGGAAAAAATTCAATCGGGCTTTTTCAGGTGGTCAAGCTGTTTGGCTCCGCGGCAGGGACTCGAACCCCGAACCTCGATCTTAACAGGATCTTGCTCTACCATTGAGCTACCGCGGAATGCTTGCTCATTATACTTCGGGTATATACCTTTTGACAAACTCTCTTCCTCGAAAACTTTTTAATTGCTTTTCTCGTTTTAAAGCCTGGATTCTATCACTGACAGGCTCTGAGTATATTAATATCCAACTTCCAGAAAATGACTTAGTGTAGTGATGTTTGGAATTATTTTTGTCGTTGTGTTCAACAATTCTTCTATCTAGATCAGAAGTCTGTCCGATATAAATCTTATTGTGATTCTTGTTATATATTGTATACACCCAAAACATATTAGATCTTGCTCTACCTCCGCCGGCCGGCGGAGAGCTACCACGGAATAAGTTTTTAAAGACCAGCCTCGATTATACAATATGAGCGATTGATGTGATACCGGCTTCTATCTCCCTATGGCAATTTGAACAAACCAATTGAAACTGCTTAAACTGCTGTTGACAGAAAATTTTGGCTGGTATAATATTAAATCAGTGAAAAATGTTGCGGGTTTATTGTTTGTCTTCTTCTGCTTATGGGGGTATTTGCTGCTGTCGGTATCTTTGGTCCGGGCCACGACCGTCACCCCCTCTTCATACAACTGGAGTTCCACTCTTGGCCTTGGGCAAACCAAAGTCTTGGGACTTACGGCTCCAGTCAGGTTTGGCCGCTATATGTTTGGAAAAAATCTGACACCCGCCAGTCCTTTTTACTTTGTCAAACCCTTGCAAGAAAGAGTCCAGCTGGTCCTGACCTTTGATCAAAAAAACAAAAACAACTTGATGATTCAAATTGCCGGTGAGCGCTTGGAGGAAATACAACAATTGGCCGCCTCCGACAATTCCCGGGCTATTTCCTCCGCCGCAAATTCGTACCGTCAGACCATGACGGAGGTTTCCGACAATCTCGTATCGTTAAGCGGCCAAAATAAAAATGTCACAGACCTGTTGGGAAATCTGGAAACGGAAACCGCCAAACATAATGTAATTTTGGAGCAAGTCCGGATTCAGGTTCCCAACCAAGCGGATGCCGCCGTTGGCGAAGCCTTGAAAGCCAGCTGGAAAGGCACCGATACTGTGGCTGATTTGAACAACCGTCCGGCTATACCGGACGATTTGGTGGCCCGGTTGCAGTCACTGCAATCACAAGGCTTGCTGTCTTCGCAGGAAGTAAACAAGCTAATCGGCGTCAAATCCAGAGCGGAAGCCAGACAAGAGGTGGGCAAATACGTCAAAGAAGGAGTAGTCTCCCAATCGGATTTTATCAGTCTAAACGAGACCAGCAAAAGTCTCTACCCGGATGAATTTTTTAAGATACATGAAACCATGCGTTTTCAGGAAATGCAAAGACTCGAAGAACAAAAACCCGGTGACACCGTCCTCAACAAAATTCAGGCTTTTGCCAAAACTTATAACCCCGGAGACCAGGTGCCTGTGGAATTGAGAAAATATTGGGTACCGGTAGTCAGATTGGAAGAAATCCAAAATACTCTCCGGCCAGACTTAATTGACGCCAGTCTGTTTAAACCAGACGGCCAAGATTCAAAGAAATTCAACGAAATAGTGGAACGCTTCAAACCCCGGCCCGAAGATTTGGCTATGGTCAATAATTTCATTTCAAAAAATAATGTGGAAATCGGCAATCTTCCGGTGGAATATCAAAGAATGTATAACCTCAGTCAAAAATACGGAGCCCAATGTGGAGCCGGTTTCGATTGGGTCTCACGGCCGCAAAGTCCGGCTGGTGGATATTGCGCCCCAAGCGGGGCTGATGCCAGAAACAAAATTAATTGTCCGTCCAATTCCCATTTTGTGCCGGTATCAGATAATCCAAATGGAGGTTATTGTATTCCCAATTACACCCAGAACGACTCCGGCCAATCGTCCGGTAGAAGTACTTTTAATAATCCCTATGCCCTTCCCCCCCTGACCACCACTCCGGGTGGTCCCTATTACACCGGTCAGGGAAAGTGTGGACCCAATTCCAATTGGGTCCCGGAGGCGGTCAATCCCCAAGGGGGATATTGCGTACCCAATCCCCAAGCTAATACTCAAGTCACTGGTCCTAGCCGGGAATCTCAGGAAGCAGCTTGTAAATCTGGTGGTGGAACCTGCGTCAGCTGGAACAATGGAGCTTGCGGTTGTGAAAGACCGGATTCCCGTTCCGCCTGCAAACCACCCGAGCGTGGTTGTGAATCCGGAAAGAATTGGGATCAGCAGGCCTGCACTTGCCGCGACAGTGATTATAATTATCCCACGACCCAAGGTGGTGGCAACAACTCCGGTCCCAGCCGGGAATCTCAGGAAGCGGCTTGCAGATCTGGCGGCGGAACCTGCGTCAGCTGGGTAAATGGAGCTTGCGGTTGTGTCAGGGCCTCGGACGTTACCAACAATCCCCCTATGGGATATGGTTCTTGCCCTTCGGGTCAGTATTGGACCGGCAGTAATTGTCAAAATTCCAGCCAACCGCCTACCCCCGAATCGACTCCACCTCCACCTCCCCAGCCGAATGTTCCTGTGGAGACGGCATCCCCCGCTCCATCATCTCCTCCGGTTTCCGAGCCGGCGCCCGTTGCTCCAAAACCGGAACCTACCGTCGCCAATTAACCCACCCATTGTTAAGTGCTTGTAATTACCCACTCCTTCACCATTTCATTTTCGGGGATGAAAGAAGGCGAAACCCGGGCCCACTTTTTCGGTCGTCATTTTGGGCTTCATATACAGCCACTGCACATAAAACAAAATATAATTTATAATTTTTAATTTATAATTTTTAATCAATTTATAATTTTTAAATTTTAAATTTTCAAATGATTTTTTATATGCATTGGGCAAATAATCCTTGACCCACGCATTTTGTTTTAGAAATTGGTCTTGCACTCCGCCTCTATCAAAAATACATTTGGCTTGCAATATTTCGTGAGAGGTGTATAAACTATGAGTATGCATAACTAAGTTGTTAGTATCGAGCCATAAGTTGGTGCAAATTTTATCGGGAGCGGTTTTTGCGCCCGGAAAACGGCGGTATTTCAAAAAATAAACATTTACTAAAAATCTAGTTATCCAAAGAGTGTTGGGATAAGTAATTATCATCAAATCAATATCGTCTGACTTTTTGCAATTATTCATAGCCAGGGATCCGGTCACAAAAATAGCCGCAACTAATGGTAATTTCGCCAGTCTGGCCGCTTGGCGGTAAGCAATCCCCCATTTTAATAAACTATATTTTTCTCTAAGCCTTCGTATCTTTTCTAGCTTAGGTCTTTTGGGTAACCACCGGACTTTTGCACCCGACCAAAACTCTAATTCATCTTTTGTCAACGGATAATCATACTGATCAAAGTATTTCAGGGTCTCAAGGTGTCGGGGGGATAATTTGTGTCGCCAAGCCATACTGGGATAATACCCCATTTATTCCTGTTGACAAGGTCTTGGTAACTTCTGTGGTTTGCCGGCCGGCATTGACATCCGTAACCGCCTGAGCATAGAGAGCATTTATTTTGGAATTAATGCCTGTCGGTCCATCAAAAGTATTGGACACCAAGTACCAAGATTTGGAATTTATGGCCTGAGCAGCATACGGAGATACTAAAGGATCTGTCAATAGTGGTTGCATATCAACCCGGCTGTAAATTTCGCCAAAAGCTCTCGAACTACTGGCCGATTGATACAATTTTTGTAAAGTTTCACGACCAGACAGGTATTTGACCCACTTCCAGGCGGCCGCACCTTGGGTAGATTTCTTACTGACCCCCTCGGCCCAATAACTGGCCCAGGTGATGGGCTTTTCACCCCGGGCGGAGTCGAGAGGCAGCTGGGGAATGGGATGCACGGAAAATTTTAACTTTGGATTAATGGCTTGCAAATCAAATACCCGCCAGGATGGCGCAAAATACATGGCCAGCTTACCATTGGCAAACATCACGGTTGATGTGGGTAGTGTGGAGTCCCAAATATGATCGGCCCGGTTGAAAATCGTGTAATATTGTAAAGACTCTTCGGCAGATTGCCCGACAGGAGAAGCCAGATTGACATTGTTTTGCAGCATCAGGACACCCAAGATATCCTGCCAATGATCTACATTGTCAGCTGTCCCCATGGCTGCTCCCGAAATTAATATTTTGTCACCACTATTACACCGGCCATCTTCGGAATCACAAACCGACATTTCACCCGCCGTCTTTCTCAGTTCTTCCCAGGAGGTAGGCACCGTCTTACCCCCCTGGGAAAACAATTCGTCATTTGTAAATAACGCCAGCCCATCAATCATCAGGGGTACGGCCATATAATTTCCCCCTGCCCGCAAGTCGTTTCTGGTAACACCATAAAAAATACTCTCGTATTCGGAAGCCGAATAAACTTCGGGGGGAATCGGAGCTAGCTCGGACTTAAACATTGGCATCCAGGTATTGTGAATACGGAAAACATCCGGACCGCGTCCCGCAGCCAAGGCATTTTGCAGTCTTTCCCGGTATTCACGCTGAGACTGAAAAATATAATTTATTTTTATAGTAGGATTAGCGGCTTCGAAGTCAGATATAACCGGCCGCATCACACTCTCGGGTTCCCACAGCCCCCAATAAGTTACAGTCACCGGCTCTACTTTTTTATTTTTAAGTTTTGGGGGAAATTTAATAATTACCAAAGCCACCACCGCAGCCAGAACTATCCCCGCAATAATAATACCTATTATTTTTTTAAGATTCATAATTAAAGTATATCACGATCCAAATCGCGTTTTTTGATGGCTTCGCGTTTTTCATATTTCTTTTTCCCCCGGGCCAGACCTAGTTCGATCTTTACTACTCCGGACTTGGTATACATGGCCGTTGGCACCAAAAGCTGTCTGGCTTGTTTCATTTTCGATTGCAAGGCCAAAATTTCTCTTTGGTTCAGGAGTAATTTGCGGGTACGCAGAGGATCATAGTCGGTATTATCAGCATGGATATATGGGTAAATATGTGCACCTATAAGCCAGGCCTCCTGACTGCCAAATTTACTGGGCCTAAATTTCACAAACGCGTGCGACAAATCTATTTGACCGAGCTTGGCGGATTTGGCTTCAGGTCCGGTGAGAACAATGCCCGCTTCAATTTTTTCGGAAATCTGATAATCAAACTTGGCTTTTTTGTTGATATATTTCATATCTCAATTTGCCAGATTTTACTTCCCGCCAGCAAATATACTCTGCCCGCTTTTTCGTTGACCACTAGGCTTGTGGTTCCCGCCAAAGAGGAACTGAGATAAGAGGCAGAATATTCTCCGGTTTTTTTGATAGTTACTACCCGGCTGTTGGTCCGATCCAATATATACAAATTCTCGGCATCTTCGTTGGTATATATTATCGGGTTTATCCCTAAGGGTTTTTCTAACCCGGAAATTTCAAATGCTTCTTTGACACCACGGGTCAACTTAACAATGTTTTGTCCATTCACAATCCACAGACTGCCATCAATGGCAAGCGTTGTCGAACCAGATAAATCAACTGTTTCGCTTTTGGCAATCCAGTTTTGCTTGTTGCCATATCCGGCTTCTCCGGACTGATAGCGCCAGATATTGGTTTTTGTCAATAAATAAATATTTCCGGCAAACATTCCCATATCCACAACTTCCCCCCAGTCCTCATCAAATTTAATCTTTACTGAGCAATGAGTAATGAGCACTGAGCATTCTACAATTCCATTTTTAGACAAAATCTCGGTCTTTCCTGGATAAGCAGCTATTAGACTGGCTCCCCCGATGACGTCGCTACCGACCAATACGGCCCCGCTTTTTTTGACCGGATCGACAACAATCACTCTATTTGAAATAGAATCCAGAACCATCAATTTATCGTCCTGGATTGCCATTTTCTGACCGGAGAACCCATCCCGGATTAGAGTCAGATCCAAGATTTCGGTGGGAGCAATTTCGTTAATCCCTTTTGACTTGTTTATGACTGTCGGAAGTTCCAATTCAAGACTGTCCAGACTTGGGTTTTTGTATTTAACTCCACCTTTTGCCCGAATATCAGCCAGAGTATCTTTTATTTCAGCAAGCATTTGACTGCTCCGGACGGGGTTTAGGGGCACCAGAGCCTTAGCTTCATTGAACTTGTAATTCAATTCTTCGCTCCTTTGATCAAGCTTAGCGCGACCCGAGACCAGATATTGGAAACGGGCCCGACCTACAATCCCCAATACCCCAAAAATCAACAAGAAGATAATGCCGATAATCAGAGTTTTTGAAGTTTTGGATTTTCCATATTGAACAAATACCGGAGCTGTCCGTTTGGGGAACTTGGCTGCCAACCAATCCAATGATTTTCCGGTGGGGGGTGGTGTTTCGATTACCAGCTCCTCTTCCTGACGCACTACAAATTGTGGCTTTGGGCTAGGTGCCTGAGCAATTTCTATAATTATCCCGGCTTCGCCTTGAGATTTTTGGCTTCCGTGAACCACTGCCCCCAAGGTCTCGACGGCCTGCTCCAGATCCGATTCCAAGGCTGCCCGGACAACGCCTGCCGGGACATGCTGCCAAAACAGACGGTTACCCAAAACCAGGCGCTGTCCCGCAGCTGCAGGACCACTTAATTTTCTAATCTCAACTATATCTTCAGGCTTTAATAACCAGCCCTCTTTTTGCTCCTGACGCAGCCAAACTCCTCCCCCACAGGACACTAAATACAAAGCCTCATCTAAAAGAACCGCACAATCCAGCTGCAAACTTGGTTCTTGGGAAACCATCATCGAAACAGCGGTAAACAGCTGGTCATAGACCGAGGCTTCTGTCTGGCCAAAATATAATTCATGCAGATGCGAGAGCACATCCCGGCCCCGGGCTACGACCGCGACTTCCGATTCACCTTCAGTTTTTTCCAAAGTGATGATGGCCAAAAGCCGGCCCCGCAGGCCGTGAGAAAAATCGTGAACCTGAGCCCAGTATTTTCCATCTACCTTGCCCACAATTTTACCAACATTAATCTGTGTCATAAAATGACTATTGCCAATAGTAACAGAAAAATTGACATCAGCAAATGCAACCAGGAAAAAATCTGAAACCAGGTATTTAGCTCACTTTCAAAAGCCTCATTCATGACTTTGACTTGCCTGACAATCACCACACCAAAAACACAATACATGACAAGACCCACGATCAACATCCATTTGGTAACATCCAGCAAAGTCAGAGTTAATATCAGATTTACAAATTTTTCCATAAATTTATTTTCCCTGCTCCCTTCTTTTTTCCAATTCTTCGGCAAGCCTCGAAATAATATCAACTACTTTATCCGGGAATGGAACATTGAGCGCTTCGACCGTCGGTTTTTCCGAGGCAGTAGTCACATAGACATCTCCGTATTGAAATATCGAGCGGATAAACCCGCCGGTTATTGATTCTGGTTCCTCGATATGATTTAGATTGGCATAGGTAACGGTCCGGTACATCAGATTGTAAAAATCAATATCCACCAGTCTTTCGTTGGTTATAATAAACACTGAGTAATACCAATACAATATCTTTTCCAAAGTAAAAACCAGAGCCATCAGATACCAGGTGAGCTTGCCGATAAACATAAATTTGCCGGGCACAGCTGTAAACAGTCCCCCGCCCAAAAGCAGAGACGGCAAAATCAACATTAATATGGCCAGAAGTATCCAGGGAATGTTGGTAATGGGATGAGCTCTCAATAAAAGAACTATTTCCTCATCTTCCTGCTGGGCCACAAACCTAGTATCGGGGCGGACATTATATGCCCCGAGCATGGCCTGCCTCGGGGTCTCACCCACTTTTTCCAGAACCGAATCAATCACTTCCTTCCACCAAATCTTACTCTCTTTTATTTCCTGTTTGTATGTTTCTGCTTTATAAACATCCGGCATACTTCTATTTTACTACTTCTTCTCAATATTAAATAATCCCGACTTCAAATGAATTGCTCCGGGGGCTCTTAAATTAAAAACTTTGACAAAGTTGGCACCATTGATTGTCACTTCTCCCCGGTTGGTCCCCAAAACCACCTTATCGGTAAATCCATTTTGGGAATGTTCCACCCTTACGCTATTTACACTTGTTACCCGTCCGCCATATTTATCCGCTTCTTGGCTCATCCGGTCCCGAGACCAACCGGTGCTTCCCAGACAGGTTTCTGTTGGAAATATGCCACTAGCATCACCGCCATTTGCATATACCAGAGCTGCGTTAACAATGTCAGAAAATTCATCATTGGACAACCATGGGTGGCTCTTGCCACAATTTTTTCCGCTCCGTGTTTTGTACCAACCCTTGTAAAACCAAGGACTCCCGCCGGCTTTTTCCCAAGCTCCATCAGCCCAACGTGTCCAGTCCGAGGTCGTATCCCAAAATCCGGGAGTAGTATGGCCCTGAGCCGAATAGCTTTCCTGATAGCCTCCCGAGGTGCTGGCATACCAGGCGGAAAACGGTTTGCCCCCTGAGACCAATACCCATCCCCGTGTCGCATCTACCGCCTCGTCCCATTTTCCCCCCTTATTACTGTTTTTATAGACTTGACAGTTTTCGCTGGCGCAAATACTGCCAGTACCATTGTTGGTATATGCCAGAGCATAACTGCGGGCCGCCACTGCTTGGGCTTTGAGAGCCTCAAACCCTCCCTGGTCTCCCCAAGATGTGGGCATTTCGTAAATTCGCTTGACATAAATTTCTATATTAACCGACCCATATCCCTGAACCGTAATATTTATTCCGGTTGAATAATCTTTTTTAATTTCAATTCCACCATAATAGGCATGAAGAATCGTTTCAGCATTTTGACCTGCTTTGGCCCGGCCGAATGCTCCATATTGAGACATGCCTTTGTAATGCGGGGCGCCAAATGAAAAAGCGGCAAAAGCGGGAGAGAATCCCGGGTTATAATCCGGCCGGGATGCCGGATCATCAGCCAAAGGTACATCTCCCACAGATGTGGCATATGTACCCGTTTTTTCAGCCAACAAGGCTTGTTGTCTGGCAGACAGAGCGGCCACTTTACCTGACAAATCCGAGACATATTTGTTGGCTTTGTCCACTTCTTTGGCCAGAAATCCCGCCTGTTCATCTACTCTTTTTTTCAACGCATCGAGATTTATTTTTTGGGTCTTGAGCAATGAGCTTTGAGCAGTGAGTAATGTAATTTCGCCCGAAACGGACGAAATTATCTCCCGGTCGCTCCGGGCCAGCTTTTCCCGGTATACCAGATCTTTGAAAAATTCGTTTGCAGATCGCGCAGAAAATAAAATCAATAACAAGGATTGGCTGCGCTTTTGGATATAATCCCGTCGGACCTTGGCCGTCAGCAATTCTTCTTTTACTCCAACTTTAACCTCCCGGTCAAACACTTCTTTTGTCAATCTGGCCAATTGGGTTTCGAGGCCGGAAATTTGAGTTTTCAGCTTAGCTATTTGGGCTCTGAGATTTGTCAGATCTCTGGTGTTGGTTTTATTGGCATCATCAATCGCCTGAGCAGTTTTTCCCAACTGGTCTTTACAACTTATTAATTCATCGAGACCGTAACCAACATATTTACTTACATCTTCACAATCCACTGCCTTCGCAGGTGACAAAGTAACCAAGTAACAAAGTAACAAAGTAACCAATAACTTTTTCATATATCTAATCATAATTGAGCAATGAGCAATGAGCAATGAGCTCTATTGTAAAGTATGCTAAACTTAAAGTAATGAAAAAGTTTTTTTTGGCATTAGTAATATCTATATTTTTCTTACCAAGTATTACTTTTGCCCAATCTGCCTGCGATGGGCTTGGGGTAAACATTAATAACTGTCAAGCCTGTATGGGTATACCACCAGTAGTTACGGGCATGGTTTGGACAGCCATCGGCTGTTTAAATGCTGGTTTACCCACCGGATCGGCACCTGGGGGTTCCTTAATTGGTCAACTGTTGGTCTGGGCTACCATATTGGGATCAGGGTTTGCCTTTTTGATTATTGTCTTTGGTGGCTTTCAGATTGCTACGGCCGCAGGCGATCCTAAAAAAATGAAGGCGGCTCAAGAGCTCATCTGGTCCGGCATTTCAGGCTTACTTCTAATCATCTTTTCCATTTTTCTCTTGAATCTGATAGGATTTAGAATATTAAATTTGAGAAGCTTGGGGTTACCAGCCCCTGCTCCGTAAAGTTATGAATTTGCTTGCACAGACCCTACCAGGATACTTAACAGATACTCCTAGTACCCTTTTTAGGTTGCCACCGTTTGTCGGGCGGGGTTCGTTCATTTCACTCTTCACTCCCAATCGGCCAGGATTTTCATTGAGTAATTTGTTAGCCGAGGTATTATTGTTTGCAACAATAATCTCTGGATTAATATTTTTTGTTAAACTGGTCTCGGCAGGGTTTGCTTATTTGACCAGTACAGGAGATACAAACAAAATTCAAGCTGCCACCAAAGAAATTACCAATTCAACAATTGGATTAATAATTGTGATCTCTACTTTTTTTCTAGCTCAAATAATTGAAGTTGTTTTGGGTATTGACATAATATGACTGAACTCTTAGCACAAGTTAACCTGCCCACAAACTTTTTCAGAGGAACCAGATGGCCAAGCACAATCGACAGATTCTTGGCCACAACTGAATGTACCACGGGTGGTATTACCCCGGCTGCCTCGTGTAATTTTCAACCCGGAATATTGATCACGGTTTTATTACCCAACGCTTTAATGGTGGCCGGAATAATATTTTTTATCTGGATGATTGCAGCCGGTTGGGCTTTTTTGGGAAGCGCGGGGCGCGAAGCCAACGCCCAAGAAAAAGCCAAAGCCCAAGCCGCTTTGACCTATGCGGTCATTGGCTTCTTGCTTATAATCACCGCTTTCTTTATACTACAGATTATAGAAAAGGTTACTGGCATTAAATTTATTAGACCTCGTATATGATATATCAAGTATTTGGACCGATTAATAACCCGCTTGGATCTTTAGTTGCTCCAGGCGCTGACCCCAGATATGTGAGTACGGCAGGAGCGGGCGCAGGATTGTTTATCCTATTCAACAATCTGATCAAGCTCTCTATTGTCGCTGCGGGGATATTTGCTTTTATTAATATCATCATGGCCGGATATGGATTTTTGGCCTCGGTTGAACCCAAGGAAATAAACAAGGCTTGGTCGCGGATCTGGAATGCCATGATGGGATTGGCGTTTATTGCCGGCTCATTTGTCCTGGCTGCCATTTTTGGCTGGATTATTTTCAAAGATCCCCAGGCATTATTGGTTCCAAAATTATTCGGTCCGGGTCCATAAAATATGCTTAAACTTTTAGCCCAAACGCCTTCTACTCCCTTTCCAGAGGGATTTCAGGGTTTGGGACCCTTGGGAGGAGAGACTTCCCCCGGCATTTATCAAATATTTACAGGCGCCACCGCTGGGATTAAGTTTAACCGATTCTTTTCTATTTCGGTTGGGGTAATGACCGTTGTTGCTGGTATTTGGTTTATGATCCAAATATTTCTGGCAGGAATCGAGTGGCTTTCCTCCAGTGGAGAAAAACAGGCCGTTCAAAACGCACAGAAAAAAATCTCTCACTCTATTATTGGCCTTTTAATTGTGGTTATAAGTTTTGGATTAATGGTGACAATCGGCAATATATTTGGCATTAATTTGTTGGCTCCGGGAAATATTATTTACCATTTACTTACTCCTTAATGAAATTATTATCACAAATTACAAACCCTGTTATTAATCCAAAAATTGGTAATCTTGATAACTTTCCCGGGGGGTTTTCGGCAACTTCTTTTGTCCTTCAAAAATTCTTGGTTAACTTTATTAAACTTTCTTTTGTCATCGCTTCGGTAGTGTTCTTGTTTATGCTTGTCTGGGGAGGAATTGAATATATTTCAGCCGGAGGGGATAAAGAAAGGTTGGGCAATTCTTCCAAAAGAATTACTCATGCCCTTATTGGTATTGTAATTCTGCTTGGATCATATGCCCTATTCAAATTGATAAACCTAGTTTTTGGCATCAATATATTAAAATTAGATATTCCCGTAATATGATCGTTACTGGTACCACAATAGATTTAGAAAACGCGTTGAGCGGGACGGGCTTTGCCAATGTGGCCACATATACTGTCCCTCAGCTTATTTATGTCTCCCTGGAACTATTGTTTGTGGCGGCCGCGGTGGTGTCTTTTATCTTTTTGATTGTCGGCGGTATCCAATGGATAACTGCCGGGGGAGAGAAAGATAACTTGGAAAAAGCTAGAAAAAAGATTACCGGCGCCCTCATTGGTTTGGCTCTGGTATTGTCGGTCTACGCAATTGCTACTATTGTTGATATAATATTCTTTGGCGGAGCAGAGGGAATATTTAAGTTAAAAATTCCCAGTCTGTGAGAGGAGGTGACATAAGGATTCATGACAAAATTAAATAAATTTTTCAAATTGGCATCAGCTACAGCTTTCGTCTTTGCCGTGTCTCCGATGTCTGTTTTGGGTCAAGGTCTAGGAGACAACGATATTAATCTCAAGGGCCTGGGGGGTTCATCTAATTTTACCGGTATTACCAATTTTAAGCCGGGAAATTTGATTTCCACCGGAATCAATTTACTGCTTATCGGCGCAGCCCTACTCTCTTTTATATTTTTACTAGTCGGTGGAGTCCAATGGATTTTGGCCGGAGGAGATAAAGAAGGAACTGACAAGGCCAGAAAAAAGATTACCAATGCCCTGATTGGCCTAGCTATTGTTTTCTCAGCTTATGCCATCGCCTTTATTATTCAAGCCTTGTTTGGTATAAATATTTTCCAGTTTACACTTAAAAAGATTGGTGAGTATTAAATATGCCGGCAAGAATTGATCAACTGGAAG